>Ga0206118_100451_pt1 | contig 20302 bp, 19 predicted proteins | sample 3A20Ametagenome_FD_177999 | JGI IMG/M metagenome (GOLD analysis project Ga0206118, IMG submission 177999) | Enriched microbial communities from leaf-cutter ant dump, University of Wisconsin, Madison, United States - 3A20A | ecosystem: Environmental > Terrestrial > Nest > Insects nest > Nest dump... | reverse complement strand
AGCGCATCGCCGAGCGCTGCGATGACGCGCTGGTCCTCGGCGGCGTTTTCGAGGAATTTCGAGAAATCGTGGTTGAACGCGGTGTGGATGACGGCGTCCGCCGCCGCCGCGGCCTTGCGCAGGCCGTCGAGGTCCTCGAGCGAACCGAGGAGGACGTCGGCGCCGGTGGCGGCAAGGCGCTCGGCCTTCTCCATCGAACGGGCAAGGCCGGTGACGCGATGGCCGGCGTTCAACAGGTCGTCCACGACGGCCGAGCCGACCCAGCCGGTCGCTCCCGTTACGAATATATGCATGGTGATTTCCGATCTTGATTGTGCGAATTTCGGGTGCGGCCGGTCACGCCGCCCGCATGGAAAGCTCGATATCGTCTGCGAAGGGCACGGAGATGTAGCCCGATGCGGCCGAGCGGATGTGGGCGAGGTAGTCGGGGCAATAGTCGACATTGTCCGCGACGATCAGCGCGCCGGGCTGAAGGCGGTCCTCCACCAGTTCCAGGACGTCGCGGTAGAGGGACTTGGCGCCGTCGAGCAGCAGGAGGTCGATTGTTGCCGGCAGGCCGGTGCGCAGGGTCTCCAGCGCGTCGCCCTCCCGGATCTCGACGAGGTCGAGCAGGCCGCCCTCGGCAAGGTTCTGCCGGGCCCGCGCGACCTTGGAGGGCTCGAACTCGGTGGTGATCAGCCGGCCGCCGCCCCGGTTGCCGCCCCGGCCGCCGCCATTGTCGCGCAGGGCGGCGGCAAGGTGGAGCGTCGAGATGCCGAAGGACGTGCCGAACTCGACGATGGACGTCGCGCCGCGGCTGCGGGCCAGCATGTAGAGCAGCGCGCCCGTCTCGCGCGATACCGGCAGCCAGAGGTCCTTCATCCGGCCGTAGAGATCGAGATAGTCCGTCTTGCTGCGCATGAGGCGTTCGCGCTCGTCGTGCGAAAGCGCGGCCATCGCCGGGCTGGAGGCCGCGCCTGCTTCCTCGAAAAGCCGGTCGAGGAGCGATGCGAGGGGCTCCGTGGTCAGGGTGGTCATGAAAATGCTCCGTGGCTTGTGTTCGCGGTGAAAATACGAATAATTAGTCGCGTTTTCTAATCGCATTGCCGAGCGCGCCCGTGACCGATCGCCCAAGTGCCCGTATTTCCTCGCGAAAGCAGCCGAAGCAGGCGCGCTCGAACGAGCTCGTCCAGGCCGTCCTTCAGGCTGCTGTTCAGGTTTTGGCGGAGGAGGGCGCGCAGCGTTTCACCACCGCCCGCGTCGCGGAAAGGGCGGGTGTCAGCATCGGGTCGCTCTACCAGTATTTCCCGAACAAGGCGGCGATCCTCTTCCGGCTGCAAAGCGACGAGTGGCAGCAGACCAACGACCTTCTCCGGCGCATCCTGGAGGACTGCGCGCAGCCGCCGTTCCGCAGGCTGCGGGCTCTCGTCCATGCCTTCATCCGCTCCGAATGCGAGGAGGCGACGGTTCGCATCGCGCTCGACGACGCGGCCCCGCTCTATCGGGACGCGCCCGAGGCTCGCGAGGCCAAGGAGGCGGGCGATCCGATCTTCGCGGGCTTCCTGCGGGAAGTCCTTCCGCGCAGCCCCGATGCCGTGCGGGACCTCGCCGCCGACCTGATCATGACGACGATGAGCACGGTCGGCAAGGAGTTTTCCGAAACGCCGCGAAGCGCCCCCGAGATGGAAGCCTATGCTGATGCGATGGCCGATATGTTCAGCGCTTATATCCGCAGCATGGCGGACGGCGGTTCGTCGTAGGAAGCCGTCCGCGGCGGTCCCGCGATGGCGGGGCCGCCGCATATCCGGCCGGATCAGAACTTCACGCGGGCGCTCACTTCAACGCTGCGCCGGACGCCGGGCAGTTCCCCGAAGGTCGGGCGGTATTCCTTGTCGAGGATGTTGTTGAAGCTCACCGAGAGGCTGAGGCGCTCGTCTTCGCCGTAGTTGCCGCCGAAGGCGAGATTGAGCGTGCCCCAGCCCGGCAGCGTTTCCGTCACGAGGCTCGTTCCGTTGAGATAGGTCTGCCGGCTGCCGGTGGAGCCGCGCAGGAAGAGGTCGGCCCAGAAGGGCTTCTCCCACAGTTCCCCCTCGTATTTCACGCCGATGCGGCCGGAGAGCGCCGGCGTGTCGCTGTCGAAGGTCGAGTAGCCTGCGAAATCCAGCTCCCGCCGGACCCAGCTTCCGCCGACATAGGGCGAGAAGCCGGAGGCAAGCGCGTATTCGGCCAGGAACTCCAGGCCGTATGTCGTCGCGCTGTCCGCGTTGACATAGAGCGAGGACGGCGAGGGGGCCGAGCCCGTCGTCTGGCAATAGGCGGTGACGGTCACGCAGCGCGTGGTGGTGATGTAGTCCTTCGCCTTCGTGTAGAAGCCCGCCACGTCGAGCGCCAGGCCGGCATCCTCGTAGCGCGCGCCGATCTCGAAATTGCGCGCAAGCTCGGCCGTCAGGTCGGGGTTGCCGTAGATCGTGCCCTGTCCGCCGGCGGTGGTCGAGCTGAAGAGCTGGAGCAGCGTCGGGGAGATGTAGCCTTCCGAATAGCCCGCGCGCAGCACGAGGCTGTCGGTCGGCTCGAAGGTGAGGCCGAGCGAGGAGAGAAGGCGCGTGTCGTCCGTCCCCCCAAAGCCGGCGCGCGCGGCGACCGTCGTTTCGTCGAGCCCCGTCTGCGTATGGTTCAGCCGCAGGCCCGTGGTCAGCTTCACCGCGTCGGTGAGGCTCCATTCGTCCTGTGCGTAGAGGGAGACCGTGTCGATATGCGCCTTGTCCCTTGAGGACGACTTCGTCGTCACGGGGAAGGGGCCGAAGCCGGTCATCGTCGTGGTCGAGGTCTTGCCGGTCACCAGGTTGTCGGAGAGATACTGCGCGCCGATGATCGTCTGGTGCCCGTCCAGGAGGGCGAGGTCGACCTGGGCGTTGAGGCCGTAGTCGGTGATGCGGTCGTCGGAGGTGGAGATGACGTCGACGGTGCGGGTCGGGGTCGTCCTGACGCCCACCTGGTTCTCGAAGAGCCGGTCGATCGTCTGGTAGTAGAGGTCGACATGGACCTTGCGCACGAGGTCGCCGATCTCCTCGCCGTCGTAGTAGAGGCCGACCTTGCGGCGGTCGCGCTGCGGCAGGTCGATCCGGAAGCGCTCGACCCCGGCAAGCGAGCCGGGCGGCCCCGGCCATCCCTCGCTTTCGAGGAAGTGCTGCTCGTATTTCAGGGCGAGGTAGTGGTTGTCCGCCTCGCCGAAGCGATAGCCGAGATGGGCATAGAGGTTCTTGTTGTTGAAGGCGGTGTCGTCGAGCTTTCCGGTCGCCGAATACTGGCCCTTCGGCACGCGCCGGTCGCCGTGCCGGTCGGCCGTGGCGGAAAGGCGGTAGTCGAAGCCGTCCTTGCTGCCCGAGACGGCCGCCCAGCTCTGCCAGCCGCCGGAGCCCGAATAGTAGGTGCCGCCGCCTTCGACCTCGACCGGCTTGTCCGCGCCCTTCTTTGTGATGATGTTGACGACGCCGCCGATGGCCTTCGCGCCGTAGAGCACGGAGGACGGGCCCTTGACCACCTCGATCCGCTCGATGGTGGCGGGATCGACCAGAAGCGGCGTGCCGTAGGTGCTGTGGTCGGTGATCTCCTGGCCGTCGACGAGGATGGTCACGCGGCGCGAGCTTTCCCCGCGGATGCGCAGCCGCTTCATGCCGGCCACCGATTCATCGGCGATGTCGACGCCCGGCACGTCGCGCAGGAGTTCGGCGATGCTGTCGGCGGGGCGCTTTTCGATGTCTTCCTTCGTGATCACCGCGACCGAGCGCGGATTGTCCCTGACGGCCATTTCCGTCCGCGTGCCGACGACGGTGACCGTGTCCAGCCAGGTGCCTGCCGGCTCCTCTGCCAGCGCAGGCTGCAGCGCCAGCGGTGAAACGGACAGCAGCAGCGCCGCCAGCGGATGTTGCCAGCCCCCGGCCATTGAAAACCCTCTCATGAATGTCTCTCCAGATCGCAGGCGCTCTCCGGCGCCCGGTTGCCTCTTGCGGCGGTCAGTCCCCGCCGCCCGTCATGTCCTGGGTCGACGTGGTGCAGTAGTAAGCCTGCCCGGCCGACCCTTTCGCCTGCTCCAGTGCAGAGCGACATTCCGCCTCGCTTGCCAGCTTGCGAATGCCGGCCTTGTCGCCCGTCAGGGTGAGGAGGAAGGTGTGGCGCGGCGCATCGGCCGGCGGATCGTGGTCGAAGTCGTCGAACGTGGCGCCGGTCGCGTAGCAGCCGGCCTCCTTCAGCTCGGCCGTGCCGCCCTCCAGGAAGGGGCGGATGCGCGCGAGGCGCTGTGCGCATTCCTGCGGCGTGTCGGTGCTGACGAAGCTGGCGGAATAGCCGCCGCCCGGAAGCAGCATGAGGATGATCATGAGGGTGCCGGTGTTCACGTCTGAAAATCCTGTTCTGCGAGAGGAAAGGGAGGAAGGGCGTTCACGCTGTTCATCCGCTCCGCATCGACGGCGGCGAAGGCATGGCCGACGGTCGCCGCGTCGCGCAGCGCCCGGAAGGCCAGCCGCGCGACGTCCGCCCGGTGGATGAAGCCGTGCATCTGCGGGTCCTCGCAAAGGATGCCCCGTCCGGTCGCGGGCTCGGAGACGAGGCCGCCGGGCCGGAGGATCGTCCAGTCGAGGCCGCTCGCTCTCAGCCGCTCCTCCGCCAGTGTCTTGGCGTCGACCGCCGCGCCGAAGGCGGCGATGGCCCGCGCCGAGCGGAAGGGCGCCATCTCCCCGCAGCCGATGGAGGTGACGAGGACGAACCGCCTTGCCCGCCCCGTCGCCACGGCCGCGTCGATGACGTTGATATTGCCCTCGTCGTCGGCCCGGCGGCCGTCGTCCGCCTGGCCGCCGAGCGTCGAGACGATGTCGAAGTCGCCGCCGATGCGGGCAAGTGTGCCGGCCACGTCCTGCCGTGACAGGGCGTCGGCGCGCAGGAAGGCCGCGCCGGCCCCGTCCAGCGCGGCGACGTCCGATTGCGGGCGCACCGGCGCGATGACGCGCCGGCCCGCGGCGCATTCCAGCCGCGCCAGTTCCAGCCCGACGCCCCGGCTCGCGCCGAAGATCACCAGCGGGCGCATGTCAGGCATTGCCGGCGGTCTCCGAAAACAGCGCCGCCAGCCGGTCGAAGCGCTCGATCTGGTCGGCCTTCAGCTTGCGCGCCTCGTCGCGCCCGACATAGATCTTGAAGATGGTCTCGCCCTCGGCGTTGAAGAACTGCACCGACATCGTCTCCATGCCCATGAAGGGGCGACGGACGAGGAAGATGGACGTGCACCTGTCCGGGCGCAGGTGGCCGGAAAGGCCGCTTGCGCCGCCCTGGAGATTGTACATACCGTGGCCGATCCTGCCTGTCGGCATGGGGCCGCAGACCTCGACGACGGCGTCCTTCGTGTGGACGATGAAGGTGATGTCGCCCCATTCGGCGATGTCGGTCAGCACGTCGACGAAGCGGCTGCCGTCGATGCGGGTCACGCCGTTGCCGGGAACGCATTCGATGACGGTCTGGACAGGCACCGCGAATTCGGCGGCGAGGGATTCCAGGATGCCGTCCGGCTTTTCGGCGATGGCCTGCCGGATCCGCTCGATCTTTTCCGCGTGGTTCAGGTGCTGCATGGATTGCTCCTTTCAGGTGCGCTGTCGTTCAGGCGGCGTCCACGGCGGACAGAAGCCTGTTTTCGAGGATGTCGTGGAAGGCGGAGATCAGGTTGGCGTACCAGAAGCGCCCCGCCACGGTGAGGTCGGCGATGCCGTCGGAAAAGGTCAGGAGGCCGGCCGCCTCCCATTGGGCGACGAGGGGCGCCAGGAAGGCCGCCGTTCCCTCGCCGGCAAGGGCATCGAGCGCGGCCATGTCGAGGCGGCCGGCCTCGAAGCTTGCCGTGACGAGGTTGCGCAGCGGCTGGAGGGCATCCGCCGTCGCAAGGAGGCCGATGGGCTTGCGGCCGGCGCGAACGCTCTCCGTATAGTGCGCAAGGTCGCCGGCGACCCCGTAGCTGGTCCGGCCGGTGGAGCCGCCGGCACCCGCGCCGAAGGCGAGGCAATCGGCCCCTTCCTTGATGAGGAGGTTGTAGAGGTTCCGCTCGCGCGTGGTGCGGGCCCAGTGGTTGTTGCTGATCTGCCGCCAGTTGCGGCGGCGCAGGAAATCCGCGCCCGTGGCGTAGAACGCGCCGATCTCGGCAAGGCCGGGCGCGGCGGGGAATTTTCCGGCGGCGATCGCCGTTGCGAGCGGCGTGCCGGCAATGAGGTTGAGGCCGTAGAGGTCGATCCCGTCCGGGCCGAGCGCGGCGGCCGTCTCGAGGTCCTGCCGCCAGATATCGGGCGTCTGGCCGGGCAATCCGTAGAGGAGGTCGATCACCAGCGCCGCGCGGTCCCGGTCGCGCAGGGCCTCCAGGAAGCCTATCGCCTCCTCGCGGCTGGCGCGGCGGCCCTGCCGGCGGCGCACCGCCGTGTCGAAGCTCTGGACGCCGATCGAAAAGCGGTTTGCGCCGGCCTCGATGCAGGCGTCGATCTTCTCCGCGTCGAAATGGACGATGCGCCCCTCGACGGTGATCTCGCAATCGGCGGCGAGCGGAAGGGCGGCCCTCACCGTTTCGATGATGCGGGAAAGCTCCTTCGCGCTGAGGGCCGTCGGCGTGCCGCCGCCAAGATAGACGGCATGGATCGGGCTATTTTGCAGGGCGGGCGCCGCGGCATCGCGCCGGATCTCCTCGACGAGGAGGTCGGCATAGGCCGCCCCCGCGTCGGGAACGTAGGCATTGCGGTAGAAGCCGCAGAACAGGCAATGGTTCGCGCAGAAGGGGACGTGGATATAGGCGAGGCGCTTGCCGGGCACGGCCGGCGCCGTCAGCAGCCTTTGCCATGCGGACTGGATGTCGGCGGCGGCGAGGCGCTGCCTTCCCCGGAACGGCATGACCGCGCTGCGGCGGGAAAATGCGTTGCGTAGCGGGTTCGTGCCGTCTGCATTGGCGAAATACCGTGAGAATTCGCCATCCATCATCGCCCCGCCAGCCTCGCCCGTCGCTTAAAATTCCGGGCGGACCTTACGGGAAAGAAAACTTGAGTAATTTGATCCACATCAAATTACTGGAGTTATTTTCTCATGTTTTTCGGATGTCGGTCGAAGGCCCCCTGGCGAGCTATCGGCGGCCGGGGTTTCCGGCCAATTGCCGGCGGGGCAGGGATCGGGGGACCTTCTCGCGGACCAGGCTGTCGAGCGCGGTCCGGATTTCGGTCTCCGTGTAGCCGCCGACGATCAATGCGGCCCGGATCGCCTTCAGGCTGATGGGGGAGAAGGCGATCGCGTTTCGCATCGCAAGGTTCTGGACGACTGCGATCTTCGTTTCGTGGTGACGAGACACTGGCAACCCTCGAAATCGTTGAATGCCGGATGCTAGTCCCGGTGGTTGCACGCTTCAAGTTCGCTGCCGTGATAATGGCGTGACACGCTCGACGCCGCGCGGTCGTCAGCCGTGGCGCTCCGGTCCCCGTGCCAGCAGGTAGATCAGGTAGGGGCCGCCGAGGAGGGCTGCGAAGAGGCCGATCGGCAACTGGTAGGGGAAGGCGGCCATGCGGGCCAGCCAGTCGGAGAGCGCCATCAGCGCGGCGCCGATCAGCAGCGCGCCGGACAGTTGCTGCCATGCCCTGGCAAGGCCGATGAGGCGCGCCAGATGCGGCGCGATGAGGCCGATGAAGCTGAGGGGACCGACGAAGAGCGCGGCCAGCGCCGTCAGCAGCGCGGCGCCGGCGACCAGAAGGAAACGCGCCCGGCCGACCGCCAGCCCCAGCGCCCGCGCGGGAGAGGGGCCGAGCGGGAAGAGGTCGAGCCAGCGTGCGGCGAGGAAGAGCGGCGGGGCGAGGATGGACAGGCCCGCCAGCCCCGTCAGCGCTTCCGGCGCGCCGACCTGGCCTGTCGAGCCGCTCAGCCATTGCAGCAGCATGTAGGACTGCTGGTTGCCGAGCGCGATGATCGCCGTCAGCACGGCGCTGCACAGCGCGTTGGCGGCGATGCCGGCGAACAGCAGCCGCTCCGGCCCGAGGCCGCCGCGTGCGCCGAGGGCGAGGATCGAGAGCAGCACGATAAGCGCGCCGAGCACCGAGCCGCCCATCTGCCAGCCGAGCCCCGCCGTGGCGCTGAAGAGCAGCACGGCGGCAAGGCCGGCCCCGGCCCCCATGCCGACGCCGAGGATTTCCGGGCCGGCCAACGGATTGCCGGTGATGCGCTGGATGACGACGCCGGCAACGCCCAGCATCGCGCCGGCGCTCGCCGCCGCGACGAGCCGGGGGATGCGCAGGTCGGCAAGGTCGGCGAGAAGCTGCCCCGTCGCCAGCGTCCAGCCCTCCAGTCCGCGCCCGAGGACGATCGCCGCGGCGAAGACGAGGCCGGCGAGCGCGGCCAGCACGGCGAGCAGCCGGACCGGGCGCGCGGCGCGTCGGACCTGCGCGCCTCCACCTGCAAGGCTCGGCCACTCGAACAGCTTCAGGCGCGGCAGCAGCCAGATGAGCAGCGGCCCGCCGATGAGCGCCGTCGCCGCGCCGGTCGGCACGCGCTCGCCGCCGGGGCCCGCCAGGGCCTGCACCAGCCCGTCGGTCAGCCACAGGAGGATGGCGCCGATGACCGGCGCGAGCGCGAGGCGCTGCTTCAGGCCGCGCGCGCCCGACAGCGTCGCCAGTGCCGGCGCCGCCAGCCCGACGAAGCCGATGACACCGACCTGCGCGGCCACCGTCGTCGCCATCCAGACGGCCACCCCGATCACCGCGAAGCGGCCTGCATTGACGGCGGCGCCCAGGCTGCGCGCTGCCGCGTCGTCGAGGCCGAGCAGCGCCAGCGGGCGCAGCAGCAGCGCCGAGGCGGCAAGGCCGGCCAGCAGCGTGAAGCCCAGCGCCGTCGCCGGCCCCCAGTTCTGCTGTGTCAGCGCGCCGCCGCCCCAGATGAACAGCGAGAACAGATATTCGCCGTTGGCGAGGATCAGCGCCGCGCTTGCCGCATTGACGGTCAGCGCCGTCATCATGCCGGCCAGCACCACGGAGACGGGCTCGAGCCCGCGCCGCCAGGTCAGCGCCAGCACCAGCGCCACGGTCGCCGCCCCGCCGGCAAAGGCGACCAGCCCGACCGAGAAGGCCATCAGGGCCGGCGCATGGATCGTCGCGGCCGCCATGGCAAGCTGCGCGCCCGCCGAGACCCCGAGCGTGGAGGGCTCGGCCAGCGGGTTGCGCAGCACCCGTTGCAGCAGCAGGCCCGACAGGCCGAGCGTCGCGCCGGCCAGCAGGGCCGTCGCGGCGCGCGGGGCCGCGCCGTGAATCAGGATGATCTCCTGCAAGTGCCGTTCGGCCCCGCTGCCATGCGGCCAGCCGGCGACCAGTTCGCGGCAGAACAGCGCGGCGGCGGCGAGCGCGGCGAGGCTCCAGAGGAAAGTCGGAGAGAGGCGCATGCTAGCCGGCATCGGTTCAGCTCCCGAAGGCGCGGTCCAACTGGCGGGCAAAGCGCAGGGCGGACGGCAAGGCGCCGAAATGGTTGACCGGCTCCAGTTCCCCGACCCGGCCTTGCGCCACCGCGGGCAGGGCGTTCCACAAGGCGTTGCCGGACAGCGTGCGGTGTGTCTCCGGCGGCGTCGGCCCGACGACGGCGATGGACGCCTCCGGCACGCGCGCCAGCGCCTCCAGCCCGACGGGCGCGGCGGCGCTGTAGCTGGTCGGGTCGGTCCAGGCGTTTCGCAGGCCCAGCCGGGCGATGACGTCGCCGAACATCGAATCGGCGCCGAAAGCGCGGAAATGCCGGGAATCGCCGAGGCTGATCACGAAGATGGGGTGCCGCGCCAGATGCCGGATACGGCGGCCGACGGCATCGATCTCCGCCCGTGCGGCCGCCACATAGGCTTCGGCTTCCGCCGCGCGGTCGAACAGCGCGCCGATGGCCGCCGTCGATTGCTCCGCCAGCGCGTAGGGCGGCTCGCCGCTCCGGTAGACCGGCAGGTTGACGACGGGCGCGATGCGCTCCAGCAGCGGCTGCTGGTACGCGTAGAAATCCGAGATGAGGATCACATCCGGCGCGATCATCCGCAGCAGTTCGATATTGGGCGCGCCGCGCAGGCCGAGGTCGGCGACCTGCGGCGGCGGGGCCGGTTCCACCGCGATCTTGCGGAACTGCCGGAGCTCCGTGGCGGCGGCCGGCACGATGCCGAGCGCGAGGCAGGTTTCCAGATGGCCCCAGTCGATGGTTGCGACCGTCTTTTTTGCCGCCCGCGCCCGGGAAGGAGCCAGCGCGGCGAAGGCGAGGGCGGCAAGCAGGCGGCGGCGGGTAAGCATGCGCGTCATCACGGCACGTAGCTGACCGGCAGGCCGGCGGTCGGCAGGATGCCCATTTCCAGCCCGTAGATGCGTTTCAGCACGGCGGTGTCTAGAATGCCGGCCGGCGCGTCCTCGGCCACCACCTCGCCCTCGCGCAGCGCCACGATGCGGTCGCAAAAGCGCGCCGCCATGTTGATGTCGTGGATGACGATCACCACGCCGACGCCGCCCTCGCGGCTCAGCTTGCGCACCAGCGTCAGCATCTCGACCTGGTGGGCGATGTCGAGCGCCGAGGTCGGCTCGTCGAGCAGCAGGCAGCGGGCGTCCTGCGCCACCATCATGGCGAGCCAGGCGCGCTGGCGCTCGCCGCCGGACAGGCTGTCGACCATGCGGTCGGCCATGGCGGCAAGGTCGGTTCGGTCCAGCGCGGATGCGACCTTCGCCGCGTCCGCGGCGCTGAAGCGGCCGAGCGCCCCGTGCCAGGGAAAGCGCCCGAGCCCGACCAGCTCGCGCACCGTCATGCCTTCGGCCGGCGGCGTGAACTGGGGCATATAGGCGACCTTGCGCGCGAAGTCGCGGTCGCTCATCTGCGCGATGGAACGCCCGAGCAATTCGGCCGTGCCGGCCGAGGGGCGGAGCTGCCGCGCCATCATCTTCAGGAGCGTGCTCTTGCCCGATCCGTTCGGCCCGACCAGCGCCAGCACCTGCCGCGGCGGCACGGCAAGGTCCACCGGGCGGACGATGACGCGCCCGCCGGCCCGGAAGGTGAGGCCGCTCAGGCGATAAAGCGGCTCCGTCTCCACGCCGGACGCGACGACGGAGGCGGACGGGCCGCCTCCGTTCTCCGATGCTGCCTGGTCCGTCGTTTGCGTCACCAGTTTACTTGCGCCTTGAGCGTGAAGGTACGGCCCGCGCCGTAGCCGCAGGAGCCGAAGAAGCCGACATTCTGGCAGCTCGACACGTATTCCTTGTCGAACAGGTTCGCCACGTTGAGGGCGACGGACCAGTTGTCGCGCTTGTAGCGCAGCGCGGCATCGACCACGGCGGCATCGGGCACCACGAACTTGTTGGCGGCGTCGGCATAGGATTCGCCGACATAGCGCACGCCGACGCCACCGCTGAGACCTTCGAGATTGCCGGATTCCACGGTGTAGTCCAGCCACAGGGAGGCCGTCAGGTCCGGCACCTGGATCGGGGTCATGCCCGCCGTGGCGGCGGAGGTGGTCTTCGTCACCTCCGCGTCCAGATAGGTCAGCCCGCCGATCAGCTTGAAGCCGTTGGCAAGGTTTGCCTGCGCGCCGAGTTCGACGCCCTTGACGTTCACCTCGCCGATCGCCGCGATGAAGCTCGGATTGGTGAGCGTGGGCGCGGGGGCGGCGACGTTCTGCTTGGTCAGGTCGAAGACGGCGGCAGTGAAGAGGCCGTCGAACCATGCCGGGGCGTACTTGACCCCGGCTTCCCACTGGCGCCCGCTTTCCGGCTCCAGCAGCGCGCCCGCGCCATTGGTCGAGGTCGTCGGGCTGAAGGACGTCGAATAGCTCAGATAGGGCGTCAGGCCGTTGTCGAACTCATAGGCGAGCGCCGCCCTGCCGGTGAACTCGCTGTCGTCGCGCTTCATGCTCGGCGTGTCGAGCTCGGTGGAAACGAAGTCGTACCGCCCGTTCAGCGTCGCCAGCCAGCCGCCGCCGAAGCGGATCTGGTCCTGCGCATAGAGGCCGAGCTGGTTCAGGGTCGTCTTGCTCTCCGGCCCCAGCGCCGCCGGGCCGTACGTGCCGCCATAGAGCGGATTGAGGATGTCGATGGGGGCGACGCCGCCGTCGAAGAACGTCGACGCCCCGTGCCTGTACCAGCGATAGTCCGCGCCCAGCAGGAGGGTATGTTCGAGCGCGCCCGTCTCGACCGTGCCTTCGAGCTGGTTGTCGACGGTGAAGGTGTCGACCTGCGTGTCGTGCGCCCAGCGATAGCGGCCGAGCGACGTTCCGGTGAAGGTGCCGTTGCTGTAAAGGCCGTCCTCCTGCAGCGAAACCGTGCCGTAGCGAAGGTTCTGGCGCACGGTCCAGTCGTTGTCGAAGGTGTGGGAGAACTCGTAGCCGATCATCGCCTGCGTGCGGTCGTACTGCTCCAGGTTCTCGTCGCCGTAGAAGAAGTCGCGCGGGATCTTGTAGCCGGCCGCGTTCGGCACAACCGTGCCTTCATAGGGCAGGAAGCCGGTGCTGGTATGGACGAGGTCCGTGCGCGACAGCGAGCCGAGCAGCGTGAAGCTCGTCGCCTCGTCCGGCTGCCACTTGAAGCTCGGCGCGATGGCGCCGCGCAGGTCCTCGGAATGGTCCGTCTGCCAGCCGCCGCCCGACAGCTTCCCGTTCACGCGATAGGAAAGCACATCGCTGAGGGCGTCGCCGATGTCAGCGGCGATATAGCCGTTGCCGAAGCTGTTGATGCCCGTCTCGACGGTGCGGTAGCGCTCGCCGGGATGCTTGCTGACATAGTTGATGAAGCCGCCCGGATTGCCGCCGCCGTAGAGCGCTGACGACGGGCCCTTCACCACCTCGATGCGCTCGAGGAAGAACGGGTCCATCAGGAAGGTGCCGAAGCCCGTCTGGTAGAAGGACAGGCCGTCGAGGAAGATGCCGGTCTGGTCCGCCTGGAACCCGCGCACGAAGACCCAGTCGGTGTCGGCATCGGTCCCGTATGTCGAGGGGTTGACGCCCGGCACGTAGCGCAGCGCCTCGTCGATCTTCTGCGGGCTCTGCATGTCCATCTGCTCGCGGCCGACGACCGACACGGACTGCGGGATGTCCTTGATCTCGGTGGCGCTCTTGGAACCGGTGCGCGACTTCCTGGCGACCACGCCCTTGACCTTGCCGATGCCGCTGTTGTCCTCCGCGCCGCCCGCCTGGCCGCCCTCGACCACGATAGGCTTCAGCTCGGTCTCCGCCGCCTGTTGGGCGAAGGTCGGCTGGCACGCCGCCAGGACGAGGCCGGAAACCGTGCCGGCCAAAAGAAGATGATGTGCTTTCAAACGCAGCATTGGTCGATCCCCATTCCGTGGCGGCCCCTTCGCCGCCGTCAATACTTGACCTCCTATATCAACTTAAGAGTATCGCCTTGCACGATCCTGCCGGCAATTGTCTCATCTTGGCTTTCCGACGTGGCGAAGCGGGCATGATGCAGATTTGTCACACTTGCTCGTCGCCGGGCGCGCGCGGCATGCTGCGGCGCCATTGCGACGGGGTGACGCCCACCACCTTCTTGAAGGAGCGCGTCAGGTGCGCCTGGTCGGCAAAGCCGGTCATCGCGGAAATGTCGGTCAGGGTCAGGTCGTCCCGCAGCAGGAGTTCCTTGACCTTGCCGACGCGCGTTTCCATCTGCCAGCGCAGCGGCGGCACGCCCGTCGATGCCTTGAACGCATGGCTGAAATAGCTTTCGGAAAGCCCGAGCAGGCTGGCGAGGCCGTGCAGCCGGATCGGCTCGAAGCAGCGCCGCTCGATATAGTCGAGGCTCATGTCGAGCTGGCTGCGCGACAGGCTGGGCCTTGCCTTCGGGGTGCGGCTGCCCACGGAAAACAGGAGGGCGATCAGCGCGTCGATCAGGCCGGCGCCATAGCGGTCGTTGAGGGGCTGCCGGCTTTCGCATTCCTCGGCCAGCATGCCGGCGAGCGCCGCCAGCCGCGCGTCGTAGAAATTCAGGCGCGCCTCGGCGAGCCTTTCCGGCATGATCATGCCGCCGAACTTGCGCATCAGCGCCGTCCCCGGCAGGTGGAGGTCGAGATGGCGCAGGCTCGTGACGCCCACGGCATGGCTTTCGACCGGCATCTGCGCGGGAATGTAGGACATGGAAAAGGGCCGTTCGTGGCGGCCGACGGAGCCGATCTCCGGCGCCGACAGGTCCAGCCGGCCGCCCTCGTTGATGTCGAGCAGCACGAACAGGCGCGGATAGGGCGCGACATAGGCCCCGCCGGCGGAAGGGGCGCATTCGACGTCCCATACGTCGGCCACGATCCCGTCCCAGGCCCGCCACACGGGCCCGCCCTTGACGACGAAGCCATAGACGTCACTTTGCATGCAGGGCGGCGAGGCAGTCTGGTTCATGTTCGACGTGGCGCGCTAGTGGCCGGCAGATGCTCGAGAAAAAGAGGGGCGACGGCCGCAAGGCAGCCCGCGCCGCCGTTTCAGCTATAAAAGATGAATTAAATAGTCAAGAAATTTCACGGGCGCCGGCGATAATCGGGTCAAACCGTTTTCGCTCTTCTCGCACGCTTCCACTCTCCGGTACTCTTTCGGGCATTGCCTCGAACACGCCTTTCGCGAAGCCGGCGCTGTGATCCGGCTGAACCTCCGGAATCCTTGGCGGGCTCGCCAGCCCTTCTGCAGGAAGATAATTCCATTGAGCGAGCTTCCGACCGCATGGTGTTGCCGGCCGAAAGATTGCATGCCTGCCGGTCCGGAAACGGCAGTAATTCGAGCTGTCCAGATAATTTCGGCGGGAGGCGCCAAGAGGTGCTGATCCAGGTCACGAAGAGGCGTGGAGACTGTCACGACTACCACATTGGTCTGGCGTTTGAGGTTGGCGAGTTGACAGCTCAATCCGTGCATGATTGGAAGCAGTTAGGTCCGAAGAAAGGAACTTTCGTGAAAATAGAAAATACACCTCTTTCCGGCGTGCTCGTCCTGAAACCCGCCCGCTTTGGGGATGGTCGAGGTTTTTTCAGTGAAAGTTGGAGCCGGCACACGATGTTACAGGCCGGATTGGATTTCGACTTCGTGCAGGACAACCATTCAATGTCGATGAACGCCGGAACGGTGCGCGGGCTGCACTTTCAGGCGCCTCCTCGCGCACAGGCAAAGCTGGTGCGTTGCGGCCGCGGCCGGCTTCTGGATGTTGCGGTGGATATTCGCCGCGGATCCCCGACATTCGGAAAGTCTTTTACCGTCGAATTGAGCTTCGATAACGGTTGGCAACTTCTGATCCCGAGAGGGTTCCTGCATGGTTTCGTCACATTAGTTCCCGAAACCGAGATCATCTACAAGTGCGACGACTACTACGCTCCCGAGTGCGATGGAGCCGTGCGCTTTGACGATCCGGATATCGGTATCGATTGGGGCATTGCTCCGGAAAATGCAGTTCTGTCGGACAAAGACCGAGCAGCACCGCTTCTGAAGGACTTTGAATCGCCCTTTGTGTGGAGGTAGTGATCTGATGAAAATACTAGTTACAGGCGGCGCCGGTTTCATAGGCTCGGCCGTGGTGCGCCAAGCGATCGCCGACGGACATGAGATCGTTAACGTCGATGTATTGACCTATGCGGCCTGTCTTGAGAACGTTGCCTCCGTCGCTGATCATAAGAACTATGCTTTTTATCATGCGGATATTCGTGATCGGGAAGCGATGGATCGCGTGCTCGCGGAAACGCAGCCAGATGCCGTCATGCATTTGGCTGCCGAAAGCCATGTCGATCGCTCGATCGACGGACCAAGCGTTTTCATAGAAACGAACGTGAAGGGAACCTGTACTCTTCTTGAGGCTGCTCGTGCATATTGGGAAAAGCTTGGAAAGCCCGAGAGTTTCCGCTTTCACCATGTCTCTACCGACGAGGTTTATGGTTCTCTTGGGCCAGAAGGCCTGTTTACCGAAACAACGGCGTACAATCCGCGTAGCCCTTACTCAGCGTCCAAAGCGGCATCGGATCATCTCGTGCGCGCTTGGGGCGAGACCTTCGGTCTTCCGGTGCTCGTGACGAATTGCTCGAACAATTATGGGCCATACCATTTCCCCGAGAAACTTATTCCCGTGGTTATTCTGAGCGCGCTGTCGGGGCGGGCGATTCCGGTTTACGGAACTGGGGAAAATGTGCGCGACTGGCTATTCGTCGAAGATCATGCCGATGCGCTTCTCACCGTTCTGACGCGCGGAACCCTGGGGCGCACGTACAATATCGGCGGCGAGAACGAAGTGCGTAACATCGATCTCGTCCGGATGATCTGCGGACTGCTCGATGAATTGCGGCCCCAGGCAACTCCCTATGCCGACCAGATCACCTTCGTAACTGATCGACCAGGTCACGACTTGCGCTATGCGATCGATCCCGCACGTATTCGGATGGAATTGGGATGGCGTCCCACCGTGACACTCGAAGAGGGGTTGCGGCGAACCGTGCGTTGGTATCTGGAGAATGAGGCATGGTGGTCTGCATTGCAAAACCGCGATGGTGTCGGCGCACGGCTTGGAAAAAAAGATAATACGCTCAGGGCATGAGAGGATCGTGGTTCGGGTCAAACCGGAGTTTTCTTAGGACAGAAATTACATGGTGCGCCATGCCCTATAGTTGTGGTTGAGGCTGGATATGGGCAGATTCACGCGGGGCTAGTCCGTCTGCGAATACGGTGCCGCCGAATGTGGGAGACAATAATGCGTGTGCTGGTTTTCGGTCAGTCAGGGCAGGTTGCATCTGAGCTGCAGCGATTTGAGGGGGTAATTTCCCTTGGACGCAATCAGGCAGATTTCAACGATGCCGAAGCCTGCGCGGCAAGAGTGAGCGAGGCCGCGGCGGACGTGGTGATCAATGCGGCTGCCTATACTGCGGTCGACAACGCCGAAACCGATAGTGCTCAAGCCTATAGAGTAAACGCTCATACTGTCGGCGCTATTGCGCGCGCTGCGGCCGACCGTAAGCTCCCGTTTCTGCACATCTCGACGGACTACGTATTCGATGGTACGGGCGATCGGCCGTGGCGCGAAGACGACGCCACGGCTCCTTTGGGCGTCTACGGTGCTTCCAAGCGTGAAGGGGAAATGGCGGTGCTAGCGGCGGGAGGTTGCCACGCGATCCTGCGCACCTCCTGGGTATTCTCAGCTTACGGGAAGAACTTCGTGAAGACCATGCTGCGTCTCGGGGCTGAACGCAAAGTTCTGCCGGTCGTCGCCGATCAAATCGGTGCGCCAACGTGGGCGCGCGATATTGCCGAGACTCTCATCGAAATGGCGCATCAGCTGCGTGAACAGCCCGGCAAGAGCGGGGTCTATCATTTTGCGAGCGCACCCGATGTGAACTGGGCCGGTTTTGCACGCGAGATTTTCCATCAGGCCGGTGTTGATTGCCGAGTTGAAGACATTTCCTCAAATGCTTACCCCACCGCAGCGAAGCGGCCTGCCAATTCAAGACTAGATTGCACTCGATTGGAAACGAGCTTCGGCGTTAAGCGTCCCGATTGGCGACTCGGGCTGGCGCGCATTTTGACAGAATTGAAAGCGAGCTGAGAATGACCCCGAAAGATATTAAACGGCGCAAAGGTATCATTCTGGCTGGCGGATCAGGCACCAGGCTTTATCCAATCACGGTTGGCGTATCCAAGCAATTGATGCCGATTTACGACAAGCCGATGATTTACTATCCAATCTCGGTTCTGATGCTGGCTGGTATCCGTGATATTTGCATCATTACCACGCCCGAGGATCAGTCTCAGTTCAAGCGGGTCTTGGAGAGCGGGTCGCAATGGGGCCTAAACTTCACCTATGTTGTCCAGCCTTCTCCGGATGGACTTGCCCAAGCCTACATCCTTGCTGAGGAGTTTCTGGATGGCAGCCCTTCTGCGATGGTGCTTGGGGATAACATATTCTTTGGTCATGGATTGCCGGAACTTCTAAAAGAGGCGGATGCCATTGCGACCGGCGGTATGATTTTCGGTTATCATGTCAGAGATCCCGAGCGTTACGGCGTTGTGGATTTCGATGAGGCTGGCCATGTACGTTCGATCATCGAAAAACCGGAAATACCACCGTCTCACTATGCGGTGACCGGCCTTTACTTTCTCGATGAGACTGCGCCTGAACGCGCCCGCGCTGTAAAACCATCGCCTCGCGGCGAGCTTGAAATTGTCAGTTTGCTGGAAAGTTATCTTTCCGATGGCTTATTGCGGCTGAGCCGCATGGGCCGTGGCTATGCCTGGCTTGATACCGGTACGCATGCATCGCTTCTCGATGCGGGCAATTTTGTGCGGACACTGCAGAACCGCCAGGGACTACAGACAGGGTGCCTTGAGGAAATTGCCTTTCTGCAAAACTGGATCGATGCACCCCAACTGAGAGCCTTGGCTGAGCCCCTGCGGAAGAGTTGGTATGGACAGTATCTGATGAGCTTGATGCCCTGAGTTCGGGCAGCAGAGGAGTGCTCATGATCACAGTATCCGTCGTTAGCCATGGACACGGATCTATGGTGGTACGCCTTGCTGAACAGCTCCTATCCTTGCCTCAAGTCTCGTCCATCATCGTGACGCTTAACATCCCGGAAGAACTGGAACTGCCGCGCGATCGGCGTGTGCACGTCATACGCAACGCCGTGCCGCAAGGGTTTGGGGCCAACCACAACGCTGCCTTTCTGCTCTGCGACAGTCCTTTTTACTGTGTCGCGAATCCCGATATCGAGATAGTGGGCAATCCATTCCCATCCCTGTTGCAGGTGCTGCAAGATTCGGACGCCGCTATGGTCGCACCCTTGGTGCGAGGTGCGAAAGGACAATTGGAGGATAGCTGGCGAAGGTATCCAAGCCCGCTTAGCCTCGGGCTCAAAATCATCGGGTTGCATGACGGCACTTACCCTGGGGCAACGCTCGAAGCAATATTCGAACCAGACTGGGTTGCCGGGATGTTTTTGCTCTTCACAGCCGAGGATTATCGGGCTGTCGAGGGATTTGACGAGAGTTTTTTTCTCTATTATGAGGACGTGGACATCTGTGCACGGCTTCATGGTAGAGGCCGCAAGGTCATCGGTTGCTCGCAAGCGGTAGTAGTGCACAAAGCGCAGCGCGCTAGCCGGCGCGACAGGCGCCATTTCAGATACCATCTGATCTCGGTATGGCAATATTTTGTGTGCGACTGGCGGCGTATTTTTCCAGCCGTTTTGCGTCGGCGTGCGCGGGCGCTTAACCGGATTGACCAAGGCGAACGGTTTGGCCGGAGCGGCTGAAGTGGCAATCGCGCTCATGTGCCATCTAAAAGTGTGATGCGGGAAAGAGTATGCGAAGCGTGCAAGGTAGAGATAATAACTTCGATTTTTTGCGCCAGCTCGCGGCGTTTCTCGTGATCCTCGGTCACTCGCAGTCGCTGACTGGCGCTGCCCATTACGGCTTCTGGGGCCATAGTATTGCAACAATAGGCGTTCTGATTTTCTTTGGGCTGAGCGGCTATCTGGTGACACAAAGCTGGCAGCGTGACCCTGCTTACATTCCCTTCTTTGCAAAGCGTTCGCTACGAATTTTCCCAGCACTTGCGCTTTGTGTATTGCTGACCACTTTCGTTCTTGGACCGGCTCTGTCGAACATTCCTCTAGAGGAATATTTCCATAATAAAAATACGTTTTCTTATATTTGGAATATAGCACTCCTGCCGAGATACAATCTTCCTGGGGTTTTTACAGAGAATATCTATAAGAACGCGGTAAATGGATCGCTTTGGAGTTTGCCGGTAGAATTTGCATGTTATATACTTATTGCGATTGTCGCCTTTGGCAGAAGGAAGATATCAAGTGTTTCTGTTATTATACTGTGCGCCGCTCTATTTTTGACCTCTCTCTGGTATTCTGATGTGTATCGAGGGCCACAGATCGTGCTTTGGGGGACGGACCTTGGTCAAGCGACATCGATCATGCCATTTTTTATGGTCGGAGCTCTCCTGTGCGTCCTGCGTGATCGATTAGCATTACGTTGGGATGTCGCACTTGCTATGGCGCTTAGCCTCACGGCTTTGCACTTTTTCGGTGCAGGTTTTCCGATCGAGAAAATAACGTGGATTTTCGTCCCCTATATCGTTTTGACCATTGGTTGGGCGAGCACGCCTGTGTTGCGTCGCTTTGGGCGGTTCGGAGACCCTTCCTATGGTATGTATCTCTACGCGTTCCCGGTACAGCAAACGCTCGTTTACCTTAGAGTCTGAATCGTAACGACCGCCATGTTTTCAAGGCCTTGCGAGCCTGCGGGTGAGCATGCGGATATTTGCGATGAAGACCCATGCCTCGGCGGAAGCAATGGTTCGTTCGAAGTCCTTTGCGA
>Ga0206118_100449_pt1 | contig 20489 bp, 19 predicted proteins | sample 3A20Ametagenome_FD_177999 | JGI IMG/M metagenome (GOLD analysis project Ga0206118, IMG submission 177999) | Enriched microbial communities from leaf-cutter ant dump, University of Wisconsin, Madison, United States - 3A20A | ecosystem: Environmental > Terrestrial > Nest > Insects nest > Nest dump... | reverse complement strand
CGCGCGCTCTACGAGACGATGATGGCCGACGACGCCCCGGATTTCGGCGCCGCCTCGGACGGCGACGGCGACCGCAACCTCATCATCGGCAAGGGCATCTTCGTCACGCCCTCCGACAGCCTCGCCATGCTCGCCGCAAACGCCCACCTCGCCCCCGGCTATGCCAAGGGGCTTGCCGGCATCGCCCGCTCCATGCCGACCTCGGGCGCGGCCGACCGCGTGGCGGAAAAGCTCGGCATCGGCATCTACGAGACGCCGACCGGCTGGAAGTTCTTCGGCAACCTGCTCGACGCCGGCCTTGCCACGATCTGCGGCGAGGAAAGCGCCGGCACCGGCTCCAACCACGTGCGCGAGAAGGACGGCCTGTGGGCGGTGCTCCTCTGGCTCAACATCCTTGCCGTGCGCAGGGAAAGCGTCATCGACATCGTGCGGAAGCACTGGGCGACCTACGGGCGCAACTACTATTCCCGCCACGACTACGAGGAAGTCGACAGCGGCGCGGCGAACGGCCTGATCGAGAACCTGCGCGGCCAGCTGGCGACCCTTCCCGGCACGTCTTTCGACGCCCTCACGGTCGAGACCGCCGACGACTTCGCCTATCATGACCCGGTCGACCAGTCCGTCAGCAGGAACCAGGGCATCCGCATCCTCTTTGCCGGCGGCTCGCGCGTCGTCTTCCGCCTCTCCGGCACCGGCACGTCGGGCGCGACGCTGCGCGTCTATATCGAGCGCTTCGAGCCGGATGCTGCCCGCCACGACATCGACACCCAGGAGGCGCTGGCCGACCTCATCGCCGTCGCCGACGAGATCGCCGGCATCAAGAGCCGCACCGGGCGCAACGAACCCAGCGTGATCACCTGACATGAGCCTTACCGCCCCTTCCTTCGCGCCGGGCGCCACGCTCTCCGGGGACGGGGTGGAATTTTCGGTCTATTCGCACGATGCGGCCCGCGTCGAGCTTTGCCTGTTCGACGAGGCGGGCGAGAACGAGCTTGCCCGCCTCGCCATGGGCCGCGACGAGACCGGCTTCCACCGCGTCTTCGTGGAAGGCGCGGCCGAGGGCACGCGCTACGGCTTCCGCGCCGACGGCATCCATTCGCCGGACCACGGCCTCTGGTTCGACCCGGCGAAGCTCCTCGTCGATCCCTATGCCAAGGAGCTCGACCGCCCCTTCGTGCACGACGGCCGGCTTGCCGTCTTCGGCGCGCAGACGGCGGACATCGTGCCGAAGGCCATCGTCACCCGCGACCGGCCGGTGACGCTCCACCCGCCGCTCTTCCGCCCCGGCGGCTTCGTCTACGAGATCGCCGTGCGGGCCTTCACCATGCTGCACCCCGGGGTGCCGCAGGCAATGCGCGGCACCGTCGGCGCGCTCGCCCATCCCGCCGTCCTCGCCCATCTCAAGCGCCTCGGCATCGACGCCGTCGAGCTGATGCCGGTCACCGCCTGGATCGACGAGCGCCACCTGCCGCCGCTCGGCCTTTCCAACAGCTGGGGCTACAACCCGATCGCCCTGATGGCGCTCGACCCGCGCCTTGCGCCCGGCGGCATGAAGGAACTGGCCGATACGGTCGCGGCGCTGCGGGCCGAGGGCATCGGCGTGATCCTCGATCTCGTCTTCAACCATTCCGGCGAGAGCGACCGGCACGGCGCGACGCTCTCCATGCGCGGCCTCGACAACCTCACCTACTACCGCCATGCGCCGGACCGCCCCGGCGACCTCATCAACGACACAGGCTGCGGCAACACCATTGCCGGAGAGAACCCGGTCGTCCGCCAGCTCGTGCTCGACAGCCTCCGGCATTTCGTCCGCCATGCCGGCGTCGACGGCTTCCGCTTCGACCTCGCCACCGTCCTCGGCCGCGGGGCAGACGGCTTTTCCGCCCGCGCGGCGCTCCTGACCGAAATCTGCGCCGATCCGCTGCTGAAGGACCGCGTCCTCATCGCCGAGCCCTGGGATATCGGTCCCGGCGGCTACCAGCTCGGCAATTTCCCGGCGCCCTTCCTCGAATGGAACGACCGCTACCGCGACGACATGCGCCTGTTCTGGCGCGGCGACAGCCACATGCTCGGCCCCTTCGCCACCGCCTTTGCCGGCTCCTCCGACATCTTCTCCCGCCACGGCCACGAGGAGACGCGCACGGTCAACTTCCTCGCTGCCCATGACGGCTTCACGCTGATGGACCTCGTCTCGCACACGGCAAAGCACAACGAGGCGAACGGCGAGGACAACCGCGACGGCCACAACGAGAATCATTCCTGGAACAACGGCGCGGAAGGGCCGACGACGGACGGCGCGGTGCTTTCCGCCCGGCGGGCGGACGCGAAGGCGCTCCTTTCCACCCTCTTCCTCTCGCGCGGCACGATCATGCTGACGGCGGGCGACGAGGGCGGACGCAGCCAGGAGGGCAACAACAACGCCTATTGCCAGGACAATGCCATCACCTGGGTCGACTGGAGCAGGCTGGACGAGGGCCTCATGGAGCATGCCGCCATGCTCTCGGCGATCCGCCGGCGTTTTCCCGCCCTCGGCGAAACGGCGTTCCTCACGGGCGACGGCGATGTCGAATGGCTGACGCTTGCCGGCACGCCGATGGATGTCGCCGATTGGGAGGCGCCGCTTGCCGGCACCCTTGCCGTGCTCCTCGAAACGCAGGACGCCGAACAGCAGCGCGGCGTGCGCCTTGCCATCGCCGTCAACCGCACCCATGGCGAGCAGCCCTTCGCGCTGCCGTCATCGCGGGGCCGGGGCTGGGTGAGCCTGCTTTCCGCACACCTCTCCGCCGCCGGCATGCTGCCGCGGCGCGCGGTGGAAATTTTTGTCGAAAGATACTGAAATTCGTTGCCCCGACAAACCGCCCCTCTAGAAGGGAGGCAGATCGACCAGTGGAAAGCCAGATGCCAGCCAGTATCCATTTGAAAGATGTCGCAGCACTCGTGGGAACGGAACTCGGCGTCTCGCGCTGGTTCACCGTCGACCAGACGATGATCGACCGCTTTGCGGATGCGACGGAGGATCACCAGTTCATCCATACCGATCCCGTGCGCGCGGCGGCGGAAACGCCCTTCGGCGGCACCATCGCGCACGGCTTCCTGACGCTCTCGCTGCTTTCGCCGATGAATTTCGATTGCGTGCCGCGCATCATCGAGCAGACCATGGCCATCAACTACGGCTTCGAGAAGGTCCGCTTCATAACGCCGGTAAGAAGCGGCGCGCGCGTGCGCGGCCGCTTCGCGCTCGACGAAGCCCGCTTCCGCGGCGCCGGCATGGTGACGATCCGCTACAATGTCGCGGTCGAGATCGAGAACGAGCGCAAGCCGGCGCTGACCGCCGAATGGATCACCATCGTGCAGTTCGATCCGAAGGATCGGCCGGAGAACGTATAGAAAGACCCTCTCTGCCTGCCGGCATCTCCCCCACAAGGGGGGAGAAAGGCTGGCAGCATGCTTTTCCCTCAAATCTTGAATGCTGCGGGTGCCGCACGGTAAGTCCCTCCCCCTTGTGGGGAGGGATTTAGGGCGGGGTCTTTAGGGCCTTCAGAGCCCCGCGTCTTCCGCGCCTTCGACAAGCAGGCCGAAGGCGTAGGGTGCGAACGAGCGCCAGCACTCGACGCGGTAGTCCTCCTCGCCCGCGCGGAAGACGACGGCCTCGATCTTGCCGAGCACGGTGCGCGCAGCCGCGCCCACCGGGAAGATCGCCTTGCCGAGATCGAGCGGGCAACCGCTGGCGATCGCGCCGGCCGCATCCGGGCCGGAAACGAGGATCGCCGTGTTGCGGTGGGAAACGTCCGTCGCCGAATGCAGGACGCCGGAGCCTGCGGCCGCGGCCATCAGGTCCGCGCCGTTCTCGTCGATCAGCAGCCACTCGTCCGGGCCGAGCCAGAGCGCGTGACGGCCGTTCGCCGACGCCGAGGTCTTCGGCCGCGTCGGCAGCGTCAGGCCGAAGGCCGACGACAGGGCGTCGAGCGCATCGGCGCCGGCGCGCAGCGAGAGGCGGGTTGCGGGCGCGGCGGGCGTGACGCGCGCACCGGCGGAGCCGCCATGGCGACCGGCCAGCGGCGCCTTGCGAAGAGCTTGATCAGCCATTGAGGCGTCCTCCTTCCTTATCGACAAAGACCATGTCGCTGACCTCGACCGCGATGGTGCGGTCGGGCATCGGCACGTAGAGCGTCTGGCCCATGCGGGCCTGACCGCCGGCGACGAGCGCCATGGCGATCGACCGGCCGCAATTTTCCGACCAGTAGGACGACGTGACGTGGCCGAGCATGGTCATCGGCTTCGGTTCGTTCGGGTTGGCGACGATCTGCGCGCCTTCCTCCAGGACAAGGTTCGGGTCCTTCGTCAGGAGACCGACGAGCTGCTTGCGGCCCTCCTTGACGAGGTCCGGCCGCTTGAGGCCGCGGATGCCGACGAAGTCCGTCTTCTTCTTCGAGACGGCCCAGGCGAGGCTTGCGTCATAGGGCGTGACCGTGCCGTCCGTATCCTGGCCGACGATGATATAGCCCTTCTCGGCGCGCAGGACGTGCATGGTCTCCGTGCCGTAGGCGCAGGCGCCGAGCGGCTCGGCCCGCGCCCAGATGGCTTCCCAGACGGCCTCGCCATAGTCGGCCGGCACGTTGACTTCGTAGCCGGCTTCCCCGGTGAAGGACATGCGGAAGAGCCGGGTCGGCACGCCGCAGAACCTGCCCTCGCGAACGCTCATATGCGGGAAGGCCTCGTTCGACATGTCGATGCCCTCGACGAGCGGCTCGAGGATCTCGCGCGCCTTCGGGCCCTGCACGGCGATGACCGCCCATTGCTCGGTGGTGGACGTCAGCCAGACCTTGAGGTGCGGGAATTCCGTCTGGAGATAGTCTTCCATGTGGTGCATGACGCGCGGCGCGCCGCCCGTCGTGGTGGTGACGTGGAAGCGGTCCTCGGCAAGGCGGCCGACGACGCCGTCGTCATAGATGAAGCCGTCCTCGCGCAGCATGATGCCGTAGCGGCAGCGGCCGGGCTTCAGCGTGTCCCAGCCGTTGGTGTACATGAGGTTCATGAACTCGGCCGCATCCGGGCCGACGACCTCGATCTTGCCGAGCGTCGAGGCGTCGAAGACGCCGGCGGCGCTGCGCACCGTGCGGCACTCGCGGTTGACCGCGTCGTGCATGGTCTCGCCCGAGCGCGGATAGTACCAGGCGCGCTTCCAGTTGCCGACATCCTCGAAGACGGCGCCGTGCGCCTCCTCCCAGGCATGCATCGGCGTCTTGCGGGCCGGATCGAACAGGTCCCCGCGCGAATGGCTGATCAGCGCGCCGAAGGTGACGGGCGTATAGGGCGCGCGGAAGGTGGTGAGGCCGATCTTCGGGATCTCGCGGTTCAGCACTTCGGACGCGATGGCGAGGCCGTGGATGTTGGACAGCTTGCCCTGGTCCGTCGCCATGCCGTTGGTGGTGAAGCGCTTGATATGCTCGATCGAGTGCATGCCCTCGCGCACGGCAAGGCGGATATCCTTGGCGCACACGTCGTTCTGGAAGTCGACGAAGGCCTTGACGGTCGTGTCGACGCCGGCGCCTTCGCCGCTGCCGGCCATGCCGCCGGTCCATTCGAAGGCGTTCTCGCCGGAAAGCTCGACCTTGGCGCCGCCCTCGTGGCCGGTGGCGCGGGCCATCAGCTCGCCCGCGGCAAGGGACTCCTCGATGGTCGCCTGCAGGCCGTCCGTGCCGTTGCACGAGCCGACCGAGAGGCAATCCTGCGCATAGGTACCCGGCAGGAAGCGGCCGGAGGCCGCGTCATAGGCGACCTTGCCGCGCGACTGCGAGAAGAGGTGGACGGAGGGCGTCCAGCCGGCCGACATCAGCAACGCGTCGACCGGGATGGACCGCGCCGAGCCGCCGCCGTTGCGGGCGACCGACATGGAGGAGACGCGGAGCTTGCCCTTGGTGTCGACCACCGAATGGCCGGCCAGCACCTCGATGCCGAGCGCGCGGGCCTCGGCAAGGACGGCCTCGCCGGGCTTTTCGCGGTTGTCGACGATGGCGGCGATGGTGACGCCCGCCCGCTTCAGGTCGAAGGCGGCCTCATAGGCCGAATCGCTCGCCGTATAGACGCCGACCTTGCGGCCGACGGCAACGCCGAAATGGTTGAGGTAGGTGCGCGCCGCCGAGGCGAGCATGATGCCCGGCCGGTCGTTGTTGGCGAACACCATATGGCGCTCGATGGAGCCGGTGGCGAGGATGACGCGCTTGGCGCGGACCTGCCACAGCCGCTCGCGCGGCAGCTTCTTGTCGGGACGCGCAAGGTGATCCGTCACGCGCTCGACGAGGCCGACGAAATTGTGGTTGTAGTAGCCGAAGGCGGTCGTGCGGGTGAGGACGGTGACGTTCTCCATCGCCTTCAGCTTCGCAGCCGTCGCCTGCGCCCAGTCGTAGCCGTTCTCGCCGTCGATCTTCACCGACAGGTCGTAGTGCAGCGCGCCGCCCACTTCTGGCTGCTCGTCGACGAGGATGACGCGCGCGCCGGCCTCGGCGGCGGCAAGCGCGGCGGAAAGGCCGGCGACGCCGGCACCGGCGATCAGCACGTCGCAATAGGCATAGCGGCTGGCATAGTGGTCCGGGTCCTCTTCCGTCGGCGCGACGCCGAGGCCGGCGGCCTTGCGGATGAAGGGCTCGTAGAGCTTCTCCCAGGCCGCCTTCGGCCACATGAAGGTCTTGTAGTAGAAGCCGGCGGCGAAGAACGGCGACATCAGGTTGTTGATGCCGCCGATGTCGAAGGCGAGCGAGGGGAAGCGGTTCTGCGATTCCACCTTCATGCCGTCGAAGACTTCCTGCACCGGCGCGCGCACGTTCGGCTGGCGGCGGGCGGCATCGCGCGAGACGTCGACCAGCGCGTTCGGCTCTTCCGGCCCGGCCGAAAGAATGCCGCGCGGGCGATGGTACTTGAACGAGCGGCCGACGAGATGCACGCCGTTGGCAAGCAGCGCCGAGGCGACGGTGTCGCCCTCCAGCGCCTCGAAGGTCTTCCCGTCGAAGGTGAAACGCGCCGTCCTGGCGGGCGTCAGGCGGCCCTGACCGGCAATGCGATTAGCGCCGCTCATTTCGCGGTTCCTTCCGTGGCTTCGTAGGTTTCGCCCACATTTTCAGACAGGGGCTTTTCCGTGGCTGGCGAAACGCCCGGGATGTACGGCTTCGGCTCGCCGGCCTTGTAGCTCATGTAGAACTTGTCGCTGACCGTATCGCGCGCCGCGTTGAAGAAGCGCCCGCAGCCATGGATATGGCGCCAGCGCTCGAAGATCAGGCCCTTCGGGTTGTCGCGCAGGAAGAAGTAATCCTCGAACGCCTCGTCGGTGATGTCGGCGATGTTGGTCGGCCGGGCGATATGGGCGTCGCCGCCGTGGCGGAATTCGAGCTCGGAGCGCTCTTCCTCGCAGTAGGGGCAGTAGATGAGAAGCATCGGGTTTCTCCTGTCCCGCGCCGGCCGGCCTTAGGCCGCCGGACGCGCGGGTGAAATGATATCAGTGTGCCACGGCCGCGGCCGCTGCCTCGTCGATGAGGCGGCCGGTGCGGAAGCGGTCGAGCGTCAGGCCGGACGCCAGCTTGTGCGGTTCGCCCTTGGCGATGAGATGGGCGAAGAGGTGCGCCGAGCCCGGCGTCGCCTTGAAGCCGCCGGTGCCCCAGCCGCAGTTGACGAAGAGGTTTCGAACCGGCGTCACGCCCTGGATCGCCGAGCGGTCCGGCGTGTTGTCGGTGATGCCGCCCCACTGGCGCATCATCTTGACGCGGCGGAACATCGGGAAGAGCTCGCAGATCGCGTCGAGCGTATGCGTGATGATCTGCAGGCCCCCGGTCTGGGAGTAGGAATTGTACTGGTCCGTGCCCGCGCCGATGACCAGCTCGCCCTTGTCCGACTGCGAGATATAGGCATGCACCGAGTTGGACATGACGACGCACGGGAAGATCGGCTTCATCGGCTCGGAAACGAGCGCCTGGAGCGGCACCGAATGCAGCGGCAGCTTGACGTCGGCCATCGCCATGATGACCGAGTTGTGGCCGGAGGCCGACACGGCGATCTTCTTGGCGCCGATGAACCCCTTCGAGGTCTCCACGCCCGTCACCGCGCCGTCCGGCCCGCGGCGGATGCCCTTGACCTCGCAGTTCTGGATGATGTGCACGCCGCGATCCGAAGCAGCGCGTGCGTATCCCCAGGCGACGGCGTCGTGGCGGGCCGTGCCGCCGCGCCGCTGCAGGGCCGCGCCGTTGATCGGGTAGCGGGCGGTCGCCGAGATGTCGAGCGGCGGGCAATAGTCCTTGGCCTGCTGCGGCGTCAGCCATTCGTTGTCGATGCCGTGCAGGCGGTTGGCGTGGACGTGGCGCTGGAAGGACTGCTTGTCGTGGACGTTGTGCGACAGCATCATCACGCCGCGCGGCGAGTACATGACATTGTAGTTGAGGTCCTGGCTGAGCCCTTCCCAGAGCTTCAGCGAGTGCTCGTAGATGTCCATGCTCTCGTCATAGAGATAGTTCGAGCGGATGATGGTCGTGTTGCGGCCGGTATTGCCGCCGCCGAGCCAGCCCTTCTCGATCACCGCGACATTGGTGATGCCGTGTTCCTTGGCAAGGTAATAGGCCGCGCCGAGGCCATGGCCGCCGCCGCCGACGATGATCACGTCGTATTCCTTGCGCGGTTCGGGCGAGGTCCATTGCGGCTCCCAACCCTTGTGGCCGCGCATCGCCTCGCGGGCGACGGCGAAAACCGAATATTTGCGCATTACCAAGTCCTCAAATCTCGCCGGTCGCTGCCGGCTGTTTCCTGCCCGATAGAAAGCAAATCCTGACGCACCGCGCCGTATCCTTTGCGACGCATTGAGGCGTCCCTTGTACCACATGCGACATGAGCCGCGTCGATGGTTTTACGACGGTTTTCCCGCCCCTGTCCGCAAATATCCCGGCCATCTTGCCGCAAGAGACTGGACTTCCGCGCGCCCATCTGGTATCCGACGCCTCAATCGTCAGCCTTCCGGGCTGCGCGAACGTCACCTATTTGCCTGACGACCTTACGGAATCGCCGGGCTGGCAACAACTAAAGGAACGGGATTCTCGTGCAGGTACTTGTCCGCGACAACAATGTTGATCAGGCTCTCCGCGCTCTCAAGAAGAAGATGCAGCGCGAAGGCATTTTCCGTGAAATGAAGATGCGCGACTACTACGAAAAGCCGTCGCAGAAGCGCGCGCGTGAAAAGGCCGAAGCCGTCCGTCGCGTCCGCAAGCTGGCCCGCAAGCGCGCCCAGCGCGAAGGCCTCATCGGCGGTCGTCCTGGCGCCCGTTGATCGGTCGTTTTTTCGACGTTTTCGAATGCAAGACCGGGCGGGGGCGAGGATTTCGCCGCCGCCTTTTTTGATGTGACCGGGAGCCGGTCCACCCTTGTGAAAGGCTTCCCGCGCGATTGACGGCCGGCGGACGCCCTTGCCGCAACCGCCTGAAGGCCGCAGCACCTTTCTGCCCGCACGAGGCGCGACAGAAGCCCATTTTGAGGATTCGCACTTGGACATGACTGCATCCACCGGGTTCCCGACCGATCGCCTTTCCTCCGACATGCGCCTCCGCCGCCCCCTGATGGCCGCCCTTGCCGCCGCCTCCCTCGCGCTCCTTGCCGCCGGCTGCCAGTCGACCGCCTCGACGGACGTGCTGAAGGTCGAGCGCGTGCAGGGCTCGCAGGAGAACATCGCCTCGCTCTCGGCGGTCATCGCCGCCAATCCGCAGGACCCGGAAGGCTACAACGTGCGCGGCTCGGCCTATGGCCGCGCCGGCGAATATCGCCGCGCCCTCGACGACTTCAACCGCGCCGTCGAATTGAACCCGCGCTACTACCAGGCCTATGCCAACCGCGCGCTCGTCGAGCGCAGCATGGGCGACCAGGCGCAGGCCGCCGCCGACTACAATACGGCGCTCCAGCTCAACGCGAACTACGACGTCGCCTATATCGGCCGCGGCAACCTCTATCGCCAGGCCGGCCGCCTCGACGAGGCCTTCCGCGACTTCAACCGCGCCATCCAGCTCGATACGACCGATCCGCGCGCCTACCACAACCGCGGCCTGATCTACCAGGCGCGCCGCCAGCACGACAAGGCGATCGAGGACTTCTCGAAGGCCATCTCGCTCTCGCCGAACTCGGCCGAGCCCTATAACGGCCGCGGCATCTCCTATGCGGCGCTCGGCGACGACGACAATGCGTTTTCGGATTTCAACACGGCCATCAACCTCGACGGCAAGCTCGCCGAATCGTGGGCGAACCAGGCACTGATCTACGAGCGCCGCGGCGAGATGGCCAAGGCCGCCCGCTCCTATTCGCAGGCGCTCCGCCTCGATCCGAACTACAAGCCCGCCAAGGACGGCCTCGCCCGCACCAAGGGCATCGCCGACACCGCAAAGCCCGCCTGACGGACAAGGCCGCCGCAACCGCCCTATCGCGCCGCCGCCAGGACCCGGAAGGGTTTTGGCGCAAGGCCGGGGCAGACGACCGTGACCTTGCGCGTTTCGCCCCGCGTCAGGAAGGTCATCGTTTCGCACCGCTTCACGCCGTCCTGCTCGATCCAGACGGACACCAGCCCCTCCCCGCCGTCGTTCTCCACCAGCGTGTCGACATAGACCTGTTGCACGACCGTGCTCCCGGCAATGCGCGGCGCCTGCGCCGCATGATCCTTCATGAAGTGCAGCACCGGCGACAGAACAGACAGCACCCCGACGACGACAAAGAAAAGTTCGGTTTTCAGGTGCGGGATCTTCATCTGCCAGCAACGATAAGGAACGTTTTTGTTGATTGTTCCAGAGCGTTGCCCCACACTTGAATTCTACTTGCATTCCTCTCGTTTTCTCAGAATCTTTAAAATAAAACGCCCTCGAATATCCCCGCTCGAAAACGTTCGTTTATGTTGAAAAAAGCAACGACGAGCGAGGTGCGTATGGCGAGGAAGATCGGATATCTGAGGGTCAGCACGGTCGACCAGAATCCGGACCGTCAGGTCGACGGGTTGAAGGACCTTTGCGACGAGCTTCACATCGAGACGCTTTCGGCGGTGAGCCGCCGCCGGCCCGTCTACGAGGCCGTCACGGCCGCCCTTTCGGCGGGCGACATCTTCGTCATCTGGGATCTCGACCGCGCCTACCGTTCGGCAAAGGATGCGCTCGCCGAGCTCGATGCCCTCCAGCAGCGCGGCATCCACTTCCACATCGCCAAGCTCAGCATCGACACCACGACGCCGACCGGCCGCTTCCTCTACACAGTGATGGGGGGACTTGCGGAATTCGAGCGGCTGACGCTCTCGCAGCGCACCCGCGAGGGGCTTCTGGCCGCCCGCAAGCGCGGCTCCCGCCTCGGCCGCCCGCCCAAGCTCGACGACCGGCAGCTTTCCCTCGTGCGCGAACGCCTGCGCCACGGCGAAACCATCGCCGCCCTCGCCCGCGCCTTCGGCGTCGCCCCCTGGACGATGACCCGCGCCCTGCGGCGGGCGGAGGAAGGGCTTGCCTAAGACCGTGGCCGCCGCAAAGCTGGCACTGCCCCTCATCCCCCTGCCGGGACCTTCTCCCCGCAAGCGGGGAGAAGGTCCCGGCAGGGGGATGAGGGGTGAGGCCGCCGCGCAGGACGCGGCGGCGAGCGATCAGTGGTTCATCGCCTTGACGATGTCTTCCGTCATCTTCTTGGCGTCGCCGAGCAGCATCATCGTGCCGTCCTTGTAGAACAGCGTGTTGTCGATGCCGGCATAGCCGGAGCCCAGCGAGCGCTTGACGAAGAGGCAGGTCTTGGCCTTGTCGACGTCGAGGATCGGCATGCCGTAGATCGGCGAGGACTTGTCGTCGCGCGCGGCCGGGTTCGTCACGTCGTTGGCGCCGATGACATAGGCGACGTCGGCCTGTGCGAATTCCGAGTTGATGTCCTCCAGCTCGAAGACCTCGTCATAGGGCACGTTGGCTTCGGCGAGCAGCACGTTCATGTGGCCGGGCATGCGGCCGGCAACCGGGTGGATCGCATACTTCACCTCGACGCCCTGCTCCTTCAGCTTGTCGGCAAGCTCTCGCAGCGCGTGCTGGGCCTGCGCCACCGCCATGCCGTAGCCCGGCACGATGATGACCTTGGAGGCGTTGGCCATGAGGAAGGCCGCATCGTCCGCCGAGCCCTGCTTGACCGTGCGCTGGATGCCGTCGTCGGCAGCCGCCGCCGTCTCGCCGCCGAAGCCGCCGAGGATGACGGAGACGAACGAGCGGTTCATGCCCTTGCACATGATGTAGGAGAGGATCGCGCCCGAGGAGCCGACCAGCGCGCCGGTGATGATGAGCGCGAGGTTGCCGAGCGTGAAGCCGATGCCGGCCGCAGCCCAGCCCGAATAGGAGTTGAGCATGGAGACGACGACGGGCATGTCCGCCCCGCCGATCGGCACGATGATCAGGACGCCGAGCGCGAGCGCCAGGACGACGATCAGCCAGAAGGCCGTGTGGCTCTCGGTCGCCGCCAGCGCGACGATGAGGACGACGACGGCGGCAAGCAGCGCGGCGTTGATGGCATGGCGCATCGGCAAGAGGATCGGCTTGCCGGACATGCGCCCGTCGAGCTTGAGGAAGGCGATGATCGAGCCGGTGAAGGTGATCGCGCCGATGGCGACGCCGAGCGCCATCTCGACCAGCGCCTGGCCGTGGATCTCGCCGATCTCGCCGATGCCGAAGGAAACCGGCGAATAGAGCGCGGCGGCGGCGACCAGCACGGCGGCAAGGCCGACGAGCGAGTGGAAGCCGGCGACGAGCTGCGGCATCGAGGTCATCGGGATGGAGCGGGCGATATAGGCGCCGACGCCCCCGCCGATGGCAAGGCCGAGCACGATGAGCACGAGGCCGCTGAACGACGGCGTCGCCAGAAGCAGCGTCGTGCCGATGGCGATGCCCATGCCGACCATGCCGAGCGTGTTGCCGCGCCGGCTGGTCGTCGGATGCGAAAGGCCCCGCAGCGCCATGATGAAGAGGACGCCGGAGACGAGGTAGAGGAAGGCTGCGAAGTTTGCGTTCATCGGGCCGGCCTCACTTGTCTTTTTTCTTGTACATCGCCAGCATGCGCTGGGTGACGAGGAAGCCGCCGAAGATGTTGACGGAGGCGAGGATCAGCGCGACGAAGCCGAAGCCGGTCGCAACGCCCGAAAGCGAGATGCCGACGGCGAGCAGCGCGCCGACGACGATGACCGACGAGATGGCGTTGGTGACGGCCATCAGCGGCGTGTGCAGCGCCGGCGTCACCGACCAGACGACATAGTAGCCGACGAAGATCGACAGCACGAAGATCGCAAGGCGGAAGACGAAGGGATCGATCGCCCCGCCCGAAACGCCGTGCGCCACCGCGCCCGCCGCGTCCGGCACGTATTCGGACGCCGTGCGGACGGCCTCCACGGCGCGGTCGAGATCGGTGAGCGCCTTGTCCAGAAGTTCGTTCGCCATCACTTGCCCTCCCCTTCATGAACCGCGGCGCCGCCGAAGTTCGGATGGACGACCGACCCGCCATGGGTCAGCATCGTCGCCTTGACCAGCTCGTCCTCGGCATTGACCGAGACCGACTTCGTCTCCTTGTCGATCATGGTCTCGAGGAAGGTGAGGAGGTTCTTGGCGTAGAGCGCCGAGGCGGAGGCCGGAATACGGCCTGGCACGTTGAGGTAGCCGATGACCCTGACGCCCTCGACCTCGGCGACCTCGCCGGCCTGCGACCCCTCGATATTGCCGCCGCGCTCGACCGCGAGGTCGACGGCGACGGAGCCGGTCTTCATGGCGGACAGCATCTGCCGCGTCACGAGGCGCGGGGCCGGGCGGCCGGGGATCAGCGCGGTGGTGATGACGATGTCCTGCTTGGCGATGTGGTCGGCGACGAGCGCCGCCTGTTTCGCCTGGTATTCCTTCGACATCTCCTTGGCATAGCCGCCGGCGGTCTCGGCGGCCTTGAACTCGTCGTCCTCGACGGCGATGAACTTGGCGCCGAGCGAGGCGACCTGCTCCTTGGCGGCGGGGCGAACGTCCGTCGCCGAGACGGCGGCGCCGAGGCGCCGCGCGGTGGCGATGGCCTGCAGGCCCGCGACGCCCGCGCCCATGACGAAGACCTTGGCGGCCGGCACGGTGCCGGCGGCGGTCATCATCATCGGCATGGCGCGGTCGAATTCATGCGCCGCGTCGATGACGGCCTGGTAGCCGGCAAGGTTGGCCTGCGAGGACAGGATGTCCATCGACTGGGCGCGCGTGATGCGCGGCATCAGCTCCATGGCGAAGGCGGTGAGCCCGGCCTTCGCCATCTCGGCGATGGCGGCCTCGTTGCCGTAGGGGTCCATGGTGGCGATGACGATGGCGCCCGGCTTGTAGGTCGCAATCTCCGCCGTGGTCGGGCGGCGGACCTTCAGGACGACGTCGGCGGCCTTCGCCTCCTGCGCCCCGACGATGCGCGCACCGACCGCCTCGTAGTCGGCATCCAGGATGCGCGAGGCGAGACCCGCGCCAGCCTCGACCAGCACATCGAGGCCCAAGGCCTTCATTTTCTTGACTGTTTCGACGGAACCGGCGACGCGGCCTTCAGCCGGATCGCTTTCCCGCGCGACAAAAACACACTGACTCAAACCGTGGTCCTCCCCCCGAGACTGGCCGTGTTGAATCACGGCGCCGGATGGCGCCGCGGCACATCGTGGATGCGGCTTTTCAGATCAACGCAGGGCGAAGTAGCCGGCGACGTTGAGAACGATGAGCAGCACGAGAGCGCTGAAGAAACCGGCGCTGGTGAAGAAGCCGGCGGCCATGGCGATCAGCAGCGACACGCAGAACAGCGAACCGAACTTGGCGGCGTTGACGAAGAAGCCGTAGGTCTTCTCGTGCTCGGGATAGTCCATCGCCGCGCCCAGCTCGACGGGTCCGTTGTGATGTTCAGCCATAGTCACCTTCTCCTAAGCAGCCGCACCCGCCAGCCGGAAAACTCCACCCGATGAGCGCATGATAAAGGCCGGAACCGGAACGGCCCGGCGATTCCCTCAAGCGCGAAAGCGCGCGTCTTTCTGGCCATACACAATGGACAGGCAAAGCGCAACGGCAGGACGGGCAGAGGTTCGGGCCCTGTAACGTTTCCGAAACGGAACGGGCCGGTTTCGCGCGAAACCGGCCCGCCGTGCGACATCGGGGCGCAAGGCCTATCCGGCGTAGGCGCCGCCGGAAATGTCGATCCGGCCGGTGCCCGAATGGGCGCGCCGCGCGCTCGGGCGCACGGTGAGCGGGCTGAACGGCATCTCCTCGCCGCGGGCGAACAGCATGCGCCGCTCGTACGGCTCCGACATGAAGAAGGGGAAGCGCGCATAGAGCGAGGAGCGCACGTCCTTGCAGCGCGTCGCCATCAGCATCAGGTCGATGATGAACTTGCCCTGCCGGCTCTTCGGCGAGGCGACGAAGTCGCCGTCGAAGACGCGCCGGTAGAAGGCCGCATGCGCCGGCTTGACCATCTGGAGGACGCGGTCGGCATCGAAATAGTCCGCCGCCATCGTCGCAAGGCGCAGCGTCAGGTAGGGGATCGCCGGCATCTCGCTCCAGATTTCCGGGTCCGCGGCAAGGCGCACCGGGTCGATCAGCGACATGCCCGCATCGAGGAACGCCTTGATCTCGTCCGGGAAGATCTTGCCCGAGGAGGTGACGCGGTGGTCCGGCGTCACATGGTGCAGGCGCACGGTCGAGATCAGCCGCTCCTCGTGATAGACGCCGAAGACATAGGCGTGGCTGTCGAAGTCCGCCTCGTCGATGAGAAGGGGTGAATCCTCCGCAAGATGCATGACGCTGCCGGCCTTGTAGGCCTTGTAGCGCACGCGCGCGACGTCCTCCATGTCCTCACTGGTCTCGACCCGGCGATATTCCACCTTGTCGAGCAGGCCGAGAAGTTTCTCGGAAAAGCGATTGATCGCCGATTCCCCGTTGTCCATTGCCCCGCATCCCCGATTGAAAGCCGGCCGCATCCTGCCGCCGGGCGCATAATCGTCGATATAGGACAATTTGTGTAAAATACTATTTGTTAACCTTAATATATGGTTAACGCTAATTTTGAAGAAACTGATAAACGGGATGGAGTTATACGGCCGACGAACAGGGATCAGGCCACGCGGCTGCCGCGGCGGCGGATTTCGCCGGCTTTGCGGGCAAGGCCCTCGTAGCGGTCGCGCAGCGCATCGGGCGACATGGGCGCGGCGAAGACGTAGCCCTGCACCAGGTCGGCACACTGGTACTTGTTGATCAGCGCGAGCTGCTCCTGCGTCTCGACGCCCTCGATGACGATGCGCAGCCCCAGTTCCCGCGACAGGTTGACCGTGCCGCGCAGGAGCTTGAAGCGGCGCGCGTCCTCACCGATGTTGCGCACGAAGGACTGGTCGATCTTGATGACGTCGAGCGGCAGCTGGTCGAGGTAGCTGAGGCTGGAATAGCCCGTGCCGAAGTCGTCGATGGCGATGGTGATGCCGCGCGTGCGCAGTTCCTGGAGAACCGCCTGCACCTTCACCGGCTCCTCCATGAAGCAGCTTTCGGTGACCTCCAGATGCAGCCGGTGCGGCGCCAGCCGCGTGGCCTCCAGCGCCTCGCAGACAAGCGCGACGATGCCGGTGCCGCGCAGGTCTTGCACCGAGAGGTTGACGGAAACGCTCATATGGGCCGGCCAGGTCGCGCAGTCCGCGCAGGCCCGCAGGATCATGAAGCGGGTGATCTCGGAGACGATGCCCATCTCCTCGGCGATCTGGATGAAGACGTTGGGCGCGACCGGGCCGCGCTCGGGATGCGTCCAGCGCGAAAGGGCCTCGCAGCATTCGATGCGCGAGCCGTCCGGCACGAACATCGGCTGGTAGGCCACCGAAAGCGCATTGTTCTGGATGGCGTGCCGCAGGTCGTCCTTCAGCTTCTGGCGGTCCATGTAGCGCGCGTCCATCTCCTGCTCGAAGACGGTGACGCTGCCCTTGGCGCGCGACTTCGTCTCGAACAGCGCAAGGTCCGCGCGGATCTGCATCTCCTCCAGCCGGAACGCGTCGCTCTCCACAGTCACGCAGCCCGCGCTGAAGGAGACATGGACCGTCACGCCGTCGAAATCGTAGCTGCCGCGCAGCTGCTCGTGGAAGCGGCGCATGCGCGTTTCGAGATCGCGCCGGTTCGCCGCGTTCGGGAAGAACAGGATGAACTCGTCGCCCATCAGGCGCCCGGCGAGGACGCCGTCGCCGGCAAGCCGGCGCAGGCGCTCGGCGATGGCGCACAGCAGCCGGTCACCCGTCACATGCCCCTTCATGTCGTTGACATGCTTGAAGTCGTCGACGTCGACCACCATGAAGCCGACAAGGCCCGGCTTCTTGCGCTCGGCCAGCGCCTCCTGGAGGAGTTCGGCGAAATAGGTGCGGTTCGGCAGGCCCGTGAGGCTGTCGTAACGCACCATGTGCAGGATCTTCTTCTCCGCCCTGACGCGCGCCGTCACATCCTCGAAAATGAGGACGGCACCGCCGTTTTCCCGCGGCGCGGCGGTGAATTCCAGGTAGAGGTCGTCCGTCACCTTCAGGAGCGCGCGCGAGCGCTCGCCCTTGAGCAGCTCGTCGAGCCGGCGCAGGATCGTCCTGCTCTGCTCGGCGTCGAAGAAGGTGTTGCGCACGCCGTAGCGCAGCACGACGTCGAGATGGCAGTCCTTCAGGCGCTCCTGGCTGCCGAGATGCAGCAGCTCGCAGGCCCGTCGGTTGGCGACGAGGATGCGCTGGTCCGCATCCAGCATGAAAAGGCCGTGCGGCATGTTGTTGAGCGCGGTGTCGAAGCGGTCGGCGATGGTCGCGAGCTCGCGGGCGGCCAGTACGTTCTCGTAAAGAAAGGTCCGCACGCCGTTCGCCATCGTGCGCGTCGTCATCGCGAAAGGCAGGACGAGCGAGGCCAGCACGGCATGGTAGAAATCCTGCAGGCCCAGGAAGCCGATGACGATGGGAAAGCAGGCGGCGAAGACCATGTAGTTGACGGCGCGCGGCGAGCCGTAGTTGCGGCCGACGACCGAGACCATGGTGGCGAGCGTCACCGAGATGCAGGCGATCTCGGCAAAGCTGTCGCGGCTGACGATGAGGCTGTAGCAGCAGGCCGTGCCGAGCGTCAGCGTCGTGCTGACCGCGCCGAGATTGTACCAGTTCTCCCAGTAGCGGATGCCGGCCGTGTCGAGCGCGGCCTTGTCGGCGCGGTCGAAGCGGCGCATGGCCTGCGCACGCAATGCCCAGATGAGGACGATGAGCCCGCTCCAGACGAGGAAAAAGGGGTCGGCCGTCTTGGCGAAGACGAACGACAACGTCACGACATGAGAAATCATGCCGACGAACAGGGTCTGGCGATTTCCGTACAACGAGCTGACGAACGACAGATAGACATCCGCCGGCAGCGTGTTCTGACCCTTATCCCTCATGGACTCGGCACTCCTATGGCGAGTGAGGGTTAGCGGCCAAAATTTAATGAATGATTTCGGGAAATTACCCAATAAGAAGGGGTATTTGGGAAGACTATTGCACGCGCGTTCAACTAAAAGAGGACATATTCAACCAAATATTGCAGGAAGAACCGGTCGCCGCGCCACATTCAACCTGTCATAGAGGCGAGGCGTAATTTTATGACTCTGCGGCGTCATAGTCTTGCTTTCCGTCAAGCACATGGCCGCTTCGTTGCAATCGGTGTTTGCAATTGCGTGGTTAATGCTTCCGATGCGTTCCCATCCCAATATCTGGCCGTATCCCGCGCCCCGTCGTCATTTCGCCGGAAAGAGGGAATTGACTGCCGCCGGATTTGATATCAAATCCCCGTTTGGTATTTCTTTTCCGGAGCCCGCCATGTCCAAGCCTGTCGTCGCCATTCCCGCCGATATCCGGGAGATCGAAGGCAACGTCTGGCAGGCGACGCCCAACCAGTATGTGCGTGCTGCCGTCAAGGGCGCGGACGTCACCGTCTTCCTCGTGCCGGCGCTGGAAAGCGACACCGATTTCGACGGCATCCTCGACCGGGTGGACGGGCTTCTCGTCAGCGGCTCGCGCACCAATGTCCATCCTTCGCTCTACGGCAAGGAGGCGACGGAGGCGGAAGGCCCCTATGACATGGCGCGCGATGCGACCAGCCTGCCGCTCATCCGCCCCGCGCTGGAGCGCGGCATCCCGCTGCTGGCCATCTGCCGCGGCATCCAGGAGCTGAACGTCGCGCTCGGCGGCACGCTCGCCAACGAGATCCAGGAGCAGCCCGGCATCTGGGACCACCGCAAGCCCGACACGCCCGTGCTCGACGTCGCCTACGGCATCCGCCAGAAGATCACGGTCAGGGAGGGAAGCTGTCTTGCCGCGGTGATCGGTGCGGGCGAGGTGCAGGTGAACTCGCTGCACCGGCAGGCGATCTCCCAGATGGCCCCGCGCCTTGCCGTGGAAGCCGTCGCCGACGACGGCACGATCGAGGCCGTCTCGGTCATCGGCGCCAAGGCCTTCGCCGTCGGCGTCCAGTGGCATCCCGAATATTGGGTCGGCTCCGACCAGCCGTCCGACAAGCTCTTCGCCGCCTTCGGCGAGGCCGTGCGCGACTATGCCGCCGCCAAGGCCGGCATCGCGCGCCGGACGGCGGCCGAATAGGCACACGGGCCGATCGACATTCAGTTCAGGCTGGCTGGCCTTGGCTGAATGGCGATGGCCTAGTCGGCGGACACCATCGTCACCATGGCATCGGCAGGCTCCACCGCCTCATAGGCCAGCCCGTCGCCGTCGACGACGGTGAGGATCGCCTCGCCCTGCGCATCGGTTACGACGATGGTGCCGTCACCGTTGTTCGTCCAGGTCCGCGCGGAGGCAAGGCCGGGCCAGACGCTGTCGCAATCCTTGTCCGCAACAAAGCGCGCGCTGCGGCTGGAAATGGCGTTACCCCGCTCGGCAAGGCAGGCCGTCTTGGCCACGATGTTGGAAATCGTATAGCTGTGGCGCGATTCCGCCGCCGGGATCGAGCCGGAGACCACGGGATCGACGCCCTCGCCGCGAAGGCTCGCCAGGGTGAGGCCGCCCAGCGCCGCCGCACCCGCCAGGACAAGGATCGTCAAGGTCTTCATGGGGTGCGCTCCTTCGTCGGCGATTCGATGCGGAAAGCATGCGCGCCCAAACTTGCCGGAAGGTTAATGAAGGCTTTCCAGCGCCCTCGCCTCACCCTTCCGGATGCGGCTTCAGCGGCCCGGTGGACTGGCGAATGCGCATTTCCGGCTTGATGAGGTGGATGCCGTCCGGCTCGTGGCTGCCCGACAGCTTGTCCAGCAGCGCCCGCGCGGCGCTGCGGCCGACCTCGGACTGGCCGTTCCAGACGGTGGTGAGGGCGGGCGTGGCGATCGCCGCCTCCTCCAGGTCGTCGTAGCCGGTGACAGAGACGTCGCGGCCCGGCACGAGGCCGGCGCGGGCGATGCCGTTCATCAGGCCGATGGCGACGAGGTCGTTCCAGCAGACGGCCGCCGTCGGCTTCTGC
>Ga0206118_100447_pt1 | contig 20573 bp, 19 predicted proteins | sample 3A20Ametagenome_FD_177999 | JGI IMG/M metagenome (GOLD analysis project Ga0206118, IMG submission 177999) | Enriched microbial communities from leaf-cutter ant dump, University of Wisconsin, Madison, United States - 3A20A | ecosystem: Environmental > Terrestrial > Nest > Insects nest > Nest dump... | reverse complement strand
GCCATGCGGAACACGCGCTTGCCGGTCAGCTTGAAGCTGGCGACCTGGATCATCACCGACAGCGTCTCGATCACGAACACGCCGCCCATCACCACCAGCACCAGTTCCTGGCGCACGATCACCGCGATGGTGCCCAGCACCGCGCCCAGCGCCAGCGCGCCGACGTCGCCCATGAACACCATCGCCGGGTAGGTGTTGAACCACAGGAAGCCCAGCCCCGCGCCGGCGATCGCCGCGCAGATGATGACCAGTTCGCCGGCGCCGGGAATCTGCGGGATCTGCAGGTAGCTGGAGAACACCGCGTTGCCCGAGGCGTAGGCGAACACGCCCAGCGCGCAGGCAACCAGCACGGTCGGCATGATCGCCAGGCCGTCGAGGCCGTCGGTGAGGTTGACCGCGTTGGAGAAGCCGACGATCCAGAAGTAGGCGATGGCCACGAAGCTGATGCCGGCCAACGGCAGCGCGATGGCCTTGAACATCGGGATGTACAGGGTCAGCGCCGCCGGCACGTCGGCCGTGTAGAACAGGAACAGGCCGGCGCCGAGGCCGAAGATCGACTGCAGCAGATACTTCCAGCGCGACTTCAGGCCGTTGGGGTCGCGTTTTGCGATCTTGATCCAGTCGTCGTACCAGCCGATGGCGCCGAAGCACAGCATCACCGCCATCACCAGCCACACGTAGCGGTTGCGCAGGTCGCCCCACAGCAGCACCGACAGCAGCACCGACAGCAGGATCAGGCCGCCGCCCATGGTCGGGGTGCCGGCCTTGGAGAAGTGCGACTGCGGGCCGTCCTTGCGGATCGGCTGGCCGCCCTTGAGCTGGGCCAGGCGGCGGATCGCCGCCGGCCCCAGCCACAGCGACAGGCCGAGCGCGGTCAGCGCCGCGAGGATGCCGCGGAAAGTGAGGTAGTTGAACAACCGGAACAGGTCGTCCAGCTGCTGCAGCCAACGGGCCAGTTCAAGCAACATGCGGTGTGTCCTCGCCGCGCCCCAGCAGCGCGGTCACGATCTTGTCCATGGCGCTGCCGCGCGAGCCCTTGACCAGGCAGCGCACGCCAGCATGAAGTTCGGTATCCAGCGCCGCGGCCAGCGCGGCGTGGCTGTCGAAATGACGACCGCCCTCGCCGAACGCGGCAGCGGCGGCGGCGCTCAGCGGCCCCAGCGCGTACAGGCGCTTGAGCCCGGCCTCGCGCGCACGCACGCCGGCCTGCGCGTGCAGCGCCTGCGCGTCGGAGCCGAGTTCGCGCATGTCGCCCAGCACCAGCCAGCCTTCTTCGCGGCCCGCGGCCAGCGCGGCGATCGCCGCGGCCAGCGAGCCCGGATTGGCGTTGTAGCTGTCGTCCACCAGCACCGCGCCGCTGGGCAGCACGTGCGCGACCTGGCGGCCGGCGACCGGGCGCGCCTGCGCCAGGCCTTCGGCGACCCGCGGCAGGGCGATGCCGGCGGCCAGCGCCAGCGAGGCGGCGGCCAGCGCGTTGAGCACGTTGTGCCGGCCCGGCAGCTGCAGCGCCACCTCGGCCTCGCCCTGCGGGGTGCGCAGACGGAAGCGCGAGCCGGCTTCGGCCAGCGCGATGCCGGTGGCGGTGACCTCGGCGCTGGCTTCCAGGCCGAAGCGGATCACCCGGTGCGTACCGGCGCGGTCGGCGAAGAACGGCGCGAACGCGTCGTCGGCGTTGACCACCGCCACGCCGCCCTCGCGCAGGTCGTCGTAGACCGCCGCCTTGGTGTTGGCGATCTCCAGCAGGCTGCCCATGCGCTCCAGGTGCGCCGGCGCGACGTTGTTGACCAGGGCCACGTCCGGCGCGGCGATGGCGGTGAGGTAGGCGATGTCGCCCGGCTTGCCGGTACCCATCTCGTAGATGGCGAAATCGGCGTCTTCCGGCGCGTCGATCACCGCCAGCGGCATGCCGATCTCGTTGTTGCGGTTGCCCGGCGTGGCGTAGACCTGGCGGCCCTCGACCGCGGCCACGTGCTGCAGGATCGCCAGCAGCAGCGTCTTGACGCTGGTCTTGCCGTTGCTGCCGGTGATGGCGAACACGCGCGTGGCGCGGCCCTGCTGCATCGCGCTGGCGATCCTGGCCAGCGCCCGCTCGGCGTCGGCGACCACCACCTGCGGCACATCCAGCGGCAGCAGGCGTTCGACCAGCAGCGCGCCGGCGCCGTTCGCCACCGCACTGGCGGCGAAGTCGTGGCCGTCGAAGCGCTCGCCGCGCAGGGCCAGGTACAGGCTGCCCGGCGCCAGGGTGCGGCTGTCGTTGCCGATGGCGTCGATGCTCGCATCCTCGCCATGCAGCTCGCCGCCGGCCCAGTGCGCGATCAGCGACAGCGGAGTGCGCTTCATGCCGCGCCTCCGTTTGCCGCGGCGCACGCGCCTGCATGCCGGCCGGCCAGCGCGCGCGAGGCGACGTCGGTGTCGTCGAAGGGGTGTTTGATGCCTGCGATCTCCTGGTAGGGCTCGTGGCCCTTGCCGGCGACCAGCACGATGTCGCCGGGGCCGGCCAGCGCGACGGCCGCACCGATGGCGCGCGCGCGGTCGCGCTGCACGTTCACCCGTGACGGCGCGGCGAAGCCGGCCATGATGTCGGCGACGATCGTGTCGCCATCCTCGCCGCGCGGGTTGTCGTCGGTGACGAACACCACGTCGGCATGCTTCTCGGCGATGGCCGCCATCTGCGGGCGCTTGCCGGTGTCGCGCTCGCCGCCGCAGCCGAACACGCACAGCAGGCGGCCGTCGAGATGACCGTGCAGGCTGCGCAGCGCCTGTTCCAGCGCATCGGGCGTGTGCGCGTAGTCGATGACCACGGTCGGCTCGCCCTGCCCGCCGAGGCGGTTCATGCGGCCGCGGATCGGCTGCAGCCGGCCCAGCACCCCGGCGATGGTCGCCGCCGGCTGGCCCAGCGCGTGCAGCGCGCCGGCCACGGCCAGCAGGTTGTCGACGTTGAAGCGACCCAGCAGCGGCGAACGCAGCGCATGGCGCTCGGCGCCGATCACCAGCTCGAAGCCGATGCCCTGCCCGTCCAGCACCAGGGCTTCGGCGCGCACCGTGGCGCCGGCCTGGCCGGTCGAGCTCAGGCCGATGGCCTGCACGCCCGCGGCCAGGGTGCCGATCAGTTCGCGGCCGAACCCGTCGTCCAGGTTGACCACCGCCGCCTTCAGGCCATCGCGATGGAACAGGCGCGCCTTGGCCGCGCCGTAGCTGGCCATGTCGCCGTGGTAGTCGAGATGGTCGCGGGTGAGGTTGGTGAACACCGCCACGTCGTAATGCACGGCATCGACGCGGCCCTGGTCCAGCGCGTGCGAGCTGACTTCCATCGCCACCGCCTGCGCGCCGGCCTCGCGCAGCTGCGCGAGCACTTCATGCATCTGCAGCACCAGCGGCGTGGTGAAACCGGTCGGCACCACGTCGCCGTACAGGCCGACGCCGAGCGTGCCGATGCTGCCGCTGCGGGTGCCCAGCAGGTGCCAGGCCTGGGCCAGCAGCTGCACGGTCGAGGTCTTGCCGTTGGTGCCGGTCACGCCGACCATGGTCATCGCGCGCGAGGGATGGCCGTGGAACTGGTCGGCCATCGCGCCCATGCGCTGGCGCAGGCCGGGCACGGCGATGGCGTCGGCCGGCGCCGGCAGATGCGCCGGCGCCGGCGGTTCGAACAGGATGGCGCTGGCGCCGGCGGCCTTGGCCTGCGCGACGAAACCCAGCCCATGCGCGCCGAAACCGGCGATGGCGACGAAGGCATCGCCCGGGCGCACCTGGCGCGAGTCCAGCACCAGCCCGCCGATCTGCGGGTCGGCCGGCAGCGCCAGGTCGGGCAGCAGCTGCGACAGTTTCATGGTGCGGCTCACTGGCGCACCTCCGGCGTGGCCGGCTGCGGCGCGGTGGCGGTCGGCATGGCCGCGTTGAATTCGGCGTCGATGTTGGGCTCGGCCGGGTCCTGCGGCACCGGCAGCACGGCCGGATTGGTGACCGGGTTGCCGCCGACCTTGCCGGCCGCCTGCGCCGCCAGCCACGACTGGATGTCGTCCGGCGGCACGTCCATCAGCCGCAGGGTGCCCTCCATCACGTGGTGGAACACCGGCGCGGACACCAGGCCGCCGTACTGCAGCGAGCCGCGCGGGTCGTTGACCACGATCACCGCGGCGAAGCGCGGGTTGGTGGCCGGCACCACGCCGGCGAACAGCAGGTTGTAGTGGCCGCGCTCGTAGCCGTTGGGGCCGTTCTTGCGCGCCGTGCCGGTCTTGCCGGCGACGTGGTAGCCCAGGATCGCCGCCTGCTTGGCGCCGCCCTGGGTCACCACCGTTTCCATCATCCGCACCACTTCCCGCGCGACCTCCGGGTCGATGACCTGGCGCGCCTCGTTGTGCTGGCCCTTGACGAAGGTGGGCTGGATCACGCGGCCGCCGTTGGCCAGCGCCGAGTACGCCTGCGCGATCTGCAGCGGCGTCACCGACAGGCCGTAGCCGTAGGACATGGTGGTCTTGGTGGTGCCGTACCAGCCCGGGCTGCCCGGCGAGGGCACCACGCCGGCCGATTCGCCGGGGAAGCCGCTGTGCGGCGCCACGCCGTAGCCGAAGGCGCGCACCGAGTCGTAGAAGACCTGGTCCGGCAGGCGCGCCACGATCTTGGCCGCGCCGATGTTGGAGCTGCGGGTGATCACGCCGGTGACGTTGAGCACGCCGTTGTTCCGCGGCACGTCGCGGATGGTGTAGCGGCCCAGCGTCAGGTAGCCCGGATTGGTGTCGATGATGGTGTCCGGGGTGACCACGTGGTTCTGCAGCGCGGTGGCCACGGTCAGCGGCTTCATCGTCGAACCCGGCTCGACCAGATCGGTCACGGCGCGGTTGCGGCGCGCGTCCGGGGTGGCGCCGCTGACCGAGTTCGGGTTGTAGGTCGGCAGGTTGGCCATGGCCATCACCTCGCCGGTGGCCACGTCCATGATCACGATGGAACCGCCGGCGGCCTGGTTCGCGGTGACCGCGTTGCGCAGCTCGCGCATGGCCAGGAACTGGATGCGGCGGTCGATGCTCAGGGTCAGGTCCTTGCCGGGTTCGGCCGGACGCACCAGGTCGATGCTCTCCACGATCGCGCCCTTGCGGTCGCGGATCACCTTCTTGGCGCCGGGCTTGCCGCGCAGCCATTCGTCGAAGGCCAGTTCCAGCCCTTCCTGGCCGTGGTCGTCGATGTTGGTGAAGCCCAGCACGTGGGCCATCGCCTCGCCCTGCGGGTAATAGCGGCGGAACTCGCGCTGCGCGAACACGCCGGGGATCTTCAGCGCGACGATCTGCTCGGCCACGTCCGGGTTCATCCGGCGGCGCAGGTACATGAATTCCTTGTCGGCCTTCTGCGTGAGCCTGGCGGTCAGCTCGTCCACCGGCAGCGACAGCGACTGCGCCAGTTCGGGGATGCGCTCGGGCGCGCGCAGCAGCTCCTGCGGGTTGACCCAGATCGAGGCCACCGGCGTGGACACCGCCACCGGCTCGCCGTTGCGGTCGGTGATCATGCCGCGCGAGGTGGCGATGGGCACTTCGCGCAGGTAGCGCGCCTCGCCCTGGCGCTGGTAGAAATCGCTGTTGATCAGCTGCACGTAGGCGGCGCGGCCGACCAGGGTCACCGCGCACAGGCCCAGCCCGGCGCCGACCATCAGCATGCGGCTGCGCAGGTTGAACTGGCTGCGGTTGCGGTTGCGGCGTGGCGCGTTCATCGGGCGCCCCTGACCGCCATGGACGGCGGGAATGCCGGTTTTGCAGGAGCACAAACCGGCCTTGCGCCACCCTGCGGGCGGCTTCGCCGTGCAAAACGGTTGTCCTGCCGCTTCGTCATGGCCGCACCACCACGATGTCGCCGGCTTCCGGGAACTTCATGCCCAGGCGGCCGCGCGCTTCCTGGTCCACGCGCGTGGCCTGCGCCAGCGTGGCCTGTTCCAGCTGCAGGCGGCCGAATTCGATGTTGAGCTCGTCGCGCGCGTGCTCCAGCCGCGACAGCTCGACGAACAGCTGGCGATGGCGGTGGCGCATGAACACCACGCCGATCGCCGAGGCGATCGTGCAGGCCAGCAGCACCACCAGCAGCAGGCGGCTCATGGGGCGCCTCCCGTGGAAGCGGGGAATGACGGATCACGGGGAAACTTCACTCCCGCCTCCCCGTTCCCGCTTCCCCGCTTCTCGGCCACCCGCAGCACCGCGCTGCGCGAACGCGGATTGACCGCCAGTTCGTCGTCCTCGGCCTTGATGGCACCGCCGACCAGGTCCAGCACCGGCACGAACGCGACCGCCTCGGGCAGGCGGCGGTTGGCCGGCGGCGCCTTGGCGTGGCGGTTCATGAACTGCTTGACGATGCGGTCTTCCAGCGAGTGGAAGCTGATCACCGCCAGCCGGCCGCCGGGTTTGAGCCGCGCCAGCGCCGCATCCAGCCCGGCCTCGAGGTCGGCCAGCTCGCGGTTGATGTGGATGCGGATGGCCTGGAAGCTGCGCGTGGCCGGATGGATCTTGTCCTTGCCACGCGGCATCACCGAGGCGATCAGTTCGGCCAGCTCGGCGGTGCGCGCGAACGGCTGACTGGCGCGGCGGGCGACGATGGCGCGGGCGATGCGGCGGCTCTGCCGCTCTTCGCCATAGGTCCACAGCACGTCGGCGATCTCGCGCTCCTCGGCGCGGTTGAGCCATTGCGCTGCGCTCTCGCCCGAGTCCGGGTCCATGCGCATGTCCAGCGGGCCGTCCTTGCCGAAGCTGAAACCGCGCTCGGCCACGTCCAGCTGCGGCGAGGACACGCCCAGGTCGAACAGCACGCCGTCCAGGCCGGCGGCGGTCTCGTTCCAGTCCAGCAGGTCGGCGAAGCTGCCGCGATGGATCGCCACGCGCGGGTCCGGCGCGAAATCGCGCTCGGCCACGGCGATGGCTTCCGGGTCCTTGTCCATCACCAGCAGGCGGCCACCGGGGCCGAGCTGGCGCAGCACGCCGCCGGCGTGGCCGCCACGGCCGAACGTGCCGTCCAGATAGGTACCGTCCTCGATCACCCTCAGGCCCTGCAGGACCTGGGTGTACAGCACCGGCAGGTGAGCCGCCGGCGGCTGCGACACCGGAGGGTGACCGGCCTGCGCTTGACCGCGCACCCGGGCACCCCGGCTCACAACTTCAGGTCGAGCAGCCCATCGCCCAGATCCTCGTCAGACAGCGTCTGCTGGATCAGTGCGCGATGCGCTTGCTCGCTCCATAGTTCGAACTTGTCGCCCATGCCCATCAGCACCGCCTTCTTCTCGATGCCGACCGCGTTGCGGTGGCTGGACGGCAGGCTGATGCGGCCATTGCCATCCAGTTCCAGATGGGCGGCCGAGCCGACAAGTTTCTGCTGCAGGGTGCGCACCACGCGCTGGGTGTTGGGCTTGGCCATCACGTCGTCGCGCACCCGCTCCCATTCCTGCTCGGCGTACAGCCACAGGCAACCGGCTTCGAACGGGTTGTAGGTCAGCACCAGGCGGTTGCCGCTCGCACGCGCGACAAGGTCGCGGTAGGCGGTGGGCACCGCCATGCGTCCCTTGTCGTCAACCGTGATGGCCGTCTCGCCTTGAAACACGCCGTCTCTACCTGTCAGTGCCTGATGTCGCCTGGGCGGTCATTGAACCACGGAAAACCACAAAAAACCCGGTTTTCCCTCGGATGCCCACCTTAGCAGCGACCGAAGGCTTGTCAACAACTTTTCGTGGGCAAAATCGTCATTCGCATCAAGGGTTTGCGCCAATCTTTAGAGACTTGTTCAAACTTTATCCACAAGTTGCTGTTTCGTCTCAAATTTTGAGATTTCGATGAAATTCAGCGGTGTAGACGCGGCGTGAAAGCGGCGGTTCATCCGGGCCGCCATTCAGCCAGCCTTGGCTGCCGACCGCGCAGGAAGGCACACTGGCGGGCATGTGCCTGGTCGCTCTCGCCTGGAAATCCCACCCCCGCTGGCGCCTGTTCATGGCGGGCAACCGCGACGAGTTCCACGCCCGCCCCACTGCCGCGCTGGAACGCTGGGCGCCGCCGCAGGAAGAGGTGATCGCCGGCCGCGACCTGCGTTCGGGCGGCACCTGGATGGGGATCGACGGCAGCGGGCGCGCGGCGGTGATCACCAACGTGCGCGACCCGACCGCCGCCAGCGGCGGCCCCTCGCGCGGCGCCCTGGTCGCGGACTACCTGGCCGGCGCCGGAACCTCCGCCGCCGACCGGATCGGGCAACTGGCGGCGCACGCCAGCGACTACGCCCCGTTCAACCTGCTGCTGGCCGATGCCGGCGGCTGCCATTACCTGGGCAACCACCCGCCCGCGCGGCAGACGCTGGCGCCGGGCGTGCACGGCATGTCCAACGGCGCGCTCGACGCGCCCTGGCCGAAGACGCGCCGGCTGATGGCCGCGCTGGAAAACTGGCTGGCGCAGGGCGATGCGCCGCTGGACGGCCTGTGGGCCGCGCTCGCCGACGAATGGCGGCCGGCCGACGCCGACCTGCCGGCGACCGGCATCGCGCTGCCGCTGGAACGGCACCTGTCGGCGGCCTTCATCCGCGGCGAGGACTACGGCACCCGCGCCAGCACCGTGCTCGCCATCGACCACGACGGCCACGGCTTCATCGCCGAACGCCGCTTCGGCCCGCAAGGCGTCTTCCTGGGCCACACCCGCATAGATATCTGACCCGCAGAAACGGCCGCCCCTGAAGCCCGTGCAGGCCTCCCCCAACGCGCGCCGCGAAGCGAGCCAAGCCATCCCTCTGGAGCAGAGCCCTTTTAGCAAAGGACGCGCACCGACAGGCGCAAGGGCATGGAAGGCAAAGACATCCGACCCGCGAAAACGACCGACCCGGAAGCCCGTGCATGCCTTCCCCAACGCGCGATGCGAAGCGAGCCAAGCCATCCCTCGGGAGCAGAGCCCTTTTAGCAAAGGGCGCACACCGACAGGCGCAGGGGCATGGAAGGCAAAGACATCCGACCCACGGAAACGACCGACCCGGAAGCCCATGCAGGCCTCCCCCAACGCGCGACGCGAAGCGAGCCAAGCCATCCATCTGGAGAACAGCCCCCTTTAGTAAAGGGGGCGCGCCGACAGGCGCGGGGTTGTGGAAGGCAAAGGGCCCGGGGCCCACAGTTTTGTACCGCCTCCGCGGTACAAAATTGTGGGGCTTTTCCCGCCCAACAGGCGGGAAAAGCGGCGGAGCCGGCCTGTAAGCCGGGTTCTGTCGTGGACAGTCATTCTTCTAGGCGCCACGTCACCGTGACGCTCGAGCAACCTACCCGGACCCGACGCGGGCCACGCCATTAGGTCCCTATTTGGTCTTGCTCCAGGTGGGGTTTGCCGTGCCGGTCCGTTGCCGGACTCGCGGTGCGCTCTTACCGCACCATTTCACCCTTACCGGCCTCCCGAAAGAGACGTAGGCGGTATCTTTCTGTTGCACTTTCCGTCGGCTCGCGCCGCCCAGGCGTTACCTGGCACCTTGCCCTGTGGAGCCCGGACTTTCCTCGGCGTTCCCGAAGGAACGACGCGACTGTCCGGCCGACTCCGCCGCGCGCATTGTACGGGGTAGCGCCCGCTTTGCGGGTGCCGCTCCGCATTCCGCTCATCTGCCGGCCGGTCTCAGCCGCCGTACAGCGCCTTGCGCGGCGCGCCGCTCAGCTCGGCCGCGAGCCGGGCGGCGGTGGACGGCGGCAGGTGTTCATTGAGCCTGGCATAGAGCCGGCGGCCTTCGGCGATCTTCGCGTCCTCGTCGTCGGCCGCGCCCTGCACCATCACCACGAACTCGCCCTTGCGCTGGTTGTCGTCAGCCTGCACCGCGGCGAGCAGCTGCTCCAGGCTGCCGTCGAGCACGGTCTCGAACAGCTTGGTCAGTTCGCGCGCGACCACCGCCGGGCGCGCGGCGCCGAAGGCCGCGGCCATGTCCGCCAGCGAGTCGGCGATGCGGTGCGAGGACTCGTAGAACACCAGCGTGCCGGTTTCGCTGGCGAGCCGCTGCAGGCGCTCGCGCCGCGCGGCGGCCTTGGCCGGCAGGAAGCCCTCGAACACGAAACGGTCGCTGGGCAGGCCGGCCACGCTCAGCGCCGCGATCGCGGCGCAGGCGCCGGGCACCGGACTCACCTTCACCCCCGCCGCCCGCGCCGCGCGCACCAGGCGGAAGCCGGGGTCGCTGACCAGCGGCGTGCCGGCATCGCTGACCACCGCCATCGATTCGCCGCCGAGCAGGCGCGACACCACGCGCTCGGCCATCGCCTCCTCGTTGTGGTCGTGCAGCGCCACCAGCGGCCTGCTGATGCCGAAATGCGACAGCAGCTGGCCGGTGTGGCGCGTGTCCTCGGCGCAGATCGCCGCCACCGTGCGCAGCACTTCCTGCGCGCGCGGACTCAGGTCGGCCAGGTTGCCGATCGGCGTGGCGACGACGTACAGGGTGGCGGGGGCAGCGGGCATCATCGGCTTTTCCATGGGCAAGGTTAGAATCCTACCGTGTCCCCCACCCGGCGCCGCCGCATGCCGTTGAACGGATCCCGAATGAACAAGCCCGCCGCACGGATCACCGCCCTGTCACTGTCGCTCCTGCTGTTCGCCGGCTGCGCCACCACCGGCGTCGCGCCGACCACCTCGCCGGGGCAGCAGGCGGCCATCGCCCTGCTCGAACAGGGCAAGCCGCGCGAAGCCGCGCAGCAGCTGGAAGCCGAGGCCGCGCTGGCGCGCGGCGCGGCGAAGTCGCAGTTGCTGGCCGACGCCGCCTTCGCCTGGCACGAAGCCAATGACGACGCGCGCGCGCGCATGCTGCTGCCGCAGGTGCAGGTACGCCAGCTGGCCGGCGCCAGCCGCCAGCGCCATGCGCTGCTGGTCGCGGAACTGGCCCTGGCCGACAAACAGCCTGCGGCCGTGCTGCAGGCGCTGGGCGCGCAGCAGCCGGACCTGTTGCCCGCCGCCCAGCAGGCGCGCTGGCACCTGGCCCACGGCCAGGCGCTGGAGGCCGGTGGCGACGCCTTCGCCGCGGCCGCCGCCCGCGCCCGCGCCGGCGTGCTGCTGTCCGGCAGCGCCCGCACCGACAACCAGCGCGCCATCACCCGCCTGCTGGCGGGGCTGGACGATGCCACCCTCGCCAGCCGCAGCGCCGCGCTGGCGGCCGGCGACCCGCTCTACAACCACGCCGGCCGCGCCCTGATCGGCCGTGGCCTGCCGCTGCCGCGCCCGTTCGACCGCGACGCCGCCTGGCAGCTGGACACCGGCAAACGCCCGCCCGCCGACGCCGACGGCTACCGCCCACCGGTGAAGATGGCGGTGCTGCTGCCGCTGTCCGGCAACCTGGCCACCGCCGCCGCGCCGGTGCGCGACGGCCTGCTCGCCGGCTACTACGCCGAATCGCGCCGCCGCCCGCAGGTCGACTTCATCGACACCCGCGGCACCCCGGCCGGCGCCATCGCCGCCTACGACAAGGCCGTGGCCGGCGGCGCCGATTTCGTGGTCGGGCCGCTGGGCCGCGACGAAGTCGACGCGCTGTTCGGCCGCGCGCAGCTGCAGGTGCCGCTGCTGGCGCTCAACCGCGGCAAGGACACGCCGCCGGCGGGCAGCGCCGGCTTCTCGCTGGCGCCGGAGGACGACGGCATCATGGCCGCCGAATACCTGCTGGCCCGCGAGCGCGGCAACGCGCTGGTGATCGGCAGCAACGACGACACCGGCCGCCGCGCCACCGCCGCCTTCGCCGAGCGCTTCGCCGAGCGCGGCGGCAAGGTCGCCGCCAGCCTCAGCGTCGGCGACGCCCCCGGCGACCTGGGTGCGCGCCTGCGCCAGGCCGGCGCGGTCGATGCGGTGTTCCTGGCGGTCAAGGGCCCGCAGGCGCGCGCGCTGGCGCCGCAGCTGGCGCTGGCCGGACTGGGCGGCGCCACGCGCGTGGGCACCTCGCAGCTGGTGTCCGGCACCGGCAAGGCCGACGAGGACATGGCGCTGGACGGCATCGCCTTCCCGAGCGAAACCTGGTCCGTGCGCGGCGCCCCGGGCCTGCCCGCGGCCAGCGAGCTGACCACCACCCTGCCGACCGCGCGCGGCGCCGCCGCGCGCCTGTTCGCCTTCGGCTACGACGCCTGGAAGATCACCGCCTACCTGGAAAAGCTGGCCAACAGCGCCCAGGGCGGCCTGGCCGGCGCCACCGGCAGCCTGCACCTGGACGGCTTCGGCAACGTGCTGCGCCGGCCCGCATGGTCCACCTTCCGTGGTGGTGAGCCGGTGCCGACCGGTGATGGCCGCTGACAGGGCCGCACGCGGCGCGGCGGTGGAAGCCGCCGCGCGCCGCCACCTGGAAAACGCCGGCCTGCGCTGGCTGGCCGGCAACGTCCGCTACCGCGGCGGCGAGCTCGACCTGGTGATGTTCGACCCGGCCACCGCCAGCCTGGTTTTCGTGGAGGTGCGCTACCGCCGCGACAACGCGTTCGGCGGCGGCGCCGCCTCGGTCGATGCCGGCAAGCGCCGCCGCCTGCTGCTGGCCGCGCAGCTCTATCTGTCGGCGCATCCCGCCCACGCGCAGGCCCCGTGCCGCTTCGACGTGGTCGAGGCCAGCGGCGAGCCGCCGCGGCTGCACTGGCTGCGCGACGCCTTCCGCGCCGACGACTGATGCCCAGCGTGTTCACCCATGCCGCGGTTCCGCTGGCGCTGTGGTGCGCCAGCGAACGCGGCCGCGTGTCCACGCGCCTGCTCGGCGCCGGCGTCGTCGCGGCGATGCTGCCCGACGCCGACGTGCTGGCCTTCGCCCTGCACGTGCCCTACGCCGACGCCTTCGGCCACCGCGGCGCCAGCCACTCGCTGCTGTTCGCCGCCCTGCTGGCGGCGCTGGCCCTGCTGCTGCACCGGCCGCTGCATGCGGGAAGGCTGCAGGCAACGGCTTTCATGTTCGCCTGCGCACTCTCGCATCCGCTGCTCGATGCGCTGACCTCCGGCGGCCTCGGCGTGGCGCTGTGGTGGCCGTGGAGCGACGCGCGCCTGTTCGCGCCGTGGCGGCCGATCCGCGTTTCGCCCTTCGCCAACGCCTTCTTCAGCGCGCGCGGCCTGCAGACCGTGCTGTCCGAACTGCGCTGGGTGTGGCTGCCGCTGGCACTGGCGGTACTGGGCTGGAGGATGATCCAATCGCCGCCAGGCGCAAGCGGCCGCGCCCCGGATTGAGCCGCACGGGGGAGGACATATGGAACGTCGCATCTGGCGGCCCTGCGGGCTGCTGCTGTGCTGTCTGCTGACGCTGCTCGCACCGCCTGTCCACGCCGCCGATGAAGCGCCCGCCTTGCCGCAGGTGGGCGAATTCCCGCCGCCCCTGCTGGGCAACAACCGCCAGGGCGAGAGAGTCGACCTGCAAGAACGCCGCGGCAGGGTCGTGGTGGTGACCTTCTGGGCCAGCTGGTGCGGGCCGTGTATGCGCGAACTGCCGATGCTGGCGCAGCTGCAGAAGGTGGTGGGCAAGGACGCACTGGAAGTGATCGCGGTGAACTGGGGTGAACCGCGCGCGGACGTGGTGGCTTTCGCGCGTCGCAACAGCAAGCTCGACCTGGAATACGTGCTCGACGGCAAGGGCGAAACCGCCGCGCGCTACGGCGTGCGCGCCGTGCCGCGCATGCTGGTGCTGGACCGCGAGGGCCGCATCGCCACGATCCATCAAGGCTATTCGGAAGAGGCATTGCCGGGCTTCATGGAAGAAATCATCGCCCTGCTGCCGGACGAGATCCGCAACCGGCCGGCCCGCACCGCCTCCTCGCCCTAGAATGCGGGGATGGACCACACCCTCCCCGCCGCTTTCGACCAGACGCTTTCCGACCTGCTCGGCGCGCACTGGCGCACCGACACCGCCGCGCTGGCCGCGCATGCGCAGGACAACTCCTGGCGGCATGCGCTGCCGCTGGGCGTGGCGCTGCCGGAAAGCCGCGAACAGGTGCAGGCCATCGTGCGCGCCTGCCGCGCGCATGGCGTGCCGCTGGTGGGGCGCGGCGCCGGCACCGGCACCACCGGCGCGGCGGTGCCCGTTGCCGGCGGCATCGTGCTGTCGTTCGCGCGCATGAACCGCATCCTCGCGCTGCGCCCCGGCGACCGCTGCGCGGTGGTCGAGCCGGGCGTGCTCAACGGCGACCTGCAGCAGGCGCTGCAGCCGCATGGCCTGTTCTGGCCGCCGGACCCGTCCAGCTTCGAGATCTGCAGCATCGGCGGCAACCTGGCCACCAACGCCGGCGGCCCGCGCGCGGTGAAGTACGGCACCACCCGCGACAACGTGCTCGGGCTGGTGGCGGTGACCGGCGCCGGCGAACTCATCGAATGCGGCGGCCCGTGGACCAAGGATGCCACCGGCTACGACCTCACCCACCTGATCGTCGGCAGCGAAGGCACCCTCGCACTGGTCGTCGAAGCCACGCTCAAGCTGGCGCCGCGCCCGCGCGCGCAGGCCGGGCTGCGCGTGCTGTACCGCGACGCGGAGAGCGCCGCGGCGGCGGTGGCGCGGGTGATGACCCAGCCGGCCACGCCCACCACCCTGGAATTCATGGACGCGCGCAGCCTGGCGCTGCTGCGCCGCAATGGCGCGCAGGTGCCCGACGCCGGCGCGATGCTGCTGATCGACGCCGATGGCGACGACGACACCCTGCCCAGCGTGCTGCATGCGCTGGCCCAGGCCGCCGAGGGCGATGGCCTGCTGGCGCTGGACGTGGCGATGGACGGCAGCGCGCGCGACCAGCTGTGGGCGGCGCGACGCGCGCTGTCGCCGGCGCTGAAGAGCATCGCGCCGGGCAAGATCAACGAGGACGTGGTGGTGCCGGTCTCGCGCATTCCGCAGCTGGTGGCCGGCGTGCAGGCGCTGTCGGCGCGCTTCGACCTGCCCATCGTCACCTTCGGCCATGCCGGCAACGGCAACCTGCACGTGAACATCCTCTACCGCCCCGACGATGCCGGCGAGAACGCGCGCGCGCATGCGGCGCTGCCGGAGGTGTTCGCGCTGACCCTGGCGCTGGGCGGCACGCTGTCCGGCGAGCACGGCATCGGCCTGGCCAAGCGCGATTTCATGGCGCAGGCCTTCACCCCGGCGACGCTGGCGGCGATGCGCGCGGTCAAGCAGGCGCTGGACCCGGACGGCATCCTCAACCCGGGCAAGGTGCTGCCGCCGGCCGGCTAGCCTGCCCCTCCACCACCGAGCGAGCCCCGACCATGGACATCGACCCCTCGCAGTTCGCCGCGCACTGGGCCGCGGCCTGGAACGCGCACGACGTGGACGCGGTGCTGGCGCACTTCCATGACGATGCGGTGTTCACCTCGCCCTTCGCCCGCCAGCTCCTGCCGGAAACCAATGGCGTGCTGCGCGGCAAGGCCGCCATCGGCGCCTACTGGAGCGCCGGGCTGGCGCGCATTCCCGACCTGCGCTTCCATGTCGATGCGGTGTTCGCCGGCATCGATACCGTGGTCATCGCCTACACCAACCAGAAAGGCGTGCGGGTGAGCGAGGTGCTGCGCTTCTCGGGCGACCGGGTGATCGAGGGCCACGGCACCTATCCGGCCGACGCGCACAACCCGACCGGCGCGCGCTGACCGGCGCGGCGGCTCATTCGGCGAAGTGGCGGTAGCCGCCGGCGCGCGCTTCGCCCGCATCGCCGTCGCAGCGGACGCCGCGGCCTCCGGCGATCGTGCCGATGCGCGTCAGCGGCAGCGCGAGGCGTGATGACAACGCCGCCACCGCCGGGCGCCGTTCCGGTGCGGCGGTGAAGCACAGTTCGTAGTCGTCGCCGCCACGCAGCGCGCAGTCCAGTGCGGCATCGGCGCCGAGCGCGGCGCGCAGCGCCGGCGACAACGGCACGGCATCGGCCTGCACCACCGCGGCCACGCCGCTGCGCGAGGCGATGTTGCCGAGGTCGGCCAACAGGCCATCGGACACATCGGCCGCCGCATGCGCCAACCCGCGCAGCGCCAGGCCGAGCTGCAGCCGCGGGGTCGGCCGCTGCAGCCGCTGGCGCAGCCGTTCGTGGCCGGCGTCGGCCGCAGCCACGCGCACGTCCAGCCGCCCCTGCCGCCACAGCCGCAACGCGCCGGCCGCCTCGCCGGGGTGGCCGCTGACCCAGATGTCGTCGCCCGGCCGCGCGCCGTCGCGGCGCAGCGCCTGTGCGGCCGGCACCTGCCCGATCGCGGTGATCGCGATCGACAGCGGCCCGCGCGTGGTGTCGCCGCCCACCACGGCGATGCCGCTGGCGTCGGCCAGTGCGAACAGCCCGTCGGCGAACGCGTCCAGCCAGGCGGCTTCGGCCTGCGGCAGGGACAACGACAGCGTGCACCACGCCGGCGCCGCGCCCATCGCCGCCAGGTCGGAGAGATTGACCGCCAGCGCCTTCCAGCCGATGTCGGCCGGCATGCTCTCGACGGGGAAATGCACGCCTGCGTTGAGCGTGTCGGCGGTGACCGCCAGCTGCTGTCCCGGCGCCGGCCGCAGCAGGGCCGCGTCGTCGCCGATGCCCAGCGCGATGTCGGCGCGCGCACGGGTGCGGCGCGCGATGCGTTCAATCAGGGCGAACTCGTCAAGGCTCATGGGCAGGCAGTCCTGGAACGGAAACGCCGGTGCCGATGCAGCCGGCCCCGGCGTCGTGGTGGAACCGGCCGGCGCGGTCGCACGCCGGCGGCGGCATCACTGGCCCGATTCGACCTTGCGCCATTCCACGGCGGCACGGTCCAGCACGCCGTTGACGTAGGTGTGGCCATGCTCGGAGCCGAAGCGCTTGGCGGTCTCGATGGCCTCGTTGATCACCACGCGGTACGGCACGTCCAGGCGGTGGCGCAGCTCGTAGGCGGCCACGCGCAGCACGGCGCGCTCGATCGCATCGACCTCTTCCACCGGGCGGTCCACGAATGGCGCCAGCGCCTCGTCCAGTTCGCGGCGGTGGTCGAGCACGCCGCGCAGCAGGTTCTCGAAGTAGGCCAGGTCGGCGACTTCGTGCGCCTGCTCGTGGGCGAACTGGGCCAGCAGCGACTCGGCGTTGCCGCCGGAGATCTGCCACGCATAGATCGCCTGCAGCGCGCGGCGGCGCGCGCGCGAACGCAGCACCGGATCGACGCCGTCGCGGCGGAAGGGCTTGCCGGCAGGCTTGCCGTGGTTCTTGTTGCTCATGGCAGCTGCTCCAGAAGATTGACCATTTCCAACGCCGCCAGCGCGGCTTCCTCGCCCTTGTTGCCGTGGCTGCCGCCGGCGCGGGCCTCGGCATCCTCCACGCGTTCCACCGCCAGCACGCCGTTGAGCACCGGCACGCCGAAATCCAGCTGCGCGCGCATCAGGCCTTCGGCGCAGCGGTCGGCCACGTGTTCGTAGTGGCGGGTGTCGCCGCGGATCACGCAGCCCAGGGTGATGATGGCCGCGTGCCGGCCGGCGGCGGCCAGGCGGGCGGCGACCAGCGGGATCTCCCAGGCGCCGGGCACGCGCACCACGTCGATGGCGTCCTCGCCGATGCCGTTGCCGGCCAGGCTCTGCCGCGCGCCGGCCACCAGCACGTCGGTGATGCGCGCGTTCCAGCGGCTGGCGATGATGACGAAACGGGCCGATCCGGCCGGGCGGAGGTCGCCTTCGTAGTGGCTCATGGGGCGTAGCGATGCAAAAGGTGGGTCAGTTTACCGTGTAGGTGCGGGGCCTGCCCCGCACGCGGCGGCGCGACGGGGGCTGAACCAGGCCGCCCCCGGCCGCGGCGCTCAGGGCTGGACGGTCTCGACGATTTCCAGGCCGTAGCCGGCCAGGCCGATCTGGCGGCGCGGGGTGCCGAGCACGCGCAGCCGGCCCAGGCCCAGGTCGGCCAGGATCTGCGCGCCGGCGCCGTTGCGGCGCCACTGGCCCACGTCCTTGTCCTTGCCGGCCGGGCGCACCTCCGGCTCACGGCGCAGGCGCGCCAGCAGCGCGTCGGAATCGCGCGGGGCCGACAGCACCACCATCACGCCCTGGCCTTCTGCGGCGATGGCGCGCAGCGCGTCGGTGGCGGCCACGCCGAAATCGTCGCGGCGCCAATGCAGCAGGTCGGCCAGCGGGTTCTCCACCTGCACCCGCACCAGGGTCGGCGTGTCCCGGTCCGGCTGGCCCTTGACCAGCGCGAAGTGCAGATCGTGGGCGATGCGGTCGCGGTAGGTGACCAGCGTGAACGCGCCGAACTCGGTGTCGACCTCGCGCTCGTCCACGCGCTCGACGGTGTGCTCGGTGGCCAGCCGGTAAGCGATCAGGTCGGCGATGGAGCCCATCTTCAGCCCATGCTCGCGCGCGAACACTTCCAGCTCGGGGCGCCGCGCCATGGTGCCGTCGGGGTTGAGGATCTCCACCAGCACGCCGGCCGGCTCCAGCCCGGCCAGCATGGCCAGGTCGACGCCGGCCTCGGTGTGGCCGGCGCGGGTCAGCACGCCGCCGGGCTGGGCGATCAGCGGGAAGATGTGGCCCGGCTGGTGCAGGTCCGACGGCCTGGCATCGGCCCTGACCGCGGTGCGGATGGTATGGGCGCGGTCGGCGGCCGAGATGCCGGTGGTCACGCCTTCGGCGGCCTCGATGCTGACGGTGAAGTTGGTCTGGAACTGCGCGGTGTTGGCGCGCACCATCGGCGCCAGGCCGAGCTGGCCGGCACGCTCGCGGGTCAGCGGCAGGCACACCAGGCCGCGGCCGTGGGTGACCATGAAGTTGATGTCCGCCGGCCTGACCAGCTCGGCGGCCATGATCAGGTCGCCTTCGTTCTCGCGGTCCTCGTCGTCGACGATCACCACCATGCGGCCGGCGCGGATTTCTTCCAGCAGTTCGGGGACGGGGGCGAAGTTCATGCAGTGGCTCCCTGGCCCAGCAGGCGCTCGACATAGCGCGCCACCAGGTCGATTTCCAGATTGACGGCGTCGCCGACGCCGGTATGGGCGAAACGGGTGTGGGCGACGGTGTGCGGAATCAACGCCACCTCGAAGCCCTCGCCATCGGCCTCGTTGACGGTGAGGCTGACGCCGTCGACGCAGATCGAGCCCTTTTTCGCGATGTATTTCAGCAACGGCGCCGGCGCGGCGAAGCGCCAGCGCTGCGCGCGGGCGTCATCGACGATCGACAGCACCGTGCCGATGCCGTCGACGTGACCGCTGACCAGGTGGCCGCCGAGGCGGTCGGTCGGGCGCATGGCGCGCTCGAGGTTGATGGCCGCGCCCACGGCGAGCCGGCCGAGCGTGGTCAGGCCCAGGGTTTCGGTCGAGGCGTCGGCCTGGAACGAGGTGGCGTCGAACGCGATCACGGTCAGGCACACGCCGTTGACCGCGATGCTCTCGCCCAGCTGCACGTGGTCGAACGGCAGACTGCCGACCTCGAAGCTGAAGCGGACATCGCCGCCGACGGGCTCGTGCGCGGCCAGGCGGCCGACGCCTTCGATGATGCCGGTGAACATCAGCGCGCCTCCCGCATGGACAGGAGCCGGGCGACCGGAAGGGAATTGCAGAGGGTTTTCATGAACGTTTCCCGCGGTTGGAGAGCGAAAAACGCCACAAGGCAAACAGGCGCACGCACGGCGGGGCCGCGCGCGGGCCGTCTTCTTTCATCCGGACTCTAGGCGGCACCGCGTGCGCGGCATCGCCAACCGTCGGCTCCGGCATCGGACCGGATCTGCTGACCCTCGGCCGCTGGAATCCGCACGGGGTGTGCGGTTCCCGCGAGTGACCTCGCGTGCCGGCCTCGGCGCTCGCGGGCTCGTGCGGGCTCCCGGGGGAACCGCGCACCTACCGCCGGTGGGGAATTACACCCCGCCCTGAAGACGTTCGTGGTTGCCGGCGAACCGGCCGGCGCATTGTACCAGCCGGGTCCCGGCGGACCTGTCTGGCGGATGGACAGCAGTGTTGCAGCAGTGGCGCCCCGCAGGCGCCGCGTTTGCCCGGCATGGCCTGCCGCGCACCACGGCAGGAACGCGCCGGGCGGGGCCCCGCACCTACGCGGTGGCCGGGCGCAGCAGCAGGCGCAGGTCGCTGCCGACCATGCGCAGGTCGCGCACCTCCAGCGGCCGCGCCTGCGCCATCGTCTCGATGCCCAGCCCGGCCAGCAGCGGCCGCGCGCCCTCGCCCATCAGCAGCGGCGCCATGTACAGCAGCAGCTCGTCGGCCAGGCCGGCGCGCAGCAGCGACCCGCACAGGGTCGGCCCGGCCTCGACGTGGACCTCGTTGATGCCGCGCGCGGCCAGCAGCGCCATCACCGCCGCCAGGTCGAAGCGGCCATCGGCCTGCAGCGGCGCGGGGGCGAACTGCGCGCCTTCCAGCGCGGGCGGCGCCACCGCCGGATCGTGCAGGTACAGCGTGGGTGCCCCGCCTTCGCGCACCCGCGCGCAGGCCAGCGTGCGCAGCCGCGCGTCGAGCACCACCCGCAGCGGCGGCAGGAACTCACCGGCCTCCGGGCGCGCGGTCAGCGCCGGGTCGTCGGCCAGCACCGTCGCCGCGCCGGTCAGGATCGCGCCGGCGCGGGCGCGCCAGCGCTGCACGTCGGCGCGCGCGGCCGCGCCGGTAATCCACTTCGACTCGCCACTGGCCATGGCGGTGCGCCCGTCCAGGCTGGCGGCCAGCTTCACCCGCACCCACGGCCGGCCGCGTTCGATGCGCGACAGGAAACCGCGGTTG
>Ga0206118_100446_pt1 | contig 20605 bp, 13 predicted proteins | sample 3A20Ametagenome_FD_177999 | JGI IMG/M metagenome (GOLD analysis project Ga0206118, IMG submission 177999) | Enriched microbial communities from leaf-cutter ant dump, University of Wisconsin, Madison, United States - 3A20A | ecosystem: Environmental > Terrestrial > Nest > Insects nest > Nest dump... | reverse complement strand
CTGCGACCGGCATCGCACCACGGGCGTCGTCAACACGAAGCTGACGCCGGTTGCCGATTTCGTGCGCAAGCGCGATTTCGACTTCCGCCGCCGCGACGTGGAGAACACCGTCCGCGAGGGCCTGTGCGAGCCCTCGCACCTCTTCGACTTCACCACTATCGCGGAAAAGGTCGCCGGCAATGCCATGGCGACGAACATTCTGATGACGGGCTATGCCTGGCAGAAGGGGCTCATCCCGCTCACCCGCCAGTCCATCGAGCAGGCGATCGCGCTGAACGGCGTTGCGGTCGAGGCCACGCTTTCGGCCTTCGGCTGGGGCCGGCTGATCGCCGCCGATCCCGCCCGTGCCGAACGGCTGCTGCATCCCGGCAAGCCCATTCCGACACTGGAGGCCATGGCGACGGAAGACCTGATCGCCCACCGCATGAAGCACCTGACGGCCTACCAGAATGCCGCGCTCGCCGGCCGCTACAAGGCGCTGGTGGAGCGAGTGCTGACGGCGGAAAAGGCGCTCGGCCCGGACGACCCGCTGACCCGCACGGTGGCCCATGTCCATGCCCAGCTCCTTGCCTACAAGGACGAATACGAGGTCGCCCGGCTCTTCACCGATCCGGCCTTCAAGGCGGGTCTCGCCGAGCAGTTCGAAGGCAAGTACCGCATCGTCTTCAACCTCGCGCCGCCGATGCTCAAGGGTGAGGATGCGAGCGGCCGGCCGCGCAAGCGCCGCTTCGGCCGCTGGATGCTGCCGGTCTTCGGCGTACTCGCGCGCATGAAGGGCTTGCGCGGCACCGCCTTCGATCCGTTCGGCCGCTCCGCCGAGCGCCGCATGGAACGCCGGCTCATCGCCGACTACGAGGCGCTTGTGGCACATGTGCTGCAAGACCTTCGCCGCGAGAACCTCGAGGCCGCCGTTGCGCTGCTTGCCCTTTATGGCGAGATTCGCGGCTACGGTCCCGTCAAGGAGGAGGCGGAAAAGCGCGTGAAGGCGCGCGAGGCCGGTCTGCGCAAGGCTTTCGATACGGCAGGACAGGAAAAGGCGGCCGCATAAGGCCGCACGGGGAGGATGGACATGTACGACGCTGCAATGAGCTTCGGGCTCGGGGAGGATATCGAGGCGCTCCGCGAAAGCGTGCGGCGCTTCGCGTCGGAGCGCATCGCGCCGCAGGCCGCGGAGATCGACCGCACGAACGCTTTCCCGATGCCGCTCTGGCGCGAGCTTGGCGATCTCGGCCTTCTCGGCATCACCGCGCCGGAAAGCTATGGCGGATCGGGCATGGGCTATCTCGCCCATTGCGTGGCAATGGAGGAGATCAGCCGCGCCTCGGCCTCGGTCGCCCTCAGCTACGGCGCCCATTCCAATCTCTGCGTCAACCAGATCGTGCGCAACGCCAGCACGGCGCAGCGGGAAAGATACCTGCCGAAGCTGATTTCCGGCGAGCATGTCGGCGCGCTCGCCATGTCCGAGCCGGGGGCGGGCTCCGATGTCGTCTCCATGCGGCTGCGCGCGGAAAAGCGCGGGGACCGCTATGTGCTCAACGGCAACAAGATGTGGATCACCAACGGGCCGGATGCGGACGTGCTGGTCGTCTATGCCAAGACCGACCCGGAGGCCGGCGCGCGCGGCATCACCGCGTTCTTCATCGAGAAGGGCTTCAAGGGGTTTTCGACCGCCCAGAAGCTCGACAAGCTCGGCATGCGCGGCTCCAACACCTGCGAGCTCGTCTTCACCGATTGCGAGGTGCCGGAGGAGAACGTGATGGGCACGGTGGGGCGCGGCGTCAACGTGCTGATGTCCGGCCTCGACTACGAGCGCGTCGTGCTCTCCGGCGGCCCGCTCGGCATCATGGCCGCCTGCCTCGACGTGGTCGTGCCCTATATCCACGAGCGAAAGCAGTTCGGCCAGCCCATCGGCGAATTCCAGCTCATGCAGGGCAAGGTCGCCGACATGTATGTCGCACTCAATGCCTGCCGCGCCTATGTCTACGCCGTCGCCGGCGCCTGCGACCGTGGCGAGACGACGCGCAAGGACGCCGCCGGCTGCATCCTCTATGCCGCCGAGACCGCAACGAAGCTCGCGCTGGAGGCCATACAGGCGCTCGGCGGCAACGGCTATATCAACGACTATCCGACCGGACGCCTGCTGCGCGACGCCAAGCTCTACGAGATCGGCGCGGGCACGTCCGAAATCCGCCGCATGCTGATCGGCCGCGAAATCTTCCAGGAGACGCTGTGATGCCGGTCATCCCTTCGGCCGTGAACACCCGCAGCGAAACCTTCGAGGTAAACCGCAGGGCCATGCTCGACGCGCTGGCGCTGGTGGAGGAGGCGGCGAAGCTCGCCATGGACGGCGGCGGGCCGAAGGCGCGCGAGCGCCATGTCGCCCGCGGCAAGCTGCTGCCGCGCGAGCGTGTGGCGCAGCTCCTCGATCCGGGCTCGCCCTTCCTCGAGATCGGCCTCACCGCCGGCCATGGCCTTTATGACGGCGCCTCGCCCTCGGGCGGCATGATCGCCGGTATCGGCCGCGTCTCCGGCCGCGAATGCATGATCGTCTGCAACGACGCCACGGTGAAGGGCGGTACCTATTACCCCATCACCGTGAAGAAGCACCTGCGCGCGCAGGAGATCGCCGCGGAAAACCGGCTCGCCTGCATCTACCTCGTCGATTCCGGCGGTGCGAACCTGCCGAACCAGGACGAGGTCTTTCCCGACCGCGATCATTTCGGCCGCATCTTCTACAACCAGGCGCAAATGTCCGCTGCCGGTATCCCGCAGGTCGCCGTCGTCATGGGAAGCTGCACGGCGGGCGGCGCCTACGTCCCGGCGATGAGCGACGAGACGGTGATCGTCGAGAACCAGGGCACGATCTTCCTCGCCGGCCCGCCGCTGGTGAAGGCCGCGACGGGCGAGGTGGTGAGCGCGGAAGACCTCGGCGGCGGCGACGTCCATACCCGCCTTTCCGGCGTCGCCGATCATCTGGCGCGCGACGACCGCCATGCGCTCGCCATCGCCCGGCAGATCGCCGCCAACCTCAATACGCGTAAGCCGGAGGTTACGAAGTCAGGCGAGGGCGAGGCCCCGCTCTACGACCCGGAAGAATTGCTCGGCATCGTGCCGGCCGATACCCGCACGCCCTATGACGTGCGCGAGGTGATCGCCCGCGTGGTCGACGGCTCGCGCTTCGACGAGTTCAAGGCCCGCTTCGGCGTAACGCTCGTCTGCGGCTTCGCTTCCCTCCACGGCCTTCCCGTCGGCATCCTCGCCAACAACGGCGTGCTCTTCTCCGAGGCCGCGCTGAAGGGGGCGCATTTCATCGAGCTCTGCGCCCAGCGCTCCATTCCGCTTGTCTTCCTGCAAAACATCACCGGCTTCATGGTCGGCCGGAAATACGAGGCCGACGGCATCGCCAAGCATGGCGCCAAGCTGGTCACCGCCGTCGCGACTGCAAAAGTGCCGAAGATCACCATGCTGATCGGCGGCTCCTACGGCGCGGGCAATTACGGCATGTGCGGCCGGGCCTATTCGCCGCGCTTCCTGTGGACCTGGCCGAACAGCCGCATCGCCGTGATGGGTGGCGAGCAGGCGGCGGGCGTGCTCGCCACCGTCAAGCGCGAGGGCATCGAGCGGGTGGGCGGCACATGGAGCGCGGAGGAGGAGGCCGCCTTCAGGCAGCCGACCATCGACATGTTCGCCCGCCAGAGCCACCCGCTCTATGCCTCGGCGCGCCTGTGGGACGACGGCATCGTCGATCCGCGCAAAACGCGCGACGTGCTGGCGCTCTCGCTCTCGGCGGCGCTCAATGCGCCGATCGAGCCCACCCGCTTCGGCGTCTTCCGGATGTAGGAGGCAGCATGTTCCGCAAGATCCTCATCGCCAACCGGGGCGAAATCGCCTGCCGCATCATCCGCACCGCGCGCCGCATGGGTGTCGCGACGGTTGCCGTCTTCTCCGATGCCGACCGCAACGCGCTGCATGTGGCGCTTGCCGACGAAGCGATCCGCATCGGCCCGGCCGAAGCGGCGAAAAGCTACCTGGATATCTCCGCCATCGTCGAGGCCGCGAAGGCGAGCGGCGCGGAGGCGGTTCATCCGGGCTACGGCTTCCTCTCGGAAAATCCCGATTTCGTCGAGGCTGTGGAGGCCGCCGACCTCGTCTTCATCGGCCCTTCGGCGAATGCCATCCGCGCCATGGGCCTGAAGGATGCCGCCAAGGCCCTGATGGAGAAGGCCGGCGTTCCCGTCGTGCCCGGCTATCACGGCGAGCGGCAGGAGGCCGCCTTCCTCGCCGGCGAGGCCGAGGCCATCGGCTATCCCGTGCTGATCAAGGCGCGGGCCGGCGGCGGCGGCAAGGGCATGCGCAAGGTGGAGCGGCGGGAGGATTTCGCCGCTGCGCTGGAAAGCGCCCGCCGCGAGGCCGAAAGCGCCTTCGGCGACGGCCGCGTGCTCGTCGAGAAATACATGGCCAAGCCCCGGCATATCGAGGTGCAGGTCTTCGGTGACGGCCACGGCAATGTCGTGCACCTCTTCGAGCGCGATTGCTCGCTCCAGCGCCGGCACCAGAAAGTGATCGAGGAGGCCCCGGCTCCCGGCATGACGGCCGGGATGCGCGCCGCGATGGGCGCTGCCGCCGTGCGTGCCGCCGCCGCCATCGGCTATAGCGGCGCGGGCACCGTCGAGTTTATCGCCGACGTTTCCGAAGGATTGCGGCAGGACCGCTTCCATTTCATGGAGATGAACACGCGCCTCCAGGTCGAGCATCCCGTGACGGAGGCGATCACCGGTCTCGATCTCATCGAATGGCAGCTCCGCGTCGCCGCCGGCGAGCCTTTGCCGAAGCGGCAGGATGAGCTTGCCATCGACGGCTGGGCCTTCGAGGCGCGGCTTTATGCGGAGAACCCGGCGCGTGATTTCCTGCCGGCGACCGGCCGCCTCTCGGTCTTCGATATGCCGGAGGGTGTGCGGGTGGATTCCGGCGTGCGGGCCGGTGATGTCGTCACGCCCTATTACGACCCGATGATCGCCAAGGTGATCACCCATGGCCGCACCCGCGCGGAGGCACTGGCGAAGCTGGAAAGTGCGCTCGCGGCGTGCCGCGTTGGCGGGGTAATCACCAATGCCGGCTTCCTCGCCCGCCTCTGCCGCCTGCCGGCCTTCGCGGCGGGCGATGTCGATACGGGCCTCATCGCCCGTGCCGGCGGGGCGCTGTTGGCCGAGCCGGAGGCCTCCGAGGAAGCCTTTGCCCTTGCCGCCCTTGCTGCGCTCGACCTTCTCGCCGCGCCCTCCGGCAACGATCCGTGGGTGCATCTGCGCGGCTTCCGCCTGTGGGGCGCGGCGGCGCAGACCGTGTTCCTCGATCATGGCGGTGCGGAGCATGCGCTTCGCGTGACGATGTGCGGCGAAGGCCGCTTCCGTGTCGAGCATTGCGGCGTTGCGACGGATTTCTGCGTCCAGTCTTTCGATGGTTACGCCGTCCGTGTGGCATTCGACGGCCATGTGCTCCCGGCCGCCGTGCATCGCGAGGGGCGCGACATCACCGTCTTCTTCGCCGGCCACGGCCATGCCTTCGCGCTCGCCGAGGAAGCCGGCCATCAGGGCGAGGCAGCCGGGGGCGATAGGCTCTCCGCGCCGATGCCGGGCCTCGTGCGCATCGTCTCGGCGGAGCCGGGCGCGCGCGTCGCCAAGGGCGATCCGCTCGTCACCATGGAGGCGATGAAGATGGAGCTGGTGCTGGCCGCCCCGCGCGACGGCGTGGTGGCCGCGGTGCCGGTGGCGCCGGGCGACCAGGTGGCCGAAGGCGCGCTTCTCCTTTCGCTGGAACCGGAGGAGGCGGCATGAGCCGGCGCATCGAAATCGTCGAGATGGCGGCCCGCGACGGCCTGCAGAACGAGAAGGCGATCATCCCCGCCGCCGACAAGATCGCGCTGATCGATATGCTATCGGATTGCGGCTTCGCCCGCATCGAGGCGACGAGCTTCGTCAGTCCGAAATGGGTGCCGCAGCTTGCCGACGGCGCCGAGGTCATGGCCGGCATCCGTCGCCGGCCCGGCATTTCCTACGCCGCGCTGGTGCCCAACATGAAGGGCTACGAGGCGGCGCGGGCGGCCGGCGTCGATGAGGTCGCCGTCTTCCTCTCCGCCTCCGAGGGCTTTTCGAGGGCCAATCTCAATTGCTCGATTGCCGAGAGCATCGAGCGTGCGCGCCCGGTGGCGCAAGCCGCGAAGGCGGATGGCATTCCGCTGCGCGGCTATGTGAGCTGCGTCGTGCAATGCCCCTATGACGGCCCCGTGGAGCCCTGCGCGGTGGCGCGCGTGACAAGCCAGCTCCTGCGTCTCGGCTGCCACGAGGTGAGCCTTGGCGACACGATCGGCCGTGCGCGGCCGGCCGAGGTCGCGGCCATGCTCGACGTGGTGCTCGCCGTCGCCTTCCCGGAAAACCTCGCCGGCCACTTCCACGACACGAACGGGCTGGCGCTCGACAATATCCGCGTGGCGCTCGATCGTGGCCTTTCCGTCTTCGACGCCTCGGTCGGCGGGCTCGGCGGCTGCCCCTATGCGCCGGGCGCGCGCGGCAATGTCGATACGCTCGCCGTCGCCGACATGCTGGCGGCGGAGGGCTATGAAACCGGGCTCGACCGGCGCAAGCTGGCCGTTGCCGCCGCCTTCGCGCGGCGCATCGCCGGCAAGGACGATGCGCGCAGGAGCGCCTGAGGCGGAAAGATGGGAGGTTCAGAAATGCATTTCGAGACGATCTCCGTATCTGTCGACCGGCGCGGCGTCGCCGCGCTGACGCTCCGCCGCCATGCGCAGCACAATGCGCTTTCCGGCCTGATGATCCGCGAACTTACCGCCGTCGCGGGTTTTCTCGGCGAGGACGCGGCCGTGCGCCTCGTCGTGCTGACGGGCGAGGGCGAGAGCTTTTGCGCCGGCGGCGACCTCAACTGGATGAAGGAGCAGATCGCGGCGACGCGCGAGGAACGCATCGCGGAAGCCCGCCGGCTCGCCCTGATGCTGAAGGCGCTGCGCGACCTGCCGAAGCCGCTGATCGCCCGCGTCAACGGGCAGGCCTATGGCGGCGGGGTCGGCCTCATCAGCGTCTGCGATGCCGCCATCGCCGTCGAGGGCGCGCGCTTCGGGCTGACGGAAACCCGCCTCGGCCTCATTCCGGCGACGATCAGCCCCTATGTCGCCGCCCGCATCGGCTCCGCCGCCTTCCTGCGTCTCTCCACCTCCGCGCGTCTGATCGACGCCGAGGCTGCCCGCGGCATCGGGCTTTTGAGCGCCGTGGTGCCGGCCGGGGATCTGGACACGGCCGTGGAGGCAGAAATCAGGCCCTATTTCGCCGCCTCTCCCGAGGCCGTCGCCGCCGCCAAGGCGCTCGCCCACGCGCTCGCTCCGCCCATAGACGAGAAGCTGATCGAGATGACTCTCACGCGGCTCGCCGATACCTGGGAGACGCCGCAGGCGGCCGAGGGCATCGCTGCCTTTCTGGAGAAGCGGAAGGCGGGGTGGGTGCTGGAGGATACGGGGAAGTAGGGCAGCAGGCTTTGATGTCTTGAAGACCCCTCCCTAAATCCCTCCCCACAAGGGGGAGGGACTTAACATGCGGCCCTGTCGGCATTCAAGATTTGAGGGAAAAGCAAGCTACCAGCCTTTCTCCCCCCTTGTGGGGGAGATGCCGGCAGGCAGAGAGGGTCTTCAGTCCGGCTTTTCTACTCGATGAACACCCGCACGCTCGCCGCGCGCCCGGCGGCGTCGATCACCGTCAGGGTCGAGAAGCCCGCGCCCTCCGGCAGCCATTGCGTCGTGCGCCGGCGCGCGGCGTCGGGCAGGACCTTGCCGTTGGCGAGCCAGCGGAAGGGCGCGCGGCCGCCCTGCAGCTTCAGCACCAGCGGCGATATCGCCTCGCCCGTCGTCGCGCCGAGCTCCACATGCGCGCCTTCCGGTGGATAGACGATGTGCGGTGCGGATTCGCGGGCGAAGGTGGAGACGAGGCCGTTCGCCGTTGCCGAGAAGCGGCGGAGGCTCGCGGGAAGCTCGGATTGCGCGATCCGTACCGCGCCCCTCGGCGCGCCGGGCAGTGCCGCGATGGCAAGGCCGGATCGGGCGAAGGCCTCGAAGAGGATGGGTGCGGCGGAGCCGTAGCCCGTCAGGCCCGGCACCGCGCCGTTGTCGGCCCGCCCGACCCAGACGCCGAGCACATGCCGCCCGTCATAGCCGACCGACCAGGCGTCGCGGTAGCCGTAGCTGGTGCCCGTCTTGTAGGCGATGCCGAGCCGGCGGCTGCCGGTGGGCGGGATGACGCCGGAGAGCACGTCCGAGACCTGCCAGACAGCGACGGGATCGAGCAGCGGATCGCCGTCGATGATCGAGGGCGCCTCGCCAACGCCGTCGCCGAGACGCACCGGCATCCCCCGGTTGGCGAGCGCGGCATAGAGCTGGGTCAGGTCGCGCAGCGTGATGCCGAGGCCGCCGAGGCCGATGGCAAGGCCCGGCGTTTCGCCCGGCGGCAGCACGGGACGCACCTCGGCGCGGCGGAACCGCACCATCAGCCGCGTCGGCCCGACCGCCTCGAGCAGGCGCACGGCCGGCACGTTCAGCGACATCTGCAGGGCTTTGCGCACGCTGACGTCGCCCTGGTAGGTCATGTCGAAATTGCGCGGGCGGTAGCCGGAGAAATCGGCCGGCCGGTCCTCCACGATGGTTTCCTGCGCGACCAGCCCCTCCTCGAAGGCAAGCCCGTAGATGAAGGGCTTCAGCGCCGAGCCCGGCGAGCGGCGGATGCGCGTCATGTCGATCCAGCCGGCGCGGCTGCCGTCGAAATAATCCGCCGATCCGACCTCGCCGAGGATGTCGCCGGTGCGCGCATCCGCCATCACCATGGCGATGGAGACCTTCGGGCCGAGGCGCGCGGCCGCCTCGCGGGCGACGGTCTCCAGCCCGTCCTGCACGGAGCGGTCGAGCGTCGTGAGATGCTCCACGGCTGCGGGGTCCTTGCGCAGCGCCAGCTCCGAAAGATGCGCGGCATAGGCGGGAAGCTGCCGGCGGCGGTCGGGCACGGCCTCCGCCGAGGCACGTTCGGCCTCGCCCTCGCCGATGACGTCGGAGACGGCAAGGCGGGTCAGCACGCGCCCGCGCGCCTCCTCGGCGGCGTCCCGGTGCCGGTCCGGCCGGCGTTTTTCGGGAAGCTGCGGCAGGGCGACGAGCAGGGCGGCCTCGGCGACGGTGAGCCGCTTCGGCTCCTTGCCGAACCAGGCAAGGCTTGCCGCCCGTACGCCTTCGAGATTGCCGCCATAGGGGGCGAGCGTCAGGTAGAGGTCGAGGATCTGGTCCTTGGAAAGCCGCCGCTCGAGCTGCACGGCGCGCGCCATCTGGCGCAGCTTTGCAAGGATCGAGCGGTTCTCGCGCGGCTCGATCAGCCTTGCGACCTGCATGGAGAGCGTCGAGGCGCCCGAGACGATATGGCCGCTCGTGACGAGCTGGCCGGCCGCGCGCAGGAGCGCCAGCGGATCGATGCCGGAATGCGCGCGGAAGCGCCGGTCCTCATAGGCGACGAGCATGCGGATGAACTGCGGGTCGACGTCGGCGGCCGTGGTCTTCAGCCGCCAGTAGCCGTCCGGCGTCGCGAAGGCGCGCAGCAGCCGGCCGTCCCGGTCGAGCACCTCCTTCGAGACGGTGTCGGCGACCTGGACGGGCGGGGGAAAGGCGCGGTCCGCACAGATAAGCCCGTAGGCGAGGGCGGCGACGGACGCCGCCCCGCAAAGGGAGCCGATGAGGAGCTTGCGCCAGAGCGCCATGGCGGCCGGTCCTATTCCGCTTCGACGACCTGCATGCGGCCGGTCGCCGTGCGGGCGGAATATTGCGGCCGGTACATGTCCTCCACCTGGGCGGCCGGCAGGTCGTAGGTGCCGGGGGTGACGGCGCGCACGACATAGGCCAGCGTCACCTCGCGGTTGTCGCCCTGGCTGCGGTTGAAGGCCGCGACGAAGCGGTCGTAGCGGAACTCCGTATGCGCCGCCTCCGTCTCGCCGAGCCAGTCGAAATTGGCGAGCTTGGCGCTGTCGACGAGGCTCGGATTGTCGATCTCGAAGCCGGCGGGCAGGAGATCGGTGATGATGATGCGCGACGGCCAGTCGTTATGCTCCGTCACCTTCAGCACCACGACGTAGCGCTCGTTCTGCTCAGCCTCGGTGATGTTGGCCTCCTCGCCGTCGAGCGTGTAGTAGCTGCGCTCGATGGCAAAGCCGTCGCCGCCGGCCGGCAGCGGATCGGCGGGGGCCGCCACCGTCGTCACCACGGCCGAGACCGGCTCGCCCGTGCGGTTGGTGACGGTCAGCGGGTTTTCGAGCAGCGACTTGCCCGTCATCTGCGCGGCATAGCCGCCGGCACGTTCCGCGCCGTTGATCTCCAGCTTCAGGTCCTTGTCGGCATCCTTCACGGCGCGGGCGGCCAGCAGCATCCAGGTCTGTTCCTGCGTGCTGGTCCAGCGCTTGTTCTCCCATTGCTTGGCGACGAGCTTCGTGAGTTCCGGGATGACGTCCGGAACCGGCCGGCTTTCCGCCGCAAGCGCCAGGATCGCCGCGCCATCGCGCAGCGACGAGCCGTAGTCGTTGCGCGAGAGGCTGGCATTGATCACGCCGTCGCGGGCAATGCCGAGCGCGTTGGAGAAGATCGCCATCGAGCGCCGGGCATCGCCGTAGAGGCCGAGCGCGCCGGCGATCTGCGCGCGGGCGAGCGGCGAGGAGAACTCCGAGAGCTTCGTGTCGGCATAGTAGCGCAGGTCGCTGATCGCGGCCTTGCGGTTGCGGGCGAGCACGTAGAGCGCATAGGCGATCTCGTTGCCCTGTGTGGAGACGTTCACGTCGTAGGAGAGCGCATTCTGCAGGTTGGAGAGCGCCTGGAGCATCGCCTGTTCGGGCACCTCGAACTTCTGCTCGCGGGCCCGCGACAGGAAGTCGGTGACGAAGGCATCCAGCCACAGGTCGCCCGAGTCCGGTCCCCACAGGCCGAAGCTGCCGGACGACGACTGGTTGGCGAGGACGCGGTAGATCGCGTCCTGCACGCGTTTTTGCGTCTCCGTATCCTCCGGCAGGCCGGATTGTTTTGACAACTCGCTGAGATAGAGCAGCGGCAGCGCGCGGCTCGTCGTCTGCTCGGTGCAGCCATAGGGATAGCGGTCGAGCGCCATCAAGAGCGCCGGGATGTCGAAGGCGGCCGCGCGCGAGACGCTGAGGCTGACGGAGGCGCCGGCAAGCTGGCTGTCGGCGAGCAGCTGGTCGTCGATCGTCAGGCTGCCGCCCGCGGCGATCTCGATCGGCCGGCGCGTGGTGATCGGCATGGCGGCCGGGCGCACCGGCACGTTGAGCACCTGCTCCAGCGACAGGCCGGAGGCGTTCGAGAGCTTTATCGTAACGAGCCCGTCGCCCGCCTCGCCGCCGATCAGCGGCAGGGTGAGCGCGGTCTTGCCGCCGGGCGTGAGGGTCACCGTCTCGCCGGCGCCGGTCTGCTCGACCATGACCGAACTGTTGTGCGTGACCTCGACCGTATAGTCGCCGGCCGGCGCATCGGTGTTGGCGATGTCGAGCCTGAGGTCGGCGCGGTCCCCCGGAGCGAGGAACTTCGGCAGGCTCGCCGTCACGACGACGGGATCGCGGATGACGACGTCCTTCGACGCGCTGCCGACGCCGGTTTTCGTCCAGGCGACGGCCATCACGCGGGCGGTGCCGTTGAACTGTGGAATATCGAAGCTGACCTTGGCGTCACCCTCCGCATCGAGCTTCACCGGCCCGGCGAAGAAGGCGACGAGCTTTTCGGTCGGCGGGTTGCCTTGCAGGGCCCCTTCGCCGCCGTCGCCGCCGGTGCGCAGCCGCCCGGTCGTGCCGAGCGAGCCGTCGATCAGCCGGCCGTAGAGGTCGCGGATCTCCATGCCGAGCCGGCGCTGGCCGAAATACCAGCCAGCCGGGTCGGGCGCCTCGTAGCGGGTGAGGTTGAGGATGCCGACGTCGACGGCGGCGACCGTGATATAGGCCTCCTCGTTCGCGCCCGCGCCGGCGACCTTCAGGGAAATGTCGAGCGGCTGGCGGGGCAGCGTCTTTTCTGGCACGTCGAGCGTGACGTCGAGCTTGCGCCCGGCAGGATCGACCTTCAGCCAGGTGATGCCGATGGCGCGCATCGGCATGCGGCTCTCCTGGTCCGCGCCGGGACGGAAGAGCGTGGCGGTGACGTAGGAGCCGGGGCCCCAGGCCGCGGTGACCGGGATTTCTACCTCGCCGCCCCCGGCGGGAATGGACGCGGTTTGGGTTGCGATCAGGCTCTCGGCGCCGACGGTGACGAGAAGCTGGCCGGCATGGCGCGGCGAGACCTTCAGCCGGGCGGTATCGCCCACCTTGTAGCTTTCCTTGTCGAGCGAGATTTCCAGCGCGTCGGGTGTTTCCGTCGAGGTCGCGGCGACATACCAGCCGGCATCGAATTCGATGCTGGTCGCCGGGCCTTCCGCCTCGGGGCTTTCCACCTCCAGCCGGTAGCGGCCCCAGGTGACGGGCACGGAGATGCGCCCGCCGTCGGTGGTCGCGTCCAGCGTGCCGGTGGCGACCTGCTTGGTCGTCATGACGGGCTCGTAGCGCCAGGAACTGCCGTCGCGATACCATTGGTAGTCGCGCTCGACGGAAAGCAGTTTCCAGGGCATGTCCTGCATCGCTTCCTTCTTGCCGTCGGGGTTCACGGCGACGACGTGGAAGTTGGCGACGCTGTTTTCCGAAAGATCGCCCGAGAACTCCGGCTTCACGCCGATCATCGGTCCTTCCGCCTTGACCGGCAGGGTCAGGCTGCGCTCGACGGCGCGTCCGCCCGCCTCGTTCATGCGCAGCGTGACCAGCGCCTCGAGGCGCTGGGTGGTGGAGGGAAGGTCGGTGACGGTGACGTCGAAGGTCGTCCTGCCCTCGTCGTCGAGCACGTCGAGGTCTTCGAGCGGAACGCGGTTCTCCTCGATCGCCTCCTCATCGGCAAGGCCGAAGACATAGCCGGGATAGGCGGGGTCCTGCCGCGTCGGCTTCAGGGCGATGTCGCCTTCGATCTCAAGGCCCGCGCCCGGTGCGCCGTAGAGATAGCGGCCCTCGACCGAGACCGGCGCCGGCACCTCGGCCTCGATGGCCTTGGCCTCGCTCGTCATGTCGAATTCGATGCGGTCCGGCACGAAGTCGTCGACGAGGAACTGCTTCTCGGCGATGGCCGTGCCCTTCGGGTCGGTGAAGACCTGCATGAGCCAGGAGCCGCGCATGCTGTTGTCCTGCAAGGGCAGGTCGACGGCGTAGCCGCCCAGCGCCGCCCCGTCCGCGACCATGCGGCGGTCCTCCACGCCGTCCGGGCGGGTGAAGACGAAGGTGAGCGGCAGCTTCTCGACGGCGTTCGCCTCGATGTCGCGGGCAAGGGCCGTGGCATGTACCGTCTCGCCGGCGCGGTAGATGCCGCGCTCGGTCCAGGCAAGCACGTCGATGGCGCCCGGCGCCGGGCGGCCGGTCACGCCGCGGTCGGAAAGATCGAAGCCGGCGCGCGTCATGTCGAGGAAGACGAAGTCGCCTTCGCCCTTTTTCGCGAGGATGACGGCGGGCGTGTTGGCGGCCGTGCCGCGGATGAGGCCGGCGGTGAAGATCGCGCGGCCGTCCGCATCGGTCGTCGCCGTGCCCAGCACCTCGTTGTTCTTGGCGATGAGCTGCAATTCGACGCCTTCGAGCGGCCCGGCCGTGTCGAGCGAGCGGGCGAAGACATTGAGGCCGTCCGTGCCGGCATAGGTGGTCAGGCCTACATCGGAGACGACGAACCATTGCGTCGCCTTGGAATCCCACTCGTTGCTGTGGCCGTTGGAGGCGGCGGCGGTCAGCACGTACACGCCGGGCTTGCGCTCCGGCAGCGCCTCGTCGACCGGGAAGCTGGTCACGACGTCCTTGTTGAGGTCGGGCGCGATATCGATCTTGCCCTGCCAGACGAGCTCGCCGCTCTGGCTCTCGATGCGGTCGGCGGAATAGCCGTCGAGCTGGGTCAGGAACTGGCTGTCGGCGAGCAGCGCGGCAATGGCGCGGTCGCCGACGCGATAGAGCTTGAGGTCGGCGCTGTCGGTATTGACGGAAACGATCGGGATGCCGCGGCGAACGCTGCCCGGCAGCACGAAGCCGTCGCCGGTGAAACGCACCGTTGCGGCGCGGTCCTGCACGTAGACGTCGAGGTCGACCGGTGAGGCCAGCGGCTCGTCGACGGAGGAGGGCAGGCCCGCGCGGAAGCCGATCTTGTAGCGCTGGCCGTGGGTCAGGCCCTCCACGCAGATCTGCCGGTCCTTGGCTTCGACCGCCTTGGGCGCGGCGCCGTCGAGCGTCACGAAGGAGGCGTAGTCGGCGCCGGATTTCACCAGCGGCTCGGAGAATTCCACGCAGGCGCGCGGGCTGGCGCTGTCCGAATCGATCGTATGGCCGACGACGCGGAAGCCCTGCCGGGCGCGAAGGCCGAGATAGGCCGAGCGCACCGCGACGTCGTCCTTCAGGGCGAGGCTCGCCTTGTAGGCGTTGATGCCGGCGCGGTAGCTGGCCGACTTGTCGAGCGTGTCGCCGAGCACGGCGAGCGCCCGGGCGCGCGTCTCGCTCGTGCGCGAAAGCTGGTAGGCGTTGATGGCGGCAAGTGCGCCCTGGCCGGCGAGATAGCTGTTGTTGGCGGCGCGGCCCATGGTCTCGGCCGTCTCGATCCAGAGGTAATAATCCTCCGGCGCCAGCGACAGCGCGCCGCGGAAGGCGGTCAGCGCCCGGTCGAAATGGCCGGAGGCCGCCTCGATGCGGCCGAGCGAGGCAAGGCTTTCGGCGCCCTGGCCCTGGTGTTCCGGCGCGAGTGCAAGGCCGCTGCGGAAGCTGCGGGCCTCGCCCTGCATGTAGTCGCCGAGGAAGGAAAGCGCTGGCGGCGCGCCGATATCGGCGGCGTCGTCCGCCTTGACGATCTTGCCGGCGACGGCGCCCTGGAAATGGTTGAGCTGGTTGAAGTCGCTCTTCAGGAAGCACCATTTCACCTTGGGATTATAGGTGAAGGCGCGGCAGGAGAGGTCGTCGATGCAATCCGTCTTGCACTGGTCGAGCGTCACGTCCTGAACGGTGCGCAGGTCGAAACCGAAATAGTCGCTGTTCTCCGTCGTGACGACGGAGCGCGTTTCCTCGGCATGGACGGGAAGGGGAGGCGCGGCAAGGGCGGAAAGGAGAAGTGCCGAGAAACCGAAGATTGCGCGCCTAGACATGATGTCCTCCTACCGCTGCCCGTCTCGTTGCCGCCGCCACTGTTCCGGCCCCGGCCCGGCTTGTCAACCGCAAGGGGGAAGGCTGGAGGGGACGGCGCATGGAACCAGGGGGAAGACGTTTGGGATTTGCCCTTCCATCGCCGGAAATGCGAAAAATTTCATCGTCCGCGCCGTTAACCTTTTGTTAACCATATGCGCGCAGACTCATCATCATCGACGGATGTGCTCCTGTCACACCGCTGTAACAGCGGGCGGGTAGAACCTCCGTCAGACGCGAAAGTCGTGTTTCGGCAACGCGGTGACCACGGATGTACTGGCACTGTGCGAAACACTGGCCCGGCAAGGCCGGGATGAGGAAGCGGGGGGCGACCCTCGCTTTTTTCATGTCCGCCCGGCGCTTGCCGCTGGACCCGTCCGGCCAGTTGCCCTACCGAGGACCGCTTCTGTTTTCATTCGGACGGTTCCATGTCTGACGTCGCCCTCAATGTCTTGCCCGTTTTCACGCTGATCCTCATCGGCTGGGTGCTGGTGCGCACCCGTTACCTCCGGGAGGAGCTGGGCGAAGGGCTCGGCGACTTCGTCTTCCGCGTGGCCGTGCCGGTGCTGCTCTTCCGCACCATCGCGGAGGCGGACTTCGCCGGTGAATCGCCGCTGCGTATCTGGATCGCCTATTTCGCCGGCGTCGCCGTCACCTGGACGATCGCCCATCTCACGGCGACGCTGGGCTTCAAGCGCGACCGGCGCATGGGCGTGCTCGCGGGCGTTTCCGCCGCCTTCGCCAACACCGTCTTCATCGGCCTGCCGCTCGTCTCGCGGGTCGTCGGCAATGACGGGCTCGTGGCGATCTCGGTACTGCTGTCCGTGCATCTGCCGGTCATGATGATCGCCGGGACGGTCCTCATGGAGCGGGCCGAACGCAAGGACGGCACGCGCCCGCGGCAGAGCTTTGCGGCCCTTCTCCTCGGCATCGTACGCAATCTCGTGCGCAACCCGCTGGTGATCGGCCTTTTCGTCGGCGCGCTGTTCCATGCCGGCGGGATACCGCTTAAGGGCCCGGTGAAGGTGATCGTCGACCAGGTCGCGGCCATGGCGGGGCCTGCGGCCCTCGTCTCCATCGGCATGGCGCTCAACAGGTACAAGGTCGGCGGCAATGCCGGTATCGCGCTTGCGATGACGGCCCTGAAGCTCGTGCTTCTGCCGGGCTCGGTCTATGTCGCCTGCCGGCTGCTCGGTCTCAGCCCCCAGTGGACGGCCGCCATGGTGCTGACCTCCTCGGTGCCCACGGGCGTCAACGCCTGGCTGCTCGCCAACCATTTCGGCGTCGGCCACGCGCTTGCCTCGTCCACCATCACCATGACGACGGCCTTCGGCGTCTTCACGGTATCGTTCTGGGCCTGGCTGCTCGGTTGAAGCTGTTTTTCCGGCAAGGCAACAAAAAACCCGGCGCGAAGGCCGGGTTTCGATGTGTTTTCGCGGGCTGGCCGCTTGGCTTTTTACTGCGCGGCCGGCTGCTCGGTCGTCGTCGCAGCCGCGCCGCCCTCGGCGGGAGCCGCGCCATCGGTGGCGGCGGCGTCGCCTCCGGTTGCCGCAGCGCCGGCATCGGCCGTCGGCAGCGGAACCGGGTTGTCGGAGAGCGTGCGCAGATAGGCGATCAGGTTGGCGCGCTCGTCGTCCTTCTTGAGGCCGGCAAAGCCCATGGCCGTGCCCGGAACGTGCTTCTTCGGCGCTTCGAGGAAGAAGTTCAGGTGGTCGAAGTCCCAGACGAGCTTGTGGTCTTCGGAGAAGGTCGTCATGCCGGCCGAATAGCTGAAGCCCTCATGCGAGGCGATGGGGCGGTTCACGACTCCCCAAAGGTTCGGCCCGACCTTGTTCGGGCCTCCCTTATCCGCGTTATGACAGCTCGCACACTTCTTGAAGACGCCCTCGCCGGCAGTTGCATCGGCGCTGGCAAGCAGGGTCGCGATCGGAACGGCCTGTGCGGCTTCGCCGCCGCCGGCTTCTTCCGCGCCGCCTGCTTCCTCGGCAACGATCGTGAAGCCTTCCTTCTCGGGAGCGCCCGAATGGAAAATGCCTTCAGAAGCGATCGACACGGACATCAGTACGAAGACGGTGCCAAGCAGGGCACCAACGCCCATGTTCACATAAGAGTTCATCCAAACGCTCCCCTAGCAACCGGCGGACAGACGCCGGCCAGTCTTGAAATCGCGCGGAACCTATGTCTTTTGCTGCTTCGTTGCAACAGTGATTGTAGCCCCCGCACTGAGACCTTTTGACACTTTTCCCGGGGGTTTTGAAGGGCCTGAGATGAATCGCGCCAATTTTGACAAGACCCTCGTGCTCATTCCGGCGCGCATGGCCTCGACTCGCCTTCCGGGCAAGCCGCTCGCCGACATTGCGGGCCTGCCGATGATCGTGCAGGTTGCGCGCCGCGCGGCGGCCGCCGATGTGGGACGGGTGGTCGTGGCGGTCGATCACCAGGACATCTTCGACGCGGTCGCAGCGGCAGGGTTCGAGGCGGTGATGACGCGGATCGATCACCAGTCCGGCTCCGACCGTATTTTCGAGGCCCTGACGAAAAGCGATCCGGAGGGGCGCGCGGAGATCGTCATCAACGTGCAGGGCGACCTGCCGACGATCGACCCGGAAACGATCCGCGCGGCGCTCCGCCCGCTTGGGAACGCCGCGACCGACATCGCCACGCTGACGACCGAGATCCGCGAGGAGGAGGAGAAGATCAATCCGAACGTGGTGAAGGTCGTCGGCTCGCCGATCGGCAAAGGGCGCCTGCGCGCGCTCTACTTCACCCGCGCGACGGCGCCCTACGGCAAGGGGCCGCTCTACCACCATATCGGCCTCTACGCCTATCGCCGCAAGGCGCTCGAAACCTTCGTCGCGCTCTCCCCCTCGACGCTGGAAAAGCGCGAGTCGCTGGAACAGCTCCGGGCGCTGGAAGCCGGCATGCGGATCGATGCGGAGATCGTTGACACCGTTCCGCTCGGTGTCGATACTCCCGCCGACCTCGAAAAGGCCCGGGCGATGCTCGCGGCCCACCCCATCTGATACGGATACCCAGCCATGATCATGAAGACCAACAAGATCGCCTTCCAGGGCGAATTCGGCGCGAATTCCGACATGGCGAGCCGCGACATGTTCCCGACCATGGAGCCGCTGCCGTGCCAGACCTTCGAGGATGCGTTCCTGGCCGTCGAGAACGGCGATGCGGACCTTGCGATGATCCCCATCGAGAACACGATCGCCGGCCGCGTCGCCGACATCCACAATCTCCTGCCGGAATCGAACCTGCACATCGTCGGCGAATATTTCATGCCGATCCGCTTCCAGCTGATGGTGCTGCCGGGTGCGACGCGCGAGGACATCCGCACGGTCCACAGCCATATCCACGCGCTCGGCCAGTGCCGCAAGATCGTGCGCCGCAACGGCTGGAAGCCGGTGATCGCCGGCGATACGGCGGGGGCGGCCAAGCTCGTCTCGGAAACCGGCGACCGCTCCATGGCCGCGCTCGCCCCGCGCCTTGCGGCCGATCTCTACGGCCTGTCGATCGTCGCGGAGAATGTCGAGGACACGGAAAGCAACGTCACCCGCTTCGTCGTCCTCTCGCGGGAGGAGACGAAGGCCGAGCGCGACGGCGAGGGCATCGTCGTCACCACCTTCGTCTTCAACGTGCGCAACATACCGGCCGCCCTCTACAAGGCGCTGGGCGGCTTTGCGACGAACGGCATCAACATGACGAAACTGGAAAGCTACCAGATCGGCGGCAAGTTCATCGCCACCCAGTTCTATGCCGATATCGAAGGCCATCCGGACGACCAGCATGTGCGCCAGGCGCTGGAGGAACTGCGCTTCTTCTCGGAGAAGGTCCGCATCCTCGGCACCTACCGGGCGCACCCGATGCGCAGCGCGTTCTAGCGCCTAGCCGTCCCATTCCAGCCAGTCGCGCATCAGGCGGTGCGCGATGGCGCCCTTCGGCGGCGGGACCGTGACGCCCGGCGCAAGGCCGGAAAGGGCGTTCCGCTCGATCATCGCGGCCGTCTCGGCGCGGGTGAACCAGCGGCAATCCTCCAGCTCCGTCTCGTCGCGGCGGATGTCGAAGGAGATCGCCTCGCCGTAGCAGCCGATCATCAGCGAATGGGGCATCGGCCAGGGCTGCGAGGCGTGGTAGCGCACGCGGCCGACCTTGATGCCGGATTCCTCGAACGTCTCGCGCCGCACCGTATGCTCGATGGTCTCGCCCGGCTCCAGGAAGCCGGCAAGGCAGGAATACATGCCCTCCGGGAAGTGCGGCGAGCGGCCGAGCAGGCAAAGGTCCCGCTCGATATCGATGACCAGCATGATGGCGACCGGGTCGGTGCGCGGGAAGATCGTATGGCCGCATGCCTCGCAGATGCGCCGGTAGCCGCCGATCTCCGAGCGGGTCGGCGAACCGCACTTGCCGCAGAAACGGTTGTTCGCGTTCCAGGTCATCATGCTGGAGGCCTGGGCGAACTGGCCGAGCAGGTCATCGTCGAGCATCTGCTGGCGGTAGAGCGTGCGCCCGTCGGCGGCCTTCAACGGCTCGTGCAGCGTATCGGGATCGGCCTTCACGGGGATGGCAAGCCGCGGCTCGCCGTTCTTCAGGTAGCCGAGGAGGATGGAATCCTCCGGCACCGGGCCGAGCTCGGCAAGCTCGTAGGGGGCGAACAGCGGATCGATGATCTTCTCGTCGTGCTTGACGACGAGCTTGCCGCCGGCAAGCGCGAAGGCATGGACGTTCTCGGCCTTGAAGGCCTGTTCCAGGCAGTCCGGCGCGCGATGCTCCGAGCGGCGGTCGAGCGTGTTTTCCGCAAAGGCCACCATGGTGCTGGGTTCCGGATGCGGGCGGTAGAAATCGAAAAGGGAAGGCTTCATGGGGTCAGGGCATCCAGGAGCTCGGCCGCGAAGGCCTTGGTTTCCTCGGCCGTGCGCGGCTCGGCGGTGCCGTGGCCCCAGACGGGGCCGGGCCAGTTCGCATCGCCCTCGCTGCGCGCGACGACATGGACGTGCAGTTGGCGGACGATGTTGCCGAGCGCGCCCGTATTGATCTTCGCCGCGCCCGTCACCTTCTTCAGCGCCTCGGCGACAAGCACCGTCTCGAAGGTCAGCATGGTCTGGTCGAGCGGGGTCAGTTCGAAGATCTCACTGACATCCGCTCGCTGCGGCACGAGCACCAGCCAGGGCCAGCGCCTGTCCTTCATGAGGCGCAGTTCGCACAGGCCGATCTTCGTCAGGAGATCGCTGTCGCGCGCCAGCCGTTCGTCGGGTTGAAAGTCGCTCATGAAGTTCTTCCGCATGCCTGTTTTGGAGAGTCATGC
>Ga0206118_100445_pt1 | contig 20673 bp, 19 predicted proteins | sample 3A20Ametagenome_FD_177999 | JGI IMG/M metagenome (GOLD analysis project Ga0206118, IMG submission 177999) | Enriched microbial communities from leaf-cutter ant dump, University of Wisconsin, Madison, United States - 3A20A | ecosystem: Environmental > Terrestrial > Nest > Insects nest > Nest dump... | reverse complement strand
CACGTTCAGGCCGGTCTTGGCCGATACCGGCACCGCGTCGGTGGCGTCGATGCCGATCACCGCCTCGATCTCGGCCTTGGCGCGCTCGGTGTCGGCGGTGGGCAGGTCGATCTTGTTCAGCACCGGCACCACTTCCAGGCCCATCTCCACCGCGGTGTAGCAGTTGGCCACGGACTGGGCTTCCACGCCCTGGGCGGCGTCCACCACCAGCAGCGCGCCCTCGCAGGCGGCCAGCGAGCGGCTGACTTCATAGGAGAAGTCGACGTGGCCGGGGGTGTCGATGAAGTTCAGGTAATAGGTTTCGCCATTGCGCGCGGTATACGGCAACGACACCGACTGCGCCTTGATGGTGATGCCACGCTCGCGCTCGATCGGGTTGTTGTCCAGGACCTGTGCTTCCATCTCGCGCGCGGTCAGGCCGCCGCAGATCTGGATGATGCGGTCGGCCAGGGTGGACTTGCCATGGTCGACGTGGGCGATGATGGAGAAATTGCGGATGTTCCGCATCGGATCGGCAGACATAAGGTGGCGGCGGCGCGGCGCGTCGTCAGGATAACGCGGCATTATCGCACGCCCGGCAGGCAGCCCGCACCGGCGCGGGCCGGAACGGCAGGAGCCGCCCGGAGGCGGCCCCTGCGTACAGCTTGATGAAGGACAAGCCTCAGTCGCCGGCCCGGACCGCGACGAAGGCGCTGTTGCCGCCGGCACGCACCAGCAGCATCACCACGTCGCCCTTCCTGTAGTTGGCCAGTTCGCGGTTGAGCGCGGCGACGCTGCCGACCGGGGTGCGGCCGACCTGCAGCACCACCATGCCCGGCGACAGCCGCGCTTCGCGCGCAGCCTGCCCATTCACGCCGGTGATGCGCACGCCCTCGTTGGCGTCCAGGCCCAGCTGCCTGCGCTCGGCGGCTGTCAGGTCGGCCACCTCCAGCCCCAGCAGGGCATTGGCGCCCGCCATCGGCTTGTCCTCGCCGCCGGCGGCCGGGCCACTGGCGGGCCGCGCCGCGTCCTCGGCCAGCTCGGTCAGGGTCACGGTGATCTCGCGCTCGCGGCCATCGCGCAGGATGCCGAGCCGGACCTTGCTGCCCGGCGGCATGGCGCCGATCAGCGGCGGCAGGTCGCTGGAAGTCGCGATCTCGGTGCCGTTGACCGAGCGGATCACGTCGCCCAGCTGCACGCCGGCCCTGGCCGCGGCCGAATCCTCGACCATCTGGTTGACCAGCGCACCACGGCTGTCGGGCAGCTTGAAGCCCTGGGCGATGTCGGCGGTCACCGCGCCGACCATGACGCCCAGTTGCCCGCGGCTGACCTTGCCGGTCTTCTTGATCTGCTCCACCGCGCTCATCGCCAGGTCGATCGGGATGGCGAAGCTGATGCCCATGTAGCCGCCGGAGGCGGAGAAGATCTGCGAGTTGATGCCGACCACCTCGCCGCGGGTATTGAGCAGCGGGCCGCCGGAATTGCCCTGGTTGATCGCCACGTCGGTCTGGATGAACGGCACGTAGCGCTGCTCGGCATACGGGTTGCTGCGGCCGGTGGCGCTGACGATGCCGGCGGTGACCGAGTGGTCCAGGCCGAACGGCGAGCCGATCGCCACCACCCACTGGCCGGGCTTGAGCGTGTTGGAGTCGCCCACGCGCACGGTCGGCAGGCCCTTGGCGTCGATCTTCAGCAGCGCCACGTCGTACTGCTGGTCGCTGCCGACGACCTTGGCGTCGAACTCGCGGCGGTCGCTGAGCTTGACCTTGACCGTCTCGGCGCCATCGATCACATGGTGGTTGGTCAGCACGTAGCCATCGGCGGAAATGATGAAGCCCGAGCCCATGCCGCGGCCGCGCGGGCCGTTGTCCGGCGCGTCGCCGGGCATCTGGAAATCGGGGCCGAAGAAGCGACGGAAGAAATCCGGCAGCTGGTCCATGTCCGGGCGCCTGGCGGCCATGCGCGGATCGCGGCGCGGGCCGATGACGGTTTCGACGTTCACCACGCCCGGCCCGACCTGGTCCACCAGCTGGGTGAAGTCAGGCAGGCCGCTGACCAGTTGCGGCGCAGGCGCGGCGGGACGCGCGGCGACCGCCTGCTCCGCCGGCGCGGCGGGTGCGTTGCTCTGGGCGCAGGCGGCCAGCGGCAGGGTCATCGCCAGCAGGCCGAACAGCCGCGCAGGGATACGGTGGGTCATCAGGATCGAGCCTCCGATTGAAAGAGTAGGAAACACCTTCCGCCCGGCGTCGGCCGCCGGACAAGGAAATCCCGGGGAGCGGCACCCGCGCAGGCCGCGGGTGCGGGGAAAGGAATGCCGCCTCAGTGCCGCGGCTGCGCGTCGGGCTCCACGGACATGCCCTGCGAGGGCATCCGCGGTTCGAACGGATAGAAGGCCGCCCCGCCCTCGGAGGGCACGAGGCTGGCATTCAAGGCATGGTTGGACAGCGCCGGCGACAGCGTCGAGCGCGGCCAGGGACGCGCGCGCAGCACGTTGCCGGGGTCGGCGAACGGGTCGGTGCGCAACGCCGGCACCGGCGCCTGCGCGGCGACCGCGCGCGCCGGCTCGGCCTGGCGCAGGGCGGCGCTGCGCGCCACCTGCTGGGTGCGGGTGGCGCTGCCGCGGCGTGCTGGGGCCTCCGCGCGCCGCAGGGCGGCCACGGCGACGGCGGGCGCGGCTGCCGCCAGGCCTGCCTGGCCGCCGGCATCCGGCGCCTGGCCGGCATCGGCCACGACCGCCGGCGCCGGGACCTGCGCGGCGGTGGCGATCACGGTTTCCGGCACACCCGGTCCGGGCAGCTGTTCGCGCGTCATGAACAGGGCCACGGCCGCGACCGAGGCCGCCAGCGCGGCGCCGCCGCCCCAGCGCCGCCAGCCGGCGCGGCGCGCCTGCCGCTCCGCCGCCGGCGGCGCGTGCCGGGCTTCGGCGGCGACCGCTTCGCGGACCTTCAGTTCGAAACCGGCCGGCGCCGGCGCGCAGGCGCGGCCGCGCAGCACGTCGCCGAGCAGTTGCCAGCGCTCCTGGCACCCGGACAGTTCGCCGTCGTGCTCCAGCCGGCGCAGCAGGAAGCGCGCCTCGTCGGTGGGCAGTTCGCCGTCGACCAGGGCCGACAGCTGCTGCCGGTAATGCAGCTCGAACTTGTCGGCGGCATCACCCGCCGCATCGACACGACCGGAAACGTTCATGCACGGCTCCTTTCACGGGTGGCGCTGGCGGTGTCCAGCAGCGGGCGCAGCTGGACGTCGATGGCCTCGCGGGCGCGGAAGATCCGCGAACGCACCGTGCCGATCGGGCAGCCCATCTTCTGCGCGATTTCCTCGTAGCTCATGCCTTCCACCTCTCGCAACGTGATGGCCGAACGCAGTTCCTCGGGAAGCGCGTCGACCGCCTTCATCACGGTCTGTTCCAGTTCCTGCCGCATCAGCTCGCGTTCGGGCGTGTCGGTGTCGCGCAGGCGCGCGCCGGCGTCGAACTGTTCGGCGTCGCCGATCTCGACGTCGTCGGTCGGCGGGCGCCGGTTGTGCGCGGCAAGGTAGTTCTTGGCGGTATTCACTGCGATTCGATGCAACCAGGTATAGAACTGGGCGTCGCCACGGAAATTCCCGATCGCGCGGTAGGCGCGCACGAAAGTGTCCTGGGCCACGTCCTGACATTCACTCCAGTCGGCGATGTAGCGCCCGATCAGCGCGACGATGCGGTGCTGGTACTTGCGCACCAGGACATCGAACGCCGCGCTCTCGCCGCGCTGCACGCGCCGGACCAGCTCCAGATCCAGCTCCTGCGGTGTTTCAACCTCGGCCATAAAGGGCCGCACTCCTGTCAGCCCAACCGACGTCGGGCAATGAGACCGCCTGTGGCGGAAAAAGTTCAGCGTCCCGTTGCCGGGGCGCCGCGCCATCCTTCAGAGCATGTTTACATTTCCGCCGGCCGCGGCCGGCGTGCGCGCAACACGCGAGCATAGCGGCCACCGCACCCGCGGCGCCGTGACGCGCGCGACGGGGATGTAGACACGTTCCAGCCTGCGTTCGGATAGCCTGTCGGCGATGACCGGCCGGCGCGAACGCCCATGCCTCCCAAGCATTGGGATTTGACGCCGGGGAAACAACCTCTGGATCATAGCGATCTTCTCCATACACAACCGGATGGAACGTCCCATGCTTTCAGGTTTCGATGGGCTCCGCTTCACTCACTGGCAGGCCGAGATCCGCGACGACGGCATCGTCGTGCTCGCCCTGGACCGCCGCGACAGTCCGGTCAACGCGATGTCGCAGGACGTGCTGCTGGAACTGGGCGACATCGTCGAGCGGCTGGCGATCGACCCGCCCAGGGGCGTGGTGATCCGCTCGGCCAAGGCCGCCGGCTTCATCGCCGGCGCCGACCTGAAGGAATTCCAGGAGTTCGACCGCCGCGGCACCGTCAACGACGCCATCCGCCGCGGCCAGTCCACCTACCAGAAACTGGCCGAACTGCCCTGCCCGACCGTGGCCGCGATCCACGGCCACTGCCTGGGCGGCGGCACCGAGCTGGCGCTGGCCTGCCGTTACCGCGTGGCCTCCAGTGATCCGTCCACCCGCATCGGCCTGCCCGAAACCCAGCTGGGCATCTTCCCGGGCTGGGGCGGCAGCGCGCGCCTGCCGCGGCTGGTCGGTGCGCCGGCGGCGATGGACATGATGCTGACCGGGCGCACGCTGTCGGCCTCGGCCGCGCGCGGCATCGGCCTGGTCGACAAGGTGGCCGCGCCGGCGGTGCTGGTCGACGCGGCGGTGTCGCTGCTGCAGTCCGGCGTGACCCGGCCGTTCAAGCAGCGCGCCACCGCTTGGGCCACCAATACCTGGCTGGCGCGCAAGATCCTTGCCCCGCAGATGGTCAAGCAGGTCGCGCGCAAGGCCAGGAAGGACCAGTACCCGGCGCCTTACGCGCTGATCTCGACCTGGGAACGCAGCGGCGGCAGCGGCATCCAGGCGCGCCTGGACGCCGAGCGCCGCGCGGTGGTCAAGCTGGCCGGCGGCCCGACCGCGCGCAACCTGATCCGCATCTTCTTCCTGACCGAACGGCTCAAGGGCCTGGGCGGCAAGGACGTGCCGGACGTCAGCGGCAAGCCGCAGCCGGGGGGCATCCGCCACGTGCACGTGGTCGGCGCCGGCGTGATGGGCGGAGATATCGCGGCGTGGGCGGCCTACAAGGGCTTCGACGTCACCCTGCAGGACCGCGAGCAGCGCTTCATCGACCCGGCCATGGCCCGCGCCCAGGCGCTGTTCGAGAAGAAGGTGAAGGACCCGGCCAAACGCCCGGAGGTGGCGGCGCGGCTGAAGGCCGACCTGGCCGGCGAAGGCGTGGCCAGGGCCGACTTGGTGATCGAGGCGATCATCGAGAACCCGGAAGCCAAGCGCGAGCTGTACCAGTCGCTGGAGCCGCGCATGCAGGCCGACGCGCTGCTGACCAGCAATACCTCCTCGATCCCGCTGGTGGAACTGCGCGAGCACATCGCCCGCCCGGCGCAGTTCGCCGGCCTGCACTACTTCAACCCGGTGGCGCAGATGCCGCTGGTGGAGATCATCCACCACGACCGCATGGCGCCGGAAACCGCGCAGCGGCTGGCCGCGTTCTGCAAGGCGCTGGGCAAGTTCCCGGTGCCGGTGGCCGGCACCCCGGGCTTCCTGGTCAACCGCGTGCTGTTCCCCTACATGCTGGAAGCGGCCACCGCCTACGCCGAGGGCATCCCCGGCCCGGTCATCGACCGCGCCGCGGTGAAGTTCGGCATGCCGATGGGGCCGATCGAACTGCTCGACACCGTGGGCCTGGACGTGGCCGCCAGCGTCGGCAGGGAACTGGCGCCGTTCCTGGGCCTGCAGATCCCGGCCGCGCTGGCGACGGTCGAAGCGGGCCGGCGCGGCAAGAAAGACGGCCAGGGCATCTACAAGTGGGAGAACGGCCGCGCGGTCAAACCCGAGGTGGCCAGGGACTACCAGGCGCCGTCGGACCTGGAAGACCGGCTGATCCTGCCGCTGCTCAACGAGGCGGTGGCCTGCCTGCACGACGGCGTGGTGGCCGACGCCGACCTGCTCGATGCCGGCGTGATCTTCGGCACCGGCTTCGCGCCGTTCCGCGGCGGCCCGATCCAGCACATCCGCGCCACCGGCGCCGACGCGCTGGTGGACAAACTGCGCACCCTGCAGGCGCGCCACGGCGACCGCTTCGCGCCGCGCCCGGGCTGGGACATGCCGGTGCTGCGCGAACCCATCGCCTGACCGTCCACCAGGCGGTACGACGACAAACGCCGGGGCTGCACTGCAGCCCCGGCTTTTTTTTGCCGCCCGCCCTGGCGGCGCCCCCATCGGCCATCGGCAGGCGATGCCGGAAACCGCCCATGGCGGTTTCCGGCTGCTGCATGGAGGCGACTTCGGACAGGCCGCCGGCCCGCGCCGCCTGCGTGGCGATTGACCCAGATCAAGGCGACGCGATGCGCCCGGGCCGAGGCTATGCGCGTCGCCCGGCGCACGCCCGCGCCGGGCCACCGCATCCCTCGCACGTCCACAGGAGCACTCCATGAAAACCCCGCGTCGCCTTCTCCTCGCCCTGGCCCTGGTCGGCGCCGCCGGTGCGGCCCAGGCCGCCGGCAATTGCACCGTCTCGCTCAAGGGCAACGACGCGATGCAGTTCGACCTGAAGGAAGCCACCGTTTCGGCCGGCTGCGCCAGCATCACCGTCGAACTGGCCCACACCGGCAAGCTCCCGGCCACGGTCATGGGCCACAACGTGGTGGTGTCCACCACCGCCGACATGGCCGGCGTCAGCCGCGACGCGATCCGCACCGGCGCCGCCAGCCACTACGTGCCGGCCAACGACGCCCGCGTGATCGCCCATACCTCCGTGGTGGGCGGCGGGCAGACGACCCAGGTCCGCTTCCCCGGCAACCGGCTCCGCGCCGGCGGCGACTACAGCTTCTACTGCTCCTTCCCCGGCCATTCGGCGCTGATGAAGGGCCGGCTGGTCGTAACCCGCTGATTTTTCCTGAAGCGCGCCCCGGGTTGGTTACCGCCCGGGCCCGTGTCATCACCGCCCGGGATCCGGCGGCCACCGCGAACGGCGGGGGCCGCAAACGCCCGCCGCGCATTGATCCAGGTCAATGCCCGGCGCGCACCCGGCGCGGATGATCCGCCCCGTTCAGACCGAGGATCAGGCCGCATGCAAAGCGTGCAGGGGACATACAACGACAAGGTGGTGCGCCAGTTCGCGGTGATGACCGTGGTCTGGGGCATCGTGGGCATGCTGGTCGGCGTCGTCATCGCCGCCCAGCTCTACTGGCCGACGCTCGGCGAAGGCATTCCGTGGCTGGGCTACGGGCGGCTGCGGCCGCTGCATACCAATGCGGTGATCTTCGCCTTCGGCGGCTGCGCCCTGTTCGCCACCAGCCTGCACGTGGTGCAGCGTACCTGCCACGTGCGGCTGATCTCGGACAGGCTGGCGGCCTTCGTGTTCTGGGGCTGGCAGCTGGTGATCGTGGCCGCGGCCATCACCCTGCCGCTGGGGTACACCCAGGGCAAGGAGTACGCCGAACTGGAGTGGCCGATCGACATCCTGATCGCCGTGGTGTGGGTGGCCTACGCGGTGCTGTTCATCGGCACCATCGCCAGGCGCCGGGTCAAGCACATCTACGTGGCGAACTGGTTCTATGCCAGCTTCATCATCGCCGTCGCCCTGCTGCACATCGTCAACAACATTTCCCTCCCGGCCGGACTGGACAAGTCCTATCCGGTCTACAGCGGCGCGGTGGATGCGATGGTGCAGTGGTGGTACGGCCACAACGCGGTGGGCTTCTTCCTGACCGCCGGCTTCCTGGGAATGATGTACTACTTCGTGCCCAAGCAGGCCGGCCGCCCGGTGTATTCCTACCGCCTGTCGATCGTGCACTTCTGGGCGCTGATCGCCGTGTACATGTGGGCCGGCCCGCACCACCTGCAGTACACCGCCCTGCCCGACTGGGCGCAGTCGCTGGGCATGGTGTTCTCGCTGATCCTGCTGGCCCCGTCCTGGGGCGGCGCGATCAACGGCGTGCTGACCCTGTCCGGCGTGTGGCACAAGCTGCGCACCGACCCGATCCTCAAGTTCCTGATCGTGGCCGTGTCGTTCTACATGATCGCCACGTTCGAAGGCCCGATGATGTCGATCAAGACGGTCAACTCGCTGTCGCACTACACCGACTGGACCGTGGGCCACGTCCACGCCGGCGCGCTGGGCTGGGTGGCGATGATCTCCATCGGCTCGATCTACGCGCTGATGCCCCGGCTGCTCGGCCGCGAGCAGATGTATTCGGTCAAGGCCATCGACACGCACTTCTGGCTGCACACCATCGGCGTGGTGCTGTACATCGCCTCGATGTGGATCGCCGGCGTGATGCAGGGCCTGATGTGGCGCGCGACCAACGACGACGGCACCCTCACCTACACCTTCGTCGAGTCGCTCAGGTTCACCTACCCGTACTACCTGATCCGCCTGGGCGGCGGCGTGGTGGTGCTGGGCGGCATGTGCCTGATGGCCTGGAACGTGTGGCGTACCTGGCGTACCGCCCCCGCGATCGCAGCGCAGCCGCTGCTGCCCGTCGACGCCTCCGAAGTGCGTGCCTGAGGAGGAAGGAAACCCATGAGCGAGAACAAGAATCCCCACGAGAAAGTCGAGAAGAACGTCGGCCTGATGGCGGTGCTGATCGCGGTGGCCGTGTCCTTCGGCGGCCTGGCCGAGATCGTGCCGCTGATGTTCCAGGCCGAAGCGATCAAGCCGCTGGAAGGCGTGGAGCCCTACCCGGCGCTGGAACTGGCCGGGCGCGACATCTACATCCGCGAAGGCTGCTACAACTGCCATTCGCAGATGGTGCGCACCCTGCGCTTCGAGACCGAGCGCTACGGTCACTACTCGCTGGCCGGCGAATCGGTCTACGACCGCCCCTTCCAGTGGGGCAGCAAGCGCACCGGCCCGGACCTGGCGCGTGTCGGCGGCCGTTACTCCGACGCCTGGCATCGCGTGCACCTGATCAACCCGCGCGACGTGGTGCCCGAGTCGAACATGCCCAGCTTCCCCTGGCTGGAAAAGAACGAAGTGGACGGCGCCACCGTCGCCAGGCGCATGGGCGCGCTCAAGGCCCTGGGCGACCCGTACACCGACGAGCAGCTCGCCAGCGCCGCCGAGGACGTCAAGGGCAGGACCGAGCTGGATGCGGTCGTGGCCTACCTGCAGGGCCTGGGGCGGCATGCGCCGCGGGGAGGCCAGCCATGATCTCCGGCATCGTGACCGCGCTGCTGCTGGCGCTGTTCGTCGGCGGCTGGATCTGGGCCTGGAGCCCGAAGCGCAAGCGTGAATTCGAGGATGCGGCACGCCTGCCGCTGGAAGAGGACAACGTGCGATACGGCAACGGGGGAGAGCGCCGATGATGAGCATGGGATGGACGTGGTACGTCATCGCCCTGGTTGCGCTGAACATCCTGGGCTGCGTGTGGCTGCTGTGGTGGACCGCGCGCCGCCGCCCCGGCGACCCGAAGCCGGAGGACACGCTGCACACCTGGGACGGCGACATCACCGAGTACAACAAGCCGCTGCCGCGCTGGTGGATCAACCTGTTCTACCTGACCATCGTCTTCAGCATCGGCTACCTGTTCTGGTACGGCGGCCTGGGCAACGTTCCCGGTTACAGCGGCTGGACCTCCAGGGGCGAGCACGCCAGGGAGAAGGCTGTCGAGGACGCCAAGCTCGAGCAGACCTTCAAGCCCTACGCCGGGCAGCCGATCGACCAGCTGGCGAAGGACCCGAAGGCGCTGGCGCTGGGCCGTTCGATCTTCGGCAACACCTGCGCCACCTGCCACGGCTCCTCGGGCCAGGGCGCCATCGGCTACCCGAACCTGGCCGACGACATCTGGCACTGGGGCGGTTCGCCCGAACGCGTGCTGGAAACGGTGCTCGACGGCCGCGAAGGCATCATGCCCGAGTGGGGCACGGTGCTGACCGGCATGGGCGGCCCGGAAGCGGTCGACTACACCATCGCCTACGTGCGCACCCTGTCGGCCCCGGAGACGCTGCACAACAACTACATGGCCGCGCGCGGCAAGAAGCTGTACGACGGCGTCTGCGTGGCCTGCCATGGCGTGGACGGCAAGGGCAACCAGGACATCGGCGCGCCGGACCTGACCGACGACTACTGGCTGTACGGCAACAGCCGCCAAAGCCTGTACACGACGATCACCGAAGGCCGCCACGGCAGCATGCCGGCGCACCGCGAACTGCTCGGCGAGACCCGCGCCCGCCTGGTCGCCGCCTACGTCTGGTCGCTGTCGCACGATGCGGCCGGCGCGAAGCCCGGGGCAGGCGCGAAGTGACCGGCTTCAGCGCGCCACGCTTCGACCATCCCCCACGCCCGCTGACGCAGCGCGTGGGGGCCATCGCCTGGCCCAGTTTCTTCGCCGCCGGCGTGGCGACGACGGTGTTCTTCGCCTTCGTCGACCCGCTGACGCTGCGCGACATGACCTTCCCCACCCTGCGGATCTCGCGCGAGCTCGGCTATACGCTGGGCTTTGCCATGTTCTGGCTGGCCACCGCCTCGTCCAGCCTGTTCACCTGGATCCTGCTGCGGCCCGCCAGCCGTTTCAACCGCGCCCTGCCGCCGGACCGTTGAACGGCGCCGCGCATTCCCCCGCTCCCGCCCCTCGTCCTCCACCGATCGTTTCCGCGCAGCCGCACGCCACGCCATGACCGCCATCCGCCCGTTCCCGCCTCCCATCTCGCCGTCCGCGGCGGCCGCCATGGAACGCACGCCATGAGCAGGCGCATTCCGCTGGATGTCGTAGACGACCAGGGCAACTCGTTCTACGTCAGCGAGCGCAAGGTCTACCCGCGCGATGTCTCCGGGCGCTTCAACCGGCTGCGCGTGGCCGCGGTGGCGTGGCTGCTGGGCATGTACTACCTGTTCCCGTGGCTGTCGTGGGACGGCCGCCAAGCGGTGCTGTTCGACCTGCCCGCACGCAAGTTCCATATCTTCGGCCTGGTGTTCTGGCCGCAGGATTTCCTGTTCCTGGCGCTGCTGCTGATCATCGCGGCGATGACCCTGTTCTTCTCCACCGCCCTGGCCGGACGCCTGTGGTGCGGCTATGCCTGCCCGCAGACGGTGTGGACCGAGACCTTCCTGTGGATCGAGCGCTGGACCGAGGGCGACCGCGCGCGGCGCATGAAGCTCGACGCCGGCCCGTGGAACGGCGGGAAGGTGCTGCGCAAGGGCGGCAAGCACCTGCTGTGGCTGCTGTTCGCGCTGTGGACCGGTTTCACCTTCGTCGGCTTCTTCACCCCGATCCGGGACCTGGGCGCACGCCTGCTGCCGTTCGCGTGGGGCGGCTGGGAAACCTTCTGGGTGCTGTTCTACGCGCTCGCCACCTGGGGCAACGCCGGCGTGCTGCGCGAGCAGGTATGCAAGTACATGTGCCCGTACGCGCGCTTCCAGAGCGCGATGTTCGACCGCAATACCCTGCTGATCGCCTACGACCCGATGCGCGGCGAGCCACGCGGCCCGCGCAAGCGCGGCCTCGGCAGCGTGCTGGAACGCGCGCGCGGCCTGCTGGCGCCGTCGGTCGCCCATGACTACGTGTTCCGCGGCAGCCGCCATCCCTCCGCCGCCACCCAGGCCGCGCACGCCAAGGGCACGATCACCTGGGACGGCGAACTGGCCGAGGTGGCGCCGCTGCCGAAGTTCGCGCCGGAGGAACTGGGCGACTGCATCGACTGCACCATCTGCGTGCAGGTCTGCCCTACCGGCATCGACATCCGCAACGGCCTGCAGTACGAATGCATCGCCTGCGGCGCCTGCATCGACGCCTGCGACGAGGTGATGGACAAGCTGGGCTACCCGCACGGCCTGATCCGCTACTCCACGCAGAACGCCATCGACGGCAGGCCCACCCGCGTGCTGCGCCCGCGCATCCTCGTCTACGGCCTGCTCCTGCTGGGCCTGTGCGGCGCGTGGGCGTGGGGCGTAAGCCACCGCAGCGAATTGATCGCCGAAGTGCTGCGCGACCGCAACGCGCTGTACCGGCAGTCCGCCGATGGCAGCGTCGCCAACGATTACACGCTCAAGCTGATCAACAAGAGCCAGCAGGCCCGGCGCTACCGCATCACGCTGGAGCCGGCGGACGCCGGGCTGCGCCTGCAGGGCCAGGCCGAGGTGCAGGCCGGCCCCGAGCAGGTGCTGCCGGTGGCGCTGAGCGTGGTCGCCGATGGCGAGGCCGGCGGCCGCCGCGCCCTGCGCTTCGTGGTCGAACGCGAGGACGGCGGCGAGAAGCGCGTCGTCGAAAGCAGCTTCTTTGGTCCGGTGCAATGAACGAACGTTCCCAATCCCCGTGGCGCATCCCCGCGTTCTGGCTGGTGGTCGGCCTGCCGCTGCTGTCCATCGTGGCCGGCGTCGGCCTGGTGATCGTCGCCGTGCGCTCCGGCGGCGCTGATGTCGTGTCCGACCCCGTGCAGCGTGTGTCGCAGATCCAGACCACCGACCTCGGCGCGGACGAGGCGGCACGCAAGCAGGGCCTGAGCGCGGTGCTGCGCGTGGAGGACGGCATCGTCGAAGTGCTGCCGGCCACCGGCCGCTTCGCCACCGGCGCGCCGCTGCAGCTGGTGCTGGAACACCCCACCCGCCAGTCCGGCGACCTGCGCCTGGAACTGGCGCCGCAGGGACCGGGCTGGCGCGTCGAAACGGCCGTGGACGCCGGGCACGACTGGGTCGTGCAGCTGCGCGACGCCGAAGGCCGCTGGCGCCTGCATGGCCGGCTGCCGAAACAGCAGCATGCCGCCCGCCTCTCCCCCTTGCTGGGCGGAGAACCTTGAGCCTGGCCGTGAGCGCTCATCCGGCCCTGTCGCCTGCCGTCGCGGTGGCCACCGGCACCTGCCATCACTGCGGCGAAGCATTGCCGGCGCAGCCGCACCAGGCGGCAACGGGCACCGGCACGCACGCCTTCTGCTGCCCCGGCTGCGCCGCGGCCGCCGAGTGGATCGCCAGCGCCGAACTGGACGGCTACTACCGCCTGCGCAGCGCCAACGCCGCGCGCGTGGGCGAGGACCTGCCCGACCTGGCGGTCTGGGACCGCGACGACGTGCAGGACGAACACAGCCGGCCGGTAGCCGGCGGCCGCGAGATCACCCTGCTCACCGACGGCATGCGCTGCGCCGCCTGCGCCTGGCTGATCGACCGCGCGCTGGCGCGCGAGCCGGGCGTGATCGACTGCGGCGCCAACGCCGTCACCGGCCGCATCCGCATCACCTGGGACCCGGCGCGCACCGCGCTGTCCACGCCGCTGCGGCGGCTGGCGATGCTCGGCTACCGCCCGTACCTGGCCGGCAGCGAGGCCGCCGAGCGCCAGCGCACCGGCGAGCGCCGGCGCTGGCTGCTGCGGCTGGGCATCGCCGGGCTCGGCATGCTGCAGGCGATGATGCTGGCCGAGGCGCTGTACCTGGATTTCAACGGCACCATGCCGGTGCCCACGCGCGACTTCTTCCGCTGGCTGACCTTCCTGCTGTGCACGCCGGTGGTGTTCTATTCCGGCTGGCCGTTCCTGTCCGGGGCGATGCGCGAACTGCGCGAACGCCGCCTGGGCATGGACGTGCTGATCGCCGGCTCCACCCTGCTCGCCTATTTCGCCAGCCTGCTGGAGACGATCCGCGGCGGTCCGCATGTCTGGTACGACGCGGCGGTGATGTTCGTCTTCCTGCTGCTGGCCGCGCGCATGCTCGAACAGCGCGCGCGCGCCGTGGCCAGCGCCCAGGTCGACGCGCTGGCGCGCGCGCGCCCGGCCTTCGCCACCCGCGAACTGGCCGGCGGCCGCCGCGAGTCGGTGCCGCTGGCGGCGCTGGGCGTGGGCGACGTGGCCTGCGTGGCGGCCGGCGAAGCGGTGCCGGCCGATGGCGTGCTGCTCGGCGACGACGGCGACGAAGCCTGGTTCGAGGAAGCGCTGCTGACCGGCGAATCGGCGCCGGTGCGCAGGCAGCCCGGCGAGCCGGTCTACGCCGGCACCGTCTGCCGCGAACGCCCGGCGCGGCTGCGCGTTGCCGCCACCGGCACCGCCACCCGCCTGTCGCAGCTGGCGCGGCTGGTCGAACAGGCGCAGGAGCACCGCCCCGCGCTGGCGCGCCTGGCCGACCGCATCGGCAGCCGGTTCGTGCTGGCGCTGCTGCCGGTGGCGCTGGCGGTGTTCGCCGGCTGGTGGCACTACCAGCCCGGACGCGCGCTGGAAGTCACCCTGGCCCTGCTGGTCATCAGCTGCCCCTGCGCGCTGTCGCTGTCGGTGCCGGCGGCGCTGGCCACCGCGCACGGCGCGCTGGCCCGCATCGGCCTGCTGGCGGTGCGGCCGGACGCGATGGACACGCTGGCGCGCGCCACCGACATCGTGTTCGACAAGACCGGCACGCTCAGCGACGGCCGCCCGGTGCTGGCCGCCACGCAGGTGCTGGACGACACGCTGGATGCGGCCGCCGCGCTGCGGATCGCCGCGGCGCTGGAACGCGACAGCGGCCACCCGCTGGCCGCCGCCTTCACAACGGGCGATGCCGCCGCGCTGGCCGCCGCCCAGGTCGAAGCGGTGCCCGGGCGCGGCGTGCAGGGCCGGGTCGAGGGCCGCCACTGGCGGCTGGGGCGGGCCGACTTCGCCGCCGCAGGCGAGGACGACGGCGCGCTGTGGCTGGGCGACGGCCAGCGCGCCGCCGCCCGCTTCGTGCTGGAAGAACGCGCCCGCGACGATGCCGCGCAGGCGCTGGCCGCGCTGCGCGCGCAGGGCCTGCGCCTGCACCTGGCCAGCGGTGACGGCGAGGCGGCGGTGCGGCGCATGGCCACGGCGCTGGGCCTGGACGAGGCGCACGCGCGGCAGTCGCCCGAGGACAAGCTGGCGCTGGTGCGGCGGCTGCAGGCCGAAGGCCGGGTGGTGGCGATGGTCGGCGACGGCCTCAACGACGCGCCGGTGCTGGCCGGCGCCGATGTTTCCATCGCCATGGGCGAAGGCGCCCCGCTGGCGCACCGCGCCGCCGACCTGGTCACCACCGGCGGCGGCCTGCGCCGCATTCCCGCCGCGGTCGCGCTGGCGCGCGCCACCCGGCGCATCATCCGCCAGAACCTGGCCTGGGCCGCCGGCTACAACCTGCTGGCGCTGCCGCTGGCCGCGGCCGGCTGGGTCACGCCGTGGCTGGCGGCGCTGGGCATGGCCCTGTCGTCGCTGGCCGTGACCCTCAACGCGCTGCGCCTGGCGCGGCTCAAGACACCGGAGGCACGCTGATGGCCATCCTGCTGATGCTGATCCCGATCAGCCTAGTACTGCTGGGGCTGGCGGTGGCCGCCTTCGTCTGGGCGGTCAAGCGCGGCCAGTTCGACGATCTCGACACGCCGGCGCTGGACATTCTCGAGGACAACGACCGCCCCGCCCCGCCCGCCGGCCCTGCAGCCGACGCGGATGCCCGCGCCGCGGACCCGGCGCGCGGACGCTGACCGTGTTGCCGCTGGACATCCCGGTCCTGGCCGCCGCCCTCGTCGCCGGCCTGCTCGGCGGCCTGCACTGCGCGGTGATGTGCGGCGGCATCGCCACCGGCTTCCCGGCGATGGCGCCGGGCCGCGCGTTGAGCGTTGCCTGGCAGGCCAATCTCGGCCGCATCGGCGGCTACACGCTGGCCGGCGCGCTGGCCGGCGGGCTCGGCGGCGGCATCCTGCGGCTGGCGCGCAGCGACGGCCTGGCGCTGGGCGTGCGTGTCGCCGCCGGCCTGGCCCTGGTCCTGCTGGCGCTGCGCCTGCTCGGCCGCGGCAGCCGTTTCGATCTGCTGGCCCGCCCCGGCCGGCAGCTGTGGCAGTGGCTGCGGCCGCTGCACCGGCACCTGCTGCCGGCCGACCGCGGCTGGCGCCGCGTGGCGCTGGGCGCGCTGTGGGGCTGGATGCCCTGCGGCCTCAGCCTGGGCCTGCTGGGCGTGGCCTGGCTGCAGGCCAGCGCGCTGGGCGGCGCGCTGGTGATGGCGGTATTCGGCCTGGCGACGCTGCCGGTGATGCTGCCGTTGACCTGGTCGGGCGCGCGCATGGGCCGCTGGCTGCAGCGCCCCGGCCTGCGCCTGGCCCTGGCCGGCGTCGTGCTGGCTGCTGGTCTGCTGACCATCGCCGCGCCGTGGCTGATGCAGGTGCCGGCCCTGCAGGGCGTGCTCGGCGCGCTGGGCTGCATGCCCCGTCAGTGACGGCTTGCCGGATGCGGAGCCACCGGCGCCTGCGCGCAGAGGCGGGGCTTGCCGCGCAGGGGCCTTTCCCGTCGTGGCACCCGCGTGCGAGGCAAGCCTCGCACCTGCCCGCGTCAGTGCCGGTGGTCGTGGCCTTCGTGATCGTGATCGCCATGATCGTGCCGCGCCGACGGCGCATGCGCGCTGCAGGCATCGCCGCAGTGGTCGGCTTCTACCTGCAGGGTCACGTGGTCGATGGCGAAGCGCTCGTGCAGCATGGCGGCCAGCGCGCGCCGCAGCGCATCCGCGTCCTGGCCACCGGCGGTGACCACGTGCGCGGTCAGCGCCGGCGTGCTCGAGCCCAGCGCCCACACATGCAGGTCGTGGATGTCGGCCACGCCGGCGTGCCCGCGCAGGGCCTGTTCCACGTCGGCCAGCGCCATGCCCTTGGGCACGCCTTCCAGCAGTACGTTCAACGCATCGCGCAGCAGCACCCAGGTGCGCGGCAGCACCCAAAGGCCGATCAGCACCGCCAGGATCGGATCGACCAGGGTCCAGCCGGTGAAGCGGATGACCAGCGCGGCGACGATCACCGCCACCGAGCCGAGCATGTCGCTCCACACTTCCAGGTAGGCGCCCTTGACGTTGAGGCTCTCGCCGCTGCCGGCGCTGAGCAGGCGCATGGCGACCAGGTTCACCAGCAGGCCGAAGCCGGCCACCCACAGCATGCCGGTCGAGGCGATGGCCTGCGGCTCGCGGAAGCGGTCCACCGCTTCCCACAGGATGTACAGGCCCACAACGAACAGCAGCGCGCCGTTGACCAGGGCACCCAGCGCTTCCAGCCGCGCATAGCCGTAGGTGCGGCGCGCATCGGGCGGCCGCCGGCTCAGCCGCACCGCGGTCAGCGCGATCACCAGCGCGAGCGCGTCGGTGGCCATGTGCGCCGCGTCGGACAGCAGCGCCAGGCTGTTGGTCATGAACGCGCCGACCACTTCCACCACCAGGTAGGACGAGGTCAGCGCCAGCGCCCACCACAGCGGCTTTTCGTGGCGGATCTCGCTGGGCAGGTGGTTGTGGTCGTGGCTCATGGCGGGCTCCTGGCAGGACCGCGCCAGCTTAGTCAGCGTGCCGCGGCGGAGACTATTACATCGCCGCCTGCGGCACGGCCGCGTTCATGCCGCGCAGGCCGGCGTCAACGCGGCCCCAGCACCGCCTGCAGGTCCTCGCCCTGCGGCAGGCCCGAGCGCGTCTGCACGCTGCCGTCGGCGTCCTTGAACACGATGCCCGGCGTGCCTTGGAAACCGAGTTCCAGCATCGCCAGTTCGTTCTCGCGCAGCTTGGCCTCGGCGTCGGCCGGCACCCTGGCCAGGCCCTTGATGCCGCCGCGGGCGAAATTGCGTTCGTTCTGCTGCAGCGCCTGCTCCGGCGACGCCGCGCCCAGGATCGCCGCGGCCTTGTTGGCGCTGTCCTCGCGGATCACGCCCACCAGGATCTGCCGGATCTGCACCTTGCCCGACTCCACCCACGGCCGCGCCGCTTCCCAGAAACGATTGCAGTACGGGCAGTTGGGATCGCTGAAGGCATAGACGACGCGCGGCGCGTCGGCGCGGCCATCGGCCACCCAGTGGCTGGCTTCGACCCGCTGCCACAGCTTCGCGCCCATCGGCCCGGATACCAGCTCCTTGAGCTTCGCCGCGCCGACGTCCTCGCCCTTGGCATTGATCAGGGTGCCGACGATCGCGTGCTGCCCGTCACTGGACACGTACACCGCCAGCGGGCGCTGCCCGGCGACGCCGGCATAGCCGGTCAGTCCCACCGGCGTCTGGAACGTGCCCATGAACTCCACGCCCTGCCCGCGCAGGGTCTTGACCACCTCCGGCTCGGCGGCGGCAGTGCTGCCGGCCTTGCCGGCAGCGGGCGGCGCGGCGCCGCCATCGCGGGCGCAGGCGGCCGGCGCCAGCAGGGTGGCCGCGAGCAGGAACAGGGTCGGTCGGGAACGGATCATCGCGTTTCTCTTCGGGGGAATCGGAAAGTCATTGCAGTTCGCGCAGGCGCGCTTCCAGCGTCGCCCGCGACAGTTCGCCCATGTGCGCGGCGCGCAGCCGGCCGTCGGCGTCGAAGAACAGCGTGGTCGGCAGCGCGCGCGCGCCGGTCAGGCGCATCAGCTCCGACCCCGGATCCAGCAGGATGTTCCCCGGCGCCAGCGCTTCGCTGCGCAGGTAGTCGGCCACCTCGGCGGCGTCCTCGCCCTGGTTGGCGAACACGAAGCCGATGCGCGGGTGCTCGGCCTGCGCGCGCGCCAGCGTGGGCATCTCGCGCCGGCACGGGCCGCACCAGCTCGCCCACAGGTTCACCACCAGCGGTTTGCCCGCGTGGGTGGACAGCGGCACCGCAGCGCCGTGCACGTCGGCGAGCACGATGTCGGGCAGCACGATGGTCGAGCGCTGCACGGCGAACAGCGCCATGCCGCCGACCAGCCAGAACGCGGCGCCGGCCGCCAGCCCCAGCAGCACCGGCCGGCGCGGCGCATGGCGCCGCGTCCGCCACAGCGCATACGCCGCCGCCACGATCGCGCCGGCCCACACCGAATAGCCGCCGTCGCCCAGGCGGATGATCGATAGCGGCTGCGGCAGGTAGTCGCCCAGGTGCCACAGCACGTGCGCCAGGCGCGCGCCGAGCACGCCCAGCAGGAACGCGTCGACCACCACCGCGCCGGCGCGGCCGCGCTGGCCGTCGGCCGCCACGGCCAGCGCGCGCGCGAACAGCCAGGCGATGAAGGCGGCGACGAGCCCCAGCACCGCCATCAGCGGAAACGGACCGGCGCTGATCACTTCCCGGCGCGCAGCGCGCGCGCCGCCTCCAGGTACTTGGCGGCCTTGGGGTTGTCGGCGTTCCAGCGCGGCGCCTGCGGATCGTTGGCGAGGGTCAGGACCGCCAGCGCCACGGTGCGGTCGATCGCCGCCATGTTGGCGTAGTCGATCTTGTCCCAGGTATCGGCGGGGCCGTGGTAATCGGGGAAGGCGTAGGCGACGCTGACCGTGTGCGCCGGCACGCCGAGATCGGCCAGCGCCTGGTTGTCGCTGGCGCCGAAATAGCGGTCGCTGTTCACCGGGTGCCGGGTGATGCGCGTGCCGGTCAGCTCGCCGGCCTTGCGCAGCACGTCGCCCACCTCGGAATAGTCGGCGCCGGTGAGCGCGGCGGCCCGCACCTGCGGGCCCTCGCTGTCGTCGGTGCGGCCGATCTGCTCCAGGTTGATGTTGGCCACGGTGTCGGCCACCGGCACCAGCGGGTGCGCGCCGTAGTAGCGCGAGCCCACCAGTCCGTGCTCCTCGCCGAACACCGTCATGAACACGATGCTGCGCTTCGGCCGCTGCGCTTGCGCGGCGAACGCGCGCGCCAGCTCGATCACCGAAACGGTGCCGCTGCCATCGTCGTTGGCGCCGTTGTAGATGGGGTCATCGCCCTTGCCTTCGCGGATGCCCAGGTGGTCGTAATGCGCCGTCACCATCACGTAGGTGCGGCTCAACGCCGGGTCCGAACCGCGCAGCAGCCCGATCACGTTGCGCACCGGCAGCGGCGCCGGCGCGTCGGCGAACTTTGCGCGCTCGCGCTCGGGCGCGATCTCGCGCCAGTCCGCGGTCTGGAAATAGCCCTCATCGCCCAGCGGCTCCAGCCCGGCGGCGCGGAACTGCGAGGCGATGTATTCGGCGGCGATGTCCAGCCCGCGCGACGGCGTGCCGCGGCCTTCCAGCGCGTCCGAGGCAAGGAAGGCCAGGTGCCCGCGCATCGCATCGGCGGAAATGCTGGACAGCAGCTGCGCCTGCTCCGGCGACAGGCGCGGTTCGCCGGCCTGCGCGGCGCTCGCCGCGAACAGGAAGGCCGCGACGGCGGCGCGCAGGGTTCGGGAAACCGGCATGGACTGTTCTCGCGGAAGGAATCAGCGTGGAGTCTAGTGCCTGCGCACCATGAAGATCAGTGCCGGATGGCGTGTTGTCCATGCGGGGCTTCGTCGAAAGACAGGGCAGCGCCGGAGCGGCGGCTGTTTCTTCCCCGCGCAGGACCGATGACACATGCCCGCGGGGGCGTGCTGGCCTACCCTTGTGCGGTCTTCCATCGACCGAGGAAAGCCCGATGCCGAGTTCCCGCCGCCTCCGCGCGCTGCTGCTGCCGCTTGCGCTGCTGACCACCGCGCCCGGCTTCGCCGCCGAGCCTCCGGCGCCGGCCGCGCATGTCGATGCCGACGGTCCTTACGTGTTCCGCGAGGACGGCCGCCTGCGCGCCCGCTGGATCTGCGACGACGCGGTGCAGGAACAGGCCTGGGACGCGGCGCAGGCAACGGTGCCCCCGCGCTGCGGTTATGCGCATCCGGTGGCGGTCGCGCCGCCCGCGCCGGTGGCCACGGCGGTGCTGCCGCAGGCGCCGCGCATCGTCGCCGTGTCCGACATCCATGGCCAGTACGGCCTGCTGGTGAAGCTGCTGCGCGCCCATGGCGTG
>Ga0206118_100441_pt1 | contig 20842 bp, 23 predicted proteins | sample 3A20Ametagenome_FD_177999 | JGI IMG/M metagenome (GOLD analysis project Ga0206118, IMG submission 177999) | Enriched microbial communities from leaf-cutter ant dump, University of Wisconsin, Madison, United States - 3A20A | ecosystem: Environmental > Terrestrial > Nest > Insects nest > Nest dump... | reverse complement strand
CAACTTCGCCAAGGCTCAGGCCGCACCATGATGCGACGGTAGCATCGCGCTTGTGTCCATAACCTCCATGATGGACACAAGCCTAATCAAACCTCATCCAGGTGCAGGAACTGAAAATCGCGCTTACAATTCAAGGGAGAGCCGGAGCTAAAAAGCGCCTCGGATCTCATCGCCAAACCCAAGCGCCGAACTGGCCTCTTGACGTCCGCATCCCCTGCCAACCCTACCGAGGGCATCGTCTCATCAAGGGTGGTCGCATTCTGTGTTATATCTGCGGCTCCCGGTGCAACGCTGCTTCCGGCTTTCCTCCCGTCTCGCCTCTTGGCCGTTAATCGAGATTGGGCCTCACTCAACTCCATTTGCCATTCGCTGGTTGCGACCGGATCATCGCACCCAAAAATCCTTGCCAGCCAACGAATGTTGGCGGTGCTGATTCCCTTGTCGTTCTCTTGAAACCAAAGTTGCACCGTGCGCAGGTCGATCCCAATCCTGTTGGCATCAATCTGTGAAATCGCCTCTGCAAGTAGCTCCGGCGTCCATGGTCCTGCTGGAAATCCATCGCTGCCAAGCGGCCGTCCCGCTCCGGCCGCGGCCGTTCGTTTGAATAGTTCTTTGAAATCACTCCCGTCCTTCGGCGGAGGGAGAAAAAACTTTCCGTTGTTCAACAAAGACTTAGTGGCTCGCGTTTCGTTTCGTTTCGCTAGATTTCGTATCTTGTCGTGCCTTCGTTCCCAAATAGAGGCCTGTTCCCCCCGCAACGGATCCCACGATTACGCAGGCTGTTTTCGGTCGACGGTCATTTGTTTCGATGAACCCCCCTCAACCGATCATGCGGCGCGCCGCGGTACTTGGCAGCCGATTGTGTTTTCTCGTGGTCCAACGCGTGTGTGGAAATTCGAGAAGGTGTCAGAATGAGGGAACGAAATATGGGCAAGCCTTTGCGTGGTCAGACAGTCCTGGTCACCGGCGCGTCGGGCGGCATAGGGGCGGCAATCGTGGAGCGCCTTGCCTTGGAGGGTGCGCGGCCAATCATCCACTATTGCCAGGACGAGGATGCGGCGGAGACACTATTGGCCCGTATTGGTGGCGACGGCTTGATGGTGCAAGCCGATCTTTCGACTTCGGAGGGGCCATGCACATTGTGGCGGAAAGCCGTTGCTTTCGCGGGGCGTATTCACGGTGTCATTAACAATGCGGGTATCCGTACCGAAATTCCGATAGAGAATTCAGCCGCGGCCTGGAAGGCCGCATGGCAAATGGAGTTTCAACTCAATCTCTTTGCTGCGGCCGATCTCTGTAGGGAGGCGATCAGGCATTTTCGAACCGAGGGTGGTGGGCGCATCATAAACATGGCAGGCCAAGCCGGTCAGCGTGGCTCCGCCGCCGACATACTGCCTCATGGCGCGACCAAGGCCGCGCTCATCAATCTCACCAAATCCATCGCCTCAAGCTTCGCTCGTGAAGGGGTGATAGCCGTGTCTATCGCACCTGGCCTCGTCCGAACGGAGATGGCAGAGAAATACATCGCCGCCCATGACAAGGGAGAATCTGTAGAGGACATTCCAATAGGGGATATGGCCGAAGCAACCGAGATAGCTGAACTTGTCGCGTTTTTGTTGCGTCACTCTCAGGAGTCGCTTAACGGTGCCACCCTCGATGTCAATGGCGGCAGCTATATTCGCTAACCCGGGATAGCAACCAGGAGCAGTTTCAGCAAATCCGCGTGAAGCCGAAATCATTCATCGGCAAGCGCGAGCGTGACCTCTTTCCGGACCTTGTTCGCCGCCCGCTTCTTCGCGGGAGAGCTATTGAATATGGTCAAGATCTTCTCGATCGATTGATCTGCCCCGGCCTTTCGTAGAGCGCTTGCGTCCAACGCCGATTTAAAGTCCGGAGCTGGGCTTGTGCAGGACGGGTCGCTGTTCTGGCCGGGGCGCGGGGTCTCATTGGCACCCTCGGGCAGTTCATGAAATTGATCGGGTTGCAATTGACTCGGCGGCTTCCTGAGAACCGCCGAGCTATTCGCAGCAAATTTTGCTCCGGGTATCGATATGATCTGCGAAGCGCTGACAGGAGACGGCCCAGCCTCTGGTACTTCGAACTCGAAATTGCCAACGCCTTCAACCGACGTTTCCTTTGATGGCGCTCGCATCTGCAGCCATGCGCGCTTCGTAAGCTCCTTATCAGCATAATAGAAATTCCGTACGCCGAATATCGGCTGCTGATTTCGTAGCTTGATGATGCAGCGGGTCTCGTTCATCGCACCCAGCTCATCCGGCCGCATCAGCGGCCGCATCGTGGTCTTGTGGGACATGGTCGCGCCCTTGCGGTCGAAGAGGGTCACGCCGGTCGAAACGGCCTTGTCGACCGTCACTTCCTTTCGCTCGCCGAGCAGCTGCGACACATAGCGCTGATCTTCGGGATCCTGTGCGCCGAGGAAAATCTGGGCGCGGGCCGAATTGACGAAAGTCTGCCGGCCTTCGCGCGTATAAACGTTGTCGATCGATCGCAGCGACTGCACGAAGAACCAGCAGGGAATGCCATAGCCACCGAGGACGGTGGCGACGGTCAGCGCGTTTTCCAGCTTCCCCAGGTTCTGGAACTCGTCGAGCAGGACCAGCACGCGCCGCTCGCCGCGCTTCATCATGTTGCGCGACATGTAGTCCATAAACTGGACCATCAGCACATTGAAGATCGGCCCGATCGAGGCGATTTGCTGGATGCGGAAATCGAGATACAGGCTCATATTCTCGCGGCGCATCGCCCGGATGTCGAAGGTAGACCGTGCCGTCGCGCGCAGGATGCGATTGTTCTTGAACGGCCGCACCGCCGCGGCAAGCGAGCCATAGACCCCGTCGAACTGCTTGCTGGCCATGACCGCGAAGCGGGCGAGGGTGGTGTAGGTGAAGGAGCTAATCCAGGCGGCGCGAAGCTCGGGATTGGCGACCTCCTCCAACCATTCGCGCAGCGGCTGATCCCCGCCTTCGACGACATTGAGGACTGTTCCGAGGTTCTTGTCCCTGTCGAGAATCTCGCGGTTTTCCAACACCCAGGAGGTGACGCCGGCAAACAGCGCGCGGGCGTCGGAGATCCAGTAGGCATCGCCCTTCGGCGTCGGCAGCAATGCCGTCGCGATCGAGTTGATGTCGATATCGCGTTGATCGGGATCGATGGCAACGAAATCGAGCGGGTTATAGCATTCGGTATCGCCGTTTTCGTCGGCCGGCGAGAACCGCAGAACGCGGGAGAATTTCGAGCGAAAGCCGGCCGTCGCCTCATAGGTCTCGCCGCGCATGTCGAGCACGACGATGCTGTCCGGCCACAACAGGCAATTGGGGACGATCAGCGAGGCGCCCTTGCCCGACCGGGGCGGGCCGATGACGAAACCGCCGACGTCATCGCCGTCGATCCAGAGCTTCTTGCCGCCGAACAGCATCGGCTTCAGGAACCGCCGCCGGCCGGAACCGCGCTGCGTGAAACCGCCCGGAACCTTGATCAGGCTGCCGCCGATCCGGCCGACAAACACGCCGCCGGTGCGCGTGAGGCCGAGGGCGCGGGCCTCCAGCGGGCCGAGAAAGCGGGCATCGGTCGATTTCTTCTTACGGGTCACAGCGGTGACAAGCATGGCGCTGCCGGCGAACAGACCGGCTGCGGCCGCTATCGCCGGCCGATGCCAGTCGCCGGCGGCGAGATCGAGCCGCGCCGCCCGATAGGACGCCAGCATATCGTCCTGCAGCGCCTGGAACATCCATGTCGAATCGTCGAAGGCATAATAGAGGCCGGCATAGGCGAGCGAGGCAACGAACGCAGCCGCAGCCGCAGCGATAACCAGCCCAAACAGCAGGATCGCCGGATTCATAACGTGTCTCCCTTGGTGAAGACGATTTCCGACACGACGCGGCGGCCGTCCGTTAGCCGCTCGAGCTGGACGACGACGGGAATGACCTCCTTCAGGTAGTCGATGATTTCGCGCTTCCTCAGCGCGATCCCGCTTTGCAGCACCATCAGCGCCAAACGGTCATAAGCATCGCGCGCGCTGTTTGCGTGGACCGTCGTGAGAGAGCCGGGATGACCCGTATTGATCGCCTGGAGGAAGGAGAATGCTTCTTCGCCGCGAAGCTCTCCCAGCATCACACGGTCCGGCCGCATCCGCAGCGAGGCTTCCAGCAGCTCCTGCGGCGTGACTTTGGCGCGACCCTGATCACCCTTTGACGTAATCAAGGCGACTGTATTCGGGGTGATCGGCCTCAGTTCTCGAGTATCCTCGATGGTGACGATGCGCTCCTCCATGGGGACTTCCTTCAGCAAGGCATTGAGGAAGGTCGATTTGCCAGTCGACGTGCCACCGGAAACGGCGATCGAAACCCGCGACCGGACAGCCGTCCGAAGAAACAGCATGACGTCGACATCGCCTTTCATCATCGCGGCAAGCTGCTCCTCTGCCGCAGAAAGCGTGAGTTGCCGACCTACCTTGGTGTTGTCGAATGCACCGCGGCTTTTGTAGACATCCAGACCGATGTCATGGATGACCTGCTTGCGGATGGAGATCGCGCCGCCGTCGGGCGCAGCCGGCGGCAAGACGCACTGGAAGCGCTCCCCCGTCGGGAGCGATGCCGATAGGATGGGGCGTTCATCGTTGACGACCTGGTTGGTGGAGCCGGCGACACGCTCGCTCAGCGTCCGTATCCATTCGGCGGAAAACTGCGGATCGACCACATGCTCCATGCCGCCGACGCCAAGGCGCTCGATGAACAGCTCGCCGGGCCGGTTGACCGAAATTTCGGAGACGCGCTTATCCGCGAGAAACGGCTTCAGCCGCTCCAGCGCTTTGTCGAGAAACGGAAACTGCTTCATTTGTAGACCGGCGCGACTGGATAATAGGGTGTCGGATCGACGTTGCGACGGATTTGCCCGCCTCGCTTCAGCCGCATCATCTCCTGCTGGACCGGGTCAGCGTAGAAGGCGGAGAAATCGAGGTCGCGCCGCAGATAGACGATGATCGACTCCCCTTGGGCGACATAAATTGTCGGTGGGATCTTGGAGGTTTCCTTGAACGCCTCGTTGGCGATGTCCTGCAGGATGGCCGACGACTTTTCTGCCGCGATCGAGCGGGCTTCGGCGGCCGTGCGGCTCGGCTCGGTGGTGATCGTCGTGACCGCGCCGGTGATCGGATCGACCGTCGAGATCGAGCGGGCGCTTTCCGTCGCAGTATCGCCGAGCGCCGAGACATATTCCGCCGCGCCGCCGATGACCGACAGCATGATCGCGGAACCGAAGCGCTCCCAGAAATGCGTGTCGATCTCGCCGGTCAGCCCGGCGCGGCCGAGACGGTCAGCGCCCGGTGAGGCGATCTCGGCGGACAGGCCGTCGGAGCGGATGACACGAGACCAGACCACGAAGATACGCTTCTGCCCGCGCGCCAAGCCCGACTTATATTCCCCGATCAACCGTGAGCCCTTCGGGATCAGGATGCGACCGCCATCGAGCGAGCGGACATCCTCGCGCACGACGGCGCGCACCATGCCCGGCAGGTCGGTGTTGATCGCCGTCTCCAGAAACCCTCGGATCATCGTGCCTTGGGCAACGAGCGCGTCGGTGCGATCGAAGCGTGTCGCCTTGACGATGCCGGCCGTCTGCTTTTCCGACTGGGCGAGAAACGCCTTGTTGGCATCGCTTTCCGCGCCGGGAGCGGCGACGAGCTGGCCGTCATCGGCGATCGTCACCGACTGGTCGCCGGCGGTCAGGTTCTCGCGGCCGGAGCCGTCGACGATGATCTGTTCCGAGCGCAGCCGTTCCCAGCGCGCCTTCTCTTCATCTTCCAGGCGTTTGGCCTCCAGCGCGGCAAGCCTCGCATCCTCTTCGGCACGCCGGCGCGCTTCTTCCGCCCGAAGCCGCTCCTCCTCGGCGCGACGACGTTCTTCCTCTATCTGGCGCAGTTTTTCCAGATCGTCCCCCTGGTTGACGGTGACGTCGACCGTGGCGGAATCCACGGGCTTCTTCTCCTCGACCGGGATTTGCACCAGGTTCGGATCGGCTGCCTGTTTTACCGGCTCGTCGGGGAAATCGCGGATGCTGGTGTTGGAGGTCTCGAACGTTTCGCCGGTGCCTTCAGTCAGGTTGGAGGTCTGCGGACCGCTGGGCCAGTTGACATAGGCCAGCACGCCGGCGCCGACGAGAAGCAGGACGGGGAGGGCGAGCTTTCCGAGCCGGCCGTTGCGGTCGCTCGCGACGCTGCTCTGTCCGTCAAGATGGTCGAAGTCGATCTTGCTCATCGCTGGGGCTCCTCTTTGCTGCCGAGGCGCTTCGGCCCATAGGCGTCCTCGATGAGATCGAAGGATTGGCGATTGGCCTGCCGATTATAGAGGCACAGCCACTTGTCGCCGGCGCGCAGCGTGAACTGCGCCGCGATCTTGTCGACCACCACGTATTTGCCTTGGGTGCGAAGATTGACGAGCGATTCCTGACGCTTGCCCTCGACGACGAAGATGGCGGGGATTTCGTCGGGAAACTCCAGATACATGTGCGTGCCATCATCGAAGGCGACACGCGGCTTCAGGCTGGTGTCGCCCTTGAACACATAGTCGTAGTTCAGGCGGCTTGGATCGAGATCCTTGAGCAACGGATCCTTGGCACCCTCCTGCGCGGCGGCCAGCAGCCGGGCGTTGACATCTTCGTCCGGATATTTGAACCGCACCTGGAATGCCGCACGCAGGTCCGCTGCGGCTGATCCCTTCAGCAGCAGGGCATAGACGCGCTGGTTGGTGACGATGTTGACGTTCGTTTCGGCATTCTCGCGCAACGGCTTTACGAACAGGATGCCGGAGCCCTTTTTGGGAACGATCGACCAGCTGGCCGTATCGCCGGCCGAGATCGTTTCGATCACTTCGGAGCTTCCGAGCTGGATCATCGTCGAGACACCCAGACCCGCCGGCACTGTAACAACGGAGTTGTTGTTGAAGGTGATGTAACGGATGCGAGGATCGGCCGCCGTGGATGTGATCGCTGTGACGAGCAGCGCGAGCGCTGCGAGAGCAAGGAAGGATTTCCGCATCAGCGTGCCGCCTTGTCCGCCGGCAGGACTTCGGGCAGCGATTCCTGGTCGCGCCTGTATTCGACGACCTGAAAGCCGAGCGGATTGTCGAAGCGATATTCGTTCTTCAGCGGCGCCGTCGTATAGCGGAAGCGGACCACCGAGACCCAGTGCTCGCGGCGAAGGGTGTTGTCGCGCCGCGTCTCCGTCGAAAAGCGCACGGTCGCCGTGGAGGCGTTGAGGAACGAGACCGACTTGATGGTGACAGCGATGCGCGTGTCGCGGCCGAGCACCTTGTCCTTCGATTGCGGGTTCGACGGCTCGAACTCGTGCCGGAGGTCCGCCGCGGCCTGGCCCGTCGAATAGAGCTGGGCGAGATCGTAATTGTCCTTCAGCGCCCGCGGATCGTAGGTCTCGCGCGCCCGGATGTAGCGCACGATGTTGGCGGTCTTGATGGCGTCGTTTTCGGAAAGCTTGCTCTCGTTCAGGGACCGGGCGACCTCGACGAAGCCGGTGGTCTTGTCGGCGATCACCACCACGGCCTCGAATTGCTTCAGTGGAACGAGAAGGTTCAGAGCTGAGAGGCTGAGCAGCGTGGAAATGCCGGAGATCGTCGCCACGGTCCAGGCGATTTTCCGGGAGCGCCGCTCCTTGCGATACAGCTCCGCCTCCCATGACGCGCCGGCTTTCCAGTAGGCGGTCAGGTCGATCGGCGGAGTTTCGGGTGTGTGTTCGGCTGGCTCTGCGTTGCTCATTTGGGCTTCCGATAAACCGCCAAGTACGACGGAGTTAAATATAGTTTATTCGTCAGGCCGAGCGATCACCTCTACCGGCCAAAAGGGTGCTGAGGTGAGGGCTGGTTTGCCTGGATTCGTGGAGCGTTCAGCTCCGTGGTGCAGTCGTCCGAAGACCTAGCTGCACCACTTCATCAGCGTTTTCTTCGACGCTGTATTGGAGAAGTAGAAGGAGCGATCATCCTTCACCTTGATGCGGACCGTGTCGCGGTCGCCGTCGGATTCATCGGACCCGACCTCGACCCACAGCACATCGAGAACATAGGTTCCGCCATCCTGTTTGACGGAAAGAACCTTGCCGGCAGTCTTGTTCGCGCCGATTCCCTTGTCCTCGACATAGATGAACGCTGCGGCTGCGGCTTCGCAGCCACCTTCGGCCGGTGCATACGCGCCGGTCAACAGAGGCAGGATCGAGCTTGGCGATTGAGACCATGCCGTACCGGGAACAAGCAAGGCGAGCGCAATCATCATCGAGGCGATGTTCCTCATCACGAACCCTCCGCGATCAAAAACCGAACACGGCGGCGAGGCTATGAGCGTATCCGGCCAGTGTGTTGTAGAGATCGATGCAATACTCGGCGAAGGGCTTGAAGAAAATGACAGCGACCATGAACACCAGATAGCCGAAGCCACCGCCTTTCTTGGATTCAGCGCGTGCCTGTTCTGCAGCTTCCTCGTTGATCTGAGCTTGCTGGTGGAGGGCCGCCTGATAGCGACGAGAGTCATTCCAAGGGTGCTGCATGCAAGCCTCCTTCGCATAAACTATATTTATCGGGCATTTCCATTTGTTGCCAGCCTAAAGTTGCCCGTTTTTCTCTGTTTCCCGCTGAATAGCTCGCGCCCGTGCTGCCTGGACATCGGCTGAGCTCCGACGGCGACCAAGACCTGTCCTCAAGATTTGCGCTCGGTTCGTAAATTGGTAGCTGGTACGGCGCAACGATTCGCGACCTCCCAGGAATGGAACGTCCCCTTGCCCAGGGGCAGTGCCGCCAGTGATGGCGCTCGCAAAGGCCGGAATAAAACGGAACACGACGATTCCGAGCAGACATACGATCACGAAGGGCGCGACATAGGAGAGCTTGCTTTCCGTCGCCGTGTTGTTGGCCGTGTTGATCGCCAGTTCGATGAGCTGGTACAAGAAGGCGAGGAACGCCATCATCAAGGTCTGTGTCACCATCAGGTTGACCATCAGCAACATCCAGCCGTCGGTGAAGCGGAAGGTCCAGCGATAGAGGGCCAGGATGATGAACACCGGCGCCAGCGCCAGCGTGATGAACAGCATCAGCTTGGCGGCGAGGATCGCGGCGGCCGCGACGGCGATGAAGATCATAGCGACGACGAAGACGATCGCACCGATAAGAGCGCCGACATATTCGAAGGTGCCGGTCGCGACCTGCTCATAAATCTTACCTGCGGTCTCGAAGACGGCGTCGAGGATCCTCACGATGCCAGTCGTGTCGCCTGTGCCGCCATCGAGCGCACCACCGGAACCGGCGATCGATTCGATAATCGTGTCGGAGATGAGGTTTGGCACTTCCTGCACGAGTTTATAAATCGTGGCGGAAAACGCCCCCCAGTTTGTGGCCATATAGTAGATGAAGAAGGCGCGGCCAAGCCGCCAGGCGGCCTCGGGCACGGAGAAGCCGTCGCGGCCGGCGAGGATCATATAGCCCCACCAGAGGACGTAAAGCGTCAGCATCGACCCGAACAGGACATTCACCTGTAGCGCGAGGCCGTCATAGGCGTTCTTGATGAACGTCTCGCCGATGGCGTCGAGCTTGGAAAAAATGTCCGAGATGATCGTGGTCGCTGCCATCCGTTTATTCCTTCAGGACGGGCGCGAAGACGTCATTGACCGGCATCGCCGGGCCGCACAGGTCATCGGCCTCGGCATATCCCGAGATCGGCGGGCAGGGGGCTTTCTTCTCACCTTTCGTCTGGCAACCGACGAGCAGGGCGAGACCGGAAAGCATGATGGCAACGGGCATTCGCATGCGGCCTCACTTGAACGGGTTGACGTCTTTGTATTGCAGCATCTTGGCTGTCTCCGACTGCTGCGTCAGCCGCATCTGCATCTCGGTGTTCAGCGCCGAGACCGCGCCATTAGAGACCCCGATCAGCTCATTGATGGTGCGCGCCGTCTCCAGCTGCATGCGGGTGTTGGCGTCGACCGAGCCCTTCACGTCCTCGGCTGAGCCGATCTGGCCGGTGGCCGACTGCAACGATTGCTCGCGCTGCGACACGCCCTTGGTCGCCTGCTGCGTCAGCGCCGACAGCAGCGCCACGGTGTTCACCGCGCCGGAAAAGGCATTGTTCATCGCGCCGGCGTCCTCGCCCTCGACGATCGCCTTGACCTGCTTCACCAGCTGAAGGCCGTTGATCAGCGTCGCGGCAATATTCTGCGCATCCGAGCCAAGCCCACCGAAAGACAGCGTGCCGCCGTTCATGATCGAACTAAATGACGGTGCGGCCGAGACCGACATATTGCCGCCGAGGCCGGTCGAGGAAATCCCCATCGACCCGTCGCGGCTGCCGGACAACGCGCCGAGGATCTCCTTGGTCTTTTCGAGGATGTTGGTGTTGGTCTTCATGATCTCGCCGGTGTTTTCCGCGTTCTTCCTGGCGATCGCGAGATTGGTGTTGTCGATCACCGGAATATCGGCGAGCGCCGGCGTCGAGAAGGCGAGGGCGGCGGAGACGATGAGCAGCTTGTTCATGGGAACCCCTTATTCGGCCGCGTTGGCGGCGTTCTGGATGGAAAGAAGATTGTTGCCGATCGCGCCATCCGAGCCTTCGGACGACAGGACCGAGGTTTCGGCATCGGCGGCTGCGACCGCCGCGCAGCTCGGCCAGTCCTCACGCGGCACCTTCATCTGTTCAAGGATGACCGGATCGCAGCTGTAGGGATTGACCTTGGAGTCGGATTTCAGGGTCTTGGCTGTTTCGGACGTCTTCGAAAGCCGCATCTGCATGCGCGCCTGCAGCAGCTCGTTGAACAGGTTGCGGGCCGTGGTCAGGTTGTTCAGCAGTTCGGCGTTGACGGCGCGGGCCTGCGTGTTGTCGTCCCAAGCATCCTGGTAGATCTCCGACGCGCCGACCGAGGCCGAAAGCGCATCGATGCGGCGGCCCGCCTCCTGGACGCGTGCGGTGCTTGCGTCGATCCCCGAAACGGCACGGTCGACCGCGCCGGCCGCCGCGCTGTTGGAACTGCGGGTCGCTCCGGAACCGTAATCGACATAGGATTTATAGGACGGCGAGGAGATGTCCTCGATGTTCGAGCCGCCCGCGAGTGAATTAAACCAGCCATGGTTCCGGCCGACCTTGCCGGCCCAATTCTTCTGCTCCGCCGCCGTTGAGCCGTTGTACCAGGAGGCAAGGCAGGCATAATCGGTGCTGCCGCACTTGTTGACGCCCATGCCGAGGTATTTGACGCCGCCCTCGATATTTTCCTCGTTGATGTCGCGGTCGAAGCCCATGCCCTTGCCGGTCCGCTTGGTCAGCTGCATCACGCCCTTCACCCCGGTCGGCGAGCCCGAGCAGGTCGAGATGCCGGATTCCGCATGCGCCACCGACAGGGCGAGGCCGATCGGCACATTGTACTTTTCCGCATAATACTTGATCAGCTCGACGTTCTTTGCGTCCTCTTTTACGGCCTGCGCCGGCGAGCGATAGAGGCGGCGGTTCTTCTCCTTCTGGGAGATGTTGCAGTTCGTCACCGACTGCTCTTCGAGCTGGTCGGATTGCGTCTCGGTGTCCTGCTTGGAATGCGCTTCGTCCTCTGCGCGCTTTTCCTTGACGTCATCATCGATGACGGGAATGTCCGCAAAGGCCGCCGGCGCTGTGACGAGCGCGGCAGAAAGCAGGAGCAAGATCGTTTTACGCATCGGTCGCCTCCGGAATGGTCCAGCCACAAAAATGTGGGAGCCAGGCGGCCGGCTCTTCACCATAGGTTTCGCGCAGCGCCTGGCACTCGCGCACCGTCTCCGGCCGCCCGGACAAGACCTTCACCAGGTCTGGCATCGCCGACAGATCGAGCCTCGCGATCACCGAGTCCTGCGCGTGCTTGATGAGGAAGGTGCGGCTCGTCTTGTCCGCCTGCTTCACGAACCGGAATTCCTTTTCCGACAGGCCGAACGCCTTTCGGTAGCTCTCCTCGTCGGCCGACGCATTCGGAAAGAAGATGTTGGTCATCGTCTGTTCGATGATCGTGTTGCGCAGGTCGGAGCGCACGACGTCGGCGGCCGATTGCGTGCCGAAACCAACGATGCCGTTCATCTTGCGGATCGTTTTGAGCCAGTCCTTGATGAAGCCGGAGAAGACCTCGTCATCGAGCAGACGCCAGCCCTCGTCGAGGAAGATCATCGATGGGCGGCCGTCGAGGATTTCCTGGATGCGATGGAACATATAGAGGAGCGCCGCCGAGCGCGTTCGCTTGTCGGAGAGGATCTCCGTCATGTCGAAGCCGATTACCGAGCCGGCAAAATCCAGCTTGTCGGTCGGGTTGTTGAACAGCCAGCCCTTGTCGCCCGTCGTCCATTCCTTCAGCCGGTCGGCGAGATCGCCGATGCCGGATCGCATGCGGCCGCGCAGGGCTTCCGCCAGCATGTCGAGACGCCGCTGCGGCCGCTCAAAATCGGTGTAGATGCTGTCGACCGCATCGGAGATCACCGCCATCTCCTCGGCATTGAGCACCCGGTCCGATGGCATGACCAAATAGGAGATCAGCGTCTTGCCGAAGCTGCGGTTGGCGGGCGTGTCTTCGAGCTGCAAGGGCGCAAAACCGGTCGGCTCGCCCGGCGACAGCCGCTCGTAGCGACCGCCCATGGCGCGCACGAAGATCTCGCCGCCGCGATCCTTGTCGATGAAGACGCAGCGCGGCCGCGGCTCGACACGCATGCCCTGGGCGAGCAGGAAGGACAGCGCCACCGTCTTGCCGGAGCCGGTCGGTCCGATGACGGTGAAGTTGCCGACGTCCGCCTCATGGAAATTGAAGAAGTAGGCCGTCTGGCTGGTGGTCTCCAAGAGCGAGATCGGCAAGCCCCAATGAACCTTGTGCGTCTGCCCGGACGGGAAATTGTGTGCGGAGAATAGGCCGGCGAAGTTGACCGACGAGATCAGCCCTTGCCGGGCGATATAGGAGAAATTGGTTGGGAGCTGCGCCCACCAAGCCGCTTCCTGATTGAGGTCCTCGCGAACAGCAACGACGCCCATGCGTGCAAGCTCTGCGGTGACGTCGGCGACGGCACGGTTGAGCCGCGACAGGTCGCGCTCGAGCACCGCAACTGTCATATGGTGTTTGCCGAACACCACGTCGCCCGAGGCGAGGCGGTCGCGCGCCGTCTCGATATCGTCTTCGACGGCCGTGCCGCCGTCGTCGGAATTGGAGATCTGCCGGCTGATGGTGGCGATCGCCTCCGTGACCGTCGTGCGATCTTCCGGCGCGAAGGAATGCGTGACGATGAACTCGTAGGGCAGGCGCAGCAGCCCGTCGAGCTGCCCCGGCGTCGTCATCGGCGGGTACTCCTTGATCGACACCATGGCGGCGACCTTGGAGGTCGCGCCATCCGCCGACCAGATTTCCGTTGCCTTGCGGCCGAATAGGATCCGACCGGTCCCGACATAGTCGGCCAACGACATGCGGGGTAGGGGCATCACCCGCTCGTCGCCGGCGGCGAGGATCTTGGCGAAGAATTCGGCCGGTTCCGAATAGAGGCCTCCGTCGCGGGTGACGCAGGAGAGGACTTCCGGGCGATAGGAGCGGAAGTCGCCGACAATGCCCGAGACCATGTCCTTCAGGTCGCGCAGCGCCTCGCCGCGGGCTTCGACCTCGTTGTCCGCCATGCGGAAGATGTCGAACATGCGGTCGACCTTGCCGGCGCGCCCGGTCATTGGTCGCCGGATGACGGTCAGGAACAGTTCGTTGACGAACATCGTCCGGTGCTGGAGCCCGTCCATGTAGCGGGCGTTCAGCTCGTCGGCGAAGGGATTGTCGAAATCGCCGTCGATCGCCGGCTTGATCTGTCGGCGGATGATCGTGGCGTAGAGCGCGAAGCGTGACGATCCGAGCGAACGGACCGTCATATTGCGGTTGGCGAGACGGGCATTGATCTCCGCCTGGTCCATCGTCTGGTAGGGCAGGCCGGAAAGCCGGATCACCTGCAATAGCAGGCCGGACTTGGTGACGATCGTTTCTTCGTCGACATGGCGAAGATAGGGAACATGGGTGCCGATCCCCAGGTCACGGGCTCGTTCCCGGCCGAACTTCAGATCGTGATTGACGATATTCATGGGGCGTAGCTCCCCGCTTTCCAGAAGCGTCGGTTGCGGATCGCCCGGCGCATCGACAGGAACACCTGCACGACGCGGACGATGTGAATGTCCCGCTGGCACAGGTACAGCGCGATGAAATGGACCGGAAGGACGACCAGCGGCGCCAGAAAATTCGATGACGCGATGAAGACGACGATCCCGAAAATGCCGTTCACCACGAACACGATGATATCGACCCCGAAATACATCGGCGGCCGGGTCAGCGGCTGAATCAGTGGTTCAACATCGGGAGCATCGTCCCGCACGTCAGACGCCCCCCGCCGCCTTCATGGCGTCTACCAGTTCGGCGGCGCCGAAGATGATCGCAATACCGATCACGATGGAGATCGCACCCTGCCAGGCCATGCGCCCGGTCAGGAACAGGAAGCCGAGGAAGCAGACAGCGATGATCATGAAGGACCGGGCGACGTTGCCCTGAAGCACGCCGACGAACCAGTCGAGGATGCCTTCGACAGGGGCCGCGGACTGCGCGTAAGCAAGCTCCGGAACCAAGGCGACGGAGGTCGCCAGCAGGGCGAGCGACAGGAGGGCCTTGCCGCGCAGGCGCGGCGTCATCGTGGAAATGATCATTCGAATGTCCTCGTGGTCTTGGAAGGATGAAGTTGGGGGAACCGGCGCTACTCAGCGGTCCAGACGTGTTGGTCGCGCCAGGGGGAGGGTGCGAGCGCAATCGTCTCTTTTCGGGGGAGGCTGCTTCCGCTGCGCTTTTCCTGGGCCGCCGACGCCTTGGCGTTCAGGGTCCAGCGGTTCATGACCTTTGCAATGTAGAGGGTGGTTTCGTTGAACTCGGGAATGCCGCCCTTCTGATAGACCCGCTCAGGACCGGCGTTGTAGGCGGCCAGCATCAGCAAGGGGTCATCGAACTCGCCGTAGAGCTTCTTGAGGTAGCGGACGCCGGCCCGGATGTTCGACTCGGGGTCGCATCGGTCCTTCACGCCATAGTCAGAGGCGGTTTCCGGCATCAACTGCATGATGCCGACGGCGCCGGCGTCGGAGACCTGGTGCCTGCCGCCGGCACTCTCGACGTCAACCACAGCGAGCGCCAGATCGGGATCCAGCTCTTCCTCGGTCGCGATGGCTCTCACCATCTCCAAAACGCTGTCGCTATCGACCGGCTCGCACGCTTGCGCGGTTATCGCCGACGTCGAAATGAGGAGCATAAGCAGGGTTGTTTTCAATGCGCTTGTCCGGGTTGCCACATCAAAGAGTAAACTATAATTAATTCGTATCGGATTCACCTGTCAATTCAGAAATGGCTATGGGTGCTATGCACAAACAACTCGAAGTTCTCGGCTTGGCTGGCCTGCTGCTGATCGGTGGCGTGTCTTTCGCCGTCGCAGAAGGCGAGAATCCCTATGCGGAACCGTCTCCCGAATACCTCCGGCAATTCGCGGCGCAGGGCGCAAAGGCATTCGTGCTGGAGCTCTACGACGCCGAAGGAAAACTTGTCGCGCGGTCCATGGAAGAGCTGGAAGGACGGGTTGAGATCGACGGTCCGGTTCATCGAACGATCGGGGGCAGGAAGATCGCCTTGCGTGGCCTGACCGCCTGCCCGAGCGAAGCCGTCGTCTATAACCGGGTGCAGACATGGAACTGCACTGAGGCGGCGCGTGACTATACCGAGGCGGTCTACAACAGGCGGGCCAGCATCATCCTCTGCAAAACCTTGCTGCTGGCGCCTGCCGATGGGCAAGCCACTCCGGCGTCATGTTTCGTCCTCGTCGGAGGCAATGGCGAGCCCTTCAAGACCGTGAACGACGACGACAGCATGGTCTTCCTCGGCCTCGCCGCGATCGGGCGGACACCGGACGGCCGCTCCCGCCGCCCTGACCTCGAGGCGTCGCAGTCTCTTTCACGATCGATGGGATTCCAGAATGCGGATTGAGCTTTCGATTGTCATAGCCGTGCTGGCCGCCTCATCTGCCGTCGCGCAGGAGCAGACCATCTCGTTTCCGGCCGGCGTCACCTTTGAGACGGGCGATACCTGGACTTATGAAAGCCGGAAGTTCAGGTTGTTCGGCGTTCAGGCATGCCTTCGTGGAACGACCTATCGGTCAACCAAGGGAGAAGATGTCGATTGCGGGATGCGTTCGATCGCGTCCACTGCTGCACTGTTCTCGACCGGTTCGATCGGTTGTCAGCCAGTCGGCCACGCCAAGGACGGCGCCACCTTCGTCGTCTGCGCGGCCGAGATCGATGGGACGCCCGTCGATGTCGGGACCGCGCTCATTTCCTCGGGCGCTGCGTTTGCCTCCGTATTCCCCTCCGGAGCGCCGGTAGCGTCGGCCTATGCCGTTGCAGAATCGGCTGCGAAGGAAAGCCGAAACGGCCTGTGGGATGGAACCTTCGTTCATCCCGCTTCCGTGTTGCTGAGGCAGGAATAGTCACTGCCTCCAGAGATCGACGTGAAGGGTCTCGCTGATAATCGCGATTTCCCGAAGCGTCAGCTTGTTCCACGCTCCTTTCCGGAGAAGTTCAAGGCGCTCTTCGGAGATGCCAGTCACCTCGGCGAATTCGTCAGAGTTGGTTCCGCGGCGGTTAAATTCGTCGGCGAGAAGTTTCACAAGCTCAGCGGCATTCTCAATGGCCATTTACGGTCATCCTTTCCTGTCACCGTCCCTGCGCCGCCGGCGTCCAGAAGGATGATGGTTCGCTCTGTCCGTTGCGCACGCATGTCGGCGCAAGTGCGGTCGATGAGGTGATAGCGGGCCGGGCGAATCTTCCGCCAAGCCCAATGTCGCGCGCAACCCGTACACGAGTCAAAAGCGGCGTTTTCACGGCATGCGTAGGTTTATGTTTGTTTCGTCCGTAAAATATAATTAGCTTTGCGACTCGCTATGTCAGCGAACAGCCAAGGAGGCCCTATGCCGTAGACAAAATAAAACCCGCCTCGGAGAGACGGGTTCAGTGACACACTGATGATGTGCAGAAAGTCTTATAGCCACCGATTTTCTCGCACATCGAAGAGGCCGCTGCAAGTCAATTCTTGCCACGAATACGTGCGTCTTGTGCCCAGGGTTTCTCTCCGCCGCCGACAATAAGGAGAGATCATGCTTGCCGCATCCCCGACGGCCTATGGGCCGAACCTATTGGCGCGCCTGCTTGCAGCGCGCACCCTTCAACAGATCGACGAGTGCGCGAAATCCGCCTGGATCTTGAATGGAGAAGGGCTATTGGGCGACAACGAGATGGAGTATCTCGCGCCGGTCATCGAGCATCAACGCAGAACGGTTCGAACGGAGCCCTGGCCGGGCAGGGGGCCGATCGGTCCCGTCGCCCCGTCCGCGATTCGACCGAATTGCCGGCGGCTAAACATTCCCGAGGGCAAACGAGCGGCTGGCTGGCTGCGCCGCCGCGCGCTCGCCAAGGATTGCATCATTCCGACATGCATCGCCAGGATGCTTACCGTCAGCAAGCTGGCGGTTCTCGCTGTTATCGCTCGCGCCGTCATCGACCATGGGTTTTCCGGCATGTCTCTTCCGGAAATCGCCGCTCGCGCCGGCGTCGGATGCACGACCGCACGCTACGCGATCCGCGACGCGGCGCAGATGGGATTGATCACCGTTACGGAAAACCGGATGAATCGAAGATGGCACCGACCTAACACGATCCGGATTGTCTGCCGCCGCTGGCTCGATTGGCTGGCCGGTCATCGCGCAATTCGTAAGCGCGGGCGCCCTGAAACGCCAGCACTTCGCCCTTGGTGGTCGACCCCCCTCAGAAACTTGAGCGCCACGATAGAGATTCATAGATTCAGCGTTCAAGGAAGCGTCCTCTCCAAGGCGGCGGTGAATACGATTCCGGAGTTGAGGTGCGCCTGGTTTTCCAGTCGACCGGGAATACGCGACGGAACGAGCGGTTCGACATGAAGTGAATGACGGTCACGGCTGGATCGACGCGCAGCTTCCATGGTAGCTTTTTTACGCGAAGGGCGAGGCGTGCGGCGCTTGCCTTGACCGCGTCCGCTTATCTCGATGGTGTTGATGAAGCAGTTTGTTCCTGAGCCCTTGCCCGAGCCGGACGAGCCGAGCTTCAATCACGTTCACCGCGCATGCCTTTTGTGGGTCTACTACCTTCGCGCCGAGAGCGAGGTGAAGAAGCAGGCCCTTCTATACGAGGCGGCGCGTCACCTCATGCTGCTTCAGCCCTGTGGTGACGAGGGCGAAGAGGTGTACCTGCAGGTGTGGGAGGCGATAAGGCGCCGCGAACTCGCGAGAGTCTCCATCAAGACGAAAGCCGGTTATAATTATGTTCAGGCGACGGACGAAGGTGGGTTCAGCACTTTCAAGGTAATCACCTACTAACGTCGTCGGGCCTGTGTTTCAACGGAATCAATAGCTTAGTTCCATAATGAAACTTATGCGACACGTTATAACATAACGAATTGGTGTGGGCTTTGTCCGCATTTACTACGGTTCGCACAGCGCCAGTCCCGGCGTCTCGAACATCTTTACTTTCGACCCTGCTCCGCCTATATATTCTCCACAAGGAGAATGATTATGGTCGCAACGCATCGGGAATATACGCCGGCGGAGGCAGCCGCGGTAAGCGGGATTGCTGTAAAGACGGTGCATAACGCCATCGACAAACGGATCATCTCATCGGGATCGTCGCGGACCGGTGGGCGGGCGCTCACTGATGACGATCTCCTGCACCTCAAGCTATGGTATGGCGTCGGCTCGATCCTCTCGGCGGAACGGAGAAAGCGTCTTTTCGATGCAATCGCAAGCGATCCCGGAGCTGAGACGGTGCGCGCCGACGACTATCTTATCGTCGACGTGGCCCGCGCACGCGAGCAACTGGCAGCTCGTGCGGACGCACTGCGGGAGGCGGATTCGGTGATCCATAGCGTCAAGGGCGTCGCGGGTGGAGAAGCTGTCTTCAAGGGCACCCGTATTCCCGTTCGGGCCATCGCCAGCATGAAGGCACAGGGCGCTAGCGTGGAGGAATTGCTTGAAGGTTACCCTTCTCTCAGTCCTCGCATGATCGAGTTCGCGGAAATCTGGACCGCGGCGCATCCTGCGCGCGGCCGACCCAAGACCCTTTCCGAGCAAGGCCTACCCGTGAAGGAGTCGAAGAGGATCCCGCTCAAAGCCGGGTCTTGGCCATCGTCGTCAGGCTCGCATTCGTGAAATTCCTTATTGATGAATGCCTTCATACGTCGCTCGTGGCGGTGGCTCAAAGCCGCGGTCACGAGTGTTTTCATGTCAATTGGCTGGGACTAAGCGGAGAAACCGACTGGGATCTTATGCCTCGCATTGTCGAGGGCAACTTTACCTTCGTCACAAATAACGCCCGCGACTTCCGAAAGCTGTACGCCAAGGAAGAGCTACATACGGGTCTCGTCATTATCGTCCCCCATGTTCTTCCGGCCCGACAGCGAGATCTGTTCGAGGCCGTACTGGAAGAGCTGGCGAATGAGGACGAGCTTCTCAACGAAATTATCGAAATTTCTATGGAAGAGGATGCGCTGGTTGTTACACGCTACATGCTTCCTGAGATCGAATAGTGTCTTGCCGGATTGGTCATATAGGCTCACCTCGAGCCTGAACTAGAATTCGGTGTGATATGGAAACCGCCAGACCGGAAACGACCCCATTTTACCCGTTCGCTACCGGTTACCCGATGTCCAGAAGCGGACACAGCTGGTTCTTCGATCAGGCACGTATGCCGGCCACCAGATGCAGGGCTGCCCACCTGCTGCTGGCGACCGCTGCGATTAGCGTCGGGCCAAGAGCCCGTACCGATCGTTGCCGTCTAGGCCGGTAAACGTGGTGATGTTCGCCAGACCGTCTATTGTGGCGGGAGGATCGATATTTTCGATGATGATGAATTGCACCTGATCCTTTAGGCTCGCCAGGTGCTTATAGAAATTTTCGGCAAGTGTAGTCGCCTTGAGGGCAAGCTCGTCTTCTGTCAGGGCGCCGTGTTTCTCTGAGCGCATCGGTTCGCGATATGTCAGCAGAGGCGTATCAAGGACCAAAAAGCCCGGATGCGGCAGCTTTTTTTCGATGCAGTAGACGAACAACGCCACGTTGAAGGCCGCGTGCAGAATTGCGCGAACGCCCTTGCCGTTCGACGACCGCGGTTTGCCGCCGATCGTGATGTCGTTCGTCGACAGGTCGAACTGGGCCTTGTCGGCGTCCGGGAATTTCCACTCCTTGAGAACTGCCTTCACCGCTTCACCGAAGGCGAAGGCAACGGTGGAGTCAGGTCCTACTGCCAAAGCGTCGCCGTCTCGCTTGGTGCTCTGGCCGTCGATTTCTTCCCTGTTCGCTACGAGCTCGGCGCGGCGGGTATAGAGGTCAGCGATCTTCTGCAGCTCTGCCCTTGCCGAAGCATAGGTCTCATAGTTACTTCGCGCCATGGCCTCGAGTGGCCTGTCGTTTTCGATCTGGCTGTCGCTTTCTTCGATCTGGTCAGTCAGTTCCTTGACGACCCGCCGGAGGCTGGCCGCTTCGCCCCGTAGTGCCAATACGGTCTGGGTAAGCTCGCGCTGCTCGACTTCGATCTTGCGGGTTTCGGCCGCTGCGGCCGCATAAGCCAGTGCGATCTCTTCACCCGCGTGGTCGTGCACCTGGGCTTCAGGTGGCGCCCCGCATACCGGGCATTCCCTGTCCGTCAACGCTACCAGGACATAACCGCCCTCTTCGATGGACCGTAGTCGTTCGAGATCGGACGAATAGAC
>Ga0206118_100440_pt1 | contig 21001 bp, 9 predicted proteins | sample 3A20Ametagenome_FD_177999 | JGI IMG/M metagenome (GOLD analysis project Ga0206118, IMG submission 177999) | Enriched microbial communities from leaf-cutter ant dump, University of Wisconsin, Madison, United States - 3A20A | ecosystem: Environmental > Terrestrial > Nest > Insects nest > Nest dump... | reverse complement strand
GAGAACGCGCCGGACCAGCTCGGCGACACCTCGACCCTGGCCGATCCGTCGGTGGTGGCGTCGCTGGTGGAAGAGCGCAAGGTGCGCTGAAGCCACGACGATGAGGCCGCACAGCTTTTCCTTCTCCCTTCGGGAGAAGGTGCCCCGAAGGGGCGGATGAGGGTACGGGCGAAGCCTCGTGCAGTGACCATCGCAAGGGCTTCGCCCCTTACCCTCACCCCAACCCCTCTCCCGGAGGGAGAGGGGCTTTGATACTTCCCCACTCCAGTTCGCCAACCCCATGCCCACGCTCCTGATCGCCGACGACCACCCGCTGTTCCGCGAAGCGCTGCGCGGCGCGGTGCAGCGGGTGATTCCCGGGGTGCAGCTGCTGGAAGCCGACAGCGTCGAGGCGCTGTACGCGCTGGCCGAGCAGCATCCGGACGCCGACCTGGTCCTGATGGACCTGAACATGCCCGGCGCGCAGGGCTTCAACGCCTTGGTGCACCTGCGCTCGCTGCACCCGCAGCTGCCCATCGTGGTGGTGTCCGCGCGCGAGGAACCGACGGTGATGCGGCGCGCGCTCGACCACGGCGCGTTCGGCTTCATCCCCAAGTCGGCCGATTCGGACACCATCGGCCACGCGCTGGGCACCATCCTCGACGGCGAGCGCTGGGCGCCGGCCGAGGCGCACAACGTGCCGCCCACCGACCACGAGGAACGCGAGGTCGGCCAGCGCCTGCGCGAACTCACCCCGCAGCAGTTCCGCGTGCTGCAGATGCTCGGCGCCGGCCGCCTCAACAAGCAGATCGCCTACGACCTGAACGTGTCCGAGGCCACCATCAAGGCGCACGTCACCGCGATCCTGCGCAAGCTCGGCGTCACCAACCGCACCCAGGCGGTGCTGATGGCCGGCAAGCTGGCCATCGACGACGACAGCATCGTGCTGCCGCCGGAAGAGGACTGACCCCCCCGCCCCGCAGGCGGAGCGGCGCACGGCCGCTCCACGCACACGGGCCTCAGGCCGCGCGCGACGACCGTGGCGCGTCGTCGCCGGCCAGCACGAAGCTCTCCGCCGCCACGGCCAGCTCCTGCGCCTGCGTGCGCATCGCCAGCGCCGCCTGCGACGACGCCTGGGCGACGGCGCCGCTCTGGCGCGTGCCCTCGCCGATGCGCCGCAGCAGCCGTTCGACGTCGTCCACCGCGCTGACCTGGCGCGCCGAGGCCGCGTCGATGCGCGCCAGCGCCGCCGCCACCTGCTGCACGTGGCCGTCGATGTCCTGCATCGCCTCGCCGCTGCTGTCCACCAGGCGCGCGCCGGCCTCCACCTGCCGCAGCGACGCGTCCACCAGCGCGCGGATCTGCTGCGAGGCCTCGGCCGAGCGCTGCGCCAGCTGCCGCACCTCGCCGGCCACCACCGCGAAGCCGCGGCCATGGCTGCCGGCGCGCGCCGCTTCCACCGCCGCGTTGAGCGCCAGCAGGTTGGTCTGGAACGACAGGCTGTCCACCGTGGCGACGATGTCGCGGATGTGGCGCGAGGACGCGCGCAGCTGTTCCATGCCGGTGACCGCGGCGGCGGTGGCCGCGCGGCCGCGTTCGGCGGCGTCGCTGGCGGCGCCGGAGATGTCCGCGCTGTGGCGCGCGCTGTCGGCGTTCTGGCGGGCCTCGCCGGCCACCGAACGCACGCGCTGCAGCGCGTCGTGCACGTCGTCCACCTGCTGCTGCACCTGCGTGGACAGCGCGCGGGTGCCGCTGGCCATCTCGTCCACCGCCGCCTGCATGCTGCCGGCCGACTGCTGGATGCCGGCGACGATGGCACCGACCTGGCGCATCGCCACTTCCAGGCCCTGCCGCAGCCGCGCGTAGATGCCGTGGCCGTCCCCGCGCATGCGCGCGCTCAGGTCGCCGCGGGCGAAGTGGCCGATGACGCGGGTGGCGTCGTCGACCTGCGACTGCACGCCGTCCAGCAGCGCGTTGATGCGCCCGGCCAGCTCGCGCACGAAGCCCTGCTTGTCGGCCAGTTCGATGCGTCCGTCCAGGTCGCCCGCGGCGGCGGCGGCGACCACCGCCGCGACCTCGTGGACGATCACCCGCTCCAGGCGGCGGTCCTGCCATTCCAGCACCAGGCCCAGTACCTGCGCCTGTTCCAGCACCGGGCTGGCGCGCAGCAGGAAGCCGGTGTTGCCCAGTTCCACCTCGGCATCGACCGTGCGGCCGCCGTCGCGCGCCGCGGCCAGCAGCGCGGCCACCTCGGCGCCGAGCGTGGCCGCGTCGGCGCCGGCTGCGATGTCGGTTTCGATCGCGGCCTGCGCGAAGGCCTGGCGCAGGGCGTCGTTGGCGTAGACCACGCGCCCCTGGGCATCGGTCACCAGCACCGCGGCGCGGGCCACGTCCAGCGCCTGGCGCACGCGCTGGTTGGCCAGCGCGGCGACGCGTTCGGCGGCGATGCGTTCGCGCAGGCTGGCCTGCATCTGCATCAGCGCGGCGGCGAGGCGGCCGATCTCGTCGTGGCGGTTGCGCACCACCAGGGTGCCGTCGAGGTGGTCGTCGGCGATGGCGCGGGCGAACGCGGCGGCATCGGCCAGCGGCCGGTCGATGGCGCGCAGCAGCAGCACCAGCAGGCTCACCAGCAGCAGGCCGACGAGCAGCACGGTGGCGGCGAAGGCGGCGTTCATCCAGCTGCGCGCGGACGCCTGGCCGGCGCGCTGTTGCTGCAGCGCGCTGCGCTGGCCCTGCTGCAGGCGCAGGATCACCGGGTCCACCTGCGCGGCATGGTCGTCCAGCGCCTGGGTCTCGCTGTCCACGCCGAAGCGCGCCGCCGCATAGGACAGGAACGCGCCCTGGTAGCGCTGCATCGCCTCGCGCACCTGCGCGCGTACGTCCTCGGGCATGCGCGCGCGCTGCAGCAGCAGTTCGAACGGCATCGCCTCGGCGCCCAGTTCGTCGGCGTACTTCTGCTCGCGGCGCAGGATGAAGTCCTTCTCGTGGCGGCGCATGCTCAGCATCGACACCTGCAGCTCCGGCTCGCGGTAACCGCCGATCAGGTTCTCCACCGTGTGCACCGCCGCGCGCAGCTCGCCCTGCATGCCGCTGTCGGCATCGTGGCCGAGTTCGCCGATGCGCTCGTCCAGCAGCTGCGCCGATTCGAGGTAGGACTGCAGCGGCTTGACCAGTTCCGCCGGCCACGGTCCGCCGTCCCGCGCGGGCGCCAGCGCCTGGCCCAGCTGCACGCGCGCCCTGCCGAACGCCTGGCCGGCGGCGGCCGAGAATGACATGGCATATTCGGCCTGCGCGCGTCGCGTCTCGGCGAAGGCGCGGGCCAGGTTCTCCAGCCGCGCCGCCTCCTGCTGGTAACGTTGCAGGCGCTGGTCGGCGGCACGGGTGCCGGCGCTGAGCCAGGCGTAGGCCGAACCGATGACGGCCAGGCCGACGACCAGGGCCAGCAGGCTCAGCCGCAGCTTCTGGGCGATTCCAAGCGGGAACTTCATGGCGGGATTCCAGGCGTGGGGACGCCTCTGGATCGGCCGCGTGCACGCGTTCTTTAGGACTTTCCGCAGACCGGCGCGCCTTTGCCGTTGCCTGCGGCGCAATGAGGCCAGCCGTCGATGACAGGGGCATGTCAGCGCGCGGCGGCATGCCGGCGGCGCCGTGCTAGAATCCGCGCTCCCTTGGGGAGTAGCCTGCTTCCAGCGTCTGGAAGCGCACGCGTCAACACACTCGACCATTGCGTCGTGGCGCGTGCGACCGGTTCCACGGTTGGCGAGACCAGCGGCATGCGTGCGCAACGTCAGGTTGGGCGCGCCGCGTGCCGTCCGTCTCCGCCCGACCAGGAAAACCCGATGTCCCCTCTGTCCATCCTTCTCGTCGGCTTCGCCATGTCCACCGACGCCTTCGCCGCCGCGATCGGCAAGGGCGCGGCGATGCGCCGCCCGCGCCTGCCCGACGCGCTGCGCGCCGGCCTGATCTTCGGCGCGATCGAGGCCCTCACCCCGCTGCTGGGCTGGCTGCTGGGCCGCGCCGCGTCGCAGTACGTGGAAGCCTTCGACCACTGGATCGCGTTCGTGCTGCTCGGCGCGCTGGGCGTGCACATGATCGTGGCCGGCCTGCGCCCGGACGCGGAGGATGAAGCGCCCGAGGCCGACGACAACCGCCACCACCGCTTCTGGACCCTGGCCGCCACCGGCCTGGCCACCAGCATCGACGCGGCCGCGGTCGGCGTGAGCCTGGCCTTCCTGGACGTGCACATCGGCGTGGTCGCGCTGGTCATCGGCCTGTGCACCCTGGTCATGGTCACCCTGGGCATCATGCTCGGCCGCGTGCTCGGCGCCCTGGTCGGCAAGCGCGCCGAGATCGTCGGCGGCGCGATCCTGATCGTCATCGGCGCCAGCATCCTGTACGAACACCTGCACGGCGCGGCCTGAGCAGGCGCGGGCCTACCGCGACAGGTCCGCTGGCACGAACATCGACCGGGCGGTCCCGTTCCACGCAGGCGTGGGCCCGCCCCGCGCGGGCTTTCCCGGTGAAGCCGCATTGCGGGGCAAGCCCCGCATCCACGGCAGCGGCGCGGACGGGATCGCCGGCGCGGCCGCGCCGGCAAGGGGTTACCGCCAGGCGGTGAGGAAGGCGCGCAGCGAGGCCGGTTTCACCGGCTTGGTCAGCACCCGGTAGCCGCGTTCGCGCGCCAGCCGCTTCAGCTCGTCGCGGCCGTCGGCGGTGAGCAGCGCGCCGGGCAGCGGGCGGCCGGCGGCCCCGCGCAGCGCGACCAGCGCGTCGAGGCCGTCCATGCGGTCGTGCAGGTGGTAGTCCACCAGCATCACGTCCGGCCGTTCGGCGATCTTCTGCAGCGCCATGTCCACGGTGCTGGCGGCGATCACCTCCACCTTCCAGCGGCCGAGCAGCGCGCGCATGCCGTCGAGGATTTCCTGGTCGTTGTCCACGCACAGCACGCGCAGCCCGGCCAGCGCCTCGTCGCCGCCGAACGCGGGCGTGGCGCGCGGCGGCGGCGCCACCGCCGGCGTGGGCACGCGCGGCAGGGTGATGGAGAACATGCTGCCGCGGCCGGGCTGGCTGCGCGCGTCCAGGCCGTGGCCGAGCAGCCGCGAGATGCGCTGGCAGATCGACAGGCCCAGGCCCAGGCCCTGCTCGCCCCAGTCGAACGGCTGCTGGTAGCGGTGGAACTCGTTGAAGATCTGCTGCATGTGGTGCTCGGGGATGCCCGGGCCGGTGTCCCACACCTGCAGCTCGACCTGGCCGCCACGCACGCGCAGCGCCAGCACGATGCGGCCGCTGCGGGTGTAGCGCAGCGCGTTGGCCATGAAGTTCTGCAGCACGCGGCGCAGCAGGCGGCGGTCGCTGCGCACCCATGCCTGGCGCGCGAACACGTGCAGGCGCAGGCCGCGCCCGGCCGCCACCGGCGTGTACTGCGCGGCCAGTTCGCGCACCAGCACCGCGGCGTCGAAATCGGTGACGGTGGGACGCAGGCCGCCGGCATCCAGCCGCGATACGTCGAGCAGGCCGTCGAGCAGTTCCTCGGCCGCGCGCAGCGAGGCGTCCACGCGTTCGGCCAGGTGGCGCTGTTCGTCGTTCTCCTGCAGGCCGTCGCGCAGCGCCGAGGCGAACAGGCGCGCGGCGTTGAGCGGCTGCAGCACGTCGTGGCTGATCGCGGCCAGGAAGCGGGTCTTGGACTGCTGCGCCGCCTCGGCCGCCTGCGAGCGCTCGGCCACGCGCTGCTCCAGGGTTTCGTTGGCTTCCAGCAGCGCCTGCTCGGCGCGCTTGAAGTCGCTGATGTCGTTGTAGCTGGTGACGTAACCGCCGCCGGGCAGGGCCTGGCCGCGCAGCTCGATCACCTTGCCGTCGGCGCCGGTGCGCTCGAACACGTGCGGCGTGCCGGCGCGCATGTGGCCGATGCGGCGGTTGATCTGCACCTCGATGTCGCCCTCGCCCAGCTCGCCACGCTCGGCGTTGTAGCGGATCAGGTCGGCGACCGGGCGGCCGACGTAGAGCATGCCGTCGGGATAGCCGAACATCTGCTGGTAGCGGCGGTTCCAGGCGGTCAGGCGCATGTCCGGGTCGACCACGCTGACCCCGGCGCTGATGTTCTCCAGCGTGGTGGACAGGATCTCGCGGTTGAAGCGCAGTTCCTGCCCGGCTTCGTCCAGCACCGCCACCACTTCGCCCAGGTCCATGCCCGAGCCGCGCAGCAGGCTGGTCAGCAGCAGGCGCGCCGAGGCGGCGCCGATGGAGGCGGCCAGCAGGCGCTCGGTGAACTGCACCCAGGCGCGGTCGGCGGCGGCGGCGGGCTGCAGCTCGCGCTGCAGCGCCTGCGCCTGCTCGGCGAAGGCGCGCCGCGCGCGCACGTCGCCGACCACGCGCGTGGCCAGCGCCAGCAGGTCGCGCACCTTGACGTGCGCCGGCCAGTCGCCGGCCACCGCCGGGCGCCGCGCGTACGGCTCCAGGAACGGCGCCACGCGCAGCCGCTCGGCCACGCCCGGGCGCCAGCGCATCGACACCAGCAGCATGGTCGCGGCGTTGAGCAGCAGCGACCAGAACGTGCCATGGGTCAGCGGGTCCCAGCCGCTCAGCCCGAACAGCTGCTCGGGCCGCAGCCAGCCGATGCCGAACGGGCCGTGCGCGACCAGCGCCACGTCCAGCCAGCCGCCATGGCTGAGCGCCGGCAGCAGCAGCGTGTAGATCCACACGCCGAAGCCCACCGCCATGCCGGCGCCGACGCCGCGGCGGCTGGCGCCGCGCCAGTACAGGCCGCCGATCAGGCCCGGCGCGAACTGCGCCACCGCGGCGAAGGCCATCAGCCCGTAGGTGGCGAGCATGGTGTCGTTGTTGCTGCCGCGGTAGTAGCCGTAGGCCACCAGCGCCAGCAGCAGGATCGCCAGGCGGCGGATCCACAGCACGCGCGAGGCGACATCGGCGGCCTCGCGGTGGTCGCCGCTGCGGCGCAGCAGCAGCGGCATGACCAGGTCGTTGCTGATCATCGTGGCCAGCGCGATCGAGGACACGATCACCATGCCGGTGGCCGCGGAGAAACCGCCGACATAGGCGACCAGCGCCAGCGCGGTATTGCCGCCGCTCATCGGCAGCGCCAGCACCAGCGCGTCGTCGGCCACGCCGCCGCTGCCCAGCAGCGCGTTGCCGGCCACCGCGATGGGCACGATCATCAGCGAGATCAGCACCAGGTAGCCGCCGAACAGCCAGCGCGCGCGGCGCACGTCGCCGACGTCGCCGCACTCCACCACCGCCACGTGGAACTGGCGCGGCAGGCAGATCAGCGCCAGGAAGCTGAGCAGGGTCTGCGAGACGAAGCCCACCGGCGGCGTCGCCTCGAACAGGGTGCGCGCCGACTGCACCACCGAGGCACCGCGGTCGGACAGCCACACGTAGGCGAACACGCCCACCGCCACCATCGCCAGCAGCTTGATCATCGATTCCAGCGCGATGGCCAGCATCATGCCGTGGTGGTGCTCGGTGGCGTCCACCTGGCGGGTGCCGAACAGGGTGGCGAACAGCGCCATCAGCAGCGCCACGTACAGCGCCGGGTCGGTGAGCACGCCGCCGCCGCCGGCATCGCCGGTGAGCACCTGCAGGCTCATCGCCACCGCCTTGTACTGCAGCGCCAGGTACGGCACCACGCCGATCAGGGCGATCAGCGCCACCAGCGCGGCCAGCCGCCGCGAGCGCCCGTAGCGCGAGGAAATGAAGTCGGCGATGGAGACCACGTTCTCGCTGCGCGCGATCAGCGCCAGCCGCTCGATGATGCGCCAGCCGAACAGCAGCAGCAGCAGCGGCCCCAGGTAGATCGGCAGGTAGCCGATGCCGTAGCGCACCGCGGTGCCGACCGCGCCGTAGAAGGTCCACGACGAGCAGTACACCGCCAGCGCCAGGCTGTAGACCACCGGCCGCAGCCAGGGCCGGTCCGGATACATCGGCCGATGGTCGCCCCACCACGCCACGCCGAACAGCAGCGCGGCATAGCCGAGCGAGACCAGCAGCAGGATCCAGCTTGAGACCAAGGACGAAGTTCCGGACGGGCCGTGCCGCAGTGTAGCCGCTGCCGCGCGTGCGCCGGCGCGGCGCCGCGGGGCGCGCTCAGCAGGGCATCGCCCCGCCGTCCACCGGGCGCGGCGCGGCCCCTGCCGGCAGCGGCCGCGCCGGCAGGAACAGCAGGAAACAGGTGCCCTCGCCCGGCGCGCTCCGCACCTCGATCCGGCCGTGGGCGGCGGCGATCAGGTTGGCCGCCACCGCCAGCCCCAGGCCGGTGCCCTGGCCGCTGGGCTTGGTGGTGAAGAACGGTTCCAGGCAGCGCCGCCGCACCTCCTCGCTCATGCCATGGCCGCTGTCGCTCACCTCCACCCGCAGCATGCCGCCCGGCTCCGGGCAGGACAGCGCCAGCCGGAACACGCCGCCCCCGGGCATGGCCTGCTGCGCGTTGGCGGCCAGGCTCAGCAGCACCAGTTCCAGCTGCGCCGGGTCGAAATGGATCTGGCAGCGCACCTGGCCGGTATCCAGCTCGAACGCCACGCGCGCGTCGAACAGCTGGCGCAGCATCGGCTCCATCGCCGCGATGACCGGCGCCGCGTCGAGCAGCTGTGGCCGCGCCACGTCCTGGCGGCTGAAATCCAGCAGCCGGCGGGTGACCGCGCCGGCGCGCCGCGCCGCCGATTCCACGCCCTGCAGCGCGGCCTTCAGCTCGGCCGGGTCGTCGCTGCGGCGGCCCTTGCCGGCGTAGCCCATGATCAGCGCCAGCAGGTGGTTGAAATCGTGCGCCACGCCGCTGGCCAGGCGGCCGACGTTCTCGATCTTCAGCGCGTGCACCAGTTGCTCGCGCGAGCGTTCCTTTTCGTGCATTTCCAGCTGCAGCGCATCGCGCTTGCGCGCCAGGTCGGCGCCGCGCCGCTGCGCGATGCGCAGGTTGTCGCGCAGCGAGGACAGCGACTGGTCCAGCACGAAGGCCGCCATCGTCGTGCCGAAGGCGGACAGCAGCAGGTCGCGCACCGCCAGTTCCACGCGCACCGGCAGGTAGAAGCCGGCCGCCGCGTCCAGCCACGCCCCCAGCGCCAGCAGCGCGCCCAGCCAGCCGGTCGCCAGCCACAGCGCGCGCCGGCCCAGCAGCGCGCCGGCCAGCAGCACCGGCAGCAGCTGCAGCAGTTGCCCCGGCATCTGCGCGCGCAGCCCCCAGTAGCCGTAGGCCACCGAGGTCAGCGCCAGGTTGAGGACGACGAAGACCATCACCGACAGGTGCAGGCGCCGGCGCCGCAGCAGTTCCAGCGACACCAGGCAGGCCAGCATGCCGCCCACGGTCAGCGCCTGCCGCGGCAGGCCGGCCGAGGGCAGGGCCCACAGCAGGGTCAGCAGCTGGTAGCCGGCCACCGCCAGCAGCAGGCGCAGCAGCATCGCCACGGCGCGCGCCTCGGTGGCGTCGACCGCGGCCGGCATCCACCAGCGGGCGGCGGCGGGCGGCGACGGCTCGGCCGCGTCCTCGGGCCGGAAGGGTCGGGAAAGCATCGGCGGAATCCCCCGCGCGGCGGCGCGCCACGCGATACATGAAAGGTCGCCGCTATATTACGGACCATCGGTTGTCGAAGCGCCCATGCGGTCGTGCGGACCCGAGCATTCCCCGCCGCTGGAACGTCATGCCCCCGTACCCCGTTTTCCGATGCCTGCCCGCCTGCCTGCTGCTGGCGCTGGCCGTGGCCGGCTGCGCCCGGCCGGCCGACGGGGACCTGCGCCTGAACGACGAAGTGGCGCGCTGCGTGCCGCTGGTCTACGACGCGCCCCGCGATGCCCTCGCGCTGGCCGACCGCCTGCTGGCCCTGCCGGCGCTGCCGCTGGAGGTGAAGATCGAGGCGGTCGGCTGCCGCACCTCCGCCCTGCACCAGCTCGGCCGCAACCGGGAAAGCCGGCAGGCGGTCGCGCAGCTGCTGGCGCTGCTGCGCACACCGGGTCTGCCGCTCGAAAACTACGCGACGGCGCAGCGCCGGGCCGCCTTCCTGCTGCTGCGCGATGGCCGCATGGAAGAAGGCCTGCGCATCCTGGAAGCCCTGCAGGAGCGCAGCATCGCCGGGGGCGACGTCGGTGGCCAGATCTACGCCCTGGGCCATATCGCGCTGGTCCATGCCGAACAGCTGGACGACCCGGAGGGCGCGCTGCACTACCAGCGGCAGGCGCTGGCCCTGGCCGGCCACCTGCCGCGCCTGCCGCGGCCGCAGGACGTGACGCTGAACTACAACCACGGCTACACCCTGCTGCAGCTCGGGCGCCTTGCCGAAGCCAGCGAGGCGTACGACCGCGCCGAAGCGCTCGCCCGGCGCCTGTCCGGCCAGGAGGTGCTGCTGCACCGCATCCGCAGCGACCGCGCCGAAATACTGCGCGCGCGTGGCCAGACCCAGGCGGCCAGGGCCGAACTGCAGGCCGTGCTGCGCTGGCAGGAGCGCAACAATCCGCTGAGCGCGGCCACCACCCTGCAGCACCTGGCGCGGATCGCGCTGGACGAAGGCGCGCCGGAACAGGCGCGGCGCCTGGCCGAGCAGGCGGCGGCGACGGCGCAGGCCGGCAGGTTCCCCTCCGGCCGCCGCCAACGGCTGGAACTGCTGGCCGAGATCCACCTGGCCCTGGGCGACGCGGCGAAGGCGCAGGACTACCTGCGCCAGTCGCGCCAGCCGGAGTTGTCGCGCATGTCGGCCGAAAGTCTCGCCATCCTCGCGCGCATGCAGGCCCGGGCCGCGCAGGCGCTGGAACCGGGCCGCGTCAATGCGCTGCAGGAAGCCAACCGCGACCGCCTGCTGCGCGACATCGCATTCGCCAGCGTGGCGCTGCTGCTGCTGGGCGTGGCCGGCCTGGCCCTGTGCATGCACCGCCAGCGGCGACGCCTGCGCCGGCTCGTGGCGGGCGACGGCCCTCCCCGACGCCACGATGGCTGATGCGTGGCACGCGGTCACGAAAGTGCCAACGCCGTCGCCGTGATGCGCGGTACGGCATGAAGGCAGTGCCGCTATATTACCGGGCATCCGTCGCCGGGCATTCCGCGCCGCCTTCCGGACGGTCTCTCTTTCGCCAGGAAACACCTGACGCCATGCCTTTTCCGCCTCGTGTCGTTCGACTCCGCTGCCTGCTGCCGTGCGCGGCGCTGACGGCCGTGCTGCTGGCTGGCACCGCCCGCGCCCAGGTCACCGATGCCGACGCGCGCCTGATGGACCAGGTGATGCGCTGCCACACGGTGGTGCACGGCGCGCCGCGCGATGCGCTGGCGATGGCCGGAGAACTGCTGGCCATGCCGGCGCTGCCGCCGGTGGTCGAGATCGGCGCGGAAGGCTGCCGCGGTTTCGCCCGGCAGCTGCTGGGCCAGGGCGATGGCAGCCTGCAGTCGGCGGCGCGCCTGCAGGCGCTGCTGCGCACGCCGGGCCTGCCGGTGATCGAACGCAACCGCGCGATGCAGATGGCCGCGACGCTGCTGCAGCGCAATGGCCGCACCGGCGAAAGCCTGCAACTGCTCGAAGCGATGCTGGAGCACGGCATCGCCGAGGGCGACGTCAGCGCGCAGATCACCGCGTTGACCGGCCTGTCCCTGATCCGCGCCGAGCAGATGGACGATCCCGAGGGCGCGCTGCACTACCAGCAGCAGGCGATCACGCTGTCCGACCACCTGCGCCGGCCGCCGCTGCCGCAGGACGTGATGCTGCATTACAACCATGGCTACACGCTGCTGCGGCTCAAGCGCTACGACGAAGCCGAACGGGCCTTCGCGCGCGCCGAATCCATCGCCAACCGCCTGTCCGACCAGGACGTGATGCTGCACCGCATCCGCGGCCATCGCGCCGAAATGCAGCATGCCGCCGGCCAGCTGGACGCGGCCCGGGCGCAGTTCCTCGCGCTCCTGCCCTGGCAGGAACGCAACGATCCGCTGGGGCAGATCATCACCCTGCAGCGGCTGGCGCGGATCGCGCTGGAGCAGGAACAGCCCGGAGAAGCGCGCCGCCTGGGCGAGCGCGCGCTGGCGCTGGCCGAGCCGGGCCGCTTCCCCGAAGCCATCCGCGACAGCCTCGACCTGCTGGCCGAAGTGAGCCTGGCGCTGGGCGACACGGCGCAGGCGCGCGACTACCTGCGCCAGGCGCGGCAGGTCGACCAGGCGAAGATGAAGGGCGACAACCTGGACCGCCTGGCGCGGCTGCAGGCCCGGGCCGAGCAGGCGCTGGAGCCGATCCGCTTCAACGCCACCCAGGAAGCCAGCCGCGACCGCCTGCTGCGCAATGCGGCGCTGGCCGTGGCGGCGGTGCTGCTGCTGTGCGGTGGCGGCCTGCTGCTGCGCATGCGCGCCCAGCAGCGGCAACTGCGCGTGCTGGGCAGTACCGACGCGCTCACCGGCCTGCCGAACCGGCGCGAGGCCGAACGCCTGCTGGGCGCGGCCATGGCCGTGGCCGGCGGCGAGGAACGCGACGCCGTGCTGCTGCTCGAGATCGACGGCTTCAAGGCGCTCAACGACCAGCACGGCCACGCCGCCGGCGACGTGCTGCTGCGCGCGGTGGCCGCGGAGCTGGTGCGCAACAGCGACCAGCACGACCATGTGGCGCGCTGGGGCGGCGCCACCTTCATGCTGATCCGCGCCAATACCTCGCGCGCGGCCGCGTTCGCGCTGGCCGCGCACCTGTGCCGCTGCATCGAGCGGCTGCAGGTGGACATCGCGCCGGGCCAGTGCCTGACGCCCGCCCTCTCGGCCGGGGTGGCGCCGCATCCCGTGTTCCCCGCCGCGCCCGCCCGCCACGACGACACCCTGCGCGTGGCCAGCCGCGCGCTGCAGGTGGCGCGGCGCAGCGGCCATGGCACCTGGGCCGGGCTGTGGGGGCTGGCCGACGGCCGCGACGTGGACGTCCACGACGTCCTGGGCGACCCCGAGCACGCGCTGGCGCAGGGCTGGATCGCCATCGGCGGCGGCCGCCCGATGTCCTGGACGCCGCCGCGCGCGGACACCCGCGGCGAGGGCCGGGCTTCGCACCTGCCCTGATGCGCAAGGAAAGCCCGGCATCGCTCCGGGCCCCCCTGCGCGCGGCGGGGTTCACTTCGCCAGTTCGAAACGCACTTCCACGCGGCGGTTCGGCAGCAGGCACTCCAGCAGCGCCGCGCGCGGCGTGACGCCGTCGCACTGCTGCACCTGCTGGGTATCGCCGCGGTACTCGTAGCGGATGCGGTCGGCCGGAATGCCGCGGCCGATCAGCAGCTCGCGCACGGTCTGCGCACGGCGCTGCGACAGGCCCTGGTTGTAGTCGAAGCCCCTGCCCTGCATGCGGTCGGCATGGCCGACCAGGGTGACGCCGGCCAGCTCGCGCTTCTCGCCGTCGATGGTGGCCAGGGCGCGGTCGATGCTTTCCAGCGAGTAGGTGCGGATGTCCTGGCGGCCGTCGCGGTCGAACTCGAACAGCACGTTGGCGATCAGCGGGCCGGGCGTGGGCGCCGGGCCGGCATCGGGCGCCACGCCGCACTGGCGCGCCAGCGCCTCGGCGTCGTTGACCAGGTCCTCGGCGATCTGGATGTACGGCTTGGAGTGGCGCCACTGCTGCTGGTTGAACTCGTTGCCGGCGTGGACCAGTTCGACCTCGCCGCAGGCCACGGCCTGCTGCGCGCAGCTGAAGCCCGGGGTGCCGTGGATGGCCTTCAGGCGCTGCCACAGGTCGTCGCGCAGGTACTTGGCATTGTTGACCAGCGGGGTATCGGTGGGCAGCGGCGCAACGCCGTTTTCCATGTCCACGATCAGCTTCTCCGACTCGGTCAGCGCTTCCTGCGGGAAGGCGCTGCGGTCGTTGCGGGTGTATTCGTGGAAGGACACGTCCAGCCAGCATTGCGCCTTGGCCATGCCGTAGTCGCGTACCGGGCGGCCGCCGTCGTTGAGCGCCTGGATGCGGCCCTGCGTGGCTTCGTAGCCCTGCAGGTCGGCGTGGATGGCCTCGTCGGTGATGCGCTTTTCCTGCGGGTTGAGCCGGGTCTGCTGCGCGCCGGCGGTGCCGGCCAGGGCGGACAGGAGGGCGGTCGCCAGCAGCGCGCGGGACAGGGTGGAACGGGTGTGCGTGGGTTTCATCGGGTCGTCCTCAGCGGGCCGGGTCGCGGTAGCGCGCCGGGTCACGGCGGAAAAGGTCTTCGTCGAACTTGAAGCGCAGGCGCAGGAACAGGCCCTGCTGGGTGTACTCGTAGCCGTTGAGGTCGCGGTCGCCCTCGAAGCCGGTCCAGTTGTAGCCGGCCGACAACCACAGGTTCTGCCGCAGCAGGCGGCCCACTTCCACGCCGTAGGCGTACTGGTTGGCGCCGGACTGGCCGCGGAAGGTGGAGCCGAGCACGCCGATGTCCCAGTTCTCGGTGATGTCGTAGACGATGCGGCCGGAGAACAGCATCGCGCGGAAGCTGCTGTTGACCCGCGTGCCGTCGCCGTAGGCGAACTGGTCGCGCTGCCACTTGCCGGCCACGCGCCCGGTCAGCCACCACGGCCGCGACGGATGCCAGTCGGCATGCGAGGAGACGATGTGGGCGCGGGTGCGCACGTCCTGGCTGGTGCCGTTGACCACCTGGCCGTCGAGCAGGGTCAGCCCGCTTTCGTCGCGCTCGAGCTTGTACTCGTAGCGCATCAGCGCGTTGACCCGGTTGCGGTCGGTGTCGCGGTAGGCCAAGCCCAGCTGGAAGCGGTCCTGCAGGACGTCGCCGCGTTCCTCGTAGTTGGTCGCCAGCAGGTAGTTGCGGCCCAGCAGGGTCCAGTCGCGGCTGAGCTTGCGCGCCACCATGAACTGCAGCAGCGTGGTGTCGAACGCCTCGTTGGCCTCGGTGTGCGCCACGTCCTCGGAGATGCGGTGCTCCACGCGCACCGCGCCGCGCCACAGCGGGTTGGCGCTGTAGTCCAGCGCCAGCGCCAGGCCGGTGCTGTCGCCGGTGTCGCCGGCGATCACGTTGACCCGCTCGGCCGAACTGCTCAGGCGCAGGCCCTCGCGGATGTCCCAGTTGTTGCGGATGCCCGAGGCGGCCTGCACGTCGCGGCCGCTGATCGCATCACGCAGCCGGTATTCGCTGAACGCCTGGGTGTCGCGCAGGTAGCTGCTGTCCACGCCGAACACCAGCGCATCGGCCTCGCGGTCGGTGGTGGTAATGCCGTAGGCGCTGGTCAGGCCGGTCTGCTTTTCGTAGCGGCCGTACAGGCGGCTGCGCTCGAACACCTGGTAGTCCACGCCGGCGGCCACGCGGTGGCGGTCCTCGCCGCTGACGCTCTGCTCGTATTCGGCGCCGCCGCTGAACTTCTCGCTGAAGCGGTAGCCCAGGCCGACGCGGGCGCTGTCCGATTCCAGCTTCGTGCCGACCGGCAGGTCGCTGGTGATCGGGCTGCCCGAGGACGAGCCGTTGATGACCATCAGCCCGGTGGCCGGGTCCAGCGCCTGCTGGCCGTAGCCCAGCGCGCCGCCGCCCATGCCGGTGGCGAAGCCGCCGGTCAGGCCGCCGGCCTGGCCGAACGGCGAGCCCATCGACCACGGCGAGGTCACGCCGATGGTCTCGCGGATGCTGCGCAGGCCGAAGTCCAGGGTCAGCCGCTCGGTGGCGCCCACGCGCACGCCGGCGCCGCCGGCATCGCGCTTGCCGCCATCGGGGTTGCGGTCCTCGCTGCGCAGGCCCTCGACGTACAGCTCCAGGCGCGGGCCCACCGCGTAGCTCAGCCGCGCGTTGTATTCGCCGCGGCCGCCGTACAGCGGCGAGGCCGGGTTGTTGAACGCCGGGTCGGTGCGCGCGGCGAACAGGCGCGCGTCGAGCTTGGCGCCGTCGTGCGCGAACTCGACGCGCCAGGCATCGCCCTCGACCTCGCCGACCACGTCCTTCAGCCCCTGCGAGGTGACCTGGTTGAGCGAGCTGGTGTTGACCTCGCTGCGGGTGCGCGCGAACTCGGCCACCAGCATCGTGTTCTCGCCGAAGCGGTAGCCGGCGTTGACGCTGCCCATGCGGAACTCGGCATAGGGGTTGCGGTCCTCCACCGCCGAGGCGCCCACTTCCAGGCGGTTGGTCAGCTTGAACTGGCCGTCGGCGCCGAACACCCAGAACTTCTCGGTCTGCTGGTCCAGCTCGTAGGTGATGCGCAGCGACACCGGGTTGAGGTCGCTGTCGAAGGACGGCATGAACTGGTTGAGCAGGATGCGCCCGGAGAACGGTTCGAAGCTGTAGTCCACCAGCCGCGCCAGCGGGCGCACCGAGACGATGCGGCTGGGCTGGTTGCGGTCGCGCACGATCACTTCCACGCGCTCGCTGCCTTCCAGCACCGCGTTGTTGCGCAGCGCGTACGGGCCGCTGCCCTGGCTGCGGAACTCCTCGATGACCTGGCGCAGCGAGTCCTCGATGGCGAAGACGTTGCCGCGCGCGCGTTCACTTTCGAAATGCCAGCCCAGGCCGGTGGCGGTGCGGTTGTAGGTGCTCAGGCTGCGCTGCGGGATCGGCCCGCTGCCGCCGATGCCGGTGGCCGTGGCCAGCGTGTCGCCGGTCTGGAAATCGCCGTACAGCAGGTAGCTGCGCTTGTTGTCGATGCGCACGTACAGGCGCTCGGCCGAGCGCGCGTCGAAGCCGCGCAGCGACGAATCGCCGTACACCGGGTAGAACTCCTCCGGCTGGATGTCGCGCAGCAGGCGGCCGCGCACGTCCTTGTCCGAGTCGTAGGCGGCGGTGAGCAGGTATTCGCCCTTGATCCGGCCCTTGACGAAGAACGCGGTGCGCGCGGCGGCATTGGCCTTGCCGTTGTTGAACTGCTTCTCCCAGCGGCGGATGTCGCGGTCGAAGGCATCGTGGTGCTGCACCGGCGAGATCAGCCCGGCGTTGGACTTGTTGCGGAAGTTGACCACGCCCTCGATCAGGCCGGTGGCCAGCAGCTCGCGCATTTCCGGCAGGAAGCCGATCACGCCCTCGGCGGTGCGGCCGCCGGCGGTGATGCGCAGCACCACGTCCTGCGGTTCGTGCGGCGCCAGCAGGTCGAACTCGGCCACGCCGTCGTTCACCACCAGCTGCACGCCGGGGGTGACCTTGTCGGCATCGGCGGCGCCGGGGCCGAATTCGTCGGTGCGCGAACCGGGCAGGCGGATGCGGCCGCCGCTGTGCTCGATGGTGGCGTAGGAGGTGCCGGACAGCGGTTTGCCCTCGCCATCGAGCAGCTGCACGCGCACGTGCACCGGCGTCTGGCCGTCGGCCGGCACGCCGTCGCGGTCGACCTCGACGCGGACCAGGTCCACGCCGCGGTTGAGCGCGTAGTCGACCTGGCCGGAACGCGCCGCCACCGTTTCAGGCGCGGCGTCGGCGCTCGCCGGCGAACGCGGGTACAGGGTGCTGGCATCGCCCAGCACCGGGGTGAAACGGGTGCTGCTGCCCACGTCCTGGGCAAGGGCCGGCATCGCGGCCGTGGCCAGCGCGCAGGCCAGCAGGCTCAGGCGCGGCGTCGCGCGCAGGGAGTGGCGGCGGCTCATGGCTGCACCTCCTGCGAAGCCGACGCGGCGGGCGGGTTGGGTCTGGGTTCCACGATCGGTCTCTGGTTGGCCGAGTCCGTGGCCTGCTGCGGCGCACGGACCGGCTTGCTTTCGAAACGCAGCTGCGACTGGCCGGACTCGTTCTCCGGCGCGCGCACCTCGCCCTGGGTACGGCGTGCCTTGACCTGCTCCAGCACCGGGTTGGCGCAGCTGCCCTCGACGAAGTCGGCGCGGTGCAGCTCGCCGTTCTTCAGGTCCAGGAACAGGCTGTCGGCATCGCCCAGGTTGCGGTTGCTGCTGGTGGTCAGGCGCGAGCCGACCGGCAGGGTCGACGGGTCGACCTTCAGCGTGTGGCTGTTCGGCGGCAGGCCGCAGTAGCTGTACTTGCCTTCCGAGTCGGAGATCAACCAGGTACCGTCGGAGAAGTACAGGCGCACCCCGGGGATGCCCAGCTCCTCCTCGTCCTGCACGTGGTTGTTGTTGCAGTCCACGAACACCTTGCCCAGCACGCAGGCCTCGTCGGTGAACACGCCGCCGGTGACGCGCACGCGGTACTGCGCGCGGTTGGACGGAATCGAGCCCGGCAGCGGGTTCAACCCCACCGGATCGATGCAGCCGCCGGCGATCGAACAGCCGTGCGCCTGCGCGCGGTTGATGCCGTCGCCCTGCAGCGCGCCGACGCCGACGCGGACGCGGTAGGTGAGCACCAGCTGGCCGCCCACCTCGATCGGACCCAGGTCGAAGCCCAGGCGCGGACCGGGCCTGCCCAGCGGATCGGACAGGGCGCGGCCGCCGCTGCGCGCGGTGCCCTCGATGTAGGTGAAGCCGCGTGGCAGCGTGTCGACGATGTTCACCGTCGCCAGCGCGCTGCCGGCCGTCTGCCGTACCGTGATGGTGTACTGCACGGTGTCGCCGATCTCGGCGATCTGGCGGTCGCCGGTCTTGGTGATGACCAGGCCGGTGGCCTCGGCGGTATCCAGCGGGATGTGGTTGTGGACGATGCCGGCGGTGGCCGAACCGGCGAACAGGGTCAGCCAGTACTGGGTCGGCGTGCCGACCGCGCCGGTGGGCGCGGTGGCCTGCGGCTGCACCAGGTGGCTGCTGCCCGCGGCGCCGGCCGGGGACAGCGAGCCGCCCTGCGGCGGGATCATCGACGACACGAACTGGTAGCCGCCCGGCGGCGTCACCGTGAGGCGGAACTCGCAGCGCGCCGGCGCGGCCGGACCGAACACGAACTGGTAGTAGCCGTTGCTGCCGACCGTCATCGAGATCGCGTTGCCGTTGACGGTGTAGCCACCGGCGCCGGCGTTGAGGATCGCGCTCAGCGGGTCGTAGCCGTTGCACACGCCCACCGGCTCCAGGGTCACGATGGAACCCGGCACCGGGTCGCGGGTGGTGGCGTCGTAGACCACGCCCGACGGATCCACCGGCAGGCTCTGCTGCGGCAGGTGTTCGCCCGGCTTGAGCACCACCTGCAGCTGGCTGGCGCCGTTCTCGCTGGTGCGGCAGGCGCTGGCGCCGTTGTTGGCGATGGCGCCGTCGGCGTTGCAGGACACGCCGGTGCCGGCGGCGCTTTCCCGGTTGACCGGCCATGCCCACAGCACGCCCGAGCTCGGGTCGCGGAACTGGATGTTCCACTTCACGCCGGGGATCACGTCGCCGAAGCGGTAGGTTCCGTCGGCGGCGGTGGTGGTGGTCTTGAGCACCGTGCCGGTGGCCGGGTCGACCAGTTCCACGATCCAGTTCTGCAGGCGCTGGTCGCCGCCGTCCAGCAGCGTGTCCTCGCTGCCGACGTCGAACCACACGGTGCCGCCGACCGAGGCGGCCAGCTGCACTTCGTTGGGCACGCGGCAGGCGTTGTGGATGATGCCCGCCTCGCAGACCGGCAGGTCGGTGACGTCGCCTTCGAACGCGCCGCGTTCGGCCGGGGTCGGGGTGCGGAACTCGTTCTCGCCGCCGCCTTCGACCATGACCGCGTTGTTGACGGTGCCCGCCTGCGCTGCCGCCTCGGCGACGTTCACGCGCACGGTGATGTCCGATGCCGAGGTGGCGCCGGCAGCCACCACGTCGCTGCTGCGGCATTCGAAGCGGCTTTCGCCGACCGCGCCGGTGCAGGTCCAGCCGTTGCCGGCCGGCACTTCGGCCAGGGTCAGGCCCACCGGCAGGCGGTCCTTCACCAGGTACTCGCCGGACGAGGCCTTCTGCCCGCCGTTGCGAACGCGGATGGTGTAGGTCGCCACGTTGTTGACGGTGAACTTCGGCGTGGCCGAGGACTTGCTCACCAGCATGTCCGGCGAATCGCCGATCTCGCCGAAGTTGTTGTCCACGGACTTGCCGCCGACCGGCAGCACGATGCCGCTGATCGCCGACGGCACGGTGTCCTTGCCGGTGGCCGTGCCGACCGTGGCGCCGCCGATGGTGCCGGCGGTGGTGATGCCGTTGAGCGTCTGCGGCGGCTGGGTCGGCTCGGTCACGGTGTAGGTGCCCGGGCGCAGGTTCTCGAAGGCGTAGCGGCCTTCGGCGTCGGTGGTGACGGTGACCTCGACCGGGTTGCCCAGGTCGTCGGTGCCGGTCAGCACCACGGTGACATTGGCATAGCCGGTCTCCTCGCCGTCCGGCACGCCGTTGTCGTTGCTGTCGTTGTAGACCCGGCCGGAAATGGTGCCGGTCGGGATTTCACCGAAGTTGTTGTCCACCGAGCGCTCGTTCACGCCGAGCGTGATGTCCTTGATCTGCGACGGGGTGGTGCCGGTGGGCGTGCCGGTACCGCCAGTCGAGCCCGGCACGGTCCGGCCGTCGTGGGTACCCGCCGGCTGCTGCGGCTCGGTCACCGTGTAGGTGCCCGGCGGCAGTTCGTCGAAGCTGTAGTTGCCATCGGCATCGGTGGTCACCTCGCGGGTGACCGGGTTGCCGACCAGGTCGGTGCCGGTCAGGGTGACGGTGACGTTCGGCAGGCCCGGTTCGTCCGGATCGACCACGCCGTCGTTGTCGCGGTCGATCCACACCTTGCCGCTGATGCCGCTGTTGAGCGGGATCTCGCCGAACAGGTTGTCCACCGAGGACGTACCCGGCACCGACAGGTCGATGTCGCTGATCCGGCTCGGCACGGTGTTGACCGGCGTGGCGGTGCCGCCGCCGCTGCCGGCGGTGGTGATGCCGTTGCTGGTATTGGCGGGCTGCTCCGGTTCGGTCAGCGTGTAGCGGCCCGGGCGCAGCCCCTCGAAGCTGAAGCGGCCCTGGGCATCGGTCTGCGTGCTGAGGCGGACCGTGGCGCCGGTGTCGTCGGTGCCGGTCAGCTCGATGGTCACGCCCTCGATGCCCGTCTCGGCGGCACCGGACTGGGCACCGTCGTTGTCGGCATCGAAGAACACCGTGCCGGAGACGGAAACCGGCAGCACCTCGCCGAAGTTGTTGTTCTCCGACCTGCCGCCGGCGGCCAGCGGGATGCCGCCGATCGCGCTCGGCAGCGTGTCCACCGCCGTCGCCGTGCCGCCGGTGTTGCCGGCGGTGGTGATGCCGTTGTGGGTGGTGGTGCCGTTGTACACCGGCTG
>Ga0206118_100438_pt1 | contig 21026 bp, 17 predicted proteins | sample 3A20Ametagenome_FD_177999 | JGI IMG/M metagenome (GOLD analysis project Ga0206118, IMG submission 177999) | Enriched microbial communities from leaf-cutter ant dump, University of Wisconsin, Madison, United States - 3A20A | ecosystem: Environmental > Terrestrial > Nest > Insects nest > Nest dump... | reverse complement strand
CGTCAACAAGGTCAAGGAAGGCACCGGCAGCTTCGGCTACAACGCCGCCTCGGGCGAGTTCGGGGACATGCTGGAGTTCGGCATCCTGGATCCGACCAAGGTGACCCGTTCGGCGCTGCAGAACGCCGCGTCGATCGCCGGCCTGATGATCACCACCGAAGCGATGGTGGCCGAGGCCCCGAAGAAGGACGAGCCGGCCGCGGCCGGTGGCATGGGCGGCATGGGTGGCATGGGCGGCATGGACTTCTAAGTCTGCCGCGGCTTCACCGCTGCCTGTTGCATGAAGGAACCCCGCCGCGAGGCGGGGTTTCTTTTTTGCGGCGCCCGCTGCTCAGCGCGGCAGCTGCTGGCGCACCCACTGCACGATGGCGCTGGCCGGCATGGCGCCGGACTGGCGCGCCAGCTCGCGGCCGCCGTGCAGCAGCACCATGGTCGGGATGCTGCGGATGCCGAAGCGCGTGGCCAGGACCGGTTCGGCCTCGGTATCGAGCTTGCCCAGACGCACCTGCGGCTCCAGCTGCGTGGCCGCCCGCGCGAACTCCGGCGCCATCTGCCGGCAGGGGCCGCACCAGGCCGCCCAGAAGTCGACCAGCAGCGGCAGCTGCGAGCGCTGCGCGTGGGCATCGAAGGCGGCCGCATCGAGCGCGACCGGCGCGGCGGCGAACAGCGGCCGGTGGCAGCGCCCGCAGGCGGGCGACTGGCCCAGCCGCGTGGCCGGCACCCGGTTGATGGCATTGCAGTGCGGGCAGGCGATCTGCAGCAGGTCGTCGGTGTTCATTCCGGCCTCGCGGGGTGTCGGTTCTGGCGGCGTCGGCAAGTATCGCGCGGCCGTGGTGAATCCCGGTTGCGCCTGAAACTGTCGCATCGCACAAAAAACCGTGTTATCAATGCAGCCCATGAACGCAGCCCGCGCCCGCTTTTACTTTTGGTACTACTTTCCGAAGCCGCTGGCGGAGGAAGGACTGCGCTCACCCTGAAGAAACTTTCAGACGCATTCCCGAAAAGCCGCCAGCGACCCTGGCGGCTTTTTTGATGCCGCCTTCCGCTGGGGCAACCCCAACACGCTTGAACCGGAGACCCCCGCCATGCCCCCCCATACCGACGACCTTCGCATCCGCAGGCTCGACCCGCTGACCCCGCCGGCCCACCTGATCTCGCTGCTGCCCTGCGACGAGGACGCCTCGCAGACCGTGGCCGACGCGCGCGCCGCGCTGCACCGCATCCTGCACGGCCAGGACGACCGCCTGGCGGTGGTGGTCGGGCCCTGCTCGATCCACGACCCGGTGGCGGCGATGGACTACGCCCAGCGCCTGCGCCCGCTGCGCGACGCGCTGGGCGGGGAACTGGAAATCGTCATGCGCGTGTACTTCGAGAAGCCGCGCACCACGGTGGGCTGGAAGGGCCTGATCAACGACCCGGACCTGGACGGCAGCTTCAACATCAACAAGGGCCTGCGCGTGGCGCGCGGCCTGCTGCGCGACATCAACAAGCTGGGCCTGCCGGCCGGCGTGGAATTCCTCGACGTGATCTCGCCGCAGTACATCGCCGACCTGGTGGCCTGGGGCGCGATCGGCGCGCGCACCACCGAGAGCCAGGTGCACCGCGAACTGGCCTCGGGGCTGTCGTGCCCGGTGGGCTTCAAGAACGGCACCACCGGCGATGTGAAGATCGCCGCCGACGCGGTCGGCGCGGCCTCGCATCCGCATCACTTCCTGTCGGTCACCAAGGAGGGCGGCACCGCCATCGTCGCCACCCGCGGCAACCCGGATTGCCACGTCATCCTGCGCGGCGGCAAGCTGCCCAACTTCGACGCGGCCAGCGTGCAGGCGGCCAGCGAAGTGCTGGGCAAGGCGCAGCTGCCGGCGCGGCTGATGATCGACGCCAGCCACGCCAACAGCAGCAAGAAGCCGGAGAACCAGCCGCAGGTGATCGAGGACATCGCCGGCCAGCTGGAAGCGGGCGAATCGCGCGTGGTCGGGGTGATGGTCGAGAGCCATCTCGTCGGCGGCCGCCAGGACCTGGTCGAAGGCCAGCCGCTGGTCTACGGCCAGAGCATCACCGATGGCTGCATCGGCTGGGACAGCACCGTGCAGGTGCTCGAGCGCCTGGCCGAGGCGGTGCGCGTGCGCCGCCGCGCGCGGCTGGAAGCGGCCGCCTGAGCGGATGTGACGCCTGCACTGGCACGCATCGGCCAGTCCAAGTAGCTTACGCGGCGGGAGGCGGAAGGCCTCCCGCCTGCTATGTGGAGAAGGGCGCGTCCCGCCCGGCAGGAGGCCGATGAATCACCATTACCAAGGAGAAGGAAGTGATGCGTACCCTCAGTTGCACCGTTGCCATGGCATTGATGCTGGTGCCGGCGCTGGCGATGGCCAGGAAGCAGGTCCAGGACTCGGGCAGTGGCTGCCTGCAGAACCTTTCGGTGACCGGCGGCTTCACCAGCGGCAAGCAGTTCCTGGCGTCGACCGACCACGAAGGCGTGAGCTACGCCGAGGCGTTCCGCAAGACCGTCGCGGCGATCGAGGCCGAGGAGATGGTGGCGATCTCGCCGAACGAGCGTACCGGCTACATCGCCGCCGAACAGCCCGTGCGCGGCGGCGGCGGTTCGACCGTGCCGCTGCGCACCACCGTGCGGCGCCAGGACGATGGCAGCATCCGCGTGGAAGTGCGCTTCAGCATCAAGGGCGGGCAGCTGACCTCGAACAAGGCGGTGGGCGAGGGCATGTGCAAGATCGCCGACGCGGCCAGCCTGTAAACCGCGAACGGTCGTAGCGTGGCTGCCGGCGCCTGGTTCCTGTACCTGCTCGAATGCAGTGGCGGCAGCTACTACGCCGGCATCACCACCGACGTGCAGGCCCGTTTCCGGGCGCATGCGGCGGGCAAGGGCGCGCGCTACACGCGAGCGCACCCGCCACTGCGCATTCTCGGCGTCCGCCAGTACGCCGACCGCGCCGCCGCATCGCGCGCGGAGTGGCAGCTGAAGCGGCAACCGCGCGAGCGCAAGCTGGCCTGGCTGGAACACGGCGGCCAATGAGGTAGATTCCGGGCACGGCCGCCACGTTGCGGCTGCAACGGCCCGGGTTCCGGGCGTCCGGCCGGAGCGGGGCGGCAGGGGCATCGCGGCCCCGCATGCCGGCAACCTCAGCAGCGGGGAAACGCAATGAACGGTTGGTTCGAATTGCAGCACAGCAGCGACGGCCAGTTCCATTTCGTGCTCAAGGCGGGCAATGGCGAGGTCATCCTGACCAGCGAGCGCTACACCACGCGGGCGGCCGCGGAGAACGGCATCGCCTCGGTAAGGACGAACAGTCCGGACGATGCGCGTTACGAACGAAAGACGGCCAGCGACGGCCGCCACCATTTCAACCTCAAGGCGGCCAACCACCAGGTGATCGGCAGCAGCCAGATGTACGCCTCGCAGGCCGGGCGCGAGGCCGGCATCGCCAGCGTGCGCGCCAACGGCCCGACCCCGACGGTGAAGGACAGGACCGCGGGCTGAACCCCGCTGTCCCGAAAACGCATGAAGCCCGGGAACCCCCGGGCTTCATGCGTTGTGGCGGCCGAAGGGCTCAGGCCTTCATCGTGCCGGTGTCCAGCCAGCGCTGGTGCCAGGACAGCGCCTCCGGCAGCAGGTGCGGGGTGTGCTTGCCGTAGCTGTCGCGGCAGGCGCGCTCGAAATAGTCGTTGAGCTGGTCGCGGAAATCCGGGTGCACGCAGTGGTCGATCAGCGTGCGGGCGCGGGCGCGCGGCGGCAGGCCGCGCAGGTCGGCCAGGCCCTGTTCGGTGACCACCACCGCCACGTCGTGCTCGGTGTGGTCGACGTGGCTGACCATCGGTACGATCGCCGAAATGCTGCCGTTCTTGGCGGTGGACGGGCTCAGGAAGATCGACAGGAAGCCGTTGCGGGCGAAATCGCCCGAGCCGCCGATGCCGTTCATGATGCTGCTGCCCATGACATGGGTGGAATTGATGTTGCCGTAGATGTCGGCCTCGATCATGCCGTTCATGCCGATGCAGCCCAGCCGCCGCACCAGTTCCGGGTGGTTGGAGACTTCCTGCGAACGCATGATGATGCGCTGCCGGTAGAAGTCGATGTTGCGCATGAACTCCTCGGTGGCGGCCGGGCTCAGCGCGAAACCGGTGCAGGAGGCGTAGCGCAGCACGCCGCTGCGCAGCAGCTCGAGCATGCCGTCCTGGATCACTTCGGTGAAGGCTTCCAGGTCGCGGAAACCGCTGCTGGCCAGCCCGGCCAGCACCGCGTTGGGGATGTTGCCCACACCCGACTGCAGCGGCAGCAGGTTGGCCGGCAGGCGCCCGCGCGCCACTTCGTGCCTGAGGAACTCGATCAGGTGGCCGGCGATGCGCTGGCTGTCGGCATCGGGCGGGTTGAACGGGCTGTTGCGGTCCGGCGCATTGGTGAGCACCACCGCGGCGATCTTGTCCGGGTCGCAGCGCAGCGTGGTCTGGCCGATGCGGTCGTCGCCGCGCAGCAGCGGGATCGGCTTGCGGTGCGGCGGCAGCGCGGTGCCGTAATAGACGTCGTGCATGCCGTCCATGCCCAGCGGCTGCCACTGGTTGACCTCGATGATCACCTTCTTCGCCAGGTCCAGCCAGGTCTTGTTGTTGCCCACCGAGGTGGACGGCACCAGCGTGCCGTCGGCATGGATGGCCGACACCTCGACCACCGCGGTGTCGATCTCGTTGTAGAAGCCGAACCACACGTGCTGGGCCACGTGCGAGAGGTGGATGTCCAGGTAGTCCAGCTTGCCGGCGTTGATGCGCCGGCGCGCGTCCGGGTCGCTCTGGAACGGCATGCGCATGGCGATGCCGTCGACCTTGGCCAGCGCGCCGTCCAGCTCCGGCGCGGTGGAGGCGCCGGTGAGCAGGTTGATGCGGAATTCCTCGCCGCGTTCGTGCGCCTGTTCGATGCGCCGGGCCAGGCACTGCGGCACCGCCTTGGGGTAGCCCGAACCGGTGAAGCCGCTCATGGCGACGGTCTCGCCGGGCTGGATCAGGGTGGCGGCGTGCTCGGCGGAGACGACCCGTTCGCGCAGGCGCGGGTCCAGGATGCGTTCGACAGACATGCGACGACAGTTGCTCGTGGGGGACGCCAATTATCCCGGATGGCCACTGCCGGCGGCGTTCGACCTTCGTGGGATGGCGTTCGCCGCGCCGGGCCCTCGTGCGCCGGGTGCGGCGGCCGTTTCGGCCGTGGCGGCGCTCGCCCCCGCCTCCGGACCGGTCCGGCGCTTTTTTGCACTGCAGCGTGCAACTTGTGCGCCGACCCCGCAGGATCGCCCTGCATCCCGACGTGGGGGAGGGAGCAAAGCCCGCTGGCAGTTCGCTGCCAGCGGGCTTTTTATTTGGCGCCAGGCTCGGCGATTGCCGGCTCCCTGTCGGCAGGCGCCGTTTCTGCTGGTGATTCCTCCACTGCCCGGGCGTGGAGAGGGGCCATCCTGCGCCGATCAGCCGCGTGTCCGCGCCGCAGGCTTGCCGTCCGGGGCGGTCCCCTTGCCCCCGCCCGACACACGACATGACCGCCGACCGCAGCGCGGGGCCGCACTGATACAAATCGATACAAATCTGCGGGGCGACGGGTATAGACGTGTAGATGAACAATGCATTAAGTTTGTATTAACCGACCGTTCATCTTCTGGTAGGGGTGGCAGCAAGGTCTGCGAAGCGACTGGTCGGTTTTCCTCAAGCGGTTTTCTCGAACCTGAAGAAGGGAAGTGCTGAAATGAATCGGAAGTCGAAAGTCATACGGCGCAGTGCCTTGAGCCTCGCCCTGGGGTTGTGCGTCGCCGGCGGCGTACAGGCACAAAGCACCACCGGCACCATCTACGGCAGCGCACCTGCCGGTCACACGATCGTTGTCTCCGGCGAGAACGGCGTTACCCGTACCGTTTCCGTCGACGCCTCGGGCAGGTACAACCTCAGCGCGCTGCCGGGCGGCAACTATACCGTCGTCGTGAAGGACAAGAACGGCCAGACACTGGGGCAGCGCGGGGTAACGGTGCTGATCGGTTCCGGCGCGAACGTATCCTTCGCCAGCGGCGATGCGGCAACGCTGGAGACGGTGAACGTCACCGCCGCCAGTGCCCCGAAGATCGACGTCTCGCAGACCGATACCCGCACCGTCATCACGGCCGAACAGCTCGCGCGCCTGCCGATCGCGCGTTCGGTGGAAGCCATTGCCCTGCTGGCGCCCGGTGCCGCTTCCGGCAACGGCCGCTATTTCGGCAACGCGGTATCTTTCGGTGGTTCGTCGGTCGCTGAGAACGCCTACTACATCAACGGCTTCTACATCGGCAATCCGATGACGAACGTCGGCGGCTACAGCCTGCCGTGGGGCGCCATCGCGCAGCAGCAGACCCTGACCGGCGGCTACGGCGCGCAGTACGGGCGCTCCGCCGGCGGCGTGATCAGCCAGGTCGGCGCAAGCGGCAGCAACGACCTGCATTTCGGTGCGCAGATCTCCATCAGGCCCAAAGGCTGGCGCAGCGACTATCCGGACCGCAACTACTCCGACATGGATTTCTCGGCGGCCAACTCCAACCCGAACCTGCCCAAGGCATGCGGTCCCGATGCCGATGAGCAGTGCCAGTATCGCTGGGCCGATCCGAGCATCGCCGGCACGCTCGCCAGCCGCAAGAACGGCAATTACGAGCGTTCGGATACCGTGTACAGCACCTATGTCAGCGGCCCGCTCATCAAGGACAAGCTCTTCGGCTTCGTGTCCTCCGAATCGACCCTGACCGATACCGGGCAGGGTACCGGCCCGCAGGCTTCCGTCCCGACCTGGGAAAAGGGCCACACCAACGACTGGAAGCTCTACGTCAATCTGGACTGGAACATCACCGACAATCACCTGCTCGAGTACACCTACATGGGTCAACGGACCCGTGATGGCAGGAACATCTACGACTACGATTTCGCTTCCAATTCGGTGGGCGAGCAGCTGCCGTACCTGCAGCAGGCCGTCGCTCCGGAATCCCTGAAGTTCAACATGTCGGTGCTCAAGTACACCGGCTACCTGACCGACAACCTGACCTTCGAGGCGACCTACGGCCGCAGCCGCCAGCGCTATCGTTCCATCTCGCCGGCTGCCATGGCGGGAATTCCCTCGATCACGACGTCCCTGACCGGGCAGAATCCGGCGATCACCGGCGGCAGGCCCATCAATGGCCAGGCCGGCTCCTATACCGTCCAGGGCGTAGATGCCGTCGACGACAGTTCCGGCCTGCGCGCCGACCTGCAATGGGTGCTGGGCGACCACACGCTGACCTTCGGTGTGGACAACATGAAGTTCGAGGCCGAGAACGAAGGCCAGAACCAGATGGCGGACGACTGGCGCTACAGCCGCTCCGGCAACACCTATTACGTCAGGAAGATCGTGTATGACAACAACACGAACATGTCGCTGAAGCAGAATGCCTATTACCTTCAGGACAACTGGCAGATCACCGACAACTTCCTGCTCTCGCTTGGTCTGCGCAACGACAAGTTCACCAACTACAACGGCCTGGGGCAGGCCTATGTGGAAAGTGGTGACCAGTGGGCGCCGCGCGTCGGTTTCGCCTGGGACGTCTTCGGCGATTCCAGCCTGAAGGTGTTCGGCAACGCTGGCCGCTACTTCCTGGCTCTGCCCAACGCGGTTGCCGTGCGCGGAGCGGGCTCGTCGACGTACACCATCGACTACTTCCGCTATACCGGCATCGACCCGGTGACGGGCGTGCCGACCGGGCTGACGCAGTACAACCACCTGGTCGCCAACGGCGAGAACGGCGCGCCGGTGGATCCGAAGACGGTGACCGCCACCGATCTGAAGAACATGTACCAGGACGAGTTCGTGTTGGGCTTCGAGAAGAGCCTGGGCGAGAAGTGGACCTATGGTGCCAAGGCCGTCTATCGCGACCTGAAGCAGGCGGTGGACGACATCTGCGACCCGTACCGCCTGGGTGACAAGGCGGGCATGACCTTCACCTCGGATTCGAACTTCGGCTATTTCTACGAGGACGACAACGACGGTTCGCTGTGGGCCAGCCCGTATTGCCACCTGGCCAATCCCAGTGGCAACACCTTCACCTTCGCCGGCATCGTCGCCGATCCCAACTCGCCGTTTGGCTATTCGCAGAACGGCCAGTACAAGCAGGTCAAGATGACCGCGGCCGACTGGGGCTGGCCGTCGGAGATGAAGCGTACCTACAAGGCCATCGAGCTGTACCTGGAGCACCCGTTCGACGGCAAGTGGGAAGGCCGCATCGATTACGTGTACAGCAAGCTGCAGGGCAATACCGAAGGCCCGGCCAACTCGGATACCGGCCAGGGGTCGGATTCCCACGATAACGGTGTGTCGACCTCGCAGAACTGGGACGTCGCCGAGATCATGGCCTACGCCAATGGCTACCTGGCCAACGACCATCGCCATCAGATCAAACTGCATGGCAGCTACGCGTTCAACGACCAGTGGTCGGTCAGCGCCAACGGCCGGATCATGTCGGGCTCGCCGCTGAGCTGCTTCGGCTACTACAACCCCGATGGCAGCATCGACGAAGCCTCGGAAGAGGCCGATCCGGTGAGCTACCGCTCGTCCTACCATACCTGCTTCGGCCAGCCGTACCCGCCGGGTAAAAAGTTCATGCCGTGGACGCACCAGTGGGACTTCGGCGTGACCTGGAAGCCGAGCGCGTTCGACAACAAGCTGGCGCTCAACCTGAGCCTGTTCAATGCGTTCAACTCGCGGACGCCTACGTCCTTCGATACCACGGCCATGGCAGACAACGGTGGCGATCCTGAGATCTCCTACACCGTGAACAATACCTTCGGGTACATCCGTTCCTTCCAGGCGCCGCGCTATCTGATGTTCACGCTGTCGTACGACTACTGATCCGAAGGGTTGGTGGTTTGCAGGACGAAAAGCCGGCCCTGAAAGGGGCCGGCCTTTTCTTTGGTGCTTTGCCTTCACCATGGGTGAGTGCGGGGCCGGGGCGCCATGCAGGTGGGATCTTGATCCTGCCATCGGGCGGGAAGGGCGATGGGCAGGCATTTCGCCGACGGCTCGACCCGCGCATGTACCGGTTGCAGGATGGCGGTGGCGAAAAGGAGTGCCTTATGAACGAAGCTCAAAAACTGTATGGGGAAGCCGTTGCTGCGATGAACCGCGCGCAATGGCCGCTGGCCCAGGCGCTGAGTGAACGCCTTCTGGGAATGATGCCCATGAACGCCAATGTCTGCTTCATGGCCGGCGTGGTGGCATCGCGCCTGCGGCAGAACGGCGCAGCCCTGGATCATCTGCGGCGCGCCACGGTGCTGGACCCTCTGCGCGCCGAACATTGGCTGGAGCTTTCCCGCGCATTGCTTGACGGATGGCTTGTCCGCGAAGCGGTCGATGCCGCGGACCGGGCCTGCGCACTTGGACCGGCAGACGCATCGGTCTGGGCCAAGCTGGGCACGGTGTACGGCCGCGCGCACGTGCAGGAAAAGTCGGCGGCGTCATTCGCCCGTGCCGTCGAACTGGCCCCGGGCTCGGCCGGTTACCGCTTCAACCTGGTGGTCGCCTTGATGGCCGTGGGCGACCTGGAGGGCGCCGAACGCGAATGCCTGGAGTGCCTGCGCCTGAACCCCGGGTTCTGGAGGGCATGGCTGATGCTCGCGCAGCTGTGCCGCCCGACCCCGCAGGACAACCATGTGGCGCTCATGCGCAAGCTGCTGTCCGCGCACCAGGGCGATGACGAGGCGGCGATGTTCCTGCATCTGGCCCTGGCCCGGGAGCTGGAAGGTCTGGCCGACTACCCGCCTGCGTTCGAGCACCTGGCCGAAGGCAAGCGCCGGGGGCGGCGTGGCCGCAACTATTCGTTCGAGCGGGACCGGAAGCTGTTCGAGGCGTTGATGGAAATGCCGCTGCCGCCACCGGATGAAGTGGCCGGCGACCCTTCCTCCGCGCCGATCTTCGTCATGGGCATGCCGCGCAGCGGCACCACGCTGGTCGAGCGCATCCTGTCCAGCCATCCGCAGGTGCATTCGGCGGGCGAGCTGGAGAATTTCCCGCTGATGGTCAAGCGCGCCAGTGGCAGCACGACCGCGTCCTTGACCGATACGGACACCCTGCGCCGGTCCTGCGACCTGGACTGGGCGCGGCTGGGCAGGGAGTACATCGAGGGCACGCGTACGCTTACCGGCGGCAAGCCGCGTTTCGTCGACAAGCTGCCGCACAACTTCCTCTACGCCGGCCATATCGCCCGCGCGCTGCCGAACGCGAGCATCGTGTGCCTGCGCCGGGGCGCCATGGACACCTGCCTGGGCAATTTCCGCCAGTTGTTCTCGCTGGCCTCGCCCTATTACGACTATTCGTTCGACCTGCTCGATACCGGGCGCTACTACCTGTTGTTCGACCGGTTGATGCGGCATTGGGAACGCACGATGCCCGGCCGCATCCTGCAGGTCGATTACGAGGACCTGGTGGACAACCAGGAGGCCGTCACCCGCCGCCTGCTGGATCACTGCCGCCTGTCCTGGGACGACGCCTGCCTGCGCTTCCAGGACAATGCCTCGCCGGTCTCCACCGCCAGCGCGGTACAGGTACGGTCGCCGATGTTCCGTTCGTCGCTGCAGCGCTGGAAGCGCTACGAGGCGCAGCTCGGTCCGTTGCGCGCCCTGCTGGAGGCTGGCGGCGTCAGGGTCGATGGCTGAGGCGGCCGCAGGTCCCACACTTGCCGGCTGCGGTGCCAGAATCCGCGGATGACGATTCCGCTCCCCGACCTGCCTGATGCCCTCGCCACGCTGCTCGACCGCGCCATCGCCCGCCTGAAGCTGGCCGCACCGGACCCGGCGCACTGGCCCCCGTCGCCCGCGTTCGAGGCCGGCCTGCGGCGGTTGGCGCTGGCCAGCGATTTCGCCATCGACACCCTGTGCCGGCAGCCGGAGCTGCTGGCGCGGCTGGACCAGGGCGATCCGCTGCCGCTGCCGGAACTGGACCCGCTGCAGCCCAGCGCCTGGCCGGTGCAGCTGCGCCGCTACCGCGCCGCCGCGTCCACGCGGCTGGTCTGGCGCGACGTCAACGGCCTGGACGAGGTGGATGCCACCCTGCGCGGCGCCACGCGGCTGGCCGAGGACTGCCTGCAGCTGGCGCTGGCCGCGCTGGAGCAGGAATTCGCCCAGCGCCACGGCGTGGTGCGCGCCGACGACGGCAGCGTGCAGCGGCTGGTGGTGTTCGGGCTGGGCAAGCTGGGCGGCGGCGAGCTGAACTTCTCGTCCGACATCGACCTGATCTACGCCTACCCGCAGGCCGGCGAGTCCGACGGCGCGCGGCCGCTGGCGGCCGAGGAATACTTCGCCCGGCTCGGCCAGCGCCTGGCGCGGCTGCTGGACGAGACCACCGCCGACGGCTTCTGCCACCGCGTCGACCTGCGCCTGCGCCCGTTCGGCAGCGCCGGGCGGGTGGCGCTGTCCTTCGCCGGCATGGACCAGTATTTCCAGCGCGAGGGCCGCGACTGGGAGCGCTATGCGTGGATCAAGGCGCGCGCGGTGGCCGGCGACATCGACGCCGGCGAGGCCTGGCTGGAAACCCTGCGCCCGTTCGTCTACCGCCGCTACCTGGACTACACCGCGCTGGACGGCCTGCGCGAGATGAAGGCGGCCATCACCGCCGAGGTCGCGCGCAGCGACCGCTTCGACGACATCAAGCGTGGGCCGGGCGGCATCCGCGAGATCGAATTCCTCGCCCAGGCCCTGCAGCTGATCCGCGGCGGCCGCGAGCCGGCGCTGCGCGAACGGCGCCTGCTGCCGGCGCTGCACGCGCTGGTGGATTCCGGGCAGATGGACGCGGCCGACGGCGCCACCCTGGTGGAGGCCTACCGCTTCCTGCGCCGGCTGGAAAACCGCCTGCAGATGCTGCGCGACGCGCAGACCCATCGCCTGCCGGCCGACCCGGACGACCGCGCGCGCATCGCGCTGGGCCTGGGTCATTCCGGTTGGGACGCGCTGCTGGCCGCGCTGGACGAACAGCGCCAGCGCGTGGCCACCGAATTCGCCGCGCTGCTGGCGCCACGCCGTGGCCAGGCCGCACCGGATGCCCTGTCCAGCTACTGGCGCGTGCTGCCCGGTGGCGGCGACGCGGCGGTGCTGGCCGAGGCCGGCTTCGCCGACGCCCACGGCGCCGACCAGTCGCTGCGCGAATTCGCGCAGTCGCTCGGGGTCAAATCGCTGTCCGATGCCGCGCGCGCGCGCCTGGACCGCGTGTTGCCGGCGCTGCTGCACGCCGCCACCCGCTCGCCGCAGCCCGACGCCGCGCTGCGCCGCGTGCTCGGCCTGCTGCAGGCGATCCTGCGCCGCACCAGCTACCTGGCGCTGCTGGACGAACAACCCAGCGCGCTCACCCGGCTGGTCAACGTGCTGGCGCGCAGCGCGCTGCTGTCCGAACGGCTGGTGGCGTTCCCGCTGCTGCTGGACGAACTACTGGACACGCGCGTGGCCGGCCCGTTGCCGGAGGCGCAGGAGATGCGCCAGGCCTGCGCCGCGGCGCTGGCCATCGACGATCCCGAAGCCGCGCTGCGCGCGCTCAACGAGGTGCGGCTGGCGCTGAGCTTCCGCATGGCACTGGCCTTCCACGACGGCCGCCAGCGCGCGGTGGACTGCACGCGCCAGCTGGCGCAGCTGGCCGACGCGGTCGTGGACACCGTGCTGGCGATGGCGCACGCCGACCTGGCCGCCGCGCACGGGCAGGTGCCCGGCGGGCGCTTTGCCATCATCGGCTACGGCAGCCTGGGCGGGCTGGAACTGGGCTTCGGCTCGGACCTGGACCTGGTGTTCCTGTACGACCACCCGCGCGATGCCGAGGAAAGCGACGGCGCGCGGCCGCTGGAAAGCAGCCGCTGGTTCGCGCGCCTGGCGCAGAAGGTGATGGCCCTGCTGTCGGCGGTCACCGCCGCCGGCCGCCTGTACGACATCGACGTGCGCCTGCGCCCGGACGGCGGCAAGGGCGCGCTGGTGTCCTCGCTGGCCAGCTATACCGACTACCAGCGCGAGCGCGCCTGGACCTGGGAGCACCAGGCGCTGGTGCGCGCCCGCGGCGTCGCCGGCGATGCCGGCCTGCTGGCTGGTTTCGAACAGGTGCGCGCCGCCACGCTGGGCCGCGCGCGCGATGCGGACACCCTGTTCGGCGACGTGCTGAAGATGCGCGCGCGCATGCGCGCCGAGCTGGACCGCAGCGATGCGGCGCGGCTGGACCTCAAGCAGGGCGCCGGCGGGCTGGTGGACCTGGAGTTCCTGCTGCAGACCGGCGTGCTGGCCGGCGCGGCGAGCGCTCCGGCGCTATGCGGGCCGCGCGAAACCCCGCGCCTGATCGACGCCCTGGCCGCCAGCGGCTGGCTGCCGGCCGCAACCGCAGATGCCCTGCACGCTGCCCATGCCACCCTGCTCGATGCCGGCCTGTCCTGCACCCTGGACCGGCGCCCGCGCATCGCCATGCCCACCCCGGACATCGAAACCGCCTGCGCGGCGATCACCGCCGCGGCGATAGCGCAGGGCCTGCCGTTCGAGCCGGGAACCTGAGAGCCCCTCTCCCCACGGGAGAGGGGTTGGGGTGAGGGCAAGGGCGAAGCCCGGCAACACCAGGCCGCATGCGGCTTCGCCTCGCCCTCATCCGGCGCTTCGCGCCACCTTCTCCCGCAGGGAGAAGGGCGCGGCGATAGCGCAGGGCCTGCCGTTCGAGCCGGGAACCTGAGATAGCCCCTCTCCCCACGGGAGAGGGGTTGGGGTGAGGGCAGGGGCGAAGCCCGGCAACACCAGGCCGCATGCGGCTTCGCCTCGCCCTCATCCGGCGCTTCGCGCCACCTTCTCCCGCAGGGAGAAGGGCGCGGCGAAAGCGCAGTGCCTGCCGTTCGAGTCGGGAACCTCAGATGACCCCTCTCCCCACGGGGGAGAGGGGTTGGGGAGAGGGCAGGGGCGAAGCCCGGCAACACCAGGCCGCATGCGGCTTCGCCTCGCCCTCATCCGGCGCTTCGCGCCACCTTCTCCCGCAGCGAGAAGGGCGCGGCGAAAGCGCAGTGCCTGCCGTTCGAGCCGGGAACCTGAGAGCCCCTCTCCCCGCGGGGGAGAGGGGTTGGGGTGAGGGCAGGCGAAGCCCGGCAACACCAGGCCGCATGCGGCTTGGTGTCGCCCTCATCCGGCGCTTCGCACCACCTTCTCCCACAATGGGAGAAGGGCTTACATCCGCGCCGGCGCCATCTTCCACAGCAGCGCGCGGAACGGCACCAGCAGGCACAGGCCGATGCCCAGCTTCACCGCCCAATCGCCGACCGCCCAGCTCACCCATGGCAGCGACGAACCGGCGAAGGCGATCGACCAGAAGATGGCCGTGTCCAGCGTGGCGCTGCAGGTGGTGGCCACCGACGGCGCGCGCCACCAGTTGCCGCTGCGCAGCCGGTCGAACACGGTGATGTCCAGCAGCTGCGCGCAGATGAAGGCCATGCACGAGGCCACCGCGATGCGCGGCGTGGCGATCCACACCGACAGCACCACCGCCACCGCGAAACCGGCCCAGGCCACGCGCCGGGCGGCCTGCGGGCCGAAGCGGCGGTTGATCAGGTTGCTGACCAGGAACGCGACCGGGTAGCTGAAGGCGCCCCAGGTCAGCCAGTCGTTGATCGGGTACTGCACCAGCACGTTCGAGCCCAGCACCACCGTGCCCATGGCCAGCACGGCCAGCAGCAGCGACAGCGGAGTGAGCGGGGCGAAGCGGATCGACGGATGCGGGGACATGGCAGCGGGCGGGCGGCAACGCCGGGGGCGCTGCGGGGAGCGGGAAGGGAGGCGGCCAGGCCGGAACCGGCAGGCGCGACGGGCGGCCATTGTAAACGGCAGCCCTGTATGGGGCTTCACCGGCCTGTTGCAGCAGCGGGCGTTGCTCACGAATCTCCCTGCCTGGGCGCGCCGGCAGGATGCGCGCTTCAGCGCGCGACGGGGCATCTGCGCGAGCGTCCCACCGCGCGTGGACAGGCGCTCCTGCAACCGCGGGAACCCGCGGCAACGGCGGGTTACAGCCCCAGCCGCGCCTTCACCTCGGCGGCGATGCGCGGCGTCTCGCGCAGCGGTTCGATGGCCTGCGGCGGGTCGGCCTGCAGCGCGTCCAGCCCGTCCAGCAGGCGCCCTCGCTCGCGCAGCGCGCGCTGGAAATGCAGCATGCGTCCCTGCGCGCGCTGGCCGAGCAGCACGCCCACCGGCACCCGGGTGGCGCAGGCCTCGGACAGCAGGTTCACCGAATCCGGCGTGCACAGCACACGGTCGGCCCAGCCCAGCAGGCCGGCATAGGGATTGCTGCCGTCGCCGCCGTCGCTCCAGATCACCCCGGGCACGTCATCGAAGGCGCGCAGCAGCGCCTGCGTCACCGGCCGTGGCGTGCGCCGCGAGGTGGTGGCCAGCACGCTGCCGCCCTCGGCGCGGATGCGCGCGGCCAGTTCCGCCAGCAGCGGCACGATGTCCTCCTGCCGCCACGGCGCGTGGTCGGTGGGGCCGCCCACCAGCAGCGCGGTACGCGGGCCGGGCAACTGCTCGAAGCTGGCGAAGGCGGCGCGGCCGCAGGCCAGCCAGTCGTCGGTCACCGGGTTCAGGCTGCCCAGCAGGGTCAGCACGTTGCCGCCGCGCAGGCGGTCGTGCGCCGGCACCACCACCAGGTCCCAGTGACGCGCGGCGATGCGCGGATCGAGGATCTGCACCGTGCGCGTGCCCCGCCGGCCGAGCACGCGCAGCGCGCCGGCCGCCTGGCGGCCGCAGCCGATCGCCAGCCCCGGCGCCGGCCCCGTGGCCAGGCGTTCGAAGCCCTCGCCGAAGCCGCGCGCGGCGCCGGGCAGGGTACGCGGCGCCAGCCAGCGCCACGGCGCGCGCGGCTCCAGCTGCAGCCGCTGCTGCCCGCCCAGGCGCAGCGCCGATGCCAACGCCACGGCCTGGCGCACGTTGCCGGCGCGGCCGTCGGTGATCGTCCAGGGAAGCGTCGATCGTTTCGCGTGTGGCATTGATTCGTTTCAGTGAGGCCTGGTGTTGCAGCAGTCGCGACGCCCTACACTGCGCCCTCTGCTGCGGGGCATTGTCCGGGGCTTTCCCGCGCAAGGCCACGACCGTAGCCAATCCATCACGGAGTTTCCATGTCTGATGTTCTTGCCGATGCCGCGCTCGACCAGCTGTTCCGCACCGCGCGCACCCAGAATGCCTTCCAGGACCGCCCGGTCGAGGACAGCCAGCTGCGCGCGCTGTACGACCTGCTGAAGTGGGGCCCGACCTCGGCCAACAGCTCGCCGGCGCGCTTCGTGTTCGTGAAGTCGGCCGAAGCCAAGCAGAAGCTGGCCCCGGCGCTGTCCGAAGGCAACCTGGCCAAGACGATGGCCGCGCCGGTCACGGTGATCGTCGGCCATGACGAGGACTTCCACGAAAAGCTGCCGTACCTGTTCCCGCACACCGACGCCAAGTCCTGGTTCGACGGCCCGCGCGAAGGCCGCCGCGAGGCCGCCTTCCGCAACGGCAGCCTGCAGGGCGCCTACCTGATGATGGCTGCGCGCGCGCTGGGGCTGGATGCCGGCCCCATGTCCGGCTTCGACAACGCCAAGGTCGACGCGGCCTTCTTCGCCGGCACCGCCATCAAGTCCAACTTCCTCGTCAACCTGGGCTATGGCGACCCGGCCGGCGTGTTCCCGCGCCTGCCGCGCCTGTCCTTCGACGAAGCCGCGCGCATCGCCTGACCCTTGTTCCTGCCCGGCATCCGTTCTGCCCCGGGCGCCGGTAAGCTGAAACCGCTCCAGCCCTCTCATCCGCATCCACAGGAGTCACCCATGTCCACCGTCACCAAGCTGCTGCTCCCGCTGGCCCTGGCCGCCGCCATCGCCGCCTGCTCCAAGCCGGCCGATACCGCCGCCCCGGCCGCGCCGGCCGACACCACCGCTGCCGCCCCGGCCGAAGCCGCGGCCCCGGCCGCCCCGGAAGTGGCGCCGATCACCGTCGCCTCCGGCACCTACAAGCTCGACCCGAGCCACACCGACGTGCTGGTGCAGTGGAGCCACCTGGGCTTCTCCAACCCCACCGCGCACTTCGGCCAGGCCGACGGCACCCTGGTCTACGACGCCGCCGACGTCAGCAAGTCCAGCGTCGAAGTGACCCTGCCGCTGGCCGGCCTGAACAGCTTCACCGACAAGTTCGACGAGCACCTGCGCAGCGCCGATTTCTTCGACGCCGCCAAGTTCCCCACCGCCACCTTCAAGAGCACCAAGGTCGAAGCGGCCGGCACCAACAAGCTCACCGTCACCGGCGACCTGACCGTCAAGGGCACCACCAAGCCGGTCACCCTGGACGTCACCCTCAACGGCGCCGGCGAGCACCCGATGCTGAAGGTGCCGTCGGTGGGCTTCGACGCCACCACCACCCTCAAGCGCAGCGATTTCGGCGTGGGCGCCTACGCCCCGGCGGTGAGCGACGAGGTCAAGGTGCGCATCACCACCGAAGCCTCGATCCCGAAGGCCGAGTAATCTGTGCCGGGCACGCGCCCGCACGCAGCACGCAGAAGGCCCGCCATTGGCGGGCCTTCTGCGTTTCGTTGGGACTGCGGCAAATCGGCCGCGCCGTGGTCCCGCCTCAGCGCAGCGCCTGCAGCCACGCCGCCACCGCCTCGCTCGGCGACTGCTTCGCCTTCAGCGCCAGCCCGCTGGCCTGCACGAAGGTCTGCGCCACCTGCGCCAGCCGCTGCCGCGCGATCAGCATCACCTGCTTTGCCGCGGCCTGCTGCTTGCGCAATTGCACGATATGGATCGACGGCCGCCCGGCCGGCGCGTACTTCTGGTCGCGGCGCAGCACGTCGGCCACCTGCGCCACCTCGTGCTCGGCCTGCAGCAGCTGCTGCTGCGCCTGCACCAGCGCACGCAGCGGCCCGCGCAGCGCCTGCGGCCGCTCGAAGCCCGCCAGCACCGCATCGCAGCGGCCATCGTCGGCCACGCGTTCGCGCAGGGTTTCCAGCATCGCCATCGTCAGTTTGGCCACGTTGCCGCCTGTTCCGTCTTGATCGGGGCGCGATTGTCGCATTGCAGATGCGCGAAAGCCCGCCATGGGCGGGCCTTCGTCTTTCCTTCATTGCTGCCGGCAGCTTATTCGCAGCGCACCGCGGTGATGGTGTTGTGCGCGTCGAGGAACACGCGCAGGCGGTCCTGGCGGATGTCCTGGGTGACGATGGTGGCCGGCCCGATTGGGTTCAGCAGCCCGGCGCCGCTTTCCTGCTTCAGGCGGCGGATGTTCGCCTCGTTGCCGGGCTGGCCCACCGCCCACTGCGACCGGGAGGCATCGCAGCGGCCGTCGCCGGACACCGTGGGGCCGGGCGTGGCCAGGCAGCCGCCCAAGCCGGCGGCGAGCAGCACGGCGGTGGCGGGAACAAGCAGCGGGCGAAGGGCGCGTGGGGTCATGACAGGCAACCGGATTGACTGCGCGCGAGCATAGCAGCGCGCGCTCATGCCGGCGTCGTGGTGCCACGCCGCGCGGTTCACTCGGCTTCGTCCGGGTCCGCCTTCCAGTAACCGGTGGCGCGGATCCAGTCCCTGGGCACCTGCAGGTGGCCTTCGACGAACTTGCGCATCATGCGCGCGCGCCGCGATTCCAGCGCGATCCAGTAATACGCATCGCCGTCGGGCGTTTCGAAATCCACCAGCGCATCTTCCAGCAGCGTGCTGCTGGCCGCGTCGAAGCCGTTGCGCTCCAGCCACGACACCCGCACCTGCGCGGCGCTGGGCAGCGGCTGGCGGTCGGCTTCTTCCGGAATCTCGATCAGCACCTCGGCCTGCGCGTGTTCCGGCAGCTCGGCCAGGCGCCGCGCAATGGCCGGCAGCGCGGTCTCATCGCCAATCAGCACGTACGCGTCGTAATCGTCGGCCACCAGGTGCGAGCCGCGCGGCCCGGCCACCACCAGCGCATCGCCCACCTGCGCCCTGGCCGCCCAGCTCGAGGCCACGCCATGGCCGTGCAGCACGAAATCCAGCACCAGCTCGCCGGCGTCGGCATCGTGGTGGCGCGGGGTGTAGTCGCGGGCGGGCGAGGGCGCCCGCCCTTCCGGGTAGCGCGGCCCCTGTTCGGTCAGCACCGGCAGCACGAACGCGCCGTCGGCATTGGGGAAGAACAGCTTGACGTGGTCGTCCGGCGACGGGCTTTCGAAGCCTTCCAGCTCGGCGCCGCCCACCACGATGCGCTGCATGTGCGGGGTCAGGCGCTCGCTGCGCAGTACCTGCAGCTGGCGGAAACGCGGGGTGAGGCGGAGGGTGCGGTTTTCATGCAATGACATGGGCATACCTGGGGTCGGTGGGCGCGGTGCGCCGGGGTGACCTGGCGGGAGGCGTCTGGCTGGGTCGTGGGGAAACAGAAAGGTCAGGCGTCGGCGTCGCCCTGGCGTACCAGCGCCGCGGCCTGTTCCAGCAGCGCGGCCACGCGCCCGGCATCGACGTCCTGCCAGCGGCCGCCGCGCAGCACCAGCGCCTTCTTGAGCCGGTGCATCGCCTCGCGTACCGGCGGCGGCAGGTTGGCCTTGGTGATGGCGCGGGCGCTGTGGTGGGCGCGCAGCTGCGCCGCCTCCACCTCCGTCTGCCGCAGCTTCAGCTGCGCCTGGCCGATCGCGGTGATGTGGTAGCGCTTGCGGCCGCCGTCTTCCTCGGCCACCACCCAGCGCTGCTTCTCGAAATCGGCCAGCAGCGGGTACACCGAGCCGGCGCTGGGCGTGTACACGCGCAGGAACATGTCGCCCACCAACTGGATCAGCTCGTAGCCGTGGCGCGGCGCCTGCCCCAGCAGCGACAGCAGCAGCAGGCGCAGGTCGCCGCGGCCGAGCGGGCGCGCGGTGGGGCGTTGGCGGGCGGTGGGCGGCGCTGCGGACGGCATGATTTCGATATATCGAATGTGGGCGGAACGATATATCGAAAACCGTGCCGGCGCAAACCGGCCGGACGAGCGCCGCGCGGCTGTCATCGCGCTGACCTGCCGCCGCGCCAGCATTGGCGCGTGGCGGGCGGCCTCGCCCGGCGTCCTGGCCGTGCCGGCAAGGCCCATGCGGGGCGAGCCCCGCATCGGGGAACACGGTGTTCCGCGGCTGGGCATCACCGCTGGCGCCTGGCCGGCAATGCCTTCAACGCAAGCGCGCTGCTGTTCCACGGGCACCACGCCGCAGCAAGGCGGGCAGGGCGCCGCGCCTGTCCGCCGCTGTCCCGCCCACGGCCATCGGCCTGTCGCGTCCTGTCCGCCAGACACCGCGATCCGCAAGGCCATACGCAGCCGTAGCCAGCTTCGCGGGCGGGCGGGTGCGCTACACTTTGCGGCTCAAAACTACTGAACAAGCGCGCGCGTGCGTGCCGTAACTGGGAGCGCCAATGAACTGGTTGAATGAAGTGCTGAACAACGACCCGAACCCCCTGGAAACCCAGGAGTGGATCGAGTCGTTGAAGGCCGTTATCGATGTCGAGGGCCCCGAGCGCGCGCATCAGTTGCTGGAAGGCATGGTGGAACTGACCCGTCGTTCGGGCGCGTTCCTGCCGTTCTCCCCCACCACCGAATACGTCAACACCATCGAGCCGCAGCTGGAGGCCAAGAGCCCCGGCAACGCCGAGCTGGAATGGCGCATCCGTTCCATCATCCGCTGGAACGCCATGGCCACCGTGGTGCGCGCCAACCGCAAGCCGGGCGACCTGGGCGGCCACATCGCCTCCTTCGCCTCCGGCGCCACGCTCTATGACGTGGGCTTCAACCACTTCTGGCGCGCCCCGAGTGAAAACCACCCCGGCGACCTGCTGTTCATCCAGGGCCACAGCGCCCCGGGCATCTACGCCCGCGCCTTCCTGGAAGGCCGCATCAGCGAGCAGCAGCTGGACAAGTTCCGCATGGAAGTAGACGGCGGCGGCCTGTCCTCCTACCCGCACCCGTGGCTGATGCCGGACTTCTGGCAGACCCCCACCGTGTCCATGGGCCTGGGCCCGCTGGCGGCCATCTACCAGGCGCAGTTCATGCGCTACCTGGAAAACCGC
>Ga0206118_100435_pt1 | contig 21053 bp, 19 predicted proteins | sample 3A20Ametagenome_FD_177999 | JGI IMG/M metagenome (GOLD analysis project Ga0206118, IMG submission 177999) | Enriched microbial communities from leaf-cutter ant dump, University of Wisconsin, Madison, United States - 3A20A | ecosystem: Environmental > Terrestrial > Nest > Insects nest > Nest dump... | reverse complement strand
TCGAGATCATGGAAGCCCATGGCCTTGATCCTTTCCGCTACGGCTTTATCTGCTTTGACGAGTGGGACGACCTGCCGGAAGTGGTCGGCGAAGATGGTGAGATTGCGCAGGAGCACCGCCCGGCCGGTAGCCGCTACAGCTTCCGCATGGACGAGCTGCTGGCATTCATCGCTCGCGGGTTCGCCCACCGGCTCACTTCGATTGAGCAACGTCTCGCGGCTGCTGGGCTGTAGGCCTTTTCCTACGCCCAAATCAGGGCCGGGCTGACTGTGCGTGCCGCGCGCATGGAAGAACCTTCCCCTGCCAGCACCGGCCGCCGGCATCTTGCCCAGGCCATCACCGCCGGGCTCGCGCAGGGAAGCGCGGGCAGCTGGCGCCGCAACTACTAGCCAACTGTCAAGTAGGCGATGGGTTAGTAGTTGCGCCATGCGCCCAGTCACACCCCATGAGACCGCCGGGCGTAGGCTGGTGGCATGGATACAGAGCTGCCCGCAGATTTCGCCTTCGGCTGGTTCATCGACGGGCCTTCGCTCGAATTCCGAGGCGAAGTTATCGCCGCAGCGACCCCTGCGAACCACGACCCGAATCCACTTTGGCGCCTGCGCATCGACCCGAGGTGCCCGCCGCGCTATGTGTTTCTGGCGTCGGAGCAGGCGTGCCGGCGGTACATGGCCGCATGGGCCCGGAAGTGGGAGGCGCAGATCCGGGAGCGGCTGGCACACCCGCCGGCAGCGTTCTCGGACTTGGGGAGCGGCACGGGCGGTCCAGCCTTGAACACGACCCACCATCGGAGGTCGCCGCGGCGCGGTTCTGGTCGGAGCGGGATCACGAAGTAGGGCCGAGGTGGTCTACTGGCAGCCGCAGAACGTGGCCCAGGCTTCCATCAGGACGCGCCGGCGCTCCAGCATGGCGCCGCGCCGATAGGCGGCTTCTGCCTTGTTCCGGATGGCATGGGCCAGCGCCATCTCGACCACCTCGTTCGGGGTTTCTGTCGTCTCCGCGGCCCAGTCGCGGAAGCTGGAGCGGAAACCGTGGACGGTGAAGGGCAGGCCTAGCCCCTTCGGCGCCGGCTTCTGGACCAGGTACAGCATCGCGTTCTCCGACAGCTTGAAGGGCGGCTCCTTCCGGCTCAGGGGTTCCAGGATCGCCAAAGCTGCCGGTGTCAGCGGCACCGAGTGTTCGCGGCCGCCCTTCATCCTGCTGGCCGGGATGTTCCAGACCGCGGCATCCATGTCGAATTCGGACCACTGTGCCCCGACCACTTCGTCCGTTCGGGCGGCGGTGAGGATGGTGAAGCGGAGCGCGCGCCGGGATCTGGCGTCCCGCTCGGCGAGCGCGGCCATGAACGCCGGCACCTCGGAATAGGGCATGGCCGCGTGGTGCCTACCCTTGGTGACCTTGGACGGCTTGGGCAGCAGGTTCTGTAGGTGACCCCGCCATCTGGCGGGGTTCTCGCCTTCCCGCATGCCATGAACCTTGGCCCAGTCCAGCACCCGCTCGATGCGGCCGCGAACGCGGGTTGCGGTGACCGTCTTTTTCTCCCAGATCGGCCGCAGGCAGGCCATTACCATCGGGGTATCCACCTCGGCCACGGGCGTGGCGCGGGCCGGGCCGTAGTCCTTCAGGGACTGGGTCCATTGGTCGGCCTGGGCGTCGTTCTTCCAGCCCGACCGGTGGGCGGCGATGTAGGCGTCCGCCGCCTCGCCGAACGTGGCGCCGGCAGACTTGGCGGCCCGACGGGTGGCGATGGGGTCATCCCCGACCACCAGCAGCTTGCGCTGGGCCACGGCGGCCTGTCTGGCCTCTGCCAGCGACACGACGGCGACGGAGCCAAGGCCCATCTCACGGCGCCGGCCGGCACGCTGGTAGCGCAGCACCCAGGACTTTGCCCCGGTCGGGCCGATGAGCAGGTACAGGCCGCCACCGTCCGCGTGGTAGCCTTGCTTAGTCAGGGTCTGAACCGCCCGGGCACTCAGGCGGTGGATCGGTCGAGCCATCGAATCTGCCCCATCATCTGCCCCATGTTTCGGGCCGGGATTGTATGAGAAGGCAGGATAAGGGTGCGGAGTCGCAGGCCTTGATACTGCTGGGTTTTGAGCCTTGCAGAGAATGCTGTGGAAGGCCGAATCGGCCTCTCACTCCGCCAGTTGAAAGACGTCTGCAAGCCATTGGGTTTGCGGGCGTTTTTCGTTTCAGGGGCATGCATCCGCATCGTGGGTCCGGCAATGCGGGAGCGCATGACTGCGAGATGTCCATCGTGCCGCGTGGAGGTGACGCATCTCCCTGCATCGCGTAACATGATCGTTGTCGAGCATCGACTGGCCCGCACCGCGGATCTGGCGATGAAGACTGAAGATTCTTGAAGAAATCGGGGGTGCACTGGTTTCGACGGGGGTTGTGAAGTCGCTTGGCGCATGCCGAGGGGGTAGCTTTCCTCGTAAATCCAGCTGCACAACTCATAGTTGCCAACGACGACAACTACGCTCTGGCCGCTTAAGGCCTAAGCCCCGAAACAGCTTGTGTCCGTGCTCGCTGCGTAGGGTCATCATCACGGAATCGCATGGGGTGGCTGCCCGTCAGCCCCAGGCTAGATGAAGCGGGCTGGTTCCGGGATGCGCTTTGCGCGCCGTGCTGTTCCGGGGCGAGATACAACGGCGAGCTAAGCATGTAGTGCCGGGGATGGAGTGCCTTCGGACGGCGGTTCAATTCCGCCCACCTCCACCATCTATCGAGCCCAGCCTTTACCGGCTGGGCTTTTTCTTTTGCCGGGATGCGCCAGTCGCCTGCAGGCGACGTGGCATGCGCAGACGCGACGGCGGGCGCTTGACGGTGCTGCGACCTTTCTGCGACGTGCCGCTGCCGAACATGGCCGTCACATTCCTGTGCTGGCATGGCCCGATGCAGTGCCCTGGTTCGTATCGCTTGAATGGACTGGCCGCGAACGTCGGAGCGGATTTCCGCAGGCGCGCGATGCCATCTTCGTGGATGTGCCTGGGGCTGGTGGTGGCGGTGGGCGCCGCATTCATGGCCGTGCAGCCGGGCATGCAGGCCCTGGCCGTTCTGGCGCTTGCCGTGCTCTGCCATCGCGCATTCCGGCAGCCTGCGCTGGTGCCACTCAGGCGTCCAGGGTTCGCGGCGATGCTGCTGCTGGCGGTGTCATCGGCCCTGGGCGTCGTGGCGGGCCTGTGGGTGCCCAGGGGCCTGGCAGAACTCGGCGGCGTCATTGCCGTGGTGCAGGCGGCGGGCTATGCGGCCCGCGTATCCGGCGTTTCCGTGCGCCTGCAGGCAGTCGTTGACGCGCTGGAGGATGCGGAACTTCTGGCGATGCTGCCTGCGGAAGCCGCAGTGGAGGCGCGGCGCTGGATGGCGGGCGATGAGCGCGATGCCGGGCGGCTCGCCGTGGTGGTGCCGCTGGCGGCGCTGCATGTCGCGCAGCGCCGGTGCGATGTCCGCGTGCGCGGCGGGCGGGCGCTGCTGCAGGGCTGAAGGCGGGGCGGCGGCCCGCCGCTCCGCACTCAGGCGTTGCGGTTGTGGGCGCGCAGGGCGCGCTGCTTCTCGCGCGCCCAGTCGCGGTCCTTGGCCGCATCGCGCTTGTCGTGGGCCTGCTTGCCCTTGGCGAGTGCGATTTCGAGCTTGATGCGGTTCTTGCTCCAGTACATCGCGGTCGGCACCAGCGTGTAGCCGTCGCGCTCCACCCGTCCGATGAGCTTGTCGATCTCGCGCCGGTGCAGCAGCAGCTTGCGCTGGCGCCGGTCCTCGGGAATGGTGTGGGTGGAGGCCTGGATCAGCGGCGTGATCTGCGCGCCGATCAGGAAGATTTCGCCGTCCTTCACGTAGGCGTAGGCGTCGGTCATGTTGCCGCGCCCGGCGCGGATGGCCTTGATCTCCCAGCCCTGCAGCACCAGCCCGGCCTCGAAGCGTTCCTCCAGGTGGTACTCGTGGCGCGCGCGCTTGTTGAGCGCGATGGTTTTGTCGGCCTGCGCGTTCTTTGCTTTATCCTTACCGGGTTTCTTGCTCATTTCCGTATTGTCTCCGATTCGGGGGCTTTCCGAACATCCATCCGTATCCCGCATGCCTACCATCCGCCGCAGCGCCCTGGTCGAACAGCCAGCCGAGCGCATGTTCGACCTGGTCAATGACGTCGCCGCCTATCCGCGGCGTTTCCGCTGGTGCGAGGCGGCGCAGATCCTGGAGGAGGGGCCCGAGCGCCTGGTGGCCCGGCTGGACCTGGGGCTGGGCTCGTTCCGCACCTGGTTCATGACCGAGAACGCGCTGCAGCGCCCGGGCAGCATCGACATGCAGTTGAGGGATGGTCCCTTCAAGCGCCTGCATGGGCGCTGGCAGTTCCAGCCGCTTTCCGACACCGCCTGCAAGGTGAGCCTCGAGCTTGAGTTCGAGCCGACCTCGCGCCTGCTCGGGCCGGCGCTGGCGCTCGGTTTCCAGGGCCTGGCCGACCGCATGGTCAACGACTTCGTGCGCGTGGCCGAGCAGGGGGGCTGAACCGTGCGCGTGGACGTGGTGCTGGCCTGGCCGGAGCGCTACCTGCGCCGGGAACTGGTCCTGCCGGAGGGCTGCACCGTCGGCGAGGCCGTGGAAGCGGCGGCGCTGGACGTTGGCGGCCATTCCGTGGCCATGGCGGTCCATGGCGTGCTGGCGCGGCCGCAGCAGGTGCTGCACGACGGGGACCGCATCGAACTGCTCCGGCCGCTGCTGGCCGACCCCAAAGAAAATCGCCGCCGGCGGGCGCGCGGCGGCGATTGATCCCGTGCGTGGTGGCTGGATTCAGCGGCCGCCGCGCTTCTTCTTGTCCTTGGCCAGGTTGCGGCCGAACTGGCGCACGCTCTTCTGGGCCAGTTCCGCGTCCTGGTTGGGGAAGTAATCGCCTTCCCAGCGGGTGACGCGGTCGTTCTCGAAGAACACGGTGAAGTTCTTCACCTCGGTCTTGCCCAGGCGGTTCACGCGCTGGCTGGAGGTGTAGTCCCAGCGCTGGGCATGGAACGGATCGGGAATGGACGGCGTTCCCAGCAGCGCGTTGACCTGCTGCTTGCTCTGGCCGACCTGCAACTGGGCGACGGACTTTTCTTGCAGCAGGTTGCCCTGGTAGATGGGCTGCTTGTAGATGATGCCGCAGCCGGTGGTGGACAGGGCGACAACGGCGATCAGCAGGAGGTTGCGCATTGGGACGGGCGATTGAGGAAATCACGGCGATGATACACTCCCCGGCACCCAGCGCGATCTGACCGGAGGCAACTGGCGTTAAACCGCCAATGAACACGATGGCCATGGAATCCAACGACCTGCGCAAAGTCGGCCTGAAGGTGACGCATCCGCGGATGCGCATCCTGGCGCTGCTCGAGCAGAACACCCCCCACCACCACCTGACCGCCGAGGACATCTACCGGCAGCTGCTCGATTGCGGCGACGAGATCGGCTTGGCCACGGTGTACCGCGTGCTGACCCAGTTCGAGGCGGCGGGCCTGGTGCTCAAGCACAATTTCGAAGGGGGGCAGGCGGTCTATGAGCTGGACCGCGGCGGCCACCATGACCACATGGTGGACGTGGATACCGGCAAGATCATCGAGTTCGAAAGCCGCGAGATCGAGGAACTGCAGAAGAAGATCGCGGCCGACCACGGCTACGAGCTGGAAGAGCATTCGCTGGTGCTGTACGTGCGCAAGAAGCGGCGCTGAGCGGCGGACTGGTGCCGCGCAGGCAGGCAAGGACACCGGCCGTGGGCCGGTGTCTTCGTTTTCGGGAACTTCAAGTCGTCAGCGGAGGCGCCTGGCTCCCGCCGGAAGAAGGCGCCAACGCCGGGCGAGGAAGACCATTCCGGTGCCCGAGGGGCGGGGCTTCGCCGCACAACCTCTTTCAGCCCGTCCTCGCCCCGGTCCCCGGGCCGGAGGCGCTTGTCACGAGCGGCCCGTGAAGGGCCTGCCACCGGCGAGATCCGGGCGGGCCCGCTTCAGACCTCGGCCAGCAGCTTGCGGGCGGCGGCGCGGGCTTCCTTGCTGACTTCGGCGCCGCCGAGCATGCGTGCCAGTTCTTCCTCGCGCCCCCTGGCGTCGAGCAGTTCCACCGCGCTCTGGGTCATGCCCTCCACCGGGGCCTTGCTGACCCGGTAATGGGCGTGGCCCTTGGAGGCCACCTGGGGCAGGTGGGTCACGCACAGCACCTGGCGGCGCTCGCCCAGGGCGCGCAGCTTCTTGCCGACGATGTCGGCCACGGCACCGCCGATGCCCGAGTCCACTTCATCGAACACCATGGTCGGCACCGCATCCAGGCCCAGCGCGGCCACCTCGATGGCCAGCGAAATGCGCGAAAGCTCGCCGCCGGAGGCGACCTTGCGCAGCGCCCGCGGCGGCTGCCCGGCATTGGCCGCCACCAGGAATTCGACCCGTTCGGCGCCATTCGGGTCCGGGCGCGGTTGCGGCTGGGGTTCCAGTTCGATCAGGAACTGGCCACCGCCCATGCCCAATTCGCCGATCAGGGCGGTGGTGGTGTCCGACAGCGCCCTGGCCGAGGCGGTGCGGCTGGCGGTGAGCAAGGCGGCCTGCGCCTGCCAGTGCGTGGCGGCCTTGTCGATCTCGCCGGCCAGCCGCGACAGGCGCTCGTCGGCGCCGCGCAGCTGCTCCAGCTCCGCCTCGATGCGGTCGCGGGTGGCAGCCAGCTCTTCCATCGGCACGCGGTGCTTGCGTGCCAGGTCGTGCAGGCGGCCGAGCCGGCGTTCGATCTCCTCGAAGGCCTCCGGGTCGCTGTCCAGGTCGTCCTGCACCCGGTCCAGCTGGGCCAGCGCTTCGTGCAGCTGGATGCCGGCGGCGTCGAGCATGCCGTCGATCTCGCCCAGCCGCGCGTCGTGCTGGCTGACCCGCGACAGCTCGTGCCGCACCTGTTGCAGCAGGCCGAGCAGGGAAGGGCCGTCGTCGCCATTGAGCGCGCTGCCGGCGTACTGGCAGGCTTCGATCAGCGCGGTGGAATGGGCCTGGCGGCGGTGGCTGGCGGCCAGCGCCGCCACCGCCGCCGGTTCCAGTTCCTCGCGCTGCAGTTCGCCGAGCTGGTGTTCGAGGAAGGCGATGCGGTCGGAGACGTCGCCCTGCTGCGACAGTGCGTCGCGCTCGTCGATCAGCGCCTGCCACTGGCCGCTGGCGACGCGTACCGCCGCGCGTTCGGCATCGTTGCGGGCATAGGCGTCGAGCAGGGCCAGTTGGCTGGGGCGCGACAGCAGCGCCTGCTGCTCGTGCTGGCCATGGATCTCGACCAGGAAGGCGGCCAGTTCGGCCAGCTGCGACACCGGTACCGGGCGGCCGTTGATGAAGGCGCGCGAGCCGCCGTCGGCGCGGATCACCCGGCGCAGCTGGCACTGGTCCTCGTCGTCGAGCTCGTTGTCCCGCAGCCAGCGGCGGGCCGGGGCCTCGTCGGTGAGGTCGAATTCGGCCGAAAGCTCGGCCCGGCCGGCGCCGTGGCGGACCACGCCGCTGTCGGCGCGCAGCCCGGACAGGAAGCCCAGGGCATCGACCATCAGCGACTTGCCGGCGCCGGTTTCGCCGGAAACCACGGTCATGCCCGGCCCGAATTCCAGTTCGGTGGCGCGGACGACGGCGAAATCCTTGATCGAAAGATGTCTGAGCATGGTCGGCAGAGGTTGGGGCCGCGCAAAGCTAGCACGCGCATGCGGCAGGTCAATCCGGGAAGGGCGCTGCGTGCGCCACATTAATGCGCGACCGTCGCAGGGAGTGAGCCGGAGCCTTGAAACCCGGGGGGCAGCCCACATACGGGGGAGCAGGCAGGCGGCAGAACGACCGCCAGGGAACCGGAAATGAACCAAGACCACCCCGATTTCGAGACCGAGAACAGCGCCGGCGGCGCGGCCGAGGCGCAGGACGCCGAGCTCCAGGCGCTGCGCGCCGAGATCGAGCAGCTCAAGGGCGAGTCGCTGCGCGAGCGCGCCGACCTGGAGAACCAGCGCAAGCGCGTGGCGCGCGACATCGAACAGGCGCGCAAGTTCGCCAACGAGAAGCTGCTGGGCGAACTGCTGCCGGTGTTCGACAGCCTGGATGCCGGGCTGGCGGCGGCCGGCAGCGAGCCCAGCCCGCTGCGCGAAGGGCTGGAGCTGACCTACAAGCAACTGCTCAAGGTCGCCGCCGACAACGGCCTGACCCTGCTCGACCCGGTGGGCCAGCCCTTCAATCCGGAACACCACCAGGCCATCAGCCAGGTCGACGCCCCGGCCGGCGTGGCCCCGGGCGCGGTGGTGACCGTGTTCCAGAAGGGCTACCTGCTCAACGAGCGCCTGCTGCGGCCGGCGCTGGTGGTGGTGGCCCGGGTCGACTGACCCGCGCCGGCTGGCCGCCGCCTTAACGCGGGCGGCCGCCGGCAAACAGTGTTCCGGGGGTGGCTTGAATGTCATCCGGCCATCCCCCACATCCCGTTCATACCCGGCGGCTGCCGGCACACGAATCCTCAGGAGTCCCCCATGGGCAAGATCATTGGTATCGACCTCGGCACCACCAACTCGTGCGTGGCGATCATGGACGGCGGCAAGGCCCGCGTCATCGAGAACTCGGAAGGCGACCGCACCACGCCCTCCATCGTCGCCTACACCAAGGACGGCGAAGTGCTGGTGGGCGCCTCGGCCAAGCGCCAGGCCGTCACCAATCCGAAGAACACCTTCTACGCGGTGAAGCGCCTGATCGGCCGCAAGTTCACCGACGGCGAGGTGCAGAAGGACATCGCCCACGTGCCGTACGGCATCCTGGCCCACGACAACGGCGACGCCTGGGTGCAGACCAGCGACGGCCGCAAGATGGCGCCGCAGGAAATCTCGGCCAAGGTGCTGGAGAAGATGAAGAAGACCGCCGAGGACTTCCTTGGCGAGAAGGTCTCCGAGGCGGTCATCACCGTGCCGGCGTACTTCAACGACAGCCAGCGCCAGGCGACCAAGGACGCCGGCCGCATCGCCGGCCTGGACGTCAAGCGCATCATCAACGAGCCGACCGCGGCCGCGCTGGCCTACGGCCTGGACAAGGGTGACAACAAGGACCGCAAGATCGTCGTCTACGACCTGGGCGGCGGCACCTTCGACGTGTCGATCATCGAAATCGCCAATGTCGACGGCGAGAAGCAGTTCGAGGTGCTGGCCACCAACGGCGACACCTTCCTTGGCGGCGAGGACTTCGACAACCGCGTCATCGAGTACCTGGTCGACGAGTTCAACAAGGACCAGGGCATCGACCTGCGCAAGGACCCGCTGGCCCTGCAGCGTCTGAAGGACGCGGCCGAGCGCGCCAAGATCGAGCTGTCCAGCGCGCAGCAGACCGAAGTCAACCTGCCGTACGTCACCGCCGACGCCTCCGGCCCGAAGCACCTGAACATCAAGCTGACCCGCGCCAAGCTGGAAGCGCTGGTGGAAGACCTGATCAGGAAGTCGATCGAGCCGTGCCGCACCGCGCTGAACGATGCCGGCCTGCGTTCGAGCGACATCAGCGAGGTGATCCTGGTCGGCGGCCAGACCCGCATGCCGAAGGTGCAGCAGGCCGTGGCCGAGTTCTTCGGCAAGGAGCCGCGCAAGGACGTCAACCCGGACGAGGCCGTGGCGCTGGGTGCCGCGATCCAGGGCGGCGTGCTGGCCGGCGACGTCAAGGACGTGCTGCTGCTGGACGTGACCCCGCTGTCGCTGGGCATCGAGACCCTGGGCGGCGTGTTCACCAAGATCATCGAGAAGAACACCACCATCCCGACCAAGGCCTCGCAGGTGTTCTCCACCGCCGAGGACAACCAGTCGGCGGTGACCGTGCACGTGCTGCAGGGCGAGCGCGAGCAGGCCCGCTACAACAAGTCGCTGGCCAAGTTCGACCTGACCGGCATCGAGCCGGCGCCGCGCGGCCTGCCGCAGGTGGAAGTGTCCTTCGACATCGACGCCAACGGCATCCTGCATGTGTCGGCCAAGGACAAGAAGACCAACAAGGAACAGAAGGTCGAGATCAAGGCCGGTTCGGGCCTGTCCGAGGACGAGATCAACCGCATGGTGGCCGACGCCGAGGCGCACCGCGAGGAAGACAAGAAGTTCCAGGAGCTGGTGCAGGCCCGCAACCAGGCCGACGGCCTGATCCACGCCACCCGCAGCGCCATCACCGAGCACGGCAGCAAGGTCGGCGGCGATGTCATCGGCAAGGTGGAAGCGGCGCTGGCCGACCTGGAAACCGCGATGAAGGGCGACGACAAGGCGCAGATCGAAGCGAAGTCCAAGGCGCTGGAGGAAGCCGGCCAGTCGCTGTACGCCGCCGCTTCGGCCGGCGAGCAGGGCGGCCCGGCCCCGGGCGCCGGCGCGGCCGGTCCGTCGAACGACGACGTGGTCGACGCCGAGTTCACCGAGGTCAAGGACGACAAGAAGTCCTGATGTCCAGTGCCCCTCTCCTCCGGGAGAGGGGTTGGGGTGAGGGTTCGGGAGCGCGATGCGGTCCCGGACCCTTGTCGCATCAACGAACCCCCGCCCCAGCCCTCCCCGCGGAGGGGGAGGGAGAGGTAGAGCATGAGCAAGCGCGATTACTACGAAGTACTGGGCGTCTCCCGCGACGCCGGTGACGAGGAACTGAAGAAGGCCTATCGCCGTTGCGCGATGAAGCATCACCCGGACCGCAATCCGGGTGATGCCGCGGCCGAGGCCGCCTTCAAGGAATGCAAGGAGGCCTACGAGGTCCTGTCTGACGGCAACAAGCGGCGCCTGTACGACGCCCACGGCCATGCCGCGTTCGAGCATGGCATGGGCGGAATGGGCGGCGGTCCGGGCGGCCCGGACATGGGCGACATCTTCGGCGACATCTTCGGCAACATCTTCGGCGGCGGGGGCGCGCGCCAGGCGCGCCGCGGCGCCGACATCGGCTACGTGATGGAGCTGGACCTGGAAGAAGCGGTGGCCGGCGTGGAGCGCCGCATCGAGATTCCGACCCTGGTCGAATGCCGCGACTGCGACGGCAGCGGCTCGGAGGACGGCAAGGTCGAGACCTGCAACGTCTGCGGCGGCCGCGGCCAGGTACGCATGCAGCGCGGCATCTTCGCCATGCAGCAGGCCTGCCACAACTGCGGCGGCCGCGGCCAGATCGTGGCCAGGCCGTGCAGGACCTGCCACGGCAACGGCCGCGTCGAGGAAGACAAGGTGCTGTCGGTGAAGGTGCCGGCCGGCGTCGATACCGGCGACCGCATCCGCCTGCAGGGTGAGGGCGAGGCCGGCCCTGCCGGTACGCCGCCGGGCGACCTGTATGTGGAAGTGCGCGTGCGCGAGCATCCCATCTTCACCCGCGACGGCGACGACCTGCACTGCGAAGTGCCGATCCGCATCTCGCAGGCGGCGCTGGGCGATGCGGTGCGCGTGGCCACGCTGGGCGGCGAGGCGGAGATCCGCATTCCCGCCGAGACCCAGACCGGCAAGCTGTTCCGCCTGCGCGGCAAGGGCGTCAGGTCGGTGCGCAGCCGCACCGAAGGCGACCTGTACTGCCGCATCGTGGTGGAGACGCCGGTCAACCTGACCGCTGAGCAGCGCAGGCTGCTGGAGCAGTTCGAAGCGACCTTCGTCGGCGACGAAGCGCGCAAGCACTCGCCCAAGTCGGCCACCTTCCTGGATGGCGTCAAGGGCTTCTGGGACCGGATGACGTCATCCTGATCCAAAGATTCTCTGTAGGAGCGACTTCAGTCGCGAAAGGGCTTCACCGGGAAAGCCATCGCGACTGAAGTCGCTCCTGCGGGACTATCGAGGCCGCAGCCCGCTGCGGCTTCGTCGTTTCCGGCGTTTGGTTGCGTGCGCATCCATGCCCTCGGCCGTCGTTGCCGCAGGCGTAGAATGCGGCGATGAACGACGTCGACCACAGCCATCTCGTGCACGGTCGCCGGCAGCGCCCGGACGGGCCCTCGCCGGTGGACGTGATCTCCGTACAGTCGCAGCTGGTCTATGGCCACGCCGGCAACAGCGCGGCGGTGCCGCCGCTGCGCGCCCTGGGCCTGCGCGTGGCGGAGATTCCCACCACCCTGCTCAGCAATGCGCCGTTCTACGCGACGCTGCGCGGCCGCGTGCTGCCGGCGGACTGGTTCGCCGAGCTGCTGCAGGGCGCCAGCGAGCGCGGCCTGCCGCAGCGCGCCGGCGCGCTGGTATCCGGTTATTTCGGCAGCGTCGCCAACGGCGCGGCCTTCGCCGACTGGCTCGACGGCGTGCTGCCGTCCTGCCCGGGCCTGCGCTACTGCCTGGACCCGGTGATCGGCGACACCCACACCGGGCCTTATGTCGAACCCGGGCTGGAACGCATCTTCGCCGAGCGCCTGCTGCCGCATGCATGGCTGGTCACGCCCAACGCCTTCGAGCTGGGGCGGCTGACCGGCATGCCGGCGCTGGAACAGGACGACGCCATCGCCGCCTCGCGCGTCCTGCTGGAGCGCGGCCCGCAGTGGGTGATCGCGCACTCGGTGTCCGGCGTGCCTGGCGAACTGGTGACGCTGGCGATCGGCCGCGACCAGGTCTGGCGCTGGGCTTCGCCGCACCTGCCGGTGGACGTGGCCGGCACCGGCGACGTGCTGATGTCGCTGCTGGTGGCGTTCCTGCTCAAGGGCCATGCGTTCGAGGACGCGGTGGGCCGCGCCATCGCCGGCGTGCATGCCGCGCTGGAGGCGACGCTGGCCCAGGGCGTGGAGGAGTTCGACGTGCTGGCGGCGGCGCCGGCCGCGCTGGGCACGCCGTACCGTTTCCGCGCCGAGCGGCTGGCATGAGCGTGGCGCAGGCGCCAGCGGCGCCCGTCATCGGCATCGTCGGCAGCGGCGGCGCCTACGGCCGCTGGCTGCGCGGCTTCTTCCAGTCGCGCATGGGCCTGGAGGTGATCGGCCACGATCCGGTCGATGCCGCCTCGCAGACGCCGGAGCAGCTGCTGGAACGCGCCGACGTGCTGCTGTTCTCCGCGCCGATCCGGCATACGCCGGCGCTGATCGACGATTACGTGCGGCGCTCGGCCGGACGCGAGCGCGGCCGCCTGTGGCTGGACGTGACCTCGATCAAGAGCGCGCCGGTGGCGGCGATGCTGCGTTCGCAGGCCAGCGTGGCCGGCCTGCATCCGATGACCGCACCGCCCAAGGCGCCCACGCTCAAGGGCCGGGTGATGGTGGTGTGCCAGGCGCGCGTCGATGCGCGGTGGCAGCCGTGGCTGGAGCAGCTGTACGCCGCGCTGGAAGCCGAGTGCGTGCCGGCCACGCCCGAGCACCACGACCGGGTGATGGCGCTGGTGCAGGCGATGGTGCATGCCACCCACCTGGCGCAGGCCGGGGTGATGCGCGGCTACGCACCACTGCTCGGCGATCTGCAGGCGCTGATGCCGTACCGCTCGACCGCGTTCGAGCTGGATGCGGCGGTGATCTCGCGCATCCTGTCGCTGAACCCGGCGATCTACGAGGACATCCAGTTCGGCAATCCGCATGCGGGCGAGGTGCTGGATCGCCTGCTAGGGCAGCTGCAGCAGCTGCGCGCGCAGCTGGCCGATGGCAGCGATGCGGCGCGCGCGGCGTTCCGCAGCCAGTTCCTCGACGACAACCGCGCGGCGGTGGGCGAGCAGACCCTGCGCGACGGCAACTACAGCTTCGAGCGGCTGGGCTACCTGCTGGCCGACCTGACCGACACGCGCGCGATGAGCGTGCACCTGCCCGAGGACCGCGCCGGCTCGCTGCGCGAGCTGCTGCACGTGTTCGAACGGCATGGCATCAGCCTGTCCTCGATCCACTCCTCGCGCACCCCCGGCGGCGAGGTGCACTTCCGCATGGGCTTCGCGCAGCGCTACGCGCCGGCCGTGCTGGAAGCGGCCGCGCGCGAGATCGACCACAGCGGCATCGGCCGGGTGCTGGACCGCTGAGCGCGCGTTCATCCACAGCCGCTGTGGATGACCTGCGCACAAGCCTGTGGATGGATGCCCGCAGCCCTTGCGGCACAAGGCTGTCAAGACGGCTGGTCAATTCCTGGCCAGCCATCGTCGCAGTATCGGCGGATCGACGGCGGGCCATTCCGCCTGGCTGTGTCGCGTCGCTGCGTGCGTCCGCGCGTTGCCGCGCGCATTCATCCACAGCGGGTGTGGATGACCTGCGCACAAGCCTGTGGATGAACGCCGGCGGCCCTTGTCGCGCAAGGCTGTCAAGATGGCTGGTCAATTCTTCGCCAGGCGCATTCCTGCGCGCCTTCTGGTTTCAGATCGTCAGCCGCAGCTCGCCGTCGAGGGTGGTGAATTCGCGCGCGTTGCGCCGCAGGTGGCGGCCGTCGTCCAGCTCATAGCGCGGCGTGGCGTCGGCATCGCCCGCGTTTCCCGGCTCGGGAATGAACTCGATGATGATGTGGCTCTCGCCATTGCTGTCGGTGGCGGGGAACTGGCGGAACGCCATGGCAACCTCCTGCGTGCATGCAACCCGGTTCGGCCGGGCCAGCGTGCTGCGCCGCGCGTTAGCCCGGCGTCGAGGGATGTTCGTCCGCGCGCGTGCATCGTCACGCGCGTCATGCGTGGTGCGCATCGCGCTGCGGTTCAGTCGATGAACTGCAGCCGCGCCAGTTCCGCGTACAGGCCGCCTTCGCGCAGCAGCTGCTCGTGCGTGCCCTGCGCCACGATGCGACCGTGGTCCATCACCACGATGCGGTCGGCCTTGAGCACGGTCGCCAGGCGGTGCGCGATCACCAGCGTGGTGCGGCCGGCCATCAGCCGTTCCAGCGCCTGCTGCACCGCGCGTTCGCTCTGCGCGTCCAGCGCGCTGGTGGCTTCGTCCAGCAGCAGGATCGGCGCGTCCTTGAGCAGGGCGCGGGCGATGGCGATGCGCTGCTGCTGGCCGCCGGACAGGCGCGCGCCGCGCTCGCCCAGTTCGCTGGCGTAGCCCTCGGGCAGGGCACGGATGAAGTCGTCGGCCTCGGCGGCACGCGCGGCGGCGCGCACGTCCTCGTCGCTGGCCTGCAGGCGGCCGTAGCGGATGTTCTCCGCCGCGCTGGAGGCGAACAGCGCCGGCTGCTGCGGTACCAGCGCGATCCGTTCGCGCAGCGCCGCCGGTTCGGCCTGGCGCAGGTCGATGCCGTCGATGCTGATCGCGCCAGCGTCGGGGTCGTGGAAGCGCAGCAGCAGCGACAGCACCGTGCTCTTGCCGGCGCCGGACGGGCCGACCAGGGCCACGGTCTCGCCCGGCCGCACATGCAGGGTGAAGCCTTCCAGCGCGGGCTGCCCCGGGCGCTGCGGGTAGTGGAACACCACGTCGTCGAAACGGATATCGCCGTGCAGCGGCGTGGGCAGGGCGAGCGGCATGGCCGGCGCGCGCACGCCGGGGCGTTCCTGCAGCAGCTCGGCGATGCGGCCCATGCCGCCGGCCGCGCGCTGCAGCTCGTTCCATACCTCGGCCAAGGCGCCGACCGAGCCGCCGCCGATCAGCGCATAGAACACGAACTGGCCCAGTTCGCCCTTGCTGATGCGCCCGGCGATGACGTCGTGCGCGCCGGACCACAGCACCAGCACCACCGCGCCGAACACCAGGGTGATGACGATGGCGGTGACCAGCGACTGGGTGCGGATGCGGCCGCGCGCGGTCGCCACCGCCACGCGCACCGCCTCGGCGAAGCGCCCGGTCTCATAGCCTTCGCGCGCGTGCGCCTGCACGGTGCGGACCGCGCCGAGGGTTTCGCTGGCGAGGTTGTTGGCATCGGCGACGCGGTCCTGGCTGGCGCGCGAGGCCTTCTCCAGGCGGCGCGCGCCGAGCACGATCGGCAGCACGGCCAGCGGGATGCCGACCAGGGTGAAGGCGGCCAGGCGCGGGCTGGTGACGAACAGCATCGCCAGGCTGCCGACCACGGTGACGGTACTGCGCAGCGCCACCGACATGCTGCTGCCGACCACGCTGCGCAACAGCTCGCTGTCGGCCGACAGGCGCGAGACCAGCTCGCCGCTGCGGTTGCGGTCGTGGAACTGCGCATCCAGCCCGATCAGGTGCGCGTACAGCTGCCGTCGCAGGTCGGCCACGACCTTCTCGCCCAGCAGGGACACGAAGAAGAAGCGCGCCGCGCTGGCCGCGGCCAGCACCACCACCACGGCGAACACCAGCAGGAACACCTGGTCGATGTTGCTGCCGTTGCTGAAGCCGTCGTCGATCATGCGCCGGAACGCGACCGGGAAACTCAGCGTGGCCGCCGAGGCGACGGCCAGTGCCACCAGCCAGGCGACGAACAGCCCCATGTGGCGGCGCACGAACGGCCACAGCGCACGCAGCGTGCCCAGCCGTGCCTTGGCGGAAGTGGGGGAAGCAGGTGCGGTTTCGGTCATGGGCGGGGCATCGGGAGAAGGGAGGGCCGGCACCGGCCTCAGCCGCCGGCGTCGAGCCAGCGCACCCTGTCACGGGTGGCGTCGCGCAGCTGGGTTTTCAAGCCGTCCACGCGGTCGGCGGGCAGTTCGATGGACAGCTGCGCGCCGTGCTCGTCGAACGCTTCGTCGAGTTTGTCGGCCGCGTGGGTGGCCAGCTGCGTGTACACGGTACCGAGTTCGTCGAACGGGCAGGCCAGCCGCAGCCGGCGCATCGCCACCAGCGGCAGGCGCGGCGCCAGCCGCAGGCATTCGGCCGCGGTGCCGCCATAGGCGCGCACCAGCCCGCCGGCGCCGAGCTTGATGCCGCCATACCAGCGGGTCACGACCACGGCCACGCGGTCGTAGCCCTGGCCGTCGATCGCGGCGAGGATGGGGCGCCCGGCGGTACCGGCGGGCTCGCCATCGTCGCTGGAACGGTATTCGTTGCCGCAGCGGTAGGCCCAGCAGTTGTGGGTGGCATCGGCCACCGCAACATCGGCGACGAAGGACAGCGCATCGGCCGCGCTGCCGATCGGCATGGCCTGGGCAAGGAAACGGCTGTGCTTGATCTCCAGCACGTGGCTGGCGGGCGCGGCGAGGGTATCGGGCATCGCGCACATTCTAGGCGGCCGGCCGATGGTTTTGCCGGATCAGGCTCCCTGGCGGCCGGCGGCGGAGAGCCGCGCGCCGCTCAGTCGGCCAGCAGCGGCCGCAGATCGCGCGGAATGCGCGCTTCCGGATAGGCCTGCACGAACCGCGCCAGGCTGGCGCGCGCGGCATCGGCATCGCCTTCGTCGCGACGGGAGCGGATGCGCTCCAGCCACTTCCGGCGCGGGAGCCGGGCGTCCTCGTCGATGCCGTCCGGCGCGACGACCGCGACGCTGGCCTGTTCGCGCAGCACGGAACCGGTCGTGCGCACCGCTCCATCGGCAAGAGGCTGCGGCGCGCTGGAGCGCAGCCGCATCGCCGCCGGTGCAGCCTGCTGCGCCGGTGCTTCGACGACCACGGGCGCGGGCTCCAGAACGTAACTGGCCGATGCCGGTGGTGCGGGCGGCGGCGGTGGCGCAGCGGCCGCGCGCGCCGGCGACGGTGCGGATTCCTGCCGGGGCGTGGACCTGGCTTCGGCCTTGGCGGCCCGAACCGGAGCGACCGGTGGCGGTGGTGGTGCCGGCCGTGCGGCGGCTGCCTCGGGTGCGGCCGGTGGTGCAGGCATCGCTCCCCCGGACGCAGCGTCCGCTGCCGGTGCTTCCTGCGCAGCGGTGGGAGCGGCGAGGGGCGGCGGCGGTACCGACGGCGGCACCGGCCGCAGCTGCCAGGCCAGGCCGACCACCAGCACCAGGGAGGCGGCCACGGCCAGCGACGACACCAGCCCGCGGCGCCGGCGATGCCGCGAAAGCGGGGCACTGACGGTGAACGCAGCCGGCGGCGCGGAAGGCCGCGGAGGCGGCGCTGCGGACGGTTCGCGCGCAAGCGCGGCGATGGCCGCGTCGGTGCCTGCCGACGGTGCGAGATCCGCGGCCGGGCGGCCCAGCAGCCGCGCCAGTTCGCGCTCTTCGGGAGTCAGGGGCTCGGACATGTTCATTCGCTCAACCTCGCGCGCAGCTTGTCCATCGCATAGCGCAGCCGCGATTTGACGGTTTCCCGGCCCACGCCGGTGATCTGCCCGATCTCCTCCAGGCTCAGTTCCTGTTCCAGGCGCAGGATCAGGACCTCCTGCTGTTCCTGCGGCAGTTCGGCCATCGCCTGGCGCAGCTGCAGCCGCTGCGCCTGCTCGTCGGCCAGCAGCTCCGGCGTGCAGGTATCGGCCAGGCGCGCGGTGCGTTCGTCGGCATCATCCGGCGTCGCCGGCCGGTGCCGCGCGGCGCGCCAATGATCGTTCAGGCGGTTGTGGGCGATGCGGAACAGCCAGGTGGCGAAGGCCGCCTCCGGCTTCCAGCCCGAGCGGGCATGGATCAGCCGCTGCCACACGTCCTGGAACAGTTCCTCGGCCAGCGAGCGGTCGCGCAGCTGGCCCAGCAGGTAATGGAACAGGCGCGCGCGATGGCGCGCATACAGTTCGGCGAACGCCGCGCCGTCGCCCTCGGCGTAGGCCAGCATCAGCGCTTCGTCGGTCGGGGCTTGGACGGCGGTATCCACGTGCCGCAGCCTAAGCGCTCGCCGCGCCACTGCCTAGTCGCCTGCCGGCGCGGGCCGGTCCGCGTTCAGGAAATGTCGATGCCTGCGCACCGGAGCCGGGGCCAGCGGCGTTATGCTGCACCCCAGGGGGGAGTTCTGGAGCGCCGGAACCCGGAAAAAACATGGAGATCATGTCGCACAGCCAATCCGACGTGCATGCCGGCAACGGACGCGTGGACACCGACTCGCCTGCCAACCGCGTGGTGGCGACGCTGCATGGGCTGCTGCCGCAGGGCAGCGCCGTGGCGCTGGCCTGGGACGACGCGGTGCTCGGCCAGGGCGACTGCGTCAGTCCCGGGGCGGAGGCGCTGCGCGGCGCCGTGCGTGGCCTGCTGGTGGGTACGCCGTTGCCGGACGGCCTGCGCCAGCCGCTGATGGAAAGCTGGACCGACGGCGATGGCGGCGCGCGCATCGTGGTGCTGGCCGAGGTCGATGCCTCGTTTTCCGGGGCGCAGCGGCAGGCCTGGCTGGGCACGGCGCATGCGCTGGTCGCGGCGGTGCTGGTGTCGCTGCGGCAGGGCGTGCAGATCGAACAGCTCGAGCGCGCCAAGCGCCTGCAGCGCGCCCTGTTCGAGATCGCCGACCTGGCCGGCAGCGACCTGGAAATGCCGCAGATGCTGGCCCAGTTCCATCGCATCCTTTGCACGCTGATGTATGCGGACAACTGCTACATCGTCGAGTGCGACGAGCACCAGAGCAGCCTGCGCTTCCTGTATTTCGCCGACACCCTGGACAATTTCGCGCCGCACCCGGAGCGGCGTTTCCGCTTCGACGAAATGCAGGACAGCCTGACCTTCGCGGTGCTGCGCCAGGGCCGGACCATGCACGGCCCGTCCCGCGAACTGCTGCAGGTGCTGGACCAGCAGCATTCGGTGCACAGCGGTCCGGACAGCGCCGACTGGCTGGGCGTGCCGATGTGGCGCGACAGCGCGGTATGCGGCGCGATCGTGGTGCAGAGCTACGAGACCGGCGTGCAGTACGGCGACGAGGACCGCGCCGTGCTCAATTTCGTGGCCAAGCACATCCTGACCGCGATGGACCGGCGCCAGGCGCACGTGCAGCTGGAGCAGCACGTGCAGCGGCGCACCCTGGAGCTGGAGCGGGCCAACGCCAGCCTGCAGGACGAGATCCAGGAGCGGCGCCGCGCCGAGGCCCTGCAGGCGGCGCTGTTCAATGTTTCCGAGCTGGCGATGAGCTGCGGCAGCCAGGCCGAGTTCCATGCCGAAGTGCACCGGGTGATCGACGGCCTGCTGGACGCCAGCAATTTCTACATCGCGCTGGTCAACGAACAGGGCGACGGACTGGATTTCGTCTATTCGGTGGACGAGTTCAACCGGGTGCGCGCCTCGCGCTCCTTCAGCGGCGGCCTGACCGAGTACACCATCCGCAGCGGCCAGCCGCTGCTGGCCACGCGCGCGCAGATCGATGCGCTGATCGCGCGCGGCGACGTGCGCGAGTTCGGCGCCAAGTCGCAGTGCTGGCTCGGCGTTCCGTTGTTCAGCGACGACGAGGTGGTGGGCGTGATCGCGGTGCAGAGCTACAACCCGCAGGTCACCTTCACCGCGCACGACCAGCGCCTGCTGGCGTTCGTGGCGCGCAACATCGGCAACAGCCTGGCGCGCCAGCGCGACCGCAACCGCCTGCTGCAGGCGCATGCCGAGCTGGAGCGGCGCGTGGCCGAACGCACCCGCGAGCTGGGTGAGGTCAACCAGAAGCTGCTGGCGCAGATCGGCGAGCGCATGCGCGTGGAACAGCGCCTGACCCACCTGGCGATGCACGACGTGCTGACCGGCCTGCCCAACCGCCTGCAGCTGCTGGAGAAGCTGGAGGAGGCCATCGAACACGCGCAGCTGGGCGTGGGCCCGATGTTCGCGCTGCTGTTCCTGGACCTGGACCGCTTCAAATGGGTCAACGACAGCATCGGCCACGCCGCCGGCGACCGCATGCTGGTGGAAGTGGCGCAGCGCCTGGTCGGCATGCTGCGCAGCGACGACGTGGTGGCGCGCCTGGGCGGCGACGAGTTCGCGCTGCTGGTGCGCTGCGACGGCGCCGAGGCGGCGATGGAGGTCGGCCGGCGCCTGCTGCGTTCGCTGGAGCACTCGATGTGGGTGGACGGGCGCGAACTGTTCCCTTCGGGCAGCATCGGCATCGCGCTGTGGAGCCCGCGCTACACCTCCGGCGCCGAGCTGCTGCGCGACGCCGACGCGGCGATGTACCGGGCCAAGGGCATGGGCCAGGACCGCTGCATGGTGTTCGACGAGGCCATGCGCGAGCAGTCGCTGCAGAGCCTGGAACTGGAAGCGGACCTGCGCCGGGCCATCATCAGCAACGACTTCCTGCCGTTCTACCAGCCGATCGTGTCGCTGGCCGACGGTTGCGTGGTCGGCCACGAGGCGCTGCTGCGCTGGCAGCACGAGGGCAGGGGGCTGCTGCTGCCGGGCGAGTTCATTTCGCTGGGCGAGGAAAGCGGCCTGATCGAGCAGGTGGACTGGCTGATCTACGAGCAGGTGGTGCGCGACCTGGCGGGCACGGCGTCGGGCTATGTGTCGGTGAACGTAT
>Ga0206118_100434_pt1 | contig 21084 bp, 22 predicted proteins | sample 3A20Ametagenome_FD_177999 | JGI IMG/M metagenome (GOLD analysis project Ga0206118, IMG submission 177999) | Enriched microbial communities from leaf-cutter ant dump, University of Wisconsin, Madison, United States - 3A20A | ecosystem: Environmental > Terrestrial > Nest > Insects nest > Nest dump... | reverse complement strand
GACGCCAGGCGGGCACGGGCGCGGATGGCCATGTGGTGGCCGCACTTCGGGCAGACCTCCAGGTTCTCCTCCAGCTCCGGCCGGTACAGGGCGGCACCGCAACTGCTGCACTTTTCCCACAGGCCCTCGGGGACGCTGCGTTTCTTGTTGGGCGTGTTGTCGGTGCGGATGCCCGAGGGCATCAATTTGCTGAGCCAGCTCATGCGGGATGACGGTTCCGTTCAGGGCGGCCCGGGGGCCGCGACAGGGCCGACAGTCTAGCGCGCGCCGGCAAACCGACGGTAGCGTACAGCGCCGGGGCCCACGCCATCCCCTGGAAACGCGATGACGATCCACTTCCGCCGCATCGACAGCCCGCTCGGGCCGCTCACCGTCTCCGCCACCGACCACGGGCTGTTCGCGCTCGAATTCCCGCAGGACGCCTGGTTCCTGCCGCGGGAGGGCTGGCGCGAGGGCAACCACCCGCTGCTGCGGCGGGCGCAGGCCCAGCTCGACGAATATTTCGCCGGCGCCCGGCGCGCCTTCGACCTGCCGCTGGCGCCGCGCGGCACGCCGTTCCAGCGCCAGGTCTGGTTCGCGCTGGCGGACATCCCCTACGGGCAGACCACGAGCTATGCGCAGTTGGCCGCGCGCCTGGGCCGCCCGACCGCGGCCCGAGCGGTGGGCGCGGCCAATGGCCGCAACCCGCTGGGCATCGTCCTGCCCTGCCACCGCGTGATCGGCGCCAACGGCGCGCTCACCGGCTTCAGCGGCGGACTGGCGGCCAAGCAGTTCCTGCTGCGGCTCGAAGGCGCCCTGCCCGCCGCCGATGCCGACGACCTGTTCGGCAATGCCGCCGGTACTATTCGCGGCCGGGGCTGAGCGGGCGCGGCGCCATGGCTGGCAGGCCGCCGGCATCCGCGGCGGACGCGCGCAGCCAGCGCCGCCGCACGGCCCGGTCGCAGGGTTCCGAATAGAACCGCGCCAGCAGCGCGCCCAGCGCCCAGCACAACGCCAGCAACGGCAGGTACCACCAGAACCCCGCGCGGACATCGCTGCCGCCGTGCCGGTACAGGGCCACCAGCGCGAATACGACGAACATGTGGGTCAGGTAGATCTCGTAGCTGAGCCGGCCGAAGCTGCGCAGCCAGCCCAGCGCGCGCGTCGGCCTGCCGCCGGTGTCCACCTGCAGGCCGGCGATCAGCATCGCCGCCGAGCCGGTCAGCACCAGCATGTAGCCGTTGCCGAACGAGGCCCACAGCTCGCGCCCGTAGAGCGGCACGGCCAGCAGCCCCAGCCCGCCGGCCAGGCGCAGCAGCCGCGCGGTCCGCGGCGGCGCCCGCCAGCGCTGGACCAGCAGCGCGGTCAGCACGCCGGTGGCGATGGCCGCCATGCCCGGCAGGTAGGCCTTCTCCTGCCAGATCTCGTTGCCGGCCAGGGCCGCACGGGTCAGCGGCAGCGACAGCGCGAACAGCGCCAGCAGCACGGTCAGCGGCATGCGTCCACGCACCAGCAGGCACAGCAGCGGAAACCCCAGGTAGAACACTTCCTCGATCGACAGCGACCACAGCACGTCCCAGCCGCCGGGCAGCCAGCCGGTGCGGCCCTCGTACCAGTTCAGGTGCAGCCCCAGCGCGGAGAACAGCGCCCCGCCCAGCGACTGCCCGTCTCCATCGATCACGTGGAATGGCACGCCGGCCAGGTGCAACGCGCTCAACACAGCCAGCAGCAGCAACAGGCACGGCAGGATGCGTGCGGCGCGGCGCACGTAGAAGGCGCGCAGGTCGATGGCCGACAGCGCGCCCCAGCGCCGCAGCGAATGCGAGGCGATCAGGAAGCCGGACACGACGAAAAAGACGAAGACCGCCTCATAGCCGTTGTAGCTGAGCGCATTGAGCAGGCGCTGCGGCAGCACCTCGCCCAGCGCGGTGTCGCGCAGGGGGATGCGCAGGGCCAGGTGGTGCAGCACCACCATCAGGATGGAGGCGCCGCGCAGCGCATCGATGCCGGGGTTGCGGCCGCCGGCCTGCGGCAATGGAACGTTCAAGCGTCGTCCTGCGAAACGGAGCCGGCCCGCATTATCCCTGCGCGCCGGCTTCGCTCAGGCATCGAGCGCCTGCCGCAACGGCGCCAGGAACGCGCCCGCCGCACGCACCGCCTCGGCCACCGAACCGGCTTCGGCCATCGCCGCGACCAGCGCGCTGCCGACCACCACGCCATCGGCGTCGAGCGCCATCGCCGCGGCGCTGGCCGCGTCCCTGATGCCGAAGCCGGCCACCACCGGCGCCTTGGAGCGGCTGCGCAGCAGGCGCAGGCGCTGCCCGGCGGCGGCGCTGTCCAGGCGTTCGGAGGCGCCGGTGACGCCGGCGAAACTGACGTAGTACAGATAGCCCTGCGCGGCGTCGCACAGGCCATCGAGCCGCGCCTGGCTGCTGGTCGGCGACGCCAGCAGGATCAGCGCCAAGCCGGCGGCGGCGAAGGCGGCGCGGATTTCATCGGCTTCCTCCGGCGGCAGGTCGACCAGCAGCACGCCGTCCACGCCGGCAGCGACCGCTTCGGCCGCGAACTGCGCCGCGCCGCGGATTTCCACCGGGTTGAGGTAGCCCATCAGCACCACCGGGGTGAGCGCGTCCTGCTCGCGGAACCGGGCCACGGTGTCCAGCACGTAGCGGCGGCCGGCACCACGCGCCAGCGCACGCTCGGAACTGCGCTGGATGGTGGGGCCGTCGGCCATCGGGTCGGAAAACGGCACGCCCAGTTCGATCACGTCGGCGCCGGCGGCGACCAGTTCGTGCATCACCGGCACGGTGGCGTCCAGCGCCGGGTCGCCGGCGGTGATGAACGGGATCAGCGCCTTGCGGCCGGAGGCGCGCAGGCGGGCGAAGCATTCGTCGATTCGGGTCACGGACATCTCAGGCGCATCCTTCAATCAGTTCGACCGCATCCGGCTGGCCCCAGTAGATCGAGGTCACCACGCCGTTGAGGGTTTCCAGGCGCAGGGCCAGGTGGGTCCGCTTGTCGGTCCAGGTCAGGTAGTCGCCATCGGGCGACACATAGGCGTGCGGGCTGACCACGACGCCCGGCGGCAGGCGCTTTTTCGCCTCGGCCACGTCCATGCCCACCCACAGCCCGAACGGCACCGCGGGCGCGGTGGCCGGCCGCGCATCGACGCGCACGCCGGGCTCGCCTTCGCCATCCACGTCGAAGCGCGCGATGCGGTCAGCGATCACCATCATCGACATGCCTTCGGGCAGCGTGCCGCGGTCGTAGTACTCGCAGTCGCCCTCCATCGCTTCGCGCATGCCCGCGGACCTGAAGGCCGCGTCGCCTGGCGCCTTGCCGAAGGGAGCGCCGACGCGCAGTTCGCCGACCGCGGCCAGTTGCGCCGCCGCATCGGCCGCCGGTGGCGCAGCGTCGGGCACTGGGACCGAAGCGGCGGGCGGCGCAGGCATGGCGGCCGGTGCCGGCGCGGCTTCAGGCTCCACCGGCTTGCACGCCACCAGCGCCAGCGCGATGCAGGCCAGCGCGCCCGTGCGCATCATCGACGCGCTCACAGCGACAGCCCTTCGCGCGCGGCGATGGTATGCACGTCCTTGTCGCCACGGCCGGACAGGTTGCACAGCACCAGCGCGTCCTTCGGCAGGTCGCGCGCCAGCTTGATCGCCTGCGCCACTGCGTGGCTGGATTCCAGCGCCGGCAGGATGCCTTCGGTGCGGGTCAGGCGGTGGAACGCGGCCAGCGCCTCGTCGTCGGTGATGCCCACGTACTGCGCGCGGCCGCTGTCGGCCAGGAAGGCGTGCTCCGGGCCGACGCCGGGGTAATCCAGGCCGGCGGAAATGGAATGGGTCTCGGTGATCTGGCCGTCGTCGTCGCACAGCACGTAGGTGCGGTTGCCATGCAGCACGCCAGGGCGGCCGGCCGAGATCGAGGCGGCGTGGCGTCCGCTGGCGATGCCGTCGCCGGCGGCCTCGGCGCCGTAGATCTTCACCTCGCGGTCGTTGAGGAAGGCATGGAACAGGCCGATCGCGTTGGAACCGCCGCCGACGCAGGCGGTGATCGCATCGGGCAGGCGGCCGTAGTCCTCCAGCATCTGCGCGCGCGCCTCGCGCCCGACGATGGCGTTGAAATCGCGCACCATGCGCGGATAGGGATCGGGGCCGGCGACCGTGCCGATGATGTAGAAGGTGTCGCGCACGTTGGTGACCCAGTCGCGCATGGCCTCGTTGAGCGCGTCCTTGAGCGTGGCCGAGCCGCTGCTCACCGGCACCACCGTGGCGCCCAGCAGCTTCATGCGGTAGACGTTGATCTTCTGCCGCTCGATGTCGGTGGCGCCCATGTACACCACGCATTCCAGCCCGAGCCGCGCGGCCACGGTGGCGCTGGCCACGCCGTGCTGGCCGGCGCCGGTCTCGGCGATGATGCGGGTCTTGCCCATGCGCGCGGCCAGCAGCGCCTGGCCGATGGTGTTGTTCACCTTGTGCGCGCCGGTGTGGTTGAGGTCCTCGCGCTTGAGCAGGATCTGCGCGCCGCCCACGTCGCGGCTCAGGCGTTCGGCGTGGTAGATCGGGCTGGGCCGACCGACGTAGTGCTTCAGGTCCTTGTCGTAGGCGGCGATGAAGGCCGGATCGACCCGTGCCTGGTCGTAGGCGGCCGCCAGTTCCTGCAACGGCCCGACCAGGGTCTCGGCGACGAAGCTGCCGCCGAAGCGGCCGAAATGCCCGCGGGCGTCGGGAAAGGCATGGAAATCGGGGATCGGTGCGGCGCTCATGGCATCACGGTCGGCAGGGCAGGCCCGCACCGTAGCGCACATGCCCCACGATGAAAATCGATATATGGACCGTCATGTGTTAGAAAAACTCACATGAAAGAACTGCAGTACAGGCTTTTGTCACGGCGAAGCCGCTCGAAGGCTGGCGCGCGGCCGGTTTCTGTTCCTGCAAAACCGGCATTCCCGCCATCCATGGCGGGCAGGTGTGCGCCATGAAAAAACGGCAGGACAGCCGTTTTTCACGGCGAAGCCGCCCGCAGGGTGGCGCACGGCCGGTTTCCGCTCCTGCAAAACCGGCATTCCCGCCATCCATGGCGCTCGGATGTGCGCCATGAAGGATGATCACGCCCTGCCCTCGCTCAACGCGCTGCGCGCCTTCGAGGCCGCCGCCCGCCTGCGCAGCGTCAGCCTCGCGGCCGGGGAACTGCACGTGACCCACGGCGCGGTGAGCCGCCAGCTGCGCGCGCTGGAGGAAGAACTGGGCGTGGCGCTGTTCGAGCGCGAGGGCCGCGGCATCCGCCCGACCGCCGCCGGCCGGCGCCTGCAGGAGGCCGCCTCCGGCGCGTTTTCGCAGCTGCGCGACTGCGTGGCCGCACTGCGCCGCAGCCAGCGCAGCGATGCCTTCGTGCTCGGCTGCCCGGGCAGCGTGCTGGCGCGCTGGATGATCCCGCGGCTGCAGCAGCTGCAGCGCGACCTGCCGGGCCTGACCCTGCACCTGGCCGCACAGGACGGCGACTTCGCGCCGCGGCTGGCCGGGCTGGACGCGGCCCTGCTGCTCGGCCAGGCGCCGTGGCCGGCCGGCTGGACCGTGCACGGCCTGGGCAGCGAACGCATCGGCCCGGTGTTCAGCCCGTCCATGCATGGCGCGCAGCGCCTCGCGCGCCAGCCGCCGGACGCCCTGCTCGGCCACGCCCTGCTGCACACCCGCTCGCGACCGCAGGCCTGGCCGACCTGGGCCGCGCTCAACGACCTGGACACGGCCGCGCTGCGCGAAGGCACCGGTTTCGAGCACCTGTACTACCTGCTCGAAGCCGCGGTCGCCGGCCTCGGCGTCGCCATCGCGCCCGAGCCGCTGGTGGCCGACGACCTGGTCAACGGCCGCCTCATCGCGCCCTGGGGCTTCGTCGACACCGAAGGGCAATGGGTGCTGTGCACGGCGGGCGGTGACCGTCACCCGCAGGTCGAGGCGCTGGCTGACTGGCTGCGGCGGCAGCTGGCGGCATAAACCGTAGGAGCGGCTTCAGCCGCGATGGGGGCCTTGCCGGGAAAGCCCATCGCGGCTGAAGCCGCTCCTGCCGGATTACGCGGACGCGTCGTGCATGTCGGCGCGGCGCACTTCCTCGACGAAGCGGCGCATGCGGTCGCCGTCCTTGATGCCCGGCGCCGACTCGATACCGCTGGACACATCCACGCCCCACGGCTGCACGCGGGTGATCGCATCGAACACATTGTCCGGGCCGATGCCACCGGCCAGCAGGAACGGCCGGTGCAGGCCGGCAGGCACCTGCGCCCAGTCGAAGACCACGCCGCTGCCGCCGCTGCCGCCCGGGGCATGGCTGTCCAGCAGGAAGCCGGCGGCATGCGGGTGCGCCAGCTGCAGGCTGCGCGCGGTGACCGCTTCGGTCCCGCCCATCGCCACCGCCTTCAGGTAGGGCATGTTGAACGCGCGGCAGAAGGCGTCGTCCTCGTCGCCATGGAACTGCAGCAGGCTCGGCCGCACCGTGCGCATCACCTCGCGCACTTCCTCGCGGCTGTTGTCGCGGAACAGCGCGACCACGTCGACCATCGGCGTGGCCGCCTGGCGCATCGCGCGGGCTTCGGCCGGCGCCACCCGGCGCGCGCTGCCGCGCGCGAACACGAAGCCGATCGCGTCCACGCCCAGTTCGCTGGCCAGGCGGATGTCGCCGGCGCGGGTCATGCCGCAGAACTTGATGCGGGTGCGGAACAGCGTGCGGGTCATAGCGTCACCTCGGCCGGCAGTTGCCACTGGTCAGGATACAGCGGGCCGACGAACACCAGCCCCTGCGGCGGCGCGGTCGGCCCGGCCCGGGTGCGGTCGCGCAGCGCCAGCACCTGCCCGATCCACGATTCCGGCTTCTCGCCGGCGCCGACCAGCAGCAGCGAACCGACGATGTTGCGCACCATGTGGTGCAGGAAGGCATTGGCCTGCACCTGCACCTCCACCACCTCGCCCTGCCGCGCGACCGAGATCGACTGCAGTTCGCGCCGCGCATGCAGCGCCTGGCACTGCACGCTGCGGAACGCGCTGAAGTCGTTTTCGCCCAGCAGCGCCTGCGCGGCGCGGTGCATCGCATCGGCGTCCAGCGGGCGGCGCTCCCAGCTCAGCGTCTGCCGGTACAGCGCCGGCCGCACCTGGCGGTTGAGCAGGCGGTAGCGGTAGCGCCGCGCGCGCGCCGAAAAGCGCGCATGGAAATCATCGGCCACCGGCACGCACCAGCGCACGCACACCGAAGGCGGCAGCCGCGTGGTCGTGCCCAGCACCCAGCCACGCGGCTCGCGCGCGACGTCGCTGTCGAAATGCACCACTTGGCACTCGCCATGCACGCCGGCATCGGTGCGGCCGGCGCAGACCACGCTCACCGGCGCATCGGCCACCGAGGACAGCGCGTCCTGCAGGGTGGCCTGCACGCTGGCGCAACCGCTTTCGCCCAGCTGCTGCCAGCCCTTGAATTCGCTGCCGTCGTATTCCACGCCCAGCGCGTAGCGCATCGTCAAACCTCTCATGTCGCCGGCGCCCGCCGGGGCTGGCACGCCCACGGCGGCCGCCTGTTCAATCCGCGTCGCGCTCGGACCACACGGCCAGTTCGTTGCCGCCAGGCTCGACGAACTGGAAGCGGCGCCCGCCCGGGAAGGTGAATTCCGGCCTGCTCAGCGTGCCGCCGTGCGCCAGCACCGCCGCCTGCAGCGGCGACAGCTGCGCCGCGTAGAGCACCACCAGCGGCGCGCCGGACGCGCTCGTCGCCGGCTCGCCACGGAAGAACCCGCCCTGCAGGCCGCTATCGTCGAACGCAGTGTAGTCCGGGCCGTAATCCTCGAAACGCCAGCCGAACACCTGCTCGAAGAAGCGCCGGCTGGCGGCGGGGTCGCGCGAGGCGAACTCCACGTAGTCGATGCGCCGTTCGCGCTTCACCGCCGGTTCCTGCGCGCTCATCCCAGCCGCCCCAGCAGTTCGGCCGCCTCGGCGCGCGCCTGCGGGTCGCTGCCCGCGGCCACCTCGTTGAGCAGGGTGCGCGCGGTTTCCGCATCGCCCAGGTCCAGGTAGGCGATCGCCAGTTCCAGCCGCTCGCGGCCGGCAGGCGCGGGGTTGAGCGGCGCCAGGCGGGCCATGTCGCCGGCCGGCCAGGTGCTTTCCTCCTGCGCACCCGGTTCGACCGGTGCCGCCTCCTCGGCTGGCGTACGCGAGGCCTCGAACAGCAGCACCGGCTCCTGCCGGGCCGGAGGCGGCGGGTTCGCGCCTGCGGACGGCTGCGACCAGAACGGCACGGCCCCGGCCTCGGCTTCGTCTCCGGCATGCGCCGGCACGGCCCCGGCGGCGATGTCCTGTTCCACCGCAGGCATGGCCGCGGCGAGCGCGGACAGTTCGCCGGCGGCGGCACGGCCGGCAGGCGGCGCGGGCGGAAGCGGCGATGGCCGGCGGCGACGCGACAGCCACCAGCCCGCCGCGGCCACCACCAGCAGCAGCACGCCCAGCCAGGCCCACGGCGCGGTACCCGCCTGCTCCTTCTTCGCCACCTCGGCCAGGCGCTGCTGCGCCGCGGCCAGGTTGCTGTCCTTCATCGCGATCAGCGACTGCTGCTGGGCCTGCAGCTTCTCCAGCGCGGCCACGCGTTCGCGCAGTTCCTGCAGTTCCGCATCGCGCGTGGCGAGGTCTTCCCTGGCCTGCCGCAGTTGTTCGTTTGCCGCCATGTCGCCCTCGCCGCCGGCCTCGAGGCCGGTCGTCATTCCTGCCGTCTGTTGCGCGCCGGCCACCGCCGGCGCGATTTCCAGCCGCGCGTCGTTCGCCGCCGGCGCCGTCGCGGCCGGCGTGCCCGTTGCGTTCGCCGCGCCGGCCACCGCCGGCTGCGGGATCGGTGCACGCGCCTGGCGCCATTGCGCGGCATGCTCGCGCACCAGCGCACGCGCCGCGGCCAGATCGGTGCGCTGCAGTTCTTCGTTCCCGGGAACACGCAGCACCGCGCCCTGCCGCAGCAGGTTGACGTTGCCGCGGATGAACGCTTCGGGGTTGGCGCGCAGCAGCGCCACCATCGCCTGGTCCAGCGAAACCCCGTTGTCGCGCGCCACGTCGCGGGCGATTCCCGACAGGGTCTGGCCGCGCTGTACCGGGGCCAGCGTGCCATCGGCCGTGGCCGCCGGGCGCGCGGCTGGCGCCGGACGGGGCGCCGGCGGCGCGGATGGCGTGACGGCTGCGGCCGGTGCCGGCTCCCTTGCCGGTGCGGGTGCGGGTGCGGGCGTCGGTTCGGGTTCGCGCACGATCAGGTTGGACGGCGCAGCCGCCGGCGCCTCGATCACCGGCTCGTCCACCGCGGTGGCGGTCTCGGGCGCGGCGACCAGCGCCGAGTATTCGCGCACCAGGCGCCCCTGCCCCCAGTCGACCTCGATCAGGAAGCTCAGCGCCGGCACCTGCACCGGTGCCGCGCTGGTCACCCGCACCACGGCGCGCCCCTGCGCGTCCTGGGCGAACTGGAACTGCAGCTCGCTAACCAGCCCCTCCGGGCGCGACAGGCCCACGCGCTCGAAGGTCGCCGCCGAAGCCAGCCGCACCGTGGCGTTTTCCAGCTCGCCCGGGTCGCTGGAGATCACCGGGATCTCGGCCACCAGCGGCTGCCCGGGCCGGGACAGCACGCGGATGTTGCCCAGGCCGAGGGCAAGCGCGGCGCTGCTGTACAGCCCCAGCGCTAGGACGAGTACGCCTTGTATCGAGCGCATCGCGCTCCTGCCCCGTGGTTTCATGCCGGCAAATATACCGGCAGAGCCGGGTTCCGAATACCGGAGGGATGGGACGCGCCAGCGCGACACGCCAGCGTTGCGCGCTGCCGCCCCACGGTCTGCTCCGCAAACCGCGGCCCCCGTCTCTCGCTTGCCACGGACACGCCAGCGCTGCGCGCTGCCGCCCCACGGTCTGCTCCGCAAACCGTGGGCCCCGTCTCCCGCTTGCCACACCCCCCGCCTTCGGCGCGCCCCCTGACTCAGGGGGCTCTCCTCCAGATGCGATCCGGGGTTCGGGTATGAGCGGCTGCCGGCCTGCGGTACGGCGAACCCAGGCGTCGTGGCGGCCTTGTCTCTCAGCCGCCGTTGGCGACCAGTTCGGCGAGCTGCACGGCGTTGAGCGCGGCGCCCTTGCGGATGTTGTCGGCCACCACCCACATGTTCAGGCCGCGCGGGTGCGAGAGGTCCTCGCGGATGCGGCCGACATAGACCGGGTCGGTGCCCGAGGCATGGGTGACCGGCGTCGGGTAACCGCCAGCCCTGCGCTCGTCCACGACCTTCACGCCCGGCGCAGCGGCCAGCAGTTCGCGCGCCTGCTCCACGCTGATCTTCTTCTTCGTCTCGATGTTCACCGCCTCGGAGTGGCCGTAGAACACCGGCACGCGCACGGCCGTCGGGTTCACCTGGATGCTGTCGTCGCCGAGGATCTTGCGCGTCTCCCAGACCAGCTTCATTTCCTCCTTGGTGAAGCCGTTGTCGAGGAACTCGTCGATGTGCGGGATCAGGTTGAAAGCGATCTGCACCGGAAACTTCGCCGGCTCGATCCCCTGGAAGCCGAGCAGCTGCGCGGTCTGCCTGCCCAGCTCCTCCATGCCGCTCTGGCCGGCGCCGGAAACGGACTGGTAGGTGGCCACGTTGATGCGCTCGATGCCGTATTCGCGGTGGATCGGCGCCAGCACCGGCATCAGCTGCATGGTCGAGCAGTTCGGGTTGGCGATGATGCCGCGCGGGCGGTTCTTCGCCGCTTCCGGGTTGACCTCGGACACCACCAGCGGCACGTCGTCGTCGTAACGGAACGAGGACGAGTTGTCGATGACCACCGCGCCGGCGGCGGCGAACTTCGGCGCATATTCCTTGGAGATGCCGCCACCGGCCGAGAACAGCGCGATCTCCACGCCGGTGGGATCGAAGGTGGCCAGGTCCTGGACGGTGACCTTCCCGCCATTGAACTCGACCTGCTGGCCAGCCGAGCGTTCGGAAGCGAGCAGGCTCAGCTTGCCGACCGGGAAATCGCGCTCGGCGAGGATGGACAACATGGTCTGGCCGACCGCGCCGGTGGCGCCGACGACGGCTACGTGGAAACGACGGGCTTCATTGCTCATGGGGTGTACTCGAAAGAAAGAGATGGGGGGACACGCACGTCGAGCCAGGTTCGGGGAACCTCCGGCGACAGCCTCGGAGGCTCCCTACCGTTTCTTGATGTCGATTTTGGTGCCGGCATTGCCCGTGCGCGCCATGCCATCGGCCAGCTGGCCGGCATTGACCGCATTGGCCGGACGGCCGGCATCCGGGCCGATGCCCAGGCCGGCCAGCAGGTTGTCCACCGCCACCTGCACCATCGCCCGGCGCGTGGCCAGCGAGGCGCTGCCGACGTGCGGGGTCAGCACGATGTTGCGCAGCGCACGCAGTTCCGGGCGCACGTCCGGTTCGTTCTCGTAGACGTCCAGCGCGGCCGAGGCCAGGCGACCGTGCGCCAGCGCGTCGGCCAGCGCCAGTTCGTCGACGATGCCGCCGCGGGCGATGTTCACCAGCGTGGCGCCGGGCTTCATCTTCGCCAGCGCGGCGGCGTCGATGATGTGGTGGTTCTGCGCGGTATACGGCAGCACCAGCAGCAGGTGGTCGACGCTGCCCAGCAACTCGTCGAAACCGACGTAACGCGCGCCGACCGCCTGCTCCACGTCCGCGGGCAGGCGCGAACGGTTGTGGTACAGCACCTTCATGCCGAAACCGTGGTGGCCGCGGCGGGCGATGGCCTGGCCGATGCGGCCCATGCCGAGGATGCCCAGGGTGCTGCCATGCAGGTCGGCGCCGAGCATGGTGGTGAACGACCATTGCCGCCAGTGACCCTCGCGCAGCCAACGGTCGGATTCGACGATGCGCCGCGCCGCGGCCATCAGCAGCGCGAAGCCGAGGTCGGCCGTGGTCTCGGTGAGCACGTCCGGGGTGTTGGTGGCGATGATGCCCGCCGCACTCAGCGCCGGGATGTCGAGATTGTTGTAGCCCACGCCGACGTTGGCGACGACCTTCAACGCCGCGGCACCGGCGATTTCCGCCGCGCCGATGCGTTCGTTGAGCGTGACCAGGGCACCGTCGGCCGCGGCCAGGTGCGCCGCCAGCGCGGCGCTGTCGTGCGCGGTGACGACCGGCGTGGCCACCACGTCGCAGCATGCGGCCAGCTGCGCGACGGTGTCGTCGAACAGCGGCTGCGATACCCAGACGCGGGGCCGCCGCTCAGCCATCGAGGCTCCCCGGGATGCGCGGCGTCACCACGCCGACGTCGCCGCACTGCGCGCGGTGGCGCAGCGCCTGGTCCATCAGCACCAGCGCCAGCATCGCCTCGGCGATGGGCGTGGCGCGGATGCCGACGCAGGGGTCGTGGCGGCCGGTGGTGACGACCTCGACCGCGTTGCCTTCCACATCCACCGTCGCGCCGGGCAGGCGCAGGCTGGAGGTCGGCTTGAGCGCCATCGAGGCGACGATCTGCTGGCCGGTGGCGATGCCGCCGAGGATGCCGCCGGCGTGGTTGGACTGGAAGCCCCCGGGCGTGATCAGGTCGCGGTGCTCCGTGCCCTTCTGCGCGGCGCTGGCGAAACCGTCGCCGATCTCCACGCCCTTGACCGCGTTGATGCTCATCAGCGCCGCGGCGATCTCGCCGTCGAGCTTGCCGTAGATCGGCTCGCCCCAGCCCGGCGGCACGCCGTCGGCGACCACGTTCACGCGCGCGCCGACCGAATCGCCGGACTTGCGCAGCGCGTCCATGTACGCCTCCAGCTCCGGCACCTGCGCCGCGTCGGGCCAGAAGAACGGGTTGTCCTCGACCGCGTTCCAGTCGAAGCCGGCCGGGGTGATGTCGCCCAGCTGCGACAGCCAGCCGCGCACGGTCACGCCGTAACGTTGCTTGAGCCACTTCTTGGCGATCACGCCGGCGGCCACGCGCATGGTGGTCTCGCGCGCCGAGGAACGGCCGCCGCCGCGCGGGTCGCGGATGCCGTACTTCTGCCAGTAGCTGTAGTCGGCGTGGCCGGGGCGGAACTGCGCGGCGATGTTGCTGTAATCCTTGCTGCGCTGGTCGGTGTTGCGGATCAGCAGCGCGATCGGCGTGCCGGTGGTGCGGCCCTCGTACACGCCGGACAGGATCTCCACCTCGTCGGCCTCGCGCCGCGCCGAAGTGTGCCGGCTCTTGCCGGTGGCGCGGCGCTGCAGGTCATGGGCGAATTCCTCCGGCGCGATCTCCAGCCCCGGCGGGCAGCCATCGATCACGCAGCCGATCGCCGGCCCGTGCGATTCGCCGAAGGTGGTGACGCGAAGAAGTTGTCCAAATGTGTTCACGATGCCGTTCTGCTTGCTCTTGCCGTCATTCCCGCGAAGGCGGGAATCGCTCTTCGCCCGATACCACTACCGCAACCTGGCCAACGGTCTCATCCCACAAATCCCGCCACCCGGGATTCGCCTCATCCACCAACCGCAACTTCCATTCACGGTTCCATTTCTTGAGCTGCTTCTCCCGAAGGATGGCCGCTTCCATCGTTGCATGAAGCTCGTACCAGACCAGTCTCGTCACGTTGTAGCGATGGGTGAAGCCTTCAACCAGGTGTTCCCGATGCTGCCAGGTCCGCGCGACCAGATTGCTGGTGACACCGATGTAAAGCGTGCCGTTCCTTTTGGTTGCCAGAAGATAGACAGCGGGTTGTTTCATGGCTTCCTGCCTTCGTTCCTGCCGTCATCCCGCGTATGCGGAAGTGCTTCTCAATAGCCCGGCGCGGGTCAATCGCTGTTGCTTCATCGCTCAATCATGCCATTGCCACCCACAAGCCAAAGGCAGAAGCCAAGAGCGATTCCCGCCTGCGCGGGAATGACGGTAGAAGCAAAAGCAATCAACCGCCTGCTCCCATCACGCACGCTGCGCCGCCAGCTCGGCGATGCGCGCGTGGTGGGCGCGCAGTTCGGCGGCTTCGACCGCGAAAATGCCCATCTGCCCGACCTTGAACTCGATCCAGGACATGAATACTTCCGGCAGCAGCCTGACCAGGTGCTGTTCGGAATCGCCCACTTCGCAGATCAGCAGGCCGTCCTCGCTCAGGTGATCCGGCGCATCGCGCAGGATCTTCAGCACCAGGTCCAGGCCGTCGTCGCCGGCACGCAGCGCCAGTTCCGGCTCGTGGGCGTATTCGCGCGGCAGCGCGTCGGTCTCGTCGTTGGTGACGTACGGCGGGTTGGTGACGATCAGGTCGTAGACGCGGCCCTGCAGGCCGGCGAACAGGTCGCTTTTGACCAGCTCGACGTTGTGCGCGAGCAGGCGCTCCTTGTTTTCGGCCGCCAGCGACAGCGCGGCGTCGTTGATGTCGCTGCCGTCCACCTGCCAGTTCGGGTAGTAATGGCCCATGGCGATGGCGATGCAGCCCGAGCCGGTGCACAGGTCCAGCGCGCGGCTGACCTCGCGCCCGGCCAGCCACGGCTCGAAGCCGTTGAGGATCAGCTCGGCGATGGGCGAGCGCGGCACCAGGGCGCGCGCGTCGCTCTTGAAGCTCAGTCCGGCGAACCAGGCCTCGCCGATGAGATAGGCGGCCGGCACGCGCTCGGCGATGCGGCGCTCGAACAGCGCCAGCACCTGCTGCTTCTCCTCGGCCAGCAGGCGCGCCTGGCCATAGGCCGGGCCCAGGTCCGGCGGCAGGTGCAGGCTGTGCAGCACCAGGCTGGTGGCTTCGTCCAGCGCGTTGTCGTAGCTGTGCCCGAAGGTCAGGCCCGCGGCATTGAAACGGCTGGCGCCGTAGCGGATCAGGTCGATGATCGTGTGGAGTTCGGCGGCCGCCTGGGCTGTCATGGCAATACGGGGGACAAGAGTGGTCTGCGATTATAGGCGCGCACCCGGTATATTGAGCGCCCGGTTGCAGCCGAAACCGCGGCAATGTCCCGGCATCGGGCCGCAACGCCCCGGCAAGAGGCCGGCATGCCACCGGATCCCGCCACCGCCGCCCGCGGACCCGCGCTCCATCCGGGCCCGGCGCCGCCCCCACCCGTACGGAGAAACGGCCCATGTTCAACCGCAATACCGGCATCGTCCTGGCCATCGCGCTGGCGGCAGGCCTGGGCCTGCTGCTGGCGCAGAAGGTGTTCGGCCCGGCCGGCAACGGCGGCCACCAGGCCGGCTCGATCATCTTCTATCCCACGCCGCGGCCGCTGCCGGATTTCAGCCTCAGCCAGTCCGACGGCACCCGCCTGATTCCGGGCGAACTGCGCGGGCACTGGACCCTGGTGTTCCTGGGCTTCACTTCCTGCCCGGACGTATGCCCGACCACCCTGTCCGAACTGGCGCTGGCGCAGAAGCAGTGGGAAAGCATCCCCGAAAGCCTGCGCCCGCGCGTGGTGTTCGTCTCCGTCGATCCCGAACGCGATACGCCGGCGCGGCTGGGCGAATACGCGCACGCCTTCCACAAGGACACCCTGGCCGCCACCGCCGACGTGCCGTCGCTGGAGCGCTTCGCCACGCCGCTCGGCCTCGTGTTCCAGAAGGCGCCGGGCAAGAACTTCGACAAAAACCCGGACGACTACAGCATGGACCACTCGGCCAGCATCGCCGTGCTCGACCCCGAAGGCCGGCTGGCCGGGCTGATGCGCCCGCCGTTCGACCCGAAGCTGATCGCCAGCGACCTCACCAAGCTCACCGGAAAGACCGCCCCATGAGTCTGTTGACCACGCTCACCCATGCCCTGCCCCATCGGCTGCTGTCGTCGATGGCGCGCTCGCTGGCCTATTCGCGCAACCCGCGCGTCTCGCGCTGGCTGATCGACACGGTGACGCGGAAGTTCGGCGTCAACCTGGCCGAGGCGGCCGATCCGGACCCGCGCAGCTATGCCAGCTTCAATGCCTTCTTCACCCGCGCCCTGAAGCCGGGCGCGCGCGTGGCCGATGCCGACCCGCGCGCGCTGCTGATGCCGGCCGACGGCCGCATCAGCCAGCTCGGCGCGATCGAGGACGGGCGCATCTTCCAGGCCAAGGGCCAGTCGTTCACCGCCGCCGAACTGCTCGGCGACGCCACCGACGCCGCCCCCTTCGCCAACGGCCTGTTCGCCACCGTGTACCTGTCCCCGCGCGACTACCATCGCGTGCACATGCCCTGGACCGGCACCCTGCGCGAGACCGTGCACGTGCCCGGCCGCCTGTTCAGCGTCGGCCCGGCCGCGGTGGCCCACGTGCCGCGCCTGTTCGCCCGCAACGAGCGGCTGGTGTGCCACTTCGACACCGACTTCGGCCCGATGGTGCAGGTGATGGTCGGCGCGCTGCTGGTCAGCGGCGTGGAAACGGTGTGGAGCGGCGAGGAAATCCCCGCCTATGGCGACCGCATCACCCGCAAGGACTGGCGCGGCAAGGGGATTACGCTGGAGAGGTTCGCGGAGATGGCGCGCTTCAACTACGGCAGCACCGTGATCGTGCTGCTGCCGCCGGGCGTGGCCGAGTTCGACCCGGCCTTGAAGGCGGAAAGCCCGGTGCAGCTGGGGCAGAGGCTGGCGCGGTTGAAGTAGCCATTCCGGCGCGGACCTGCGCGCCGCCAGCGGAAACGGCAACACCAAGACGAAACAGGAGCGACGTGTGTCGCTCCTGTTTCGTTTCCGGCCCACGTTCACTGCGACCAGCTCACCACTCCGGCCCGCGCTCCGGCAGCAGCGCGCGGATCACCTGGCCGTCGGCGCCGGCGGCGAGCTTTTCGGCTTCGGCGATGGGAATGTCCACCTCGATCAGCCAGCCTTCCTCGTCGGCCTGTTCGCTGCGGATGACTTCCAGCTGGTGCAGGCGCGAGCGCAGCCTGCCGGCGCTGGGCGGCAGGCGCACGCGGCCGGTGACGTGCTGCAGGCCCAGGCGCTTGCCCAGCACCGACTGCAGCAGGTCCAGGCCGCGGCCGTCGCGCGCGGAGATCCACACACGCTCGCGGCGCGCCTCGTCCGGCACGCCGTCCTGCGCGTCGTGGCGCACGTCGGCGCCTTCGATGCGGTCGATCTTGTTGAACACCAGCAGCTGCGGCAGGTCGCCGGCACCGACCGCCTGCAGCACTTCGTCCACCTGGGCGATGCGTTCCTCGCGCAGCGGATCGGCGGCGTCGACCAGGTGCAGCAGGAAGTCCGCCTCGCGCGCCTCGCTCAGGGTGGAGCGGAACGCCGCCACCAGTTCGTGCGGCAGGTCGCGCACGAACCCGACGGTGTCGGCCAGCATGGCGTTGCCGCCGGGCAGCGCGATGCGGCGCACGGTCGGGTCGAGCGTGGCGAACAGCTGGTCGGCGGCATAGGCACCGGCGCCGGTCAGCGCGTTGAACAGGGTCGACTTGCCGGCGTTGGTGTAGCCCACCAGGGCCACGCGCGGCATCTCGCTGCGCACGCGCGCGCGGCGCATCTGGGTGCGCTGCACTTCCACCTTGTCCAGGCGCTTCTGCAGCTGCTCCACGCGCTTCTGCAGCAGGCGGCGGTCGGTTTCCAGCTGGGTTTCGCCGGGGCCGCGCAGGCCGATGGAACCGCCGCGCTGGCGCTCCAGGTGGGTCCAGCCGCGTACCAGGCGCGTGGCCAGGTGGCGCAGCTGCGCCAGTTCCACCTGCAGCTTGCCTTCGTGGCTGTGCGCACGCTGGGCGAAGATGTCCAGGATCAGGCCGGTGCGGTCGATCACGCGCCGCTCCAGGAACTTCTCCAGGTTGCGTTCCTGCACCGGGGTCAGGGCATGGTTGACCAGCACCAGGTCGGCGCCGGTGGCGTCGGCCATGGCCTTGACCTCGTCCAGCTTGCCGCTGCCGATCAGGGTGGAAGGATTGGGGCGGTCGATGCGCGCGGTCACGGTGGCCGCGATGCTGGCGCCGGCCGAGCGGGCCAGGTCGGTGAACTCTTCCAGCACATCCTCTTCCAGCCGCCCTGCATGCGGCTGGATCAACAGCGCGTGCTCGCCTCGTTTCGAGCGGTCAAACACGCGCCGCGTCCTGCTTATTCGTTGTCGTTGTCGTCATCGCCTGCCTGACTGCTGTCGGCCGATTGCACGTAGCCGCCGCCCGGCCCCACGCGCACGTTGCGCGCCGGCACCACGGTGGAAATGGCGTGCTTGTAGACCATCTGGCTGACCGTATTGCGCAGCAGCACCACGAACTGGTCGAACGACTCGATCGTGCCCTGCAGCTTGATGCCGTTGACCAGGTAGACCGAAACCGGCACGCGCTCGCGGCGCAGTGCGTTCAGGAACGGGTCCTGCAAGGATTGCCCCTTGGACATCTTGAACTCCTCGTTATTGTTCTTATCGACCCGGACCATGCGGCTTCCCCTGCCTGTCCGGAACCGCGATGTTACACCGCCCGGCGCGCTTCATCGCCCCAGGAACAGGGAAACCGCGTCCTGCAGGCGGTGCCGGTCGGTGGCCGGGTCGAACCAGCGCGCGTCCAGTTCGCCGCGCAGCCAGGTGAGCTGGCGCTTGGCGAGCTGGCGGGTGGCGAAGATCGCCTTGTCGCGGAAGCCGGCCGCGCTTTCCTGCCCGTCCAGGAACTGCCAGGCCTGGCGGTAGCCCACCGCGCGGATCGCCGGCAGGTCGAGCGGCGCCGGCACGTCCGCCATCTGCGGCAACGCGCGCAGGCGCCCCACTTCATCGAGGAAACCCGCTTCCAGCATCAGGTCGAAGCGGCGCTCGATGCGCGCGTGCAGCACCGCGCGGTCGGCCGGCGCCAGCACCAGCTTGAGCACGCGCACCGGCAGGCGGGCGGTGCCGGGCAATGCCTGCCAGTGGCTGATCGGCCTGCCGGTGAGCCGGTACACCTCCAGCGCGCGCTGGATGCGCTGCGGATCGGTGGCGTGGATGCGGCCGGCCGCGGCCGGGTCGACCTGCGCCAGCTGCGCGTGCAGCGCCGGCCAGCCCACGGCCTGGGCTTCGGCGCTGATCGCCGCGCGGATGGCCGGGTCGGCTTCCGGCATCGGCGACAGCCCCTGCAGCAGCGCGCGGAAATACAGCCCGGTGCCGCCGGCCAGGATCGGCAGCCGCCCGCGCGCGAGGATGTCGCGCACCGCGGCGGCGGCGTCGGCGGCGAACTCGGCGGCCGAATAGCTCTGCCAGGGATCGCGCAGGTCCAGCAGATGGTGGGGAACACCGGCGCGCTCGGCTTCGTCGGGCTTGGCCGCGCCGATTTCCAGCCCGCGGTACACCAGCGCCGAATCGACGCTGACGATTTCGCCGCCATGGCGCCGCGCCAGCTCGATGGCCGCCGCGGTCTTGCCCGACGCGGTGGGGCCCATCAGCGCGATCGCCAGCGGCCGCGTGTCGGCCGCCATCAGTCCTCGTCCGGCCAGCGCGGCGCCGCGGCGCGGTCGGCGCGCGGCGCCGGCACCGCGTCGAGCGCGGCCAGCACCCTGAGCGCATCGACCGTGGCGGCCACGTCGTGCACGCGCACGATCTTCGCGCCGCGCTGCACCGCCAGCAGGTGCGCGGCGACCGAGCCGGCCACGCGCTCGGCGGCGACGGCGCGGCCGGTGACCTCGCCGATGCAGCGCTTGCGCGACAGCCCGGCCAGCAGCGGCACGCCCAGCGCCAGCAGTTTTTCCTGCGCCGCCAGCAGCGCGAAGTTCTGCGTGGTGTCCTTGTTGAACCCGTAGCCGGGGTCGACCACCAGCCGGCCGCGGGCGATGCCGGCCATCTCCGCGGTGAACAGGCGTTCGGCCAGGAAGCGCTGCACGTCGCCGGCGACGTCGTCGCTGTCCCATGCCACGCCGGCGTCGTGCGGCCCGCCCACCGCGTGCATCAGCACCACGGCCGCGCCGGAACCGGCCACGGCCTCCAGCGCGCCGGGCTGGCGCAGGGCCTGCACGTCGTTGACCATGCCGGCGCCGGCGGCCAGCGCCGCACGCATCACCTCCGGCTTGCAGGTATCGACGCTGATCGGCACCGGCACGCGCGCCACCAGCGCCTCGATCACCGGCGCCACGCGCTCGATCTCCTCCTGCGCCGACACCTGCGCGGCGCCGGGCCGGGTGGATTCCCCGCCGACGTCGAGCAGGTCCGCGCCCTGCTCCACCAGCGCCAGGCCATGGGCGATGGCCGCGGCGGTGTCGAAATGCCGCCCGCCGTCGGAGAACGAATCCGGGGTGACGTTGACGATGCCCATCACCCGCGCGCGATCCAGCCGCAACGGCCGGCCGGCGCAGTCCAGTACCGGTGAGGTGTCGAACATCAGCGCCGGCTCCTTGCCCGGACCAGGGTACCGATCGCGCTGAGCGCCACGCCCAGCACGATGCCAATGAAAATGCCCGCCAGGTAATGGCCGGTCTTCACTCCGAAGGCGACGCCGGCCACGGTGGCGATCACCATTTCGGGGAGGTGGGTGGAGGCAGGGGGGGAGCGTTCGGTCATGGTGCGAAGGTTAGCGGAGGATGGGCGCCGGAGAAAAAGCCTCTTCGGCACCGGGGCGGGAAGGCGCGGCAGCGCGCCTCCGGACGCCTCGGAAGGCAACAGGCCTGCACATGCCGGCAAGGCACTGCGCAAAACAAACGGGCCGGGAAAACCCGGCCCGTTGCGCATTCATGGCACGACAGACACCTAGTGCTGCCCCGCCGGATCGCTGATCGGCGCCACCGGGCGCTCGTCGCCGCCCTGGTCGCTGTCCGACGGGTCGCTCTTGCCCTTGTCCACCCAGCCGGCCGGCGGCGAGGGCTTGCGGCCTTCCATGATCGCCTTGACCTGCTCGGCGTCGATGGTTTCCCAGTCGAGCAGCGCGGCGGTCATGGCCTCGACGATGTCGCGCTTCTCCTCCAGGATGCGGCGCGCCACGTTGTACTGCTCGTCGAGGATGCGGCGGATTTCCGCGTCCACCTTCTGCTGGGTGGCCTCGGAAATGGTCTTGCTGTGCATGCCGTAGCCGGCTTCCTCGTCGGCATAGACCATGGTGCCCAGCACGTCGGACATGCCGTACTTGGTGACCATGCCGCGGGCCAGCTTGGTGGCGCGCTCGAAATCGTTGGAAGCGCCGGTGGACATCTCGCCGACGAAGATCTCCTCGGCGATGCGGCCGCCGAACAGGATCGCCAGCTCTTCCAGCATGCGGTCCTTGTACTTGCTGATGTGGTCGTGCTCGGGCAGCTGCCAGGTCACGCCCAGCGCCCAGC
>Ga0206118_100427_pt1 | contig 21430 bp, 19 predicted proteins | sample 3A20Ametagenome_FD_177999 | JGI IMG/M metagenome (GOLD analysis project Ga0206118, IMG submission 177999) | Enriched microbial communities from leaf-cutter ant dump, University of Wisconsin, Madison, United States - 3A20A | ecosystem: Environmental > Terrestrial > Nest > Insects nest > Nest dump... | reverse complement strand
ACAGGCCGATGGCGAAGTTGCATTCGTGGGTCTTCTCGAACTCCTCGCGCTGCGCCGGCGTCATCACGTTGAGCACCATGTCGCGGCTCTGCTGCGGGGTCAGCGGCGTCTGCGTGATCGGGCTGATCTTGCCGTTCACCTTCATCGACGGCGGCATGGCCGCGGTGATGAACAGGTCCGACGCCTTCTGGTGCGCCATCAGCTTGAGGAACGAGGTGAAATCGATGGTGCTCATGACCGTTCTCCGGGACCGGGAGCCGGGGATCGGGAAACCGCGCCGGCCAGGGCCGATGCCGTTCCCGCTTTCCCGGGCCATCCCCGTCCGTTCTTGGGGAAATACAGGAAACACTCCACTGCCGTCGCCGGTTCCCGTTCAGGGCCCCGGCCCGGCCTCACTCGAACAGGCGCTTGTCCTTGGCGTATTCCCTGGCCTGGTTGCGGGTGATCAGGCTGCGCTTGACCAGGTCCTGCAGGTTCTGGTCGAGGGTCTGCATGCCCACCTGCTGGCCGGTCTGGATCGCCGAGTACATCTGCGCCACCTTGTCCTCGCGGATCAGGTTGCGGATGGCCGGGGTGGCCACCATGATCTCGTGCGAGGCGATGCGGCCGCCGCCGACCTTCTTCAGCAGCGCCTGCGAGATCACCGCGCGCAGCGATTCGGACAGCATCGAGCGTACCATCGGCTTCTCGCCGGCCGGGAACACGTCGATGATGCGGTCGATGGTCTTGGCCGCCGAGCTGGTGTGCAGGGTGCCGAACACCAGGTGGCCGGTTTCCGCCGCGGTCAGCGCCAGGCGAATGGTCTCGAGGTCGCGCAATTCGCCGACCAGGATGATGTCCGGGTCCTCGCGCAGCGCCGAGCGCAGCGCCTCGTTGAAGCCGTGGGTGTCGCGATGCACCTCGCGCTGGTTGATCAGGCACTTCTGCGAGGTGTGGACGAATTCGATCGGGTCCTCGACGGTGAGGATGTGGCCGTAGTCGTTCTTGTTGATGTGGTCGATCATCGCCGCCAGCGTGGTCGACTTGCCCGAGCCGGTCGGCCCGGTCACCAGGATCAGGCCCTGTGGCTGCTCGATCAGCTGGCGGAACACCGGCGGGCAGGCCAGGTCCTCCAGCGTCAGCACTTCCGAGGGAATGGTGCGGAACACCGCGCCGGCGCCGCGGTTCTGGTTGAAGGCATTGACGCGGAAGCGCGCCAGCGACGGGATCTCGAACGAGAAGTCGACCTCGAGGAATTCCTCGTAGTCGCGGCGCTGCTTGTCCGACATGATGTCGTAGACCAGCGCGTGCACCTGCTTGTGGTCCAGCGCCGGGATATTGATGCGGCGCACGTCGCCGTCCACGCGGATCATCGGCGGCAGGCCGGCGGACAGGTGCAGGTCCGACGCTTTGTTCTTGACCGAGAACGCCAGAAGTTCGGCGATATCCATGTGCGCGTATCCCCAATGGTTTGCGAAAGATGTTTCCCCGGTCGGCAGTATAGCCCTCCCGCGTAACAGGTCGATCCCGCCGCCGCGGCACGTTTCAGGCACGGGCCCCGGCCCGCGGATGGGTACACTTCGGCGGACTCCCCCACCCGCGACGAGGCCGCCATGACCGCACCCCACGACACCGTTCACCTTTCCGGCGGCATCGCCTTCATCGGCGGCGGCAACATGGCGCGCAGCCTGATCGCCGGGCTGGTCGCGGCGGGGACGCCGGCCGCGTCGATCGAGGTGGTGGAGCCGCAGGCACCGCAACGGCAGGCGTTGCAGCAGGAACATGGCGTGCGCGTGGCCGAATCCGTCGCCACGGCGGCGCTCGAGGCACGCACGCTGGTGCTGGCGGTCAAGCCGCAGGTGATGGCCGCCGTCTGCGCCGAACTGGCGCCGCGGCTGGCGCCGGGCGCGCTGGTGGTCTCCATCGCCGCCGGTATCACCACCGCCGCGCTGCGCCGCTGGCTGGGGCCGTCGGCCGCGCTGGTGCGGGCCATGCCCAACACCCCCGCGCTGCTGGGCGCCGGCATGACCGGCCTGTATGCCGGCACGGACGTGGACGCCGCCGAACGCGGGACCGCACAGGCCATCCTCGCCTGCGCCGGGCAGACCCGCTGGATCGACGACGAGGCGCTGATGGACGCGGTCACCGCGGTTTCCGGCAGCGGCCCGGCCTACGTATTCGCGCTGGCCGAAGCGATGGAGGACGCCGCGCTCGCCCAAGGGCTGGCCGCCGATGCCGCGCGGCAACTGGTGGTGCAGACGGTCCTCGGCGCGGCGCGCATGCTGGCCGAAAGCGGCCAGGACCCCGGCGCGCTGCGCAAGGCCGTGACTTCCCCCAATGGCACCACCCAGGCTGCGCTGGAAACGCTGGCCGGCGGTGGTTTCCACGCGTTGGTCGGCAGCGCCGTGGCCGCCGCCGCGCAGCGTGGGCGGGAACTGGCCGCCGGCACCTGAAGGCCCGGCAGGGGCATTAAACGGCGTCCCGGCCCGCGGGTGCGATCGGCGCACCCACGCCCAACATGCTTCCGCCCCACCGCAATGCAGGGCTTCCCGGGGCAACCCTGACTGCAATCCCGCGTGGCGTTCCAGGGCCGGTGCGTACTCAGCGCCCGCGCGCCTGCTGCTCGCGCAGGTCCTGGCGCAGGATGCGGCGCACTTCCAGCACGGCTTCCGGCGTCTCCTGCACGCTGTGCCCGGAAACGACGACCTTCTCCGACAACGCGCCATCCAGGTGCGCGCTCCAGTACGGCACCAGCCCGTCGTCGGAACCGGCCAGCGCTCCTTCGGCCTTGCGGCGGGCGATGATCGAGTGGTACGCCAGCCCCGGCGCCAGCGGCAACTCCGACGCGGCGCGGATGAACGGGTCGGTCGCCTTGAGGTTGTCGATGCTGGTGCCGATCCGCGGCGCCTTGGGCTTGCCGCCATCGGGCTCGCCCGCATCCTGCATGGCCAAGAACACCTCCTCGAACTTGCCCAGGATGGTCAGCGGCAGGCGCACCAGCTTCCCGATCAGGCGGCCGAGCCGGTCGCCGGCGATGTCGGTGCCGCGGTGCGGCGAGGCGATGAAGATCGCGCGCTCCACGTCCGGCTGCGGCGAGAAGCGCACCAGCGGCCCCAGCCTCGCCTCCACCCGCCGCAGCCGGTCGCCATGCAGGTCGAAGCGCTTCACCGCGCCGTCCCACAGGGCGTCGCCCGACTCGCTGAGCATCAGCCGCGCGATCACGCCGCCCATGCTGTGGCCGATGAACACCATGTCGTGCGTCGCCGGCGCGGTGCGCTGCGGGTCGAAATGGTCCAGCGTCTGGTTGAAGGCATTGCCGATCGTGTAGCGGTTCAGCGCGATGGGCGCGTTGGTCGGGTAGTAGACCGACCATATCTGGTAATGCCGGCGCATCTCCGGGTCGCCCATGATCTCGTTGGCCAGGTTCACCCACGCCTCCGGGCTGCTGGCCAGCCCGTGCAGCAGGAAGATGATGCGGCGGTTCGGATCGTAGGGCTGCATCAGGTAGATGTGCGGCTCGCGGATGCCCTGCCCGCGCCCGAACAAGGTGCGCAACGATTCGACGGCAAAGCCCGACTGCGCCATCCACACGCCGTAGGCGGCGGTGAAGTTGCCGGCCAGCGGCACCTGTTGGCCGTGCAGTTGGATGCTGGCGGTGGTTTCCGGCGACCACGCGGCCATGCGCACCGCATGCGTGGACAGCACGTCGTCCAGCGTGTCGCCGTCGAACCGCAGCAAGGCGGTGATGTTGACCGCCGGCATCTCGCTGAACACCGGCACGCTGGCGTCGGCGTCTGCCACGGCCAGCAGCGGCGGGGCCTGCACCGCCACCAGCTCGGCGCCGAAGCCGTCGCGCCGGTAGTTGCTGCGCAGGCCGGCGAAGCCCACCTGCGCGGCCGGCACCAGTTGCCGGGGAATGCCGGCCAGTTGCAGCCGCGCAAGATCGGTGGTGATCGTCCATTGCTGCAACTGCACCGGGCGGCTGTAGTCCTGCCCGTCCAGCGCCCGCGCGCGGGCGTGCTGGAACACCACCGACGCCGCCTGCTGGGTGGCGTGATTGTAATAGTCGCGCACCTGGGTGAGCCGGTTCTCCAGCGCGCGCTCGGCCGGCGTGCGGCCACTGAAGAACAGGTAGGCGTAGGAATAGCGCGCCGCTTCCAGCCATGCGTCCAGCGCCGCGTCCGACAGCGGCGGTGGCTCGCCGCCCTTCGTCTTCGGGGTCAGCGCCAGCGCCTGCTGCATCCACAGCTCGGCCAGCGTGGAAAGGCGCTGCTCGGTCTGCAGGCCGTCGGTATCGGCGACCGCGCGGCGGCAGGCATCGGGCTCCTTGCCGCATTGCGCCGCGGTCAGGCCGATGACGCCCAGCGATTCCTGCGACAACGCGCTCAGGTGGCCGCTGTCGAGGATGTCGCCACGCTTGAGCAGCACGTATTCCGACGGCGCGACCTGCTTGATCTTCACCATCGCGCAACCGCTGGACAACAGCAGCAGGACGCAGGCCGCCGCGCCCAGCCAGCCGCGCAGCCCTGCATGGGGAGTTGCTCTCATCGTGTCTTTCCTTCGGCAATGCCCGGCACGCCCTCGCGTATCCGGCGGGAAAAATCGGCCGCGTCGCCCGCCTCGCGGGCGCGCAGGGTGATGCGGCCACGCTCGCGCAACTGCGCCAGCGGCACGCCCGGCGCCAGCCCACCGACGTCGGCGGCGTAGTCGGCCAGGTAGCCGGACAGCAGCAGGCGGTAGTCCAGCGGCAGGCGCGGCGCGACGCGGCGCATCAGTTCGAACACCACCGTGGTGCAGTTGCTGGTCAGCGTGTTGTAGAACTCCGGCATGCGCTCCAGCTGCTGCCCGCGCGCCACGTAGGAGTGCACCAGCTCGCGCATCGCCTGCGGCGACAGGCCATGCAGGCGGTAGAGGTAGACGTCCTCGCCACGCACGTTGGTGCGCACCTGCACGATATCGCGTTCGTCGGCGGCCACCAGCACCGCCTCGAAGCGGCGGAAGAAGCCTCCCAGCGCCGAGAAAGACTCGCCGCGCTCCTTGCGGATTTCCAGCGAGAACACCAACTGCCGGCCGTCGGCGAAGCCGAACGACACCAGCGTGTGCGCGATGGCCGGCCCCATCCAGTACGACAGGATCAGGTCGACCGAACGCAGCTGCGACAGGTCGTATTCGCGCCGCTCCCAGCGGACGTCGTAGTCGTCCTGCCCGCGCCAGTGGAAATTGCGCACGTTGTCGACCAGCAGGCGGTCGCCATCGATTCGCGCATGCAGCGGTTGCGCCACGTCATCGGCCCATTGCCGGTCCTGCCGCGGCTGGATCGTCGCCCAGCCCCCCAGCAACGCGCAGGACAACACGGCGAACGCCGCCAACCTGCGCCAGCGCCGCCGCGGCGTGGCGCAGCCGTGCAGGGCCACGGCCGCAGCCACGCCCCACAATACCGCCACGACGACGCGCACGGCCGGCCCGGCGGGCAACTGGAACCACACGGCCAACGCGCCCCAGGCCCCGGCCAGCCCGCAGGCCAGCATCAGGCCGAGGCGCCCCATCCCGCGCAGCCAGCGGCGCAAATGGCCCCCGTCACCGGAGGCCATCGGTGCCTTCGCCACCCGCGCCATGACATGAAGGACGGCCCTTCGCGTCCCTCCTGCGTCCCATGCATGCAGTTGCTGCCATTCGATCGTTCCATCCACCTTTCCGGCCCGCGCAACGATAGCGTGTGCGCCGCGGGAAACCGAGCGGGATGCCTCCCGTGTATTGCCGGCCATGCCGCCGGCGCTGATGTATATTGCGGAACCACGGAGATGGCATTCCTCCGCGGACCGCCGCGACAGCGGCTGATGATGCCTACGCTTGGCCGGACGGGCTGCGTGGGCGCGCGCCTGTCCTCGAACACCGATTCAAGGAGAGGACTCCATGTGGAAACCGATCGTCGCCATCGCCGTCGGCTCGGTGCTGGGCGGGCTGATGCGCTGGGGGCTGGGCCTGCGGCTCAACGCCCTGTTCCCCGACGTACCGCCGGGCACGCTCGCCGCCAACATGATCGCCGGCTACATCGTCGGCATCGCCCTGGCCTTCTTCGCACAGGCCCCCGGCCTGTCGCCGGAATGGCGGCTGCTGGTCATCACCGGCTTCTGCGGCGGCCTGTCCACCTTCTCGACGTTCTCCGCCGAGATCGTCGCCCTGCTGCAGCGCGGCCAGTACACCCTGGCGCTGGGCGCCATCGCCATCCACGTCGCCGGCACGCTGCTGATGACCTTCGCCGGCATCGCCACCGTGGCGCTGTTCAAGGCCAGCTGAGGAGAACCCCATGAACGGTTACCAGATCACCTTCTTCACCCGGCAGGACCGCCGCCACGGCGGCCGCCCGCTGGCCGAGTGGCTGCTCCACCTCGCCGCCGAACTGGGCCTGCGCGGCGCCACCCTCATCCCGGCCAGCGAGGGCGTCGGGCGCGACCACCGCCTGCATTCGGCGCGCTTCTTCGAACTGGCCGAGCAGCCGCAGGCGGTGATGATGACCCTGACCACGGAAGAAACCGACAACCTGTTCCAGCGCCTGCGCACGGAGAACGTGCACCTGTTCTACACGCGCATGCCGGTGGAGTTCGGGAGCATCGGCGAACCCGGCGCACAGGGTTGACGCCGTCGCGGCGGCCGCCCATGCGGAAACAGCCGCTCCCCGCTATTCCCGGCAACCGACACCCTCCCCCTCGTTCCCCGGAAGGACACATGCGCACCGTGGGACTGACACCTGACGCTAAGGCCCTGTTTGATCGGCTGGCGAAAGGAAAGAAGCCGGCGGCTTACCTGTTCACCAATGCTGGCAAGGAATGGAACGCGCACGAATGGAGCGAGCCAGTACGCAAAGCGACAGCAAAGGCCAAGTTGCCTGACGGTGTTGTGTTATACACGCTCCGGCATTGCTGGATCACTGACGCGATTGTGGGCGGCGTTGACCTGCTGACCGTTGCCAAAATGGCCGGCACGTCGCTGGCAATGATCGAAAAGCACTATGGGCACCTGCTGCACGGTGCGGCCGTGGACAAGCTGGCGGGGATGAAGTTCTTATGAGTACGCGCAAAGCATGGTGGACCGATCCAGCGTCAACGCTACTACGCCGAACACCAAACGGGCAGACTGCTGCGTGCGCAACCGAAGGAACGCAGCGAGCTCTACAAGTCCAGCATTGACGCTGGCTGTTCCCGGATGAAGTGCGCCGCTTGGGCGAGACGGACAAGAAAGAGACGAAGCGCCAGAACGCCGCCGCCATCGCGCGCGGCAAGCACAAGTTCGCCACCAAATCGCCGCCGCCGCCCAACGTAGTGCCCATCCGCAACGGCAACTAGCTCACGGTGCAGGCGGTCGGGATGTCCTGACTGCCGGGGGATTAGCCGACCAGTGCCCCCCGTTGAAGAAAACCCCGGCAGCAGTTGCAGCGTAGGAAACCGCGAAACTGCACCATGCCCAAGTTGGTCACGGCCAAGATGGGCAAAGGCCGCACAGCGTTGCCACGGCGTTGCGGGGCCTTTTCTATTCTAGGCTTGGTGCATGCAATCTGACATCGCATTGCGCGTGGTCAAAATCTGATTACTCCTAGCAGGATCATTTGCAACGTGCGCGATCAACTGCGCGGCAATGTAGCAAAGCGAGTTCGTTGTTCTAAGCATCCAAGCCAATAGTTCAGGCTCAAAGCCGTCAAGCGATCTGACCATAAGCCTCAAACCGCCATGCGTGTATGAGTTCAAGGCATCCCATGCCCTATCCTTCAATGCGGACAGCGATTGAGCAAGCACAGGCTCCGCAGGCGACGCGGCCAGTTCTTCAAGCATCTTGTAGACCTTGGGAAACTCGGCCGGTTCTTTCCGAGAATTGTTGCCCGGTTGTGACCCGAACGAATCAATCCATTGATCTTGGGCAGCATAGAAAACCCATGAACCTCGCAGTACTGCCTCATACTGCAAGCGCACAAGTGCTATAGCTGACGTAGGGTTTTCAACGGACAGCAGGTACTGAAAAGCGGAGCCGTGTTCTAAGGCAATTCGCCCATATGAGAATGCAGCATTAGTTCTTGCACCTGGTGGAATAGCGCGCTCTGTTTCACCTTGCAATGCGATGCGCAGCGCATTGTGGAAGGTGTCAGACCTATCAAGCAGAATGGCAATGTCTATGGTCATGCCGGAACCCCAACAACGTCTGCCGGATCAAGCACGGCCATGTGTGCGGCATTGCGCACATACAATGTGAACTGTCCGCCAGTGGTCACGTAAGGTGTTCCGAACGCAAGCACATACTTGCCGACCAAATTGCCAATGTTCGGCACACGAAAGCGAGCGCAGACGGCTGCAATCAAATCCTGTCCGATGTTAATAGCAATTTTGTTGCCGTCGCGGTGGGCAACGGTATTGAGGTACTTTGAACCGTCGCGCGCCCAAGTGGCTGACCGAACAGGGATGCCCCAAAATCCGTGGTAATGGTCCGCATGGTGTTCCGGGTCGGCGTTGTCGAACGTGACAAATAAGCGATTGGCCGGCATGACAGTTCCATCCGGCAGCAGCATTTCAACGGTGCTTGTGCGGAATACTTGGGAAGTCACCAGCAAGTTCAGCAGCCTTTTGGGGCCACGCTGGATGGTAGTGCCCACCGGCTCGCCGCCGCCTACGTGTCTACCGCCGCCCCGCTGTTCGCGGGCGGCTCCGGTGCCGCCTTGGCCGGGTTCGTCTGCGTCGACAGCAAGTGCCAACCTGATCCGCTGGCGGTCAGCCTGCCAACGTTGGACCACTTCATCGCCTTCCGGTCCCCAAGGGCCTTCACCACGAACCGCCAACTCACAGTCCGGCGCGTGCTGTTGGCCTGCAAAGCAGGCGTCATGCCCGTTGCTGCTCGCTCGCCTGAAGTGCGCCGGGCAACCACAGCCCAAGCATGTGAACTCGCGTCGTTGGGCCGCAATCGTAGCCGGCGGCAATCGAGAGAAGTCCCAAGCCGTCGTTGGCAGCCCCGTGACCGTTGACCTCGCTTCCTGCATGGCAATCCCCCTGTGGCGACCGTGCGTGCCTAGCAGTTTGGAGCGCAGTTCGCGGCGGTCAAGGCTTGGCGTGGCCGACCTGCTGTTAGATGCTGTTACCGTCCCGTCAACCCTGTTGACACAATTACAGAACAGCGGGCAACAAAAAAGCCCTGACGAATCAGGGCCTTATGCGTGGTGGGCGGTGCAGGGTTCGAACCTGCGACCCTTGCCGTGTGAAGGCAATGCTCTACCGCTGAGCTAACCGCCCGTGCTGCGAGCCGCCCATTATAGGGAGAACGGCGACGGCGTCAACGGATGGATGCGAATTTTTCCGCCCCACCCATCACATGGTCTGGGTGGGCTTGTCCGAGCTGGTGGTGCCGGCCAGCAGGGTCTCGATGCGGTTGCGGATCGACTCGCCGTCCGCTCCGTCGGCCAGCTGCACACCGATGCCGGCCTGGCGGTTGCCCTGCGCGCCCAGCGGCGTCACCCAGATGACCTTGCCGGCCACCGGCAGGCGTTCGCTGGAATCGGGCAGGGTCAGCAGCAGGAACACCTCGTCGCCCAGGAAATAGCGCTTGGGCGTGGGCACGAACACGCCGCCGTTCTTCACGAACGGCATGTAGGCGCTGTACAGCGCAGCCTTGTCCTTGACCGCCAGGGACAGGATGCCCTGGCGGGCGTTGATCGCACTCATCGGATATTCCCCTTTTGTTGCGGATTGGCCGCACCCCATGCCAGCAGCAGCTCCACCACGGCCAGGTCGGCGCGCACCGTGGTGCGCAGCAGGTCGCGTGTGCGGTTGGCGGCATCGAACCAGGCGGCCAGCTTGTGCAATCGGTTCGGATCGGTCAAGCCGTCGCCGGCCATGCGCAGGGCCAGGTCGGCGGCGTGGCGCAGGCGCAGCTCGGCGTGCTCGTCGCCGGTCCAGCGTTGTGCAAGTTCGACGCAGCCGAGCTTGCCGGCGGCGAGCCGTTCCAGTTCGTCGGCCACCTGCCGGCGCAGCGCCATGCCCTCGCCCTGCAGCCACTGGTCGGCCAGCACCGGGTGGCCGCGGGTGGCATCCAGCGCTTCGCGGGCGATGCCGTCGTCGTGGCCACGCTGCCGCAGCCACGCCAGCGCTTCCTCGCGCGGCGGCAGGCGGAACTCCAGGCGCTGGCAGCGGCTGCGGATGGTCTGCGGCAGCCGTGCCGGGTCGGCGCTGATCAGCCACAGGTAGCGGCCGGGGGCCGGCTCCTCCAGCGTCTTGAGCAATGCGTTGCAGGCGGCGCGGTTGATGGCGTCGGCCGGGTCGACGATGACCACCTGCGCGGCGCCGTATTGCGGGGTCAGCGCCAGCTTCTGCGAGATCTCGCGCACCTGCTCGATGACGATCTCGGTGCGCAGCTTGTCGCCGCTCTTGTTGGGGATGAAGGACACCAGCTGCAGGTCGGGGTGGGTACCGGCGGCGATCAGCTGCGCGTTGCGGGCGCGGCCGGCGGCGTCCATGTCGCGGTCCAGCACGTGCGCGGCCAGCGCCAGCGCCACGGCGCGCTGGCCCATGCCGGCCGGGCCGCACAGCAGCAGGCCGTGGCCGAGGCGACCGGCATCCAGCGCCGCCACCGTCTGCTCGAAGGCGCGCTGCTGCCAGGGAGCGAAACCCTTGTCCATGCCCTGCCCGCTCACTGCTGCACCGCCCGGTTGCGGTTCTCGCGCAGTCGCTGCAGGTAGCGGGCGACGGCGGCGTTGTGCTCGGCATAGCTGGCCGAGAACACGTGCGCGCCGCTGCCGTCGCCCACCGCGACGAAATACAGCGCATCGCCCGCCGCCGGCTGCGCGGCGGCGCGCAGGGCGTCCTTGCCGGGCATGGCGATGGGCGTGGGCGGCAGGCCGGCGCGGGTGTAGGTGTTGTACGGCGTGTCGGTGGTCAGGTGGGTCTTGCGGATGTTGCCGTCATAGCTGCTGCCGATGCCGTAGATGACGGTCGGGTCGGTCTGCAGGCGCATGCCCAGCTTCAGGCGCCGCGCGAACACGCCGGCGATCTGCGGCCGCTCGCTGGCCAGGCCGGTTTCCTTCTCGATGATCGAGGCCAGGATCAGCAGTTCACCGGGCGAGGCCAGCGGCAGGTCGTCGCTGCGCGCGGCCCAGGCCTCGGCCAACGCCTTTTCCAGTGCGGCATGGGCGCGCTTGAGCACGTCCAAGTCGCTGTCGCCGCGCTGGTAGACGTAGGTTTCCGGCAGAAAGCGGCCTTCCGGGTGCTGGCCGGGAAAGCCCAGCGCCGCCATCAACTCGGCATCGCCCATCCGTTCGGTTTCGTGCAGCAGCGGCTGCGCGCGGCCGAGCGCGGCGCGCAGCTGGCGGATGTTCCAGCCCTCGACCAGGGTGACGCGGTACTGCAGCACCTTGCCCTGGCGCATGTTCAGCAGCAGCCCGCGCGGGGAGAGGTGGGCGTCCAGCGCATACTCGCCGGCCTTGATCTTGCCGGCGGCGTCGAGCTGGCGCGCCAGCAGTTTCCACTGGTAGTCCCGGCCTTCGTCCACGCCGGCTTCACGCAACTTGCGCAGCACGGCGTTGAAGCCATCGCCACGGGCGACCACCACGCTCCCGACCTCGGCGGTGAGCGGCGTATCGGCAAACGCCGCCTGCCACTGGTAGAGCCACGCGCCGGCGCCGGCCACGATGCCGGCCAGCAGCAGCAATACCGTCAATACCAGCAGGCAGCCGTGCCTGGCTCGCGCCATGTGTGACCTCTAGACAAACATCCGATCCGATGGCGCAGGATACCGTGCACCCGCGGCCAAACGCACGACGGCTCAGGCGTTACCGGCCTTCAACTCACTGGCCAGCTCCCGCTTGAACTGCTCGAAATCCTTGCCGGCCGCCTGCGCCTCGGCATGCGCGGCGTCCTTGAGCGCGTCCGAATACATCAGCCGCACCGGCGTGCCGCCGCGCTCGTGCAGCTCGGCGGCCTGCATGATCAACGCCAGCACGCGCGCGGCGCTGGTGGTTTCGCCGGCGATCCTGCCGTCCATGCCCAGCACCCACTCGCCGTCGCGGCGGACGATGCCCGCCAGCAGGGTGCGCTGCTGGTCGCGCAGCTCGGCATGCGGCTCCACCGCGGCCGTCGCCGGCGGGTTCGCGGCGGCCTGGTTGCGCTCGCGCTCGGCCTGCTTCTTTTTCGCCTCGCGGCGGCCCTTGGATTGGATCGACATGGTGGTTGCCTGTGTTGTTCGAGGGAGAAACCCGCGGGGCAAGCCCCGCAGCTATGCGGCGTGGCGGCGATGTTCCCAATACCAGAACACGAAGCCCAGCAGCATGAAGGCGGCCATGCCCAGCGCCAGGTGCAGCGGCCGGCCGCTGAGCAGCGGCGAGACCACGCCGGCCACCACGGTGCTGATCATCAACTGCACGAAGGCCTGCAACGAGGACGCCAGCCCGCGTTGCTGCGGGTACATGTCCAGCACCGCCAGCGCGAGGATCGGGAAGATCAGCGCCGTGCCCAGCCCGCCAATGAAGATCGGCAGCACCGCCCACGGCAGTTCGAGCTGCGGCGCCGCCACCACGTAGCCGATGTTCAGCAGCGCCGAGAGCGCGCAGCAGGCGAAACCGATGCCGACCTGCCGCACCGGCGGGGTGTGCCCGGCCATGCGCCCGGACAGGAACGCGCCGGTGGTCATGCCGCCGATGGTGGGGATGAACAGCCACGCGAACCCGCCCTGGCCCAGCCGCAGGTGCTGCATCACGAACACCGGGGCCGAGGCGATGTACAGGAAGATGCCGCCGAAGTTGACGCTGCCGGCCAGCGCCAGCCGCAGGAAGCGCGGGTTGAGGCCGATGCGCAGGTAGTCGCGCAGCAGGCTGCGCGGCGACAGCGGCATGCGTGCCTGCGGCGGGTGCGTTTCCGGCAGCCAGCGCGCGGTGGCGGTGAGCAGCAGCACCGCGAACGCCACCAGGAACCAGAAGATCAGCGGCCAGTCGCCGCCGCCCAGCAGTATCCAGCCGCCGATGATCGGGGCGATGGCCGGGGCGATGCCGAAGATCATCGACACCTGGCTCATCAGCCGCTGCGCGTCGGCGCCGTGGTATAGGTCGCGGATCACCGCACGGCCGACGATCATGCCGACGCCGGCGGAAATGCCCTGCAGGGCACGGAACAGCAGCAGCGTCGGCAGGTCCGAAGCCAGCGCGCAGCCGACCGATGCGGCCACGAACACCACCAGCCCCGCCAGGATCACCCGCTTGCGCCCGAGCGCGTCGGACAGCGGCCCGTGTGCCACGCTCATCAGCCCGTAGAACAACAGGTAGACGCTGATGGTCTGCTGCACCGCCACCTCGTCCACCGCCAGCTCCCGCGCCAGCAGCGGGAAGGCCGGGAAGATGGTGTCGATGGAGAACGGGCCGAACATCGACAGCCCGGCGAGCAGCAGGGCCAGGCGGCGGGTGGAAGGCGGGGCGGCGGCGGTCATCGGGCGTCCAGCGGTGGCGTGCGTGGGGGACGCACGGCGGGCGCCAGCCCGGCACGGGCGACGCCATCGAAAATGGAGGGGTCGGGCATGATAGGCGCCCGGCGGTGCCGGCGCCATGCACATGGCATGGAGATGGAACCCGGGGCGGTGCCCGTTCAGTCGCATCCGCCGCACCAGCGGCCCGGGGCAACCGCTATAATCGCCGCGCTACACGGTGGGAGAAGCGGCTCACCCCGCTGCCGAAGGCGCAAACGCCCGCAATCGCTCAGGCCCGATACCACCTGCAACAAAACTCTGGAGAGACCGGTTCAATCCGGCGCCGAAGGTGCACGAAGCGCGCGATCCGGTCGCGCCGCTTCCAAACTCTCAGGCAAAAGGACAGAGGGGCACGAGGCGAGCCGCCGGCTTGCCGGCCGTGGCGTCGCCTGCGCGCGACCACCGCCGGAAGGCCGCGTGTCCGCCGCCCCTGCCCCGCACGCCTTCTTCCGGACGTCCGCCATGCCCCAGAACACGCCCTCGCTGCGCGACCTCGAACACGCCTCCGCCTTCGTCGACCGCCACATCGGCCCCAACGATGCCGAAATCGCGCAGATGCTGCGCGTGCTCGGCCACGATTCGCTCGATGCGCTGACCGACGCCATCGTCCCCGGCTCGATCAAGTCCGGCAATCCGCTGGCCCTGCCCGAGTCGCTGACCGAAGTGCAGGCGCTGGAAAAGATCCGCGCCATCGCCGGCAGGAACAAGGTGCTGCGCAGCTTCATCGGCCAAGGCTATTACGGCACGCATACGCCGAACGTCATCCTGCGCAACATCCTCGAGAACCCGGCGTGGTACACCGCCTATACGCCGTATCAGGCGGAGATCTCGCAGGGCCGCATGGAAGCGCTGATCAACTTCCAGCAGATGGTCGCCGACCTGACCGGCATGGAGATCGCCAACGCCTCGCTGCTGGACGAAGCCACCGCTGCCGCCGAGGCGATGACCCTGGCCAAGCGCTCGGCCAAGTCGAAGTCCAACACCTTCCTCGCCAGCGGCGACACCCACCCGCAGACGCTGGAACTGCTGCGCACCCGCGCCGAGCCACTGGGCATCGACGTCGCGCTGGCCAACTCCGAGGAAGAGTGGAACGCCGCGCTGGCCAAGGGCGATTTCTTCGGCGTGCTGGCGCAGTACCCGGCCTCCAGCGGCTGGCTGGCCGACTGGGAGAAGGACGCCGAGGCGATCCACGCCCACAACGCGCTGTTCGTCGTCGCCACCGACCTGCTGGCGCTGACCCTGCTGAAGTCGCCCGGCGAGATGGGTGCGGACATCGTCATCGGCAACAGCCAGCGCTTCGGCGTGCCGTTCGGCTTCGGCGGCCCGCATGCCGCGTTCATGGCCTGCCGCGACGCCTACAAGCGCAGCATGCCGGGCCGCCTGATCGGCGTGTCGATCGACACCGAAGGCAACCCCGCCTACCGCCTGACCCTGCAGACCCGCGAGCAGCACATCCGCCGCGAGAAGGCCACCTCCAACATCTGCACCGCGCAGGTGCTGCTGGCGGTGATGGCCTCGATGTACGCCGTCTACCACGGCCCGGAGGGGCTGACCCGCATCGCCCGCCGCGTCGCGCGCCTGACCGCCATCCTCAAGGCCGGCCTGCAGCAGATGGGCCATGACCAGTTCCACCACGCCAGCGCGTTCGACACCCTGAGCCTGAAGACCGGCGAGCGCACCGACGCGCTGATGGCGCGCGCGGTGTCTTTGGGCGCCAACCTGCGCAAGGCATGGGACGAATACATCTGCATCTCGCTGGACGAAACCACCACCCGTGCCGACGTCGAGCTGCTGTGGCGCATCTTCGGCGGCGATGATGCCACCCTGCCATCCATCGATGCGCTGGACGCCAGCGCGCCGTCGCTGATCCCGGCCGAACTGGAACGCACCAGCGCGTTCCTGACCCACCCGGTGTTCAACACCCACCACAGCGAGCACGAACTGCTGCGCTACCTGCGCATGCTGGCCGACAAGGACCTGGCGATGGACCGCACGATGATCCCGCTGGGCTCGTGCACCATGAAGCTCAATGCCACCGCCGAGATGATCCCGGTGACGTGGCCGGAGTTTTCCAACATCCATCCGTTCGCCCCGGCCGGGCAGACGCAGGGCTACAAGGAGCTGATCGGCGGGCTGGAAGCGATGCTGGTGGAAGCCACCGGCTACGACGCGGTGAGCCTGCAGCCCAACTCCGGTGCGCAGGGCGAATACGCCGGCCTGCTGGCGATCCGCGCCTGGCACGCCTCGCGCGGCGAGAGCCATCGCAACATCTGCCTGATCCCCGAGTCCGCGCACGGCACCAACCCGGCCAGCGCGCAGATGTGCGGCATGAAGGTGGTGGTGACCAAGTGCGACGCCAACGGCAACGTCGATGTCGCCGACATCCGCGTGCAGGCCGAGAAGCACTCGGCCAACCTGGCCGCGATCATGATGACCTACCCGTCCACCCACGGCGTGTTCGAGGAGGACGTGGTCGAGATCTGCGAGATCGTCCACCAGCACGGCGGGCAGGTCTATACCGACGGCGCCAACATGAACGCGCTGGTCGGCGTCGCCAAGCCCGGCAAGTGGGGTTCGGACGTCTCGCACCTGAACCTGCACAAGACCTTCTGCATCCCGCACGGTGGCGGCGGCCCCGGCGTCGGCCCGTGCGCGGTGAAATCGCACCTGGCACCGTTCCTGCCCGGCGCGCTGGGCAAGGATGGCGTGCGCACGGAAGGCACCGGCAACGGCGCGATGGTCAGCGCGGCTACCTTCGGCAGCGCCTCGATCCTGCCGATCAGCTGGATGTACATCGCGCTGATGGGCGCGGCCGGCCTGCGCAAGGCCACCCAGGTCGCCCTGCTCAACGCCAACTACATCGCCAGGCGCCTGGCCCCGCACTACAAGACGCTCTATACCGGCCGCAACGGGCTGGTGGCGCACGAGTGCATCCTCGACGTGCGCCCGCTGGAGAAGGCCACCGGCATCGGCGCCGAGGACGTGGCCAAGCGCCTGATCGACTTCGGCTTCCATGCCCCGACCCTGAGTTTCCCGGTCGCCGGCACGCTGATGGTCGAGCCGACCGAGAGCGAATCGCAGCACGAGCTGGACCGTTTCATCGACGCGATGATCCAGATCCGCAGCGAAATCCAGGCCATCGAGGACGGCAAGCTGGACCGCGAGGACAACCCGCTCAAGCACGCCCCGCACACCGCCGCGCAGGTATCGGCCAGTGAGTGGGCGCACGGCTATCCGCGTGAACTGGCCGCCTTCCCGCTGCCGTCGCTGAAGCTGGGCAAGTACTGGCCGCCGGTGGCGCGCGTGGACAACGTGTACGGCGACAAGAACATCATGTGCGCCTGCATCCCGGTGGATGCGTACATGGATGACGTGGAAGGCTGACTGCACCACCACGCTTGATGGAAAAGGAAACGGCCCGCCATGCGGGCCGTTTTCGTTACCGGGCCAGCGGTGACGGCCAGAGGCCACCCGATCGGATTGCTGCCCCTCTCAATGTGATAACTTTCGTTATAACCACATTCCAGAGCCATCATGAAGCTCAAGATCACCAGCATCGGCAATTCGTCCGGCGTCATCCTGCCCAAGGATCTGCTGGCTCGCCTGCGCGTGGACAAGGGCGACGAGCTGTATGCGCTGGAAACGCCCGACGGCATCCGCCTGACCACGTACGACCCCACCTTGGCCGCGCAGATGGAAGTGGCCGAGGAAGTAATGCGCAAGCGCCGCACGCTCCTGCACAAACTTGCGCAATAGGAAGCCGGCGATGATCGTCTGGATCGGCCGTGCTCTGGCTCTGGCTATCCATGATCGCCAACTGGCCGAGCACGGCGGCGGCAGTGGCATGCGCGACGAAGCATTGCTCGAATCCGCCCTCACCCGCCCCCAGCAGCGTTACGCCTGTGGCGATCCACTACCGGACCTGGCCGACCTTGCAGCCAGCTTGGCCTTCGGTCTGGCCCGCAACCACCCGTTCGTCGATGGCAACAAGCGCACCGCCGCCGTGGCCTGCGAAGTGTTCATCCTGCTCAACGATGCCATGCTGGAAGCGGACGACCTCGACCTGTACCCACAGTACCTCGGCCTTGCCGAAGGCAGCCTCGACGAAGCCGCCTTCGCCGCATGGCTGCGCCCGCGCATCGTCACCCCACATGGCAGCAGCATGCAGGAGGCGCCCGCAAGCTATCGACGCTGAAATCGGCTGGAGCATGTCCCCTTGCGATTTGTGGCATAAAGCGCCGGGGGATCCGGATTGCTCCACCATCTTTCTCAAGGACCAGAGACATGCCAGAGTTCGCCATCCGAACATCAGCCGATGAAGTCGCCGCCCTCTTGCAGCAAGACCGCGCACGCGATGCCGCTGCCCATCTGGAAACACTGCGCCAAGGCCAGCCACCGGTCATCCGCGAGGCGCTGGACCGTTTCGTCGCGGCACGCGCGCAAGCGCAACTTGCCGCCTTGCGCCAACCCGGTGCCGTTCCCATCACCGAGACCGCCAGCGTGCAGCCCATGCTGGAACGGCTGGCGCATGCGGGGCTTCCGCCTCGATTTCGGGAGGCAGAGGAAACCAAGGACCTGACACAGGCGCAGTTGCATGACGTCTATGCCAGCATCATTGCCACACGCGGCAATGACGCCGCTCGTGGCGCGCTGGCAGGGCAGGATCGCGTGATCCTGGGATTGCGTCAGGAAAACCGCACCACGGAAGGCGAATCGCACGAAGGCACCGCCAATTTTCATGGCAAAGGGGTCTATGACGACCGCATCGTGGTGCTGTGGACCGACGCGAACGGCGAGCGCCATGCCCGCGAATTCCACGAGAGCACCACCGAGCCCACCGCGCAATACGATGGCCATGCCAAGACCGCGGTGCGCAGCCCCGGCTTCGAGGACGTCGTCACCCGCCCGAAGACCGAAGGCAGCGACGTGAACGGCGATGGCGTGCGCGACCTGGGGCGCCTGGTCGATGGCACCACCGAAATGCTGGCGACCACGCACCCACGCAATCATTTCCCCGATGAATTCGCATTGCGCCCCAGCCCGGCGGCGATAGCGGCCGGCGCCAACCGCGTGGAGCGCGACAGCAATGGCGATGGCTGGTTCGATTCGCGCGACGTGCAGGGAGTGCAGAACCTCAACAACACCTTCAAGATCCACCGCGGCAGCAAGTACAACACCGATTCCGCCGGCTGCCAGACCATCGGCAACAACGAGTACGACAGCTTCGTCGAAACCGTGCGCGGCACGCCCGGACAAACCCGCTGGCAATACGTGCTGACCTCGGTGGCGCCGGGGCAAACCCTGGCACGCGACGTCGAGAACCGCATCCCGCTGCACCCGGCCAACGACCCACGGTTGCCGCAACATCCCGACCATGCGCTGTTGCGGCAAATCGATGCCCGCCTGCAAGCGATGGGCGGCCTGCATGCCGAGCGCGCCGAAGCCTACGGCCTGAGCCTGTTGCACGAGGCCAAGGCAGCGAATGTCACCCGGGTGGACCAGATCGTGGTCAGCAACGCCACCGCCACCCGCGCCGCGGGCGAGACGCTGTTCCTGGTGCAGGGCCAAACAAGCGATCCCGCCGCCCTGCGGGTGGCGGTCTCCGCCGCCGAACTGGCCGGGACGTCGATCGACACCAGCCTGCAACGCTTGCAGGAACAGGCCATGCAAACCGCGGCCACCGCGCCTGAACTGCCCCGGCAACCGCACGCGCCACACCTTGGAGGCCGTTGACCCATGAAGCCCATTTCCCCGCGCCACATTGTCGGCATTCCCGCCCTGCTGCTGTCGTTGGGCGCTTGTGCGTCTTCCCCCGGCCTGGGGACGCCCGCCGACAGCGGAACCACCGCTGTCGCCACACGCCCCCTTCCCGCCCCCATTGCCGCCGCCGGCACGCCTCCCTTGCCCGGGGTGACCACGCTGGGTGTGTCCATGCCCGAGACACGCATCGCCCTCAAGGGTTTGCCAAAAGACATCGAGGACCTTGTCCTGTCCCTGCCACCCGCCGATTTCCGCGCCACGCCGGATGTGTGGCAATACACGGTGCGGCAAGCCATCGGCGGCATGATGCTGATTCCCCGCATCACCGGGCGCCCCGATCGCCGCATCAGCATGGTCGCACCCGTGGGATCATCCATGTGGATTCGCACCTTCGAATCGGAAAACCCGGCCATCACCGGCTATTTGATACAGGTCCGGTTCAGCTGCAAACTAGTGAAGGACAGCCCGATCCAGTTGCCCGAAGGCAGCGTCCAGGACATCTGCCTCGGGTACCCCAATGCACGGATAGGCAGCGGCCTGCGTGCCTACCGCAAGGTCGCCGGCCAAGCCATCGAGGACGTGACCGCGCAACTGACGCCTCCAGAGCAGGTGCTGGGGGAAGAGACGATGGAACGCTACAGGCAACTGGGCGCAGACGGGCCGTTTCTGGACGACTCATGGCTGGATCGGGTGCCGGTGGCGCGCTGGATCGTCGAATCCGACCCGGAAAATCCCCTGCCCGAAGATGCGCACACCTACGACGGCGGCTACCTGGCCCACGCCAACTTCCTGCTGTGGAACGGCGACCATTTCGAAACCCGCGCCACCGTCCCCACCTCATTGTGGCCGTGCCCGCCGAACCGGCCCTCGTCCTGCATCGATGATGATCGTTTCGTGACGAAACCCTAGGTGCCCATCAGAGCAGGCCGATTGCGACACGCATCCCCCGCATCGCAATCACCCGCTGGCACGAAGCAGGCAGGCCGCCGCGGAAATCCCTGCGGCGGCCTGCCTGCAACTGCATCAGTACCCGTGCTGCTTCAACCAGGCATCGATCTGCGGCTTGCGCTCGGCGCGCAGCTTCAGCTTGGTCTGGATGCCGGCGATCATCGTCTCGGCATCGCGGCGCGAGGTCGGTGCGATGTACTTGTCGGCGTAGTCCCGGATCTTGTTGACCATCTTCAGGTCGTCCGAGCTCATGCCCAAGCCGGGGTAGTAGCGCGCACGCGAAGTGCTGTCCACCAGCGTATCCACCTTCTCGCGGTGGGCCACGGCGAAGTCGAACGCCATGTCCGCATGCTCGCGCGATACCGCGGCGATCATCCCCGCACTGTTGGTCGCACCCGGCTCGTCGGTCAGCGCCATGTCCAGTGCCCGCTGCGCCAGCACCTTGTCCTGCGGCAGCGCCAGCAAGCCGTAGTACTGGGCACGCACCATTGCCGAGGTTTCCTTCTTCGCCAGCTCGTGCAGCTTGTCCCAGGTGGCGGCATCGGCGTTGCGCGCGACCACGCCCAGCACCGTACGACGCAGGTCGGCCGACAGCGATTCCGGGTTGGTGAGGAAGGCATCGAAACGACGCTTCGCCTCGGCGACCACCTGCTCGTCACCCATCGTGCTGAGCACGCGGATCAGACCACTGCGCAACTCCCGGGTCTGCGCCGAGTCATCCTCGCGCCCATCCCAGCCCAGCGACTGCAGCACCGGTACCAGGCGCGAACGTGCGTACTTGCGGAAAGCCGCCTGGCGCGGCGCATCACCCTTGAACATGCTGTCGATGCCACCCAGCGTGCCTGCCACCATTTCCCACAGGTCCGATGGCGCATCGGCCGCCACCTGCGCGGTCAGGTCCAGCATGTCCGACTCGGGCTGCAGGCCGACCGCCGCCAGCGCGCTGGCGTCCATCATCACGCCAAGCTGGTCCACCACCGGCAGGCGCGCAAAATCACCGCTCAGTGCCTTGAACTGCTCCGGTGCATACAGCGTGCGGTAGTAGCCCTTCTGCCCGGCATTGACCAGCACCGGCCCAGCGCAGCCCGGCAGCTCCAGCGAACCATTGCCGTCGACGAGGGTGCGCACGACGGTACCGTCGGCACCGCGCACGGTCACCGGCACGCGCCAGCGCAGCGGCACCTTGTCCTTGCGGTCGATGGTGTATTCGCCCTGCTCCAGCTTCACCTGCGTGTTGCCATCCACGCAGGTACTGGCGACG
>Ga0206118_100423_pt1 | contig 21648 bp, 17 predicted proteins | sample 3A20Ametagenome_FD_177999 | JGI IMG/M metagenome (GOLD analysis project Ga0206118, IMG submission 177999) | Enriched microbial communities from leaf-cutter ant dump, University of Wisconsin, Madison, United States - 3A20A | ecosystem: Environmental > Terrestrial > Nest > Insects nest > Nest dump... | reverse complement strand
ACGCGCCGGGCGGCGTGGCGGTCATCGTCGACTGCCTGACCGACAACCGCGTGCGCACCGTGGCCGACGTACGCCACGCCTTTTCCAAGTGCGGCGGCAACATGGGCACCGAAGGCTCGGTGGCCTTCATGTTCAAGCGCCTGGGCGTGCTGACTTACGCGCCGGGCGCGGACGAGGAGAAGATCACCGAAGCCTCCATCGAGGCCGGCGCCGACGACATCGTCGTCTACCCGGACGACGGCTCGATCGACGTGGTCACCGCGCCGGAGAACTTCCAGTCGGTGAAGGACGCGATGGACGCCGCCGGCCTGGCCGCCGACCATGCCGAGATCACCTTCCGCGCCGACAACGACATCGCCGTGGCCGGCGACACCGCGCTGCAGGTGAAGAAGCTGCTGGACATGCTCGAGGACCTGGACGACGTGCAGGACGTGTACTCCAACGTCGACCAGGCCGGGCTGGAGCAGGCCTGACGGCGCGCCCGCGTCCCGTCCCGTGAGACGGCGGCCGCCGATCATGGCGGCCGTCCCTTCCCGGCCGCCACGGCAATGACCCGCATCCTCGGCATCGACCCCGGCTCGCAGCGCACCGGCATCGGCATCATCGAAATCGATGCCGGCGGGCGCGCCCGCCATGTCCACCACCAGCCGCTGGTGCTGCTGGGCGCGGCGGATTTCGCCCAGCGCCTGAAGCGGCTGGTGCACGGGGTGCACGCGCTGATCGACGAGTACCAGCCGCAGGAAGTGGCCCTCGAGAAGGTATTCATGGCCAAGAACGCCGACTCGGCGCTCAAGCTCGGCCAGGCGCGCGGCGCGGCGCTGTGCGCGGTGGTGCTGCGCGACCTGCCGGTCAGCGAGTACGCGGCCAGCGAGATCAAGCTGGCGGTGGTCGGCCGCGGTGGCGCCGAGAAACAGCAGGTGCAGCACATGGTCGGGCTGATGCTCGGGCTGCAGGGCAGGCTGCAGGCCGACGCCGCCGACGCGCTGGCCGTGGCCATCACCCATGCGCACGTGCGCGCCACGGCCGGGCGCCTGGGCGTGGACGTGCGTTCCGCGTGGAGCCGGAAATGAACGAGGCACGCGCAGACTCAAAGCCCCTCTCCCTGCGGGAGAGGGGGGGGGGTGAGGGGCAACGAAGTCATGATGGACAACATTCAATGCAGCAGAACGAACTCTGCCGTTCGCCTTCCTTGACTCCGTTCACTCCTCATCCGGCGCTGCGCGCCACCTTCTCCCGAAGGGGGAAGGAAACAGCACCAGGAGCACTCGAATGATCGGTCGTCTGCGCGGCATCCTCGCCCACAAGGCTCCCCCGTGGCTGGTGATCGACGTGGGCGGCGTCGGTTACGAGCTGGAGGCGCCGATGAGCACCTTCTACGACCTGCCCGACATCGGCCGCGAGGTGGTGCTGTTCACCCACTACGCGCAGAAGGAGGACAGCGTGTCGCTGTACGGCTTCCTGCGCGAAGGCGAGCGGCGGCTGTTCCGCGACGTGCAGAAGGTCACCGGCATCGGCGCGAAGATCGCGCTGGCGGTGCTGTCCGGCGCCAGCGTCGACGAGTTCGGCCGGCTGATCCAGGCCGGCGACATCACCGCGCTGACCCGCATCCCCGGCATCGGCAAGAAGACCGCCGAGCGCATGATCGTGGAGCTGCGCGACAAGGCGGCCGATTTCGCCGGCGGCGGTTCGCCGGTGGCCGGGCCGCTGGCCACCGACCCGGTATCCGAGGCGACGGTGGCCCTGCAGCAACTGGGTTACAAACCCGCCGAGGCGGCGAAGATGGCGCGCGACGCGGCCACCGAGGGTGACGATGTCGCCGCGGTGATCCGCCGGGCGCTGCAATCGGCGCTGCGCTGACGCATTCCCCCTTCACGGGCGATCGAGACCACCATGTCCCACGCTTCCAAGCCTGAAACCTCCGGCCACCACGGCAGCCCCGGCGCCGCCGGCGGCCTGGCGCTGATCATCGGCGCCATCGGCGTCGTGTTCGGCGACATCGGCACCAGCCCGCTGTACACGCTCAAGGAGGCGTTCTCGCCGCACTACGGCCTGGACAGCGACCACGACACGGTGCTGGGCGTGCTGTCGCTGGCGTTCTGGGCGCTGAACATGGTGGTCACGCTCAAGTACGTGACCATCATCATGCGCGCCGACAACGACGGCGAGGGCGGCATCATGGCGCTGATGGCGCTGGCCCAGCGCACCCTGCGCAACGGCTCGCGCTCGGCCTACGTGGTCGGCATCCTCGGCATCTTCGGCGCCTCGCTGTTCTTTGGCGACGGCGTGATCACCCCGGCCATCACCGTGATGGGCGCGGTCGAGGGCCTGGAGGTGGCCGCGCCCGGGCTGGGCCGGTTCGTGGTGCCTATCACCCTGGTGGTGCTGGCCATCCTGTTCGCCGCGCAGCGCTTCGGCACCGAAAAGGTCGGCAAGGTGTTCGGGCCGGTGATGCTGGTCTGGTTCCTGTCGCTGGCGGCGATCGGCATCTGGAACATGATCGCCGCGCCCGAGGTGCTCAAGGCCTTCAATCCGTGGTGGGCGGTGCGCTTCTTCATGGAGCACGGATGGCACGGCATCTTCATCTTCGGCGCGGTGGTGCTGGCGGTGACCGGTGGCGAGGCGCTGTACGCGGACATGGGCCACTTCGGCGCGCCGCCGATCCGCCACGCCTGGTACTTCTTCGTGCTGCCGTGCCTGGTGCTGAACTACCTGGGCCAGGGTGCGCTGGTGCTGCAGCGGCCGGATGCGGTGGCCAACCCGTTCTTCGAGGCGGTGCCGGGCTGGGCGCTGTACCCGATGATCATCCTGGCGACCATGGCCGCGGTGATCGCCAGCCAGTCGGTGATCACCGGCGCGTTCTCGGTCTCGCGCCAGGCCATGCAGCTGGGCTACATCCCGCGCATGCGCATCCTGCATACCTCGCACGACACCATCGGCCAGATCTACATCCCCGGCATCAACTGGGGGCTGGCGCTGATGGTGTTCGGGCTGGTGCTGGCGTTCCGCAGCTCCAGCAACCTGGCCGTGGCCTACGGCATCTCGGTGTCGGCGACGATGCTGATCGACACCCTGCTGCTGGCGCTGGTGGCGCGCACGCTGTGGCCGCGCGCGCGCCACGGCATCGTCGCGCTGTGCGCGGTGTTCTTCATGATCGACCTGGGCTTCGTCATCGCCAACGGCGCCAAGCTGCTGCAGGGCGCCTGGGTGCCGGTGGCGCTGGGCATCGTGCTGTTCACGATGATGCGCACCTGGCGCCGCGGCCGCGAGCTGCTGCGCGACGAGGTGCGCAAGGACGGCATCCGCATCGACACCTTCCTGCCCGGGCTGATGCTGGCGCCGCCGGTGCGGGTGCCGGGCACCGCGGTGTTCCTGACTGCCGACCCGACGGTGGTGCCGCACGCGCTGATGCACAACCTCAAGCACAACAAGGTGCTGCACGAGCGCAACGTGTTCCTGCACGTGGAAACCCTGCCGGTGCCATACGCGGCGGCGGGGCAGCGGCTGCGGATCGAGCCGGTGGGCGACGAGTTCTACCGCATCTACGTGCGCTTCGGCTTCATGGAGACGCCCGACGTGCCGCTGGCGCTGATGCGCTCCTGCGACCATGGCGGGGTCTACTTCGACCCGATGGACACCACCTTCTTCGCCAGCCGCGAGACCATCGTCGCCAGCGCCAACCGCGGCATGCCGGTGTGGCGCGACAAGCTGTTCGCCTTCATGCACCGCAACGCCGCCCCGGCGACCAACTTCTTCCGCATCCCCGGCAACCGGCTGGTGGAACTGGGCGCGCAGGTGGAGATCTGATGGGGCAGGGGCCGGGCGCGGCGGGCGGCGCGAAGGCGTGGCCGGGCGCCTCCGGTACACGCGCCGGCGCCGCTTCTCCGCCATAATCCACGCATGACCGACAACCGCATCATCGCCGCCGGCGCCACCCGCGAGGACGAAGCCGCCGATGCCAGCATCCGCCCGCGCCGCCTGGCCGACTACCTCGGCCAGGCGCCGGTGCGCGAGCAGCTGGACATCTACATCCAGGCGGCGAAGTCGCGCAGTGAGGCGCTGGACCACGTGCTGATCTTCGGCCCGCCCGGGCTGGGCAAGACCACGCTGAGCCACGTGATCGCCAACGAACTGGGCGTGGGCCTGCGCGTGACCTCCGGGCCGGTGATCGAGAAGGCCGGCGACCTGGCCGCGCTGCTGACCAACCTGCAGCCCTACGACGTGCTGTTCGTCGACGAGATCCACCGCCTGTCGCCGGTGGTCGAGGAAGTGCTGTATCCGGCGATGGAAGACTTCCAGATCGACATCATGATCGGCGAAGGCCCGGCCGCGCGCTCGATCAAGCTCGACCTGCCGCCGTTCACCCTGATCGGCGCCACCACCCGCGCCGGCCTGCTGACCGCGCCGCTGCGCGACCGCTTCGGCATCGTGCAGCGGCTGGAGTTCTATTCGGCCGAGGAGCTGACCCGCATCGTGCGCCGCTCGGCGGCCATCCTCGGCATCGACTGCAGCGCCGAGGGCGCCGGCGAGATCGCGCGCCGCTCGCGCGGCACCCCGCGCATCGCCAACCGCCTGCTGCGGCGCGTGCGCGACTACGCCCAGGTCAAGGCCGGCGGCCACATCGACGATGCCGTGGCGCAGGCGGCGATGCAGATGCTCAAGGTCGATCCGGAAGGCTTCGACGAGCTGGACCGGCGCCTGCTGCGCACCCTGGTGGAATATTTCGACGGCGGCCCGGTCGGCATCGAATCGCTGGCCGCGGCCCTGTCCGAAGAGCGCGGCACGCTGGAGGACGTGGTCGAACCCTACCTGATCCAGCAGGGTTTCCTGGTGCGCACCGCGCGCGGCCGCATGGCCACCCACAAGGCCTACCGGCACATGGGGCTGAAACCCAAGGCCGCGCCCGCCGACCTGTTCGTGGAGCAGCCCGATGTCGATTGAGGCGCGGTTCAGTTGGCCGACACGCATCTATTGGGAAGATACCGACGCTGGCGGCGTGGTCTACCACGCACGCTACGTGGCCTTCATGGAGCGCGCGCGCACCGAATGGATGCGGGCGATGGGCTATGGACAGGAAGCCATGCGCAGCGGCGATGGGCAGGTGTTCGTGGTCCGCGCGATGACGCTGGATTTCCTGAAGCCCGCGCGGCTGGACGACGCGCTGCAGACCACGGTGGAACTGCTGCAGTGCCGCCGTGCCAGCCTGGTGATCGGCCAGGCGGTGCTGCGCGACGGCCAGCCGCTGGTGACCGCGCAGGTGCGGCTGGCCGCGGTCGGCGCCCGCGATTTCCGGCCGCAGGCCATGGACGACACGCTGTACGCCACGCTCAAACAGTTCCAAACCCAACACGCGCAAGATTGAGGAACAACGGATGATCGCTTTGCTTCTGGCCCTGCAGGCCACCGTGACCGAGGCGCTGCCGGCCGATGTCAGCGCCGCCGCGGCGCAGACCGTGGCCGGCGCCAGCCACGGCGGCATCAACTACCTGGACCTGATGCTCAAGGCCAGCATCCCGGTCAAGCTGATCGTGCTGCTGCTGTTGGCCGGCTCGTTCATCAGCTGGGTGATCATTTTCCGCAAGGCGCGCGTGTTCAAGGCCGCCGACCGCGCCGCCGACGACTTCGAGAACCGCTTCTGGTCCGGCGCCGACCTCGGCAAGCTGTACGCCTCGGCCGCCGACCGCAACCGTTCGGTCGATGGCCTGGAGGCGATCTTCGAGTCCGGCTTCCGCGAATACAGCCGCCTCAACGGCCGCCGCGGGCTGGACAGCCGCACCCAGCTGGAAGGCACCCAGCGCGCCATGCGCACCACCTTCGCCCGCGAGGTCGACGGGCTGGAGCGCAATCTGGAGCTGCTGGCCAACATCGGCTCCAACGCCCCCTACGTGGGCCTGGTCGGCACCGTGTTCGGCATCATGGTGACCATGCACGACATGATCAGCAGCGGCGAGCAGGCCGGCATCGCCTCGGTGGCGCCGGGCATCTCCGAAGCGCTGTTCGCCACCGCCATCGGCCTGTTCGTGGCGATCCCGGCGACGTGGGCCTACAACCGCTTCACCACCCGCGTGGAACGGCTGTCGGTGCGCTACGAGACCTTCGCCGAGGAGTTCAGCTCGATCCTGCAGCGCCAGTCCGGCGCCGACGAATGATGCCGGCCACGCGCACCAGCACGCACAGGAACAGCCCATGATTTCAGGCATTTCCCGGCGCAAGCGCCGCAAGCTCAAATCCGAGATCAACGTCGTGCCGTACATCGACGTGATGCTGGTGCTGCTGATCATCTTCATGGTGACCGCGCCCCTGCTGACGCTCAGCTTCGAGGTCGACCTGCCGACCTCCAACGCCAAGGCGCTGGAGAGCAAGCAGGACCCGGTCATCGTCTCGGTGCTGGCCGACGGCCAGCTGAGCCTGAAGCTGCCCGAGGCCAAGAACCCCGAGCGCATGGAGCCGGCCGCGCTGCAGGCGCAGCTGGGCGCGATGGCCTCGCAGGACAAGAACCTGCGCGTGATCGTCGCCGCCGACCGCGCCGTGGCCTATGAAAAAGTCGTGTCCGCGATGGACGTGATCAAGGCGGCGAAGATCGAGAAGGTGGGTCTGGCGACCGATGCACGCTGACGCTCTGCCGCCGCCGCGCGACCCCGGCAACGAATGGGGCATGCCCGTCGTACTGGCGTTGCTGGTGCACGTGCTGGTCGCGCTGGTGTTCATCATCGCCTGGCTGTGGTCGCCTTCGCGCAGCACCGAGGCGGCCGCCGGCGACCCGGCGGTGGAGGCCAGCCTGCAGCTGTCGGCGGCCGAGGCCGCGGCCGCGCGCAGCGCGCTGCGCGCCTCGGAGAAGCTGCCGCCGCTGCCCGAGCCGGTGCAGGACGTGCAGCCCGAGCCGGTACCGGAGGACACCCTTCCGCCGCCGCAGCCGATTCCCGAACCCCGCCCGCAGGACGCGCCCACGCCGCAGCAGCACAATGCGCAGGAGCGCATCGCCCAGCCGGATACGGTCGACCAGGAGCGGGTCAGCGCGCTGGCCATCTCCGAAGAGAAGGCCAGGCAGGAGCAGGAAGCCAAGCGCCGCCAGGAGCAGATCGACCTGACCGAACGCAAGCGCGTGGAAGAGGCCGAGCAGAAACTGCGCCTGGCCAGGCAGCAGGAAGAAGCCGACCGGCAGAAGAAGCTGGCCGAGGAACAGCGCAAGGCCAACGAGGCGAAGGCGGAGCAGGAACGCCAGCAGAAGATCGCCGAGATCCGCCGCAAGCGCGAGCAGGCCGAGCGCGAGCTCAAGCTCGCCGAGCAGCGCGCGCGCCAGGTCGCCGACGCCCAGGCGCGCGCGCAGGCCGCTTCGTCCAGCGCCTCGCCGGCCAGCGGCACGCCGCAGGCGTCGCCGGGGCAGGGCGGCACCAGCAACGACCTGACCGCCAAGTACGCCGCGGCGATCCAGCAGGCGGTGCTCAACCAGTGGGTGCGCCCGGACACGATCCCGCGCGGCCAGCGCTGCCGCCTGACCATCCGCCAGCTGCCCGGCGGCGAGGTGGTGGACGTGCAGTTCGCCGCCGGCTGCCCCTACGACGACGCCGGCCGGCGTTCGGTCGAGGCGGCGGTGCTGCGTGCCCAGCCGCTGCCGTACCGTGGCTTCGAGTCGGTGTTCCAGCGCACGCTGAACTTCACGTTCGAGGCGCAGGACCGCTGAATCGCGGCGGCTTCACGCCGCCATCGGCACCCTCGGTGACGCTTCCCGCCGGCCCGTCGGCGCCGGTTCCGGCGCCGGGGGCTGGATTTCACGGGATTTTCGTTCACGATTGCGAAAATGTTCATCCGCCTGCTGCTATCCCTTGTCCCCCTGTTCATCCGATCGTTGAGCACCCCATGAAGAAACCGCTTCGCTGGCTGGCCGCCCTGACCGTACTGCTGTTGCCCCTGGTGGCGATGGCGCAGCAACGGGGGCTGGAGATCGACATCATCGGCGGCAACGCATCGGCCCTGCCGATCACCGTGGTGCCCATGCCCTACCAAGGCAGCGCCGGTGCGCCGGCCACGGACGTGGCGGCGGTGGTGCGCGCGGACCTGGATCGTTCCGGCCAGTTCCGCACCCTGCCCGAGGCGCAGATCGTGCAGCGCCCGACCCGCGGCAGCGAAGTGGAATACCCGACCTGGCGCGCGCTCAAGCAGGATTACCTGGTGGTCGGCCGCGTGCTCGACGCCGGCGCCGGCGCCTACCGCGTCGAATACGAGCTGTTCGACGTGGCCAAGGGCGAGCGCATGCTCGGCCTGGCGATGACCGCGCGTTCCAACGCCATGCGCGACGTCGCCCACCAGATGGCCGACGCCATCTACGAGAAGATCACCGGCGTGCGCGGCGCCTTCTGGACCCGCATCGCCTACATCACCGCCAGCGGCCGCGGCGACGCCATGCGCTACGCGCTGATGGTGGCCGATTCGGACGGCTACAACCCGCAGACCATCGTGCGTTCGGCCGAGCCGCTGCTGTCGCCGTCGTGGAGCCCGGACGGCGGCCGCCTGGCCTATGTCAGCTTCGAGCGCGGCAATTCGGCCATCTACATCCAGAACATCGCCACCGGCGCGCGCGAACTGGTCGCCAGTTTCCGCGGCATCAACAGCGCCCCGGCATTCTCGCCCGACGGCCGCCGCCTGGCGCTGACCCTCTCGCGCAGCGGCAACCCCGAGATCTACGTGATGGACCTGGGCAGCAAGCAGCTGACCCAGCTGACCAACCACTTCGCCATCGATACCGAGCCGACCTGGAGCGCGGACGGCAACACCATCTATTTCACCTCCGACCGCGGCGGCCGCCCGCAGATCTACCAGGTGCCTGCGTCCGGCGGCAGCGCCAGCCGCGTCACCTTCCAGGGCAACTACAACGCCAAGGTGTCGGTGTCCTTCGACGGCAAGAAGCTGGCGATGGCGCAGGGCAGCGGCAACAGCTACAAGATCGCGTTGATGGACAGCAGCCTGGGCTCGCCGCGCTGGAGCACGCTGTCGCCGGGTTCGCTGGACGAATCGCCCAGCTTCGCGCCCAACGCGAGCATGGTGTTGTATGCCGCCCGCGAGGGCGGGCGTGGTGTGCTGTATGCCGTATCGGCCGACGCGCGGGTCCGCCAGCGTCTGGTCCTGGCCGACGGTGATGTGCGCGAACCCGCATGGGGTCCGTACCGCACCGCGCGTTGATAAAATGTTAATATCCGACTCGCCTTAAACCCCATCATTGGCTCAGGAGCCTTTAGGTATCGCCATGAACAAGTCCACTCGCGTTCTGCTTGTTTCGCTTCTGTCGGTTGCCGCGCTGGCCGGCTGCTCGAAGAAGGTGAAGGAACAGCCGGCCCAGCCGGCGGTCGACACCACCCCGACCACTCCGTCGACCGGTCCGTCGACCTCCGGCCTGTACGGCCCGGGCGACCTGGACACCGATGCCTGCCTGCGCCAGCGCGTGGTCTACTTCGACTTCGACAAGGAAGAAGTGAAGTCCGAGTTCCAGGCCATCATGGCCTGCCATGCCAAGTACCTGCGTGACCGTCCGTCCTCGCGCATCACCCTGCAGGGCCACACCGACGAGCGCGGCAGCCGCGCCTACAACCAGGCCCTGGGCGAGCGTCGTGGCAATGCCGTGAACTCGGCCCTGCAGGCCAACGGTGGCTCGGCTTCGCAGCTGACCGTCGTGTCCTACGGCGAAGAGCGTCCGGTCTGCACCGAGTCGAGCGAGTCCTGCTGGTCGCAGAACCGTCGCGTCGAAATCGTCTACACCGCGCAGTAATCGATGCGTACCGGCATCAAGGCGATGATGCTCGTGGTTGCGGCAGCCCTCGTGGCTGCCGCACCCGCTCATGCCCAGCGGCAGAGCCTGGCCGACCGGGTCGGCGCACTGGAACAGCAGGTCCAGAACAGCCAGGCCAACACCGACATGCTCAACCAGCTGCAGCAGCTGCGCAGCCAGATGCAGGCGCTGCAGGGCACGATCGAGCAGCTCCAGCACGAGAACGAACAGCTCAAGCAGCGCAACCGGGACCAGTACCTGGACCTGGACGGGCGCCTCAACCGCCTGGAAGGTGGTGCTGCTGGCGATCCGGCGGGCACGCCGGCCCTGCCGGCAGCCCCCGCGGCCAACCCGGCGGCGGCAGCAGAGAAGCCGCCGACCGTGCGCGGCGATGCCGGCGCGGTCGCCGCGGCGGGCGACGAGCGCAGCGCCTACAACGTGGCGTTCGACGCGCTCAAGGCCGGCAATTACGACGAGTCGGCACGCCTTTTCCAGGGTTTCCTGGAGCAGTATCCCAACGGCGTCTATGCCCCCAATGCGCTGTACTGGCTGGGCGAGAGCTACTACGCCACCCGCAATTTCCAGCTGGCCGAGGCGCAGTTCCGCGACCTGGTGGCGCGCTACCCGACCCACGACAAGGCCGCCGGCGGCCTGTTGAAGCTGGGCCTGGCCCAGTTCGGCCAGGGCGATGCGGCCAAGGCCGAGCAGACGCTCGAGCAGGTCGCCACGCGCTTCCCCGGCAGCGACGCCGCGCGGACCGCGCAGGACCGGCTGCAGTCGATCCGGCTCGGCCAGCAGATCCGCTGAACCCGGGCGGCAGTGTTTCCAGGGAGCCGGGCCATGCCCGGCTGCTTTCGTTTGCGGCATGGTCGCTGCCGCCCGTCTTCCAGAAGTTTCCGCCATGACCGCCGTTTCCCTTTCCAGCGCCGCCGCCACGCCCAGTGAGATCGTGCAGTCGCCACTGCCACGGCTGAAGATCACCGAGATCTTCCTTTCCCTGCAGGGCGAGGCGGACGCCGCCGGCTGGCCGACGGTGTTCGTGCGCCTGACCGGCTGCCCGCTGCGCTGCGGCTACTGCGACACCGAGTACGCCTTCCATGGCGGGCAGTGGCGCGACATCGACGAGATCGTCGCCGAAGTGCGCGGCCACGGCGTGCACCATGTCTGCGTGACCGGCGGCGAGCCGCTGGCGCAGAAGCGCTGCCTGGTGCTGTTGCGCGCGCTGTGCGACGCCGGGCTGGAGGTCTCGCTGGAAACCTCCGGCGCGCTGGACATCGGCGGCGTCGATCCGCGCGTGTCGCGCGTGGTCGACCTGAAGACGCCCGGCTCGGGCGAGATGGCCCGCAACCGGCTGGAGAACCTGCCGCTGCTGACCGCGCGCGACCAGGTCAAGTTCGTGCTCTGCGACCGCGCCGACTACGACTGGGCCAGGGAGATGGTCGCCGCGCAGCGCCTGCACGAGCGCTGCATGGTGCTGTTCTCGCCGTGCAAGGACCGGCTCGACGCCCGCGCGCTGGCCGACTGGATCGTCGCCGACCGCCTGCCGGTGCGTTTCCAGATGCAGCTGCACAAGATCCTCTGGAACGACGAGCCGGGCAGGTAAGCGCGCTCGTTCCCATCTCCGTACCGGCGCGGGACAGCGTGCTGGCGTTCCTCCCCAACCGGAATATCACTCCATGAAGAAGGCAGTCGTGCTTCTTTCCGGCGGCATGGATTCGGCCGCCGTCGTCGCCATGGCCCAGGAACAGGGCTACATCGTGCACGCGCTGAGCGTGCGTTACGGCCAGCGCCATACCTCCGAGCTGGATGCGGCCGCGCGCGTGGCGCAGGCGCTGGGCGTGGCCGCGCACAAGGTCGTGGACGTGGACCTGCGCAGCATCGGCGGCTCGGCGCTGACCGACGACATCGACGTGCCCGATGCCGGCGGCGACGGCATCCCGGTCACCTACGTGCCGGCGCGCAACACCATCATGCTGTCGCTCGCGCTGGGCTGGGCCGAGGTGCTGGGCGCCAACGACATCTTCTGCGGCGTCAACGCGGTCGATTACTCCGGCTACCCGGATTGCCGCCCCGAGTTCGTCGCCGCCTTCCAGGCGCTGGCGAACCTGGCGACCAAGGCCGGCGTGGAGGGCGCGGGCATCCGCGTCCATGCGCCGCTGCAGTACCTGAGCAAGGCGCAGATCGCCAGCGAAGGCGCGCGGCTGGGCGTGGATTTCGCGCTGACCGTTTCCTGCTACCGCGCCGACGCGCAGGGACGCGCCTGCGGCCATTGCGATGCCTGCCGCCTGCGCGCGGACGGCTTCGCCGCCGCCGGCCTGCCGGATCCGACCCGCTACGTCTGAGTGCCGCGGCTGCGCCGGGAGCCAGGGCGCGTGCGTTGCGTCGTCGGGTTCCCGCCGGCGCTGCGCCGCTTCGTCCCGATCCCGGCAGGCGCACGGGCCGCACGCGGCCCGGTTCCGAATTCTGTTTTCAGGCATCTTGCGCTAGAATGCGCACCCCGGCGCCATGCCGGGTCTTTGTTTGGGCCGTTAGCTCAGTCGGTAGAGCAGAAGACTTTTAATCTTTTGGTCGAAGGTTCGAATCCTTCACGGCCCACCATGATCGAGCGAGGTCCCGCATGCCGGGGCCTTTCTTTTTTTCAGGAACCTGCGCACGGTTTCGCCGCGGCGTGCAGGTTGGCAGTGGGGGGAGCCGCTCCTACCATGGGGACGGCTGGATTTTCCGGCAGCATGGGGGACGCTTGGGTACGCAGATCACGCAACTCCTGCACCGCTGGCAGGGAGGCGACGCGCAGGCGCGGGAGCAGTTGTTCGAAGCCTTGTATTCGGACCTGATGCTGATCGCCCGCAACCGGCTGTTCAACGACACCGGCGGTACCCTGCAGCCGGCGGCGCTGGTCAACGAATCGCTGCTGCGCCTGCTGGGCTCGGAAGTGGATTACAGGGACCGCGCCCATTTCATCGCGGTGGCGGCGCTGAAGATGCGTTCGGTGCTGGTCGACCACCTGCGCGCGCGGGCCGCGGACAAGCGCGGCGGCAACCTGGTGCAGCTGACCCTGTCCCACGCCAGCGACGTTGCCGACGACCACGGCAGCGCCTACGACGTGATGGCGCTGCACCAGGCCCTGAGCCAGCTGGCCGAACTGGAGCCGCGGGCGGCGAGCATGGTGGAGCTGACCTATTTCGGCGGCATGAGCCGCGATGAGATCGCCCTGGTGATGGGAGTGTCGGCGCCCACCGTGGACCGCGACCTGCGTTTCGCCCGGGCCTGGCTCAACCGACAGCTGGCCTGATGGCGGGCGCGGACGACGGCGGCGCGGCGCGCTGGCGCCAGGTCCGCGACCTGTTCGATGCCGTGTGCGACCTGCCGGGCGCGCAGTGGCGCCAGCAGCTGCAGGAACGCTGCGACGATCCCGCGCTGGTCGAAGACGTGCTGCAGTTGCTGCAGGCGCAGACCCAGGGCCTGCGCCGGGTCAGCAGCCGGCTGGATACGGCGCTGGCGCGCGCGCTCACGCCGGAGCTGGCGGTGGGCCAGCGGTTGGGGCCGTGGCGCCTGACCGCGCGCATCGCCCGCGGCGGCATGGGCACGGTGTTCAAGGCCGAACGCGACGACGGCCTCTACCAGCGCACGGTGGCGATCAAGCTGCTGCATGGCCTGCCGGGCGCGGGCGAGGTGGAGCGGCTGCAGGCCGAGCGCCAGGTGCTGGCCGGGCTGAACCTGCCCGACGTCGCCCAGCTCTACGACGGCGGCACCACGCCGGACGGCTACCCGTACCTGGTGATGGAATACGTCCAGGGCCTGCCGCTGGACCGTCATTGCGCCGGCCACGCGCCCGGACTGGAGCAGCGGCTGCGCCTGTTCCTGGACATCTGCGCGATCGTGCGTTCGGCGCACGAGCGCCTGGTGCTGCACTGCGACCTCAAGCCGGGCAACGTGCTGGTGCGGCCCGATGGCCGGCCGGTGCTGCTGGACTTCGGCCTGGCACGCCTGCTCAACGATGCGCGCCACCGCGAGGAAGGCGGCTATTGCACGCCGGCCTATGCCAGCCCGGAACTGGTCAACGGCGAGCCGGTGGGCGTGGCCAGCGACGTGTACAGCCTGGGCGTGCTGCTGGTGGAGCTGCTGTCCACGCGTCCGTGCGAGCGCACCCTGCAGGACAGCGCCGCGCCGGTGGTCCTGCCCTCGGCCCATGCGCCCGAGGGCCTGCGCTGGCGCAGGGCGCTGCGCGGCGACCTCGACGCCATCGCCGGCAAGGCCTGCGCGCGCGATGTCGCCGGCCGCTACCGGTCGGTGGAAACGCTGATGGCCGACGTGACGCGCTACTTGGAGCGGCGACCGGTGGCCGCGCGCCAGGCCGGCCGTGTGTACCGGCTGGCGCGCGGCATGCGGCGCAACTGGCGTGGGCTGGCGGCGGCCGTGGGCGCGTTCTCGCTGGCCGTGCTGTTCGTGGCCGGGCTGGTGCAGGCGCGGCGCCAGGCCGAGGAGGAAGCCGCCATCGCCCACCAGGTCGGCGCCTTCATGGTGGGCGTGTTCGAGACCGCCGACCCTTTCCTGCGTACCGAGCGCGGGCAGGACGCGCTTTCCTCGCGGCAGCTGCTGGACAAGGCGGCGCTGCGCGTTTCCCAGGACCTGGCCGACGCGCCGGCGCAACTGGCGCGGATGCGCGCCGTGCTGGGAACCGCCTACCGCAACTCCGGCGTCCCGCGCCAGGCCGAAGCGCTGCTGCAGCAGGCCTATGACGGTTTCATGGACGCGCGGGTGAACCGCCCGGCGGATGCGGCGGCGGTGCTGGTCGATCTGTCGGTGCAGAAGACGCAGGGCGGCAATGGCGTGCTGGGGCAGGCGCTGGCCGAGCGCGGGCTGGCGCTGCTGCCTTCGGCCGGCGCCACCGTTACGCGCGCCAGGCTGCATGGCGCGCGTGGGCTGGCGCTGGTGAACCAGCAGCATTTCGACCGCGGCGAGGCCGCCTTCGACACCGCGATGGACCTGTACGGGAAGCTGCCCGATGGCAGCGTTGCCACCGAGAAGCTGGCGCTGATCCACAACAAGGGCCTGATGTACCTGCGCTGGGGCCGGCTGGCCTCGGCCGAGCGCGAATTCCGCCAGGTGCTTGCCGGCGCGCAGGGCCGCGGCACCAGCATGGCCCTGGCCGCGGAAATGCGCCTGGCGCAGATCCTGCGCGAGCAGGGGCGGTTCGCGCAGGCGCTGCCGCTGCTGCAGGCCGGGCTGCGCCACGCCCAGGACCTGTACGGGCCGCAGAGCAGTTTCGTGTTGATGCAGCACGACGGGCTCGCCGACCTGTACCGCGACTGGGGCGATTACGCCGCCGCCGAACGCCAGTACCGGCAGCGCCAGCAGCTGAGCGCGCTGATCGATGGCACCGGTTCGGTGGAGTACTCGATGGGCCTGTACAACTACGGCGAGCTGCAGGAACTGCGCGGCGACGTCGTCCAGGCCGAGCAGCTCTACCGGCAGGCCTGGACGATCCGCCGCGAGCGGCTGGGCGGGGAATCGCCCACCAGCCTGCGCGCCGAGTCGGGGCTGGGCGCGCTGCTGATGCGCCTGGGGCGGATGGACGAGGCGGGCGGCCTGCTGCTGCACGCCGACGCGGGGCTGGACGCGGCGCTGCCGCCGGATGCGCCCGGGCGCATCGAAGCGCGCCTCAACCGCGTCGACTGGCACGTGCTGCGCGGCGACACCACGCAGGCGCAGGCGCTGCTGGAGCAATTGGGCGCGTGGGTGCCGACGACCCTGCAACTGCGCCTGCTGCGCACGCGCGCGGACCTGGCCGAACGGCGCGGCGACGCCGCGGCCGCGCTGGCGCTGCGCCGCACGGCGCTGGAATACGCGCGTTCGCTGCATGGCGAGGACAAGGTCGACACGGCGGCCTGCCGCCTGGACCTGGCCGAAACCCTGCTGCGCCTGGGCCACCGGCAACCGGCGCTGGAGGCGCTGCGGCAGGCGGCGCCGGCGCTCGAACGCCAGCAGGTCGAGGGCGCGCCCGCACGGCGCCGGCTCGAGGGCCTGTTGCTGCTGGCCCGCGGCGGGCAGGGCTGAACGCTTAGCCCTGCTCGCGCACGATCTCGACCAGCCGCTGCCCATAGCGGGCCAGCTTGCTGCCGCCGATGCCGCCGACCCGGCCCAGCGCATCAAGGCTGGTCGGGCGCTGCTCGGCGATGTTGCGCAGGGTGCTGTCGTGGAAGATGACGAAGGCCGGCACGTTCTGTTCGCGCGCCAGCTCGGCGCGCAGGCCGCGCAGCGCGTTGAACAACGCCAGGTCCTGCGGCTGCACTGCCACGCCGGTGCGCGGGGTGCTGCTGCGGTCGCGCTCGCCACGCGTGGCGGCCGGCTCGCGGCGCATCATCACTTGGCGGCGGCCCTTGAGCACGTCGCGGCTGGCGTCGGTCAGGCGCAGGCCGCCATGCGCTTCCGGGTCCACTTCCAGCAGGCTGGCGGCGACCAGCTGCCGGAACACGCCGCGCCAGCTGCGCGCGTCCAGGTCCTTGCCGATGCCGAAGGTGCTGAGCTTGTCGTGGCCAAGCTGGCGCACGCGCTCGCCGTCGCTGCCGCGCAGGATGTCGATCAGGTGGCCCACGCCGAAGCGCTGGCCGCTGCGGTAGACGCAGCTCAGCGCCTTCTGCGCGGGAATGGTGGCGTCCCACGCGGCCGGCGGGGTCAGGCAGTTGTCGCAGTTGCCGCAGGGCTGGGGGTAGGTTTCGCCGAAGCCGGCCAGCAGCACCTGGCGGCGGCACTGCATCGATTCGCAGTAGCCGAGCAGGTGGTCGAGCTTGGCGCGCTCCAGGTGCTTGCGCTCCTCGCCGGCCTCGCCCTGCTCGATCATCTGCTTGAGCAGCACCACGTCGCCCAGCCCGTAGCACAGCCACGCTTCGGCCGGCTCGCCATCGCGGCCGGCGCGGCCGGTTTCCTGGTAGTAGCCTTCCATCGACTTGGGCAGGTCGGTGTGCGCGACGAAGCGCACGTCCGGCTTGTCGATGCCCATGCCGAAGGCGATGGTGGCGCACATCACGATGCCGTCCTCGCGCAGGAAGCGGCGCTGGTTGGCCGCGCGCACCTCGGCCGGCAGGCCGGCGTGGTAGGGCAGGGCGTCCAGGCCTTCGGCGCGCAGCATGTCGGCGGTTTCCTCGACCTTGCGCCGCGACATGCAGTAGACGATGCCGGCCTCGCCACGGTGCCCGCGCAGGAAATCCAGCAGCTGGCGCCTGGCGTTGTCCTTCTGCACCACGGTGTAGCGGATGTTGGGGCGGTCGAAGGAGCTGATGAAGTGCTCGGCCTGCGCCAGGTCCAGGCGCTCGGCGATCTCGCGCTGGGTGGGCGGGTCGGCGGTGGCGGTCAGGGCGATGCGCGGGACCTGCGGCCAGCGCTCGTGCAGGACCGTCAACTGCCGGTACTCGGGGCGGAAATCGTGGCCCCACTGCGACACGCAGTGCGCTTCGTCGATCGCGAACAGGGCGATGCGGCTGCGCTCGAGCAGCGACAGGAAACGCCCGGTCAGCAGCCGTTCCGGCGCCACGTAGAGCAGGTCCAGGGTGCCGGCCAGCAGTTCGCGTTCGACCCGGCCGGCGGTCTCGGCGTCCAGCGTCGAATTGAGGAATTCGGCGCGCACGCCGAGCTGGCGCAGCGCTTCCACCTGGTCCTGCATCAGCGCGATCAGTGGTGAAACCACGATGCCGCAGCCCTCGCGCAGCAGCGCCGGCACCTGGTAGCACAGCGACTTGCCGCCGCCGGTGGGCATCAGTACCAGGGCGTCGTTGCCGGCGGTGACGTGTTCGACGATGGCCTGCTGGTTGCCGCGGAAGGCGTCGTAGCCGAAGACGCGCTTCAGCAGTTCGTGGGCGGGAGAAGACATGCCGCCTAGGATAACTGCCCGGTCAAGCCCGGCTGTCCGTCAGCACCCCGCGCCCGCGTCGGGAAAACCGCGGCATGTTCATGTTCCGCAGGGCAGGAGACGGACCTGTCCGCACTTCCGCGCGGCGCGCAGGTGAAGCGGGGCCAGCGTTCCGCCACGCGGAACCCTGGAAAACCGCAGGGCGAACGCCCGAAGGTCAGCAACCACACCCACCAATCCCTCTGGAGAAGAGCCCCCTTTAGTAAAGGGGGCGCGCCGAAGGCGGGGGGATCTGGCAGGCAGATGAAGCAGGGTCCAGGGTTCCGCAACGCGGAACCCTGGAAAACCGCAGGGCGAACGCCCGAAGGTTTACTGCAACAGCGACCGCAGCATCCAGGCGTACTTCTCGTGGGTCTGCAGGCGCTGGGTCAGCAGGTCCTCGCTGGGCGCGTCGCCGGCCTTTTCGGCCTGTTCCAGCACCCGGCGCGCGGTGCGGCACACCGCTTCGTTGCCCTGCACCAGCTGGCGCACCATCTCGCGCCAGTCGGCGCTGTCGGTCAGGCCCGGTTCCTCGGCGATCGAGGTCAGGGCGACGAACTCGCGGTAGGAGCCGGGCGCGTTGAAGCCCAGCGCGCGGATGCGCTCGGCGATCTCGTCCAGCGCCGTCCACTGCTCGGTGTACTGCGCCTCGAACATGGTGTGCAGCGAATTGAACATCGACCCGGTGACGTTCCAGTGGAAGTTGTGGGTCTTCAGGTACAGGGTGTAGGCGTCGGCGAGGAAGTGCGACAGGCCGTCGGCCACCTTCTTGCGATCGGCATCCTTGATCCCGATATCGATGCCGGGCGCCGACGGCGCGGAGGCCGCCAGTTTCTTCTTGCCGGTCTCGGGTTTGCTGCTGCTCTTGGCCTTGGCCATGCTGCTTTCTCCTTGGCGGGTTGAATGGCTTCACAATAGTCCCATCGGGACCCTACCGGTATTTCAAGTTTTCTCGTTGAACGATTGATGAGTGCTATCGAAAAGGATATTGCCGCGCGCCTGCGCGAAGCCCGCCAGGGCATCGACGGGGCGATGAGCCGCGACCGCGGGCGCCTGCTCGGGCTGTTGTCGCGCTGGCAGGGCCGGCCGGCCGACAGCGCCGCCGAGGCGGCGTTCCGGCAACTGCTGGAACAGTCCCGCGGCCAGCGGCGGCAGCGCGCGGCGCAGCCGCTGGCGGTCAGCATGGACGAAGCGCTGCCGATCGCGCGTGAAGCCGAACGCATCACCGCGCTGATCCGCGACCACCAGGTGGTGGTGATCGCCGGCGAGACCGGTTCGGGCAAGACCACGCAGCTGCCCAAGCTGTGCCTGGCCGCAGGCCGCGGCGAGGCCGGCATGATCGGCTGCACCCAGCCGCGCCGCATCGCCGCGCGCGCGGTGGCCACGCGCGTGGCCGAGGAACTGGGGACCGAGCTGGGTTCGGTGGTCGGCTACCAGGTGCGCTTCACCGACAAGGTGGGCGAGGACAGCCGCATCAAGTTCATGACCGACGGCATCCTGCTGGCCGAGATCGCCTCGGACCGCTGGCTGTCGCGCTACGACACGCTGATCATCGACGAGGCGCACGAGCGCAGCCTCAACATCGATTTCCTGCTGGGTTATCTCAAGCAGCTGCTGCGCAGGCGCCCGGACCTGAAGCTGGTGGTGACCTCGGCCACCATCGACACCGAACGTTTTTCCCGCCATTTCGACGATGCGCCGGTGGTCAGTGTCGAGGGCCGCACCTATCCGGTGGAGGTGCGCTACCGGCCGCTCGACGAGCTGCGGCCGGCGCCGGTCGCGGAGGCGAAGGGGCGCGGACGCGGCGACCCGGCCGAGTCGGACCCGGTATCGGTCAACGACGCCATCGTCGCCGCGGTGGACGAGATCACCCGCACCGACCCGCGCGGCGACGTGCTGGTATTCCTGCCCGGCGAACGCGAGATCCGCGACGCGCACCAGGCGCTGGAACGGCGCAAATACCGCGAGACCGAGGTGCTGCCGCTGTACGCGCGGCTCTCGGCCAAGGACCAGGACCGGGTGTTCAACCCGGGGCCGAAGCGGCGCCTGGTGCTGACCACCAACGTCGCCGAGACGTCGCTGACGGTGCCGCGCATCCGCTACGTGGTCGATCCCGGTTACGCGCGGGTCAAGCGCTACAGCCCGCGGCAGAAACTGGACCGGCTGCACATCGAACCGGTGTCGCAGGCCAGCGCCAACCAGCGCAAGGGCCGCTGCGGGCGCATCGCTGAGGGCGTGTGCTACCGGCTGTACGCCGAAGCCGATTTCCAGTCGCGGCCGGAGTTCACCGATCCGGAAATCCGCCGCTCCTCGCTGGCCGGGGTGATCCTGCGCATGCTGCAGCTGGGCCTGGGGCGGATCGAGGATTTCCCGTTCCTGGAGCCGCCGGACGAACGCGCGGTGGCCGACGGCTGGCAGCAGCTGGCCGAGCTGGGCGCGATCGACGGCGAGCGCAGGCTCACCGCCATCGGCCGGCAGATGGCGCGGTTGCCGGTGGACGTGAAGCTGGCGCGCATGCTGGTGGCCGCGCAGAAGGCCGGCTGCCTGCACGAGATGCTGGTGATCGCCTCCTTCCTCGGCATCCAGGACCCGCGCGAGCGGCCGCCGGAAGCGCGTGAAGCGGCGGACAACGCGCATGCCGCCTTCGCCGACCCGCGCTCGGAATTCCTCGGCATCCTGCGCCTGTGGGAGGGCTACCGCCTCGCCCACGAAGAACTGACGCAGTCGAAACTGCGCGACTGGTGCGGCCGGCATTTCCTCGGCTTCCTGCGCATGCGCGAGTGGCGCGAGCTGCACCGGCAGCTGCGCCTGCTGTGCGAAGAACTCGGTTGGGAAAGCGGCAGCGACGGTGTCTTCAGCAAGGCGCTGCTGGCCGCGCCGGCGGCACTGCCGGCCGGCGGCGACGGCGAAGCCAGGCGCAAGGCCACGCGCGGCGAACTGCACAAGGCGGCGCGGCTGGCGCGCGAAGGCGCGAAGCCGGAGGCGGCATCGGCTTCCTCCAGCAAAAACGCAGCAGCCCGGCAGGGCCGGGAGAAAACCGACCCAGGCGCAGAGTCCACCTCCATTCCCGAGAAGGCCCGCGCCGCGGCCTACCAGGCTCTGCACCGCGCCATCCTCGCCGGGTTGCCGACGCAGATAGGCCACCGCACCGACAAGGGCGATTTCCAGGCGCCGCGCCAGCGTCGTTTCCACCTGTTCCCCGGTTCGGCGCTGTCGAAAAAGCCGCCGCCGTGGGTGCTGAGCGCGACCCTGCTCGATACCCAGCGCGTCTGGGGCCTGACCAACGCCGCGATCGAGCCGGACTGGGCGATCGCCGAGCTGCCGCACCTGCTGGCGCGCAAGCACTTCGACCCGCACTGGTCGCGCGCGCAGGGGCAGGTGCTTGCGGCCGAGCAGATCAGTCTGTTCGGGCTGGTGCTGGCGCCACGCAGGCCGGTGCATTACGGCCGCATCAATCCCGGCGAAGCGCACGACATCTTCGTGCGCCAGGCGCTGGTCACCGGCGAGATCAACACCCGCGCCGGCTTCGTCGCCGACAACCTCAAGGTGCTGGAACAGGCGCGCGAGGAAGAGGCCAAGCTGCGCCGCGCCGGCATCGTCGCCGACGAGGACTGGCAGGCGCGCTGGTACCTGGACCGCATCCCGGCGGAGATCCATTCGGCCAGCGCGCTGGACGCATGGTGGAAGGCGCTGCCGGCCGAGCAGCACCGCGCGCTGCGCTGGTCGCTGGCCGACCTGCTGCCGGGCGAGGGCAGCGAGCAGGAGCGCTACCCGAAGTACTTCGCGCTGGGCGACGCGCGGCTGGCGATGCATTACCGCTTCGAACCCGGCGCGCAGGACGACGGCGTCACCCTCGACGTGCCGCTGCACCTGCTGGGCGCGCTGGACCCGGCGCGGCTGTCGTGGCTGGCGCCGGGCTTCGTCGCCGACAAGGCCGCGGCGCTGATCCGCAGCCTGCCCAAGGCGATGCGCCGCAACTACGTGCCGGCGCCGGATTTCGGCCGCG
>Ga0206118_100421_pt1 | contig 21690 bp, 21 predicted proteins | sample 3A20Ametagenome_FD_177999 | JGI IMG/M metagenome (GOLD analysis project Ga0206118, IMG submission 177999) | Enriched microbial communities from leaf-cutter ant dump, University of Wisconsin, Madison, United States - 3A20A | ecosystem: Environmental > Terrestrial > Nest > Insects nest > Nest dump... | reverse complement strand
ACCGAGACCCGTCGCACTGGGCTTCGACGGCGGCAATTAACGTTTTGAGCCGTTCAAGCGGTTGGCGGACGGTCAATACGTAATAATTTTCGACGCCTTTTTTCTCGGAGGTAATGAAACCGGACTGCTTCAGCACCTTCAAATGATGGGAGACGGCCGGTCTGGACAAATCGATATGGCTCGCGATCGCATTAACGTGAAGTCCCGATTTGTTCTGCGCCAGCAGCATAATAATCGCTTGACGATTTTCATCGGTCAGTACGTCCAGCAGAGGGATGCACTCTTTGAATTGTTGCAAAATTTGCTCGGTGTGACCGCTCATACGCTTCATCCTTTCGTTCATTCGTTTAATCTCTTAAACCTAATTATAATCATCCGCTCCATAAAATCAAGTGCAAGCCCCTATTCGCTGGACGAAAGGGGATGACCCATAAGTAAACCGAGCCGTACCGAACGATTATCAATGGATGAATGTACGGTGCATCTATCTCCTTCCGATGCTATACGATCCTAAAATTTGAATGGGTAAACCCGTTGCATGGTGATTTTAGGAACGTATGAGGCAGTCTCCAGGAGATAGATGCCCTTCTTTTTCATCGATAATCTGGTACGCCCTTACTTAGGGGTCAGCCCCGTCATTTCTACGAAATAAACTCCTGAACCCAGACGCCGTTGTAATAAGCGACGCCGATCGTCGTGAAGTTGGCGCTGAGAATGTTCGCGCGGTGGCCCGGGCTGTTCATCCAGGCGTTCATGACCTCTTGCGGAGTGCGCTGGCCTTTGGCGATATTTTCTCCCGCATAACGATAATTGATTCCGTATTTCTTCATCATATCGAACGGCGAGCCGTAAGTCGGCGAGTTATGGTCGAAGTAGCCGTTGTTGTAGATGTCCTTCGCTTTGTCCAGCGCCATCTTCGTCAGCGTGGCATTCGTGGACGCGAGCGGCTTCAGGCCGGCTTTTGCGCGTTCCTGGTTAACGAGCGTGACGACCTGCGTCGCGAACGCCGAGTTCGAAACTTCCGTGCCGGTGCTGCCGTTGTTGCCCGTGTTAGGCTTGGATGGCTGGGTCGGCTTGCTCGGCTGCGTCACTTGGCCGCTTCCCGAGTTGCCGCCGGTGGACGGTTTGGATACGACGGGATATTGGCCCTGCATAATTTGCTGGAGCAGCGAATTGAGATCTATGCCGAACCGGCTGGCGACTTGCGTCAGCTGGTCTTGCGTAATCGCGTTGCTTGCAGGGGCCGCGGATGCGGCTCCGACTCCCGCGGGAACGGAGATCGCGAGCGCCAACGTACCGAGCATCAGAGACTTCTTCAAACCTTTAGCGTTGAACTTCTTCATGAAAACGTGATTCCTCCCTTGGCTTGGAATATCTCAAAGTCTATCAGCCGGTATTGGCGAAAACATGCCATAAAATCTGCCATCCCGAATTATGAGAATCGCGGATCGAGCCGAGCCAAGGGATCGGAGTCCAATATAATATTCTTCTCATAATGCCGATAGGCAGGAAAATGTCCATAAAAGAGAGCCGGAACCTTCGAAAGCCGGTCCGTTGGTTCGGCACAGTCTTTGCATGTTCGGGCGCACCCCGATATAATTAGGACAATAATGAGGAAATGGGGTAGCGCCGTGCCGTCATTGGACGAATTCGGACGCATCCGACTCTGGACGGAAGGCCGCCAGACGGCCGATTTTCTGGCTCGCGCCGGCGTTGCGCTAGGCATCGGGGACGACGCGGCGATTGTGGCGGGCGAAGGACCGGGCCGGGAGTGGCTGGTCGCCGCGGATACGATGGTCGAGCAGGTTCACTTCCTCGACGAGACGATGGGAGAGGCCGATGTCGGCTACAAGGCGCTGGCGGTCAACGTCAGCGACATTGCCGCCATGGGCGGTGAGCCGAAGTTCGCCCTCGTCTCAGTCTGCGTGCCTCCCGCCTGGAACGAGGAACGGATGCGGAGGCTGTACGACGGGCTGTACGAATGCGCCGAGCGTTACGGAGTGGCCGTCATCGGCGGGGATACGACTTCCGCTCCCCAAGATCTTGTCGTTGCCGTTACGGTTATCGGCACGGTCGAAGCCGGACGGGCGATCCGCCGCTCCGGGGCGAGGCCGGGCCAGGCGGTATTTCTGACCGGCCCGACGGGCTTGTCGGCCGCAGGCCTGCACGCCATGCAGCGGATTGCCGCGGCGGAGGGCGCGGAGCGCAACAGGTTGGCCGCTCTGCTTCCGCCAAGGCTTGCGCAGGCCCATCGCCGTCCCGTACCGTCGGTGAAGGCCGGACGGATTTTGGCGGAGACGGGCTGGGGCGCCTCCTTGAACGACGTCAGCGACGGCGTGGCGAGCGAGGCTTGGGAGCTTGCCGAGGCATCGGGCGTTCGCCTGGTGCTGAAGGAGAAGCTGCTGCCCTTGTCCGGGGAGCTGTCCGCGTATGCGGGGGGCACCGGACTGCGCGCGACAGATTTGGCGCTGTTCGGAGGCGAGGACTACGTGCTGCTCGGAACGGCGGACAAGAGCTGCGAGCAGGAGCTGCGCGAGCGGCTGCGGGCGGAGGGCATTCCGCTGTTCGTGGTCGGCGAGGTCGAAGAAGGTCCGCCGGGCGTGGAGTTGGAAGAAGCCGACACAGGGCTGCGCAAGCCGCTGGCCAAGCGGGGATACAATCATTTTGCCGAAGGGGCCGTGTGAATCATGCATTCGAATCGAACGGGACACCCGTCGAAGCGGTACGAGCTGGATGCCGCCAACGAGCAGGCTACGGGCGCTTTCGCCAAGGCGCTGGCCGAGTTGGCGTTTCCGGGGGCGGTGCTGGCGGTGGACGGGGACCTGGGCGCGGGGAAAACGCATTTCGCCAAAGCTTACGCGGCAGCGCTCGGCGTGACGGGCATCGTGAATAGCCCGACTTTTACGATTATTAAAGAATACGAGGGGACGAAGCTTCCTTTCTATCATATGGACGTCTACCGGTTGTCGTTGGAGGAAGCGGACGAGCTGGGGCTGGACGAATATTTTCACGGGAACGGCGTAACGTTGGTGGAGTGGGCTTCGATTATCGAGCCGATTCTGCCTCCGGAGCGGCTGCATCTTCATCTGGAGACGACGGGCGCGGAATCCCGGCGAATCGTCTGCCGTCCCGTAGGGGCGCAATATGAAGCCTGGTGCGTCGCGCTGGAACTTCGTCCGGCGGAAGAGGGAGGACATACAGCATGAAAATAGACGAGGAACTGATCGGCGACAGCGGCTCCGTCACGGTGCTTGCCTTCGATACGTCGACAGCGGCTTTCTCCGCCGCGCTTGTGAGGGACGGCTCGCGGATCGACTCCGTCGTCTCCTTCGCCGAGCGCAATCACTCGGTCCGCATTTTGTCGGAGATCAAGGAGCTGTTGGAGCGCAACGGCATGAAGGGCGAGCAGCTCGACGCCATCGTCGTCGGACAGGGACCAGGCTCTTATACGGGCGTGCGAATCGCGGTTACGGCCGCGAAGACGCTTGCCTGGGCGTGGAACAAACCGCTGATCGGCGTATCTACGCTTGAAGCGCTCGCTCTGGGCGCATGGCTTAAGCTCAAGACGGAGAACGAGGATCTGGCCGACGACCGGGACATCTGGATCGTGCCGATTCTGGACGCAAGGAGAGGGCAGGTCTACACGTCGCGCTACGCCGCGGACCATTCCGGCGGCTGGCGGACGGTGGATTCCGACGCGATCCGGTTGATCGCCGACTGGGCGGAGCTGATCGAGGACGAGGGCACCGAGGATGCGCAGGTCGCGGCGATCTGGTTCGTCGGCGACACCCCGCTCCATCAGGCTGCGATCGAGGCGGCGGAGCAGTCGGGCACACGGCTGCGGATACTCGCCTGGGAGATGGACGCGACCGCGCTTGGGCTGCTCGGAGAGCTGAGGTTCCGTCTGGGGGAACGGCATGACGTGCATTCGTTCGTCCCGAACTATACGCAGCTGGCCGAAGCGGAAGCGAAGCTGCTTGCGGCTTCGCGGGGAGAGTGACGAGATGGAATACCGGCTGATGAATCTGGACGACATCGCGGCGATCGTGGAGATCGAGCAGGAAGCTTTTACGGCCCCGTGGACCGCCGAAGCGTTCCGCAACGAGCTGACGAACAATCTGTTCGCCAAATATATGGTGATGGAGCTGGACGGCGATATCGCCGGCTACGGCGGGATGTGGCTCATTATCGACGAGGCGCACGTCACGAACATTGCGCTGCGGGCCAAGTATCAGGGACAAGGGTACGGCAAAGCGCTGCTGCGCGAGCTGATGAAGACGGCCCGTTACCTCGGAGCACGACGCATGACGCTGGAGGTGCGGGTGTCCAACGACAGAGCCCAATCGCTCTATCGGAAAATGGGCTTCGCCCCGTCCGGCGTCCGCCCGAACTACTACTCGGACAATATGGAGGACGCGCTCATCATGTGGGCGGATCTTAATCCTGAAAATATAGGCGAATCGGAAACGGCCGGAGCGTTGGAAGGAGGAGAGGCATGAGCGGACGAGCGAACGAAGAGAACGGCGGTCTGCTGCTGGCGATCGAGACGAGCTGCGACGAGACGTCCGTAGCCGTCGTGCGGGGCGGCCGGGAAGTGCTGTCGAACGTCGTCTCCAGCCAGATCGATACGCATCGGCAGTTCGGAGGCGTCGTGCCGGAGATCGCTTCGCGCAAGCACGTCGAGACGATGACGATCATTATCGAGGAAGCGGTGAAGGAGGCGGGCGTCCGTCTATCCGACATCGACGCGGTAGCGGTGACGCAAGGCCCCGGCCTGATCGGCGCGCTGCTGGTGGGCGTCGTCGCGGCGAAAAGCCTGGCTCTGGCGCTTGACGTGCCGCTGATCGGGACGCATCATATCGCGGGACATATTTACGCCAATTCTCTCGTCGGCGACATTGTATATCCGTCTATCGCGCTTGTCGTATCCGGAGGGCACACGGAGATCGTGCTGCTGGAGGCGGAGGGGAAGTTCCGCATCATCGGCAGGACGCGCGACGACGCGGTCGGCGAAGCTTACGACAAAGTCGCCAGAGCGCTGAAGTTCCCGTATCCGGGAGGACCTCACGTGGACAAGCTGGCGCAGGAGGCCACCGAAGAGGTCGTGCTGCCGCGCTCGTGGCTGGAGCCGGACTCGTACGATTTCAGCTTCAGCGGGCTGAAGTCCGCCGTGCTGGCGGAAATCAACCGCTCGCGAATGAAGGGGGAAGCGCCGGACTTCTCGGCGCTCGCCAGAGGGTTCCAGCAGTCGGTCATCGACGTTGTGACCGGCAAGGCGATTCGCGCGGCGAAGGAGTTCGGCGCCCGGCAGATGATGCTCTGCGGCGGCGTCGCCGCGAACCGCGGCCTGCGAGAGCGGCTGGCCGCGCTGTGCGAGGAGGCGTGCGTGCCGCTGCTCATCCCGCCGAACAAGCTGTGTACGGACAACGCGGCGATGATCGCCGCCGCCGCCGACCTGAAATGGCGGCGCGGGCAATTCTCGTCGCTCGATCTGAAAGCCGAAGCGGTCATGTCCCTGGAGGACTGGTCCGTATAACGCGTCATCTTCGGCAATCGCCCTTCCTCCTCGCAGGACGGCGATTGCCCGGAGATGGCGTCTTTTTCTTTTTCGGGAACAGATGAGCAAGAGCGGTCAAAACGGAGGGGAGAACGGCCCGTACAATAAAAGTCAGAAGGGGGGATTGACGAATGGCGCATGCGGACGAGGCGGCGGATGTGCTGAAGGTGGTCGGATGGATCGAAGGCCGATTGGCGGAGAACATCGTTTTGGAGGATGCGGCCCGGCTGGTGGCGGTGTCGAAGTATCATTTTCACCGCGTCTTTCACGCCCATATCGGCATGCCTTTCGCGGAATACGTTCGGCAGCGCAGGCTGGCGAACGCGGCGGGAGAGCTGGTCGTCACCGATCGGCGCATTCTGGACATCGCCCTCGATTACGCGTTCGAGTCCCAGGCGGCGTTTGCGAGGGCGTTCAAGCGGACTTACCGGATGTCTCCGGGGCAGTATCGCCGTTTTTTCGGAACGTTCATGGACAAAGGAAGAAATCATTCGGAGGAGGATACGGATATGAAACAGACGGAACAAGCGAGCGGGCCGAACGGGTGGGTTTTGGCCGGCTCCGACCCGGGGGATTACGACATCGGAACGGATGTGGCGACAGCGCACCGCGGCAGGGCTTCGGGCAGGCTGAAGTCCCGGTCCGAACAGGCGCAGGGCTTCGCAACGATGATGCAGAGCTTCCGGGCGGAGCTGTACCGGGGCAGGCGCTACGAGCTGTCCGCGTTCGTTCGGACCGAGGACGTAGCGAATTGGTGCAGCTTGTGGATGCGCGTGGACGGGAAAAACGAAGAGATGCTGCAGTTTGACAACATGGCCGATCGTCCGATCTCGGGGAGCGGCGGCTGGAGCAAATATGGCGTCGTGCTGGACGTTCCGGAGGAAAGCGAGTCGATCTCGTTCGGCGTGCTGCTCGCCGGTGCGGGCAAGGTGTGGATCGACAGCGTCAGGTTCGAAGAGGTATCGCTGAACGTGCCCAGCACTAATATGGAGGAGCCCGTCGTGCTGCCGGATCATCCGGTCAACTTGGACTTTGAGGACATAGCCGATCCGTCGGATCTGTAACGTGCCAGCCGAAAATATCGACGCTCGCTTGTTGACAGTCGTTCCCTGCAAGCATATAATAAATCTCAATCCTGGATGACAGGAACATATTTGGAGCAAACGCGATGAAAGGGAACAGTAAGGTCATCCCCGACAATCAGAGAGCTGCGGGACGGTGCAACGCAGTAGAAGGGAACCTGAAGCTCGCCCCGGAGCGGATAGGCGGAACATGTGAACCTTGCGTTCGGATGCGTACGCTTCTACGGCTAACCCCCGTGATCGGGTTCCAAGCGGATATTTCCCGGCCGGTATTTCTCGGCGACCAGGGGATATCAACAAGAGTGGTACCGCGGAAGGCTGACAACAGGCCCGCCGTCTCTTATCGGAGACGACGGGCTTTTATATTTCAGGAACGCAAGGAACGGGAGCAGTAGGTTCGACCTCGGGAGCAGAGAGCTGCGGGACGGTGCGACGCAGCCGAAGAGGGAACCGAACTCGCCCGGGAGCGGGGCGGTGGAAGGAGTCGATCAAGGTCGGCTTCGGTACATCGCTGCGGCTGGCCCCCGATATCGGGCGCTCGTGGAAGCCGATCGACCGAACGGCCAGCTTCTGCGACTCAAGTGGGAGGAACGTTCGTCCGTCGGAAGACGAACCCCTTCAAGCGGAGTGGTACCGCGGCGGCCCCAATCAGGCCCGTCGTCTCTGAGCCTAAGAGACGACGGGCTTCTTTGCGCTTTCGCGGAAGCCTTGGGCAGCGCGCGCCCGCCGAACGCCCGTCGTTCTCTCGGATTTGATTTCGGACATCCCGGTCGGGATGAAAATCTTAGGAGGCGAATGACAATGAGCAAACAAACGAGCGAAGCTAAAATGGACAGGAACGTGCAGGCGGTGGACAAAAGGCGGATTCGCATTTTTGATACGACGCTGAGAGACGGCGAGCAGGCGCCGGGCGCATCGATGAAGCCCGAGCAGAAAATCGTCGTCGCCCGCCAGTTGGCCCGGTTGGGAGTCGACGTCATCGAGCCCGGCTTCCCGATCTCGAGCCCCGGAGAATTCGAGGCGATCCGCCGGATTTCGCAAGAGCTTCAGAACGTGGAAATTTGCGGCTTCGCGCGCTGCGTGAAGGCTGACATCGATTCCGCCGTCGCGGCGACGACGGACGCGGCAAGACGCCGCCTGCACCTGTTCATCTCGTCCTCGCAAATCCATCTCGATTATCAGCTGCGCAAGTCGCAGGACGAGGTCGTCGAGATGATTCGCGCGATGGTGGCTTACGGCAAGCAGTTCGTCGACGAAATCGAGTTTTCTCCGATGGACGCTTCTCGTTCCAGGGAGGAGTTTCTGTTCCGCGTCGTCGAGACGGCGATCGGAGCGGGCGCGACGATCATCAACATTCCCGATACGATGGGCTACGCACTGCCCGAGGAGTTCGGCCCGCTCTTTACGCGCGTTCGCGAGAACGTTCGCGGCGGGGACCGGGTCGCGTACAGCGCGCACTGCCATAACGATCTGGGGCTGGCTGTTGCCAACAGTCTGGCCGCGATTCGCCACGGCGCGACCCAGGTCGAAGTGAGCGTTAACGGCGTAGGGGAGCGTGCGGGCAACTGCGCGCTCGAGGAACTGGTCATGGCGATCGAGACGAGGGGAGAGGCGATGGGCGTCGAGACCGGCATCCGGTCCGAGCACATCTACGAGACTTCGCGTCTGGTCAGCCGCACGATGCATTTTCCGATTTCGTACAACAAGCCGATCGTCGGGCGCAATGCGTTCCAGCACGAATCGGGCATCCATCAGGACGGCCTGCTGAAAAACCGCAATACGTACGAGATCATGGACCCCGAAGCGATGGGCATTCCCCGCAGTATGATCATTCTGGGCAAGCACTCCGGCCGCCATGCGATCCGGCACCGCGTGGGGGATTTCGGAATCCGGCTCAACGACGAGGAGATGGAGGATCTGTATGCGCGGTTCAAGGAGAAGGCTGACGAATTGAAAATCGTGACCGACGACACGCTGATGCAGCTTGTCGGCGAATCGACCGATTCGGTCGTTCAGCCTTACTCGCTCGTCGATCTGCAGGTGCTGGCCGGCTCGAACCGCTCGCGGATCGCGTCGGTGACGATTCGCCGCTCGTCCGACGGGACGGAGCGGACGTATACGGGCGCCGGGGAAGGGCCGCTCGAGGCGGTCATTCAATGCATTCGCGAAGCGATGTCGGTGGATGCGGCGTTCGAAGATCTGGAGCTGCATTCGCTGGCGACCGGAGAGGACGCGTCTGGAGAAGCAGTCGTCACGGTTATCGGAGACGGCAAGCGGAGCGTAGGCACCGCGATCCATCGGGACATCATTTTGGCCGCGGCCAACGCCTATGTCGCGGCAGTCAACGGCGTTATTCTCGCGAGAAGGAGGATAGACGAGAGGGTGGAAGCGGCCGGGGAGTAAGGCAGAGCGGTTCAGGGGATCGGGGTGCAGTGACCGCCAAGCGAACTTGCCGAGCTCCAACCCGACCGAGTCGGGCTGCAGTGGCGGCCAAGCGAGCTGTCGGGCTCCAACCCGACCGGATCGGGCTGCAGTGGCGGCCAAGTGAGCTGTCGGGCTCCAACCCGACCGGATCGGGCTGCAGTGGCGGCCAAGTGAGCTGTCGGGCTGCAGTGGCGGCCAAGCGAGCTGCCGGGCTCCAACCCGACCGGATCGGGGTGCAGTGACCGCCAAGCGAGCTGCCGGGCTCCAACCCGACCGGATCGGGCTGCAGTGGCGGCCAAGCGAGCTGTCGGGCTCCAACCCGACCGGGTCGGGCTGCAGTGGCGGCCAAGCGAGCTGTCGGGCTCCAACCCGGCCGGATCGGGTTGCAGTGACCGCCAAGGTTGCAGTGACCGCCAAGCGAGCTGTCGGGCTCCAACCCGACCGGGTCGGCTTCGAGTTGGATCACATTTTGAATCGCGCCGCGTCAAGCTTCATCTTCATAAGGATCGATCGTGCGGATGGAGCCGTCGTCCTCGTACACAAGCTCGGTATACTTCACGCACCGCTTGTTGTCGGCTCCGCCGGACAAAGTGCTGTCGTGGTAGAACAAGTACCACTTGTCTTGGAATTGGACGATGGAGTGATGGGTCGTCCAGCCGACGACGGGCTTCAGAATCTGTCCTCGATAGACGTACGGCCCCAGCGGGTTGTCGCTCGTTGCGTACACGATGCGGTGCGTCGTTCCCGTCGAGTAGGACAGATAATAGAGGCCGTTGTGCTTATGAACCCACGGGCCTTCGAAGTACCTTCTGTCCTCGTCGCCCGCTTGCAGCGGACGGCCCTCTTCGTCGAGAATGACGACTTCCCGGGGAGCTTCCTTAAACGTCAGCAGATCCTCGCCCAACTCGGCGACCATAGGTCCCAGAGCGGGCTCCGAACCGGACGGCCCGACGGCGTCAGGCTGGAACGCGCCGGTCTGCCATTTCTCCAGCTGTCCTCCCCATAGCCCTCCGAAGAAGAGATACGCCTTGTCGTCCTCGTCGACGAACGCGGCAGGATCGATGCTGAAGCTGCCCGGAATCGGCTGTCGCTCCGCCTTGAACGGCCCGTACGGCGTCTTCGAGACCGCTGCTCCGATTCTGAAAATATCGTCCTGGTCCCGCGCCGGGAAAAACAAATAATAAGTTCCGTTACGGTAAGCGGCGTCCGGAGCCCAGAGCTGTTTCTTCGCCCACGGGATATCCCGCAGATGAAGCGCTTCGCCGTGGTCGGTGCAGGAAGAGAGCTCGCCATCCAGCGACAGGACGCGGTAATCCTCCATATCGTATTGGTCCCCGTTGTCGTTCGATTCGTTCGCGTGATCGAGATCGTGGGATGGATAAACGTAAATTCGTCCTTCGAAAACGTGTGCGGAAGGGTCGGCGGTGTACATGTGCGTGACCAGCGATTCGCGGGGTTGGGTCATCTCTCGTTCTCCTCCTGTGCGGATTTCCCGAATGGGCGTTATCCTCCCCATCTTATCAGATGGCGCTTCCGCCGAAACTTAAGAAAGCTTAGAGCTTTGCCAAGAAAATAAAGAGGTTTCGGCGCGAATGTTAGACGCATTAAAGCTTGTCAGATGGCGTGTATTCGTGGTATGATCTTATTTGTGTCTAAGACACAAATATCAATAGTGTGGAGCCGTGGTGTAGAGGCCTAACATGCCTGCCTGTCACGCAGGAGACCGCGGGTTCGAATCCCGTCGGCTCCGCCATGATTTTTCTACATAAGCAATATGCATCGAGCAGAGCGTACTCTGCTCTTTTTTGTATCTACCGAGGAGGTGCGGCTATGATCCGTCGCGGAAGATTCGCGCCTACGCCCTCTGGGCTGCTGCATATCGGCAACGCGTTCGCCGCTCTGGCCGCATGGCTGCAGATGAGGCAGTGCGGCGGAACGATCGCGCTGAGGATGGAGGATATCGATAAGGCTCGTTCCCGGTCCGCGTTCGCCGAGCAGATTTTGGACGATCTGCAGTGGCTGGGCCTCGACTGGGACGAAGGCCCGCGGGAAGGCGGATCGCACGCCCCGTACGTGCAGAGCGCCCGCGAGCCGCTGTACGAAGAGGCGCTGGAGAAGCTCCGGGAAGCAGGGCGTCTCTACCCGTGCTACTGCAGCAGAAGCGATCTGGCGACGCTGGCCAGCGCGCCTCATGGCTTGGCCAGCGAAGGCGCGGCCTATCCGGGATTTTGCCGGGCGTTGACCGATGAGGAGCGTGTGGCTAAAGGCGCGTTGAAGTCTCCTTCGCAGCGTTTCGTAATGCCCGCGGGCGCTATCGCTTTTCGCGACGGTTGGAGGGGGCCGCAGTCGTTCGAGGGTTCCGCTCTCGGGGATTTCGTCGTCAAACGCGCGGACGGCATGTTCAGCTATCAACTGGCTGTTGTCGTCGACGATGCCGCCATGGGGATTACCGACGTGCTGCGCGGGGAGGATCTGCTCGACTCCACTCCGAGGCAGCTTGCGCTGTACGACGCGCTGGGCTTGCAGGCCCCGGAGTTCGCGCACATCCCTCTGCTGGCCGACGAGACCGGAAGCCGTCTGTCCAAGCGTGACAAGTCGCTGACGCTGGCGTCGCTAAGGGAGAGCGGCACTGCTTCCGAGCGTCTGCTCGGCTTGCTGGCCGCTATGGCGGGATGGATCGACCGCCCGGAGCCGGTCGGCGTTCGGGAGCTGATCCCGCTGTTCAAGCCGGTTAGCGGAGAACGGCTCGTCTTCGGGGACGACTTGCGGACGTGGCTGCTGCAACAATAAAGATGTAGAGCCATCGCGTGTAACCAAGCGCGGTGGCTTTTTTTATGGTGTTTTGACCGATTGGCTTTCGATTACAAGCCGGAATGAAGCCGATGTGGACAAACTTATCCACACCGCATGTGCATAATGTGGGTAAACTCGCAAAAGCGTTGGGGGACAAGCGGTTGCTCACCGCTGAAAATGGGATTAGTTTTTCACAGCTTTTCTGTGGACAATGTGGATAAAGGGGATAAAATTACGGGGGAATGCTCCCAAAGCGCCGAATCCGGACCAAAAGGCTTGCGTCCCAACCGATTAAAAGTTATCAGAATATTAACAACCCTCTGAAAGGTGTCCGCAGCCTGTGTATAACCATGTGCATAACGTGGAAGACGACTGATCGCCCATCGCGATATCCGCTGCAAGGCCGAAAAAGGCGCGAATCTTCTCGAACGTACCGAGAAAATTCGCGCCCTTTGTTTTATTCCTCCATTAAAGCTTCCCAAACCTGATAAACCTCGTCCAGCTCCGTGCGTTTCTTCTCCGCCTCGGCCTGCTTCTCTCTGAGCAGCACGTAGTCGATCGCCATCTCGGGAGAAGCCATCTGCTCCTCAAGCTCGGCGATCTCGCCTTCCAGCCGGGCAATGTCGGCTTCCGCTTGTTCGCGCTTGCGCGCCCGTGCCCGATCTTCCCGCTTGGCCTGCTTCTCGGCCTCGTAGCTTGTAACGGCAGGTTCGGACGCCGCGGTTGCGGCGTTGTCGCGATTTGTCGCCGCCCACTCCTCCATTTGTTGCTTTTTGGCGATCATTTCGTCATAATTTCCCAGGAAATGCTCTGCTCCGTCCGCGGACATCTCCACGACCCGATCGGCGATCCGATTCAGGAAATAACGGTCGTGGGAGACGAAGACGAGCGTGCCGTCGTATTCTTCCAGCGCCGCTTCCAGCACTTCGCGGCTCATGAGGTCGAGGTGGTTGGTCGGCTCGTCGAGCAGCATGACGTTCGCTTTCAGCAGCATCAGCTTCGATAGCGCCACCCGGGCTTTCTCCCCTCCGCTGAGCGAACTGACCTTCTTGCGCACGTCTTCGCCGCTGAACAGGAAGTTGCCGAGAACGGTGCGAATTTCCGCTTCGGGAAGATGAGGATAGGAACTCCATACTTCCTCGAGCACGGTGTTGGCGGGATTAAGCCCCCGCTGCTCCTGATCGTAGTAGCCGAGGGAGATGCCTACTCCCCATTCGATCGCCCCGTCCCGAAGCGGGAGCTGATCCATCAGCGCGCGGAGCAGAGTCGTCTTGCCGACGCCGTTGGGCCCGAGCAGAGCGACGCGCTCGCCGCGCTTCACCTCGAACGAGACGTTGCGGAACAGCGGCGTCATCTCTTGCTTGGGCGCGGCGGAGCAGCGGATGAGCCGCAGCACTTCCTTGCCGCTGCGTCGCTCGGTCATGAACGAGAAGTTCGCCTGCCTGAGCGTGCCCGGCTTCTCCAGCCGTTCGATCCGCTCGAGCGCGTTGCGCCGGCTCTGGGCGCGCCTTGTCGTCGAAGCCCTCACGATGTTCCTCTGAATGAAATCCTCCATCCGGGAAATTTCCTTGCGCTGCTGCTCGTACAGCTTCAGCTGCTGGGAGAACGCTGCCGCTTTCAAATCCATAAACCGGCTGTAGTTGCCCGTATATCTCGTCGCCTGGTGCCGCTCGATCTCGACGATGGACGTAACCGTCGCATCGAGAAAATAGCGGTCGTGAGAGACGATGACCATCGCGCCGGCGTAAGACCTCAAATATTGCTCCAGCCAGGTCAGCGTCTGAATGTCGAGATGGTTGGTCGGCTCGTCGAGCAGCAGCAGCTCGGGCTGGACGAGCAGCAGGCGCGCAAGCGCCAGCCGAGTTCGCTGGCCGCCGCTGAGCGAGGCGACTTCGGTATCCGGCGGGAAGTCTCCGAAGCCCATCCCGTGCAAAATGCTGCGAATGCGGTTGTTCATCTCGTATCCGCCGTTCTCGCGGAACTTCTCGCTGACGTCCGCATATTGGGCGAGCAGAGCTTCGTAACGCTGCTCGTTGTCCAGTTCCTGCGGATCGGCGATGCGCGCTTCCAGCTCCTGCAGCGCTTTCTCCTGATCGAGCAAGGGACCGAAGGCGGAGTTCATCTCTTCCTGAATCGTGCGGTGCCCCTGCAAACCGCCGTTTTGCGCCAAATATCCGATTTTAAGCTCTCGCGGCTTCGATACCGAGCCGGTGTCGGGAACGATCTCGCCCGCCAGAACGCGGAGAAATGTCGATTTGCCCGCGCCGTTCACGCCGACCAGGCCGATGCGGTCGCGCTCGTTGATCTGCAGCGAGATGCCTTCCAATACGGGGGTCGCGCCATAATGTTTCGTAATGCCAGATGCTTGAAGAAGCAAGAGGAATCCCTCCGACAAGTTCTTTTCGGTGCTACTTTCCAAGTGTACCGTAAAGTCGCGGGAAAAGTCCAAGCGTTATCCTTTGGCGAAAATAGACATTCAGTGCTAAAATGAAAATAAAGTTTTCATGGATTATCGAAGGCAGGGTTACGTTCATGGAAAATAGAGAGGCCGAAGCGCTCAAAGCGCAGTGGCGCAGGCGGATGGCGGCCGTTCGGGATGGACTGCCGGCGGACGAGCGGGAGCGCTTGTCCGCCAGGCTGTGCGCCTTGCTGGAGCGAGAAGCGCTGTCCTCGCTAAGGCGGGAGCTCGGCCGTTCGCTCGGCTTGTGCGCTTATGCTCCGTTTCGTTCGGAGGCGTCCCCGCTGCCGCTTGTCTCCGACTGCCTGAGCCAAGGCGATCGGGTATACGCGCCGCGAATGAGGCCGGACGGGGACGGGCTGGAGCTGCGCGAGATTCGCGGCCCTTCGGACTGGATTCCTGGCAAGTGGGGAGTGCCGGAGCCCGATCCCGCGCGCGCCTCTTTAATAGAAGCATCCGATCCACTCGACGTTGTGCTCGTTCCCGGAATGGCGTTTAACGGGGCGGGAGGAAGGCTCGGATACGGCGGAGGCTACTACGATCGGCTGTACGCCGAGAGACGGCGCGAGGCTCGAGGCGGGACGCTATGGATCGGATTTGCTTTCTCCGCGCAAGTCGTCGAGGCCGATCTGCCGTCGGAAGCTCACGATCTCAAGCTGGACGGGCTGGCAACGGACGAAGGCATGGCATGGTTCGATAAGGGGGAATCGGAATGGAGCGCGCGGATGAACCGCTGACGCATTTTAACGATCAGGGCAGAGCCCGAATGGTGGACGTCTCGGGCAAAGCCGATACCGTCCGGGTCGCGGTGGCGGAAGGACATGTGAAGATGGCGCCCGAGACGCTGCGCAGAATTCGCGAGCGTTCGGTCGCCAAGGGAGACGTGCTCGCCGTCGCGCAGATTGCGGGCATTCAGGCGGCCAAGCGGACGTCGGACTGGATTCCGATGTGCCATCCGCTTCCGCTGACGGGAGTGGATATCACCTTCGCGGACGACGGAGCGGAGACGTTGACGATTACGGCGGAAGTGAAAACAACCGGCAAAACCGGCGTGGAGATGGAGGCTTTGACCGCCGTCTCCGCCGCCGCGTTGACCGTGTACGATATGTGCAAAGCGCTGCAGAAGGATATGGTCATCGGTTCCGTGGCGCTGCTCAGCAAGACGGGCGGCAAAAGCGGCGACTACGTTCGTTCGGCGGAATAAACAGAGATTCGTACCATGGGACGGAGGGATGGAGCCATGCGTTGGAAGGTGGCCTTGCTAACGGCTAGCGACAAAGGCGCGAGAGGGGAACGGGAGGACACGAGCGCCCAAGTCATTCGCGAGTTGATCGAGGAAGAGCTGTTCGGAGATATCGTCGACTACCGGATCGTTCCGGACGAGCAGGACGAAATTCGCGCGGCGCTGATCGAGATGGCCGATTATTTTCAGGCGGATTTGATTTTGACGACGGGAGGCACCGGATTGGCCTACCGCGACGTTACGCCGGAAGCGACATTACGGGTGGCTGAACGTCTCGTGCCGGGCATTCCGGAGGCCATGCGCGCTTTCGTATCCCAGCGTTCGCGCCACGGCGTTCTGTTCCGCGGCGTGTGCGCGATTCGCGGCCGCACGCTGATCTTGAACCTCCCGGGCGATCCGAAAGGCGTCCACGAGCATCTGATGGCCGTGATGGATCTGCTGCCGGAGGCGCTTGATCAGGTCAAGGGAATGCGGGGAGGGCAGGAGCAATGACGCCATCGGGAAGCCGCGAGGACGGGACGACGCTTATCGGCTCGTCGAGGCTGAGGGAAGTTAAAGTCGAGGATGCCGTCGGGACGGTGCTGGCCCACGACTTGACGCAGATCGTTCCCGGGCAGTTCAAAGGAAGGCTCTTCCGCAAAGGGCACGTCGTGACGCCGGAAGACTTGCCGCGGCTCAAAGACATCGGCAAGGAGCATCTGTATACGATCGAGCTCGCCGATGCGGATTTGCACGAGGACGATGCGGCGCTGCGGATGGCGGAGGCGCTGAGCGGCGACAACGTCGAATTCGGGGAGCCCGCGGAAGGCAAAGTCAGCCTGAAATCGACCGTCAGCGGACTGGTCTCCGTGGCGCGCGACGTCGTGGACGAGATTAACCGGCTGGGCGACATCGCGCTGGCGACCGTCGTCGACCGCCGTGCAGTACGGGCGGGAGAGGCGCTGGCGGCGACGAGGGCGATTCCGCTCATCGTTCCGAAAGCCAAAGTCGAAGAAGTCGAGAGAATCGCCCGGAACTATCGCTCCGAACGCGGAGCCGCTCCGTTAGGCGTTCGCCCTTTTCGCCGGATGAGAGCGGGACTGCTGACGACGGGCGGAGAGGTGTACTCCGGCCGCATTCAAGACAAGTTCGGCCCCGCGGTCTCGGCCAAGCTTGCGGAATTCGGCTCGGAAGTCGCGGAGCAGAGATTCGCGCCGGACGACCGTCATACAATTGTCAATGAAATTCACTATTTAAGGAAACAAGGGTATGATATGATACTGGTAACTGGCGGCATGTCGGTGGATCCCGACGACCGCACGCCGGGAGCGATTGCCGAAGCCGGAGCCGACGTTGTCAGCTACGGAACGCCGATGCTTCCGGGCTCGATGCTGCTGTTCGGTTATTTGCAAGGCGTGCCGATCTTCGGATTGCCCGGCTGCGTCATGCACGACCCTTACACTTCATTCGACGTTTTATTATCCAGAGTACTGGCTGGAGATACGATAGTAAGAGAGGATATCGCCAGGATGGGATACGGCGGTCTTCACCGCTGCTGAGTATTCCGTGCGCCGGATATCCAAGAGGAGGTTAAAGACATGTCAGGCATTGGTGCTTCGGGCATTATTTTGCTCGTTCTGATCGCGCTGCTGCTGTTCGGCCCGAACAAGCTGCCGGAGCTGGGCCGCGCTTTCGGCCGCACGCTTCGCGAGTTCAAGAAGGGCGCGAACGATTTGATGGACGATCCCAAGGATCGGGGAACGCAGAGGGTGGACGTATCCGCCGAAGAGGCGGACAAGCCTAAGGCGGATCGTCGGCTCCCGGAATAATCGGGACGGGCAAGGAACATGGACAGGGCTGTCCCTCGGCGCAGATGAGCGATTTGCGAAGGGGCGGTCCTGTTGCTGTATGGAGGCGATAACAAGCAATGAAAGATACGGCCGCTGCGAAGCGGGACTCGGAATGGATGCCGCTGACGGAACATCTCGGCGAGCTTCGCAAAAGGATTATCTATTGTCTGATCGTATTCGTGATCGGGCTGGTCGGAGGCCTCTTCGGCTCTCAGCCGCTGTTCGACTATTTGGTGGCAGCCGCCCCGATAGACAATTTGGATCTCCATGCTTTCTCCCCGTGGGACGCGATAGGCCTCTACATGAAGTTCGCGATTCTGATCTCCTTCATCGCCGCGATTCCTTTTGCGATGTACCAGCTCTGGGCCTTCGTCCGTCCGGCTTTGGGACCCAAGGAGCAGAGGGCGACGCTGCAATTCGTGCCCGGTGCGCTGTTGATGTTCCTGATCGGTCTCGCTTTTTCCTATTTCGTCGTCTTCCCGATGGCGTTCCTGTTTACGGAGAAGGTGACGAGCACTCTCGGCCTGGAGCAGACTTACGGGGTAACGCAATATTTCTCGTTTCTGTTCAATATTTTGCTCCCGATTTCCCTGCTGTTCGAATTGCCGCTTCTCATTTTGTTCCTGACCCGAATCGGCATCCTGAACCCGGCGATGCTGAGGAAGATGCGCAAGCTGGCCTGGTTTATTCTGATTTTCATCGGCGTGCTGGTCACTCCGCCGGACGTCGTGTCGGATCTGCTCGTCGCCGTTCCGCTGATACTGCTGTACGAATTCAGCGTTCTTCTGTCCTCTATGGCTTACGGCAAGCGTCTTAAGGCGCAGCGGCAGAGAGAACTGGAGCTGGAGTCGGACGAATAGGGAGCCAAGGTAGTCCCGCCGTCATTCCCGAATTGCAACGATCTGCCCAAAAAGAAAACAAAAAGTGTCATTTTTCGATATTCCAAATGGTAAAATTATGATACACTTGTTTCGAGTAAGGGCTTTCAGGTTGGGTTAGAATCTCGGGAGGGACTAGAATGCGGGATATGACTTTGGGACGCAAATTAACGATTGGCTACTCTGCAATGGTGTTGCTGTTGGCGGCCGCTTTCGTGCTGCTGCTGTCGGGAACCGATCTGGCGAGCAATTCGGGCACGCTCGTCATGGTTATCGTCATTTTCGTACTGCTGATCGTCGGGGGCGGCTTCGGCCTCAAGTGGCTGTCCGGCAATCTTACCGCAGCGATCGGCAACGTCACGGCTACGCTTAGGAACATTGCCTCCTCCGGGGGAGATCTAACAAGACGCATACATATTTCATCAACGGACGAGATGGGCGATCTCGCGAATGCGGCGAACCAGATGCTGGACGGCCTTCAGAAAATGATGAAGGAATTGAAGGACAGCACGGCGGAGCTGGCGGCTTCGGCGATTTTGCTGAAGCAGGGCACAGAGGAGAACGCTCGGGTCAGCAGCGAGGTATCCAGAGCGGTGGAGAAGGTTGCCGCCGGTTCGGAGACGCAGGTTGCGCAATCGCAGGAAATCTCCGCGACGATGCAGGAGACGTTGGACGCCCTGACCCAAGTGGCGGGCACGACGACCGGCGTATCGGACGCCGCTCAGACGACCGTAGACCGCGCCGCTGCCGGTTCCGAGCTGCTGCAGTCGACTTCCGCCGAGATCGACCAGGTGGGCAAGGCGTTCAGATCCTTGCAAGAAGTCGTCAGAGGACTCAATCATAAATCCGAACAAGTGCGCGAAGTTATCGGATACATTTCCGAAGTCGCCAACCAGACCAACCTTCTGGCGCTCAACGCTGCGATCGAGGCGGCGCGGGCCGGCGAGCACGGACGGGGCTTCGCCGTCGTCGCGGGAGAGATCCGCAAGCTCGCGGACCAGACGCAGCAGTCGGCCGTGCAGATCGGCGATACGATCGGAACGATGTCGGGAGACATCGGACAAGTGGCCACAATGTTCGAACAGAGCGCGGGGCAAGTATTCGCCGCGGTGGAAGGGATGCAGAACGCCGAGGAGACGTTCCGCGACATCGTCGACAAGGTCGGACAGCTCAGCACCAACATCGTCGAAGTGGCCGCTTCCGTCGAGCAGATGACGGCCGGCAGCGCGAGCGTCGTCCAATCGATCCACGATATTTCCCGGATTACGGAAGAGACGGCGTCGTTCACGGAACAGGTGTCGGCGATGACGGAGGAGCAGCTTTCCTCCACGGAAGAGATGGCGCGCACTGCCGACAACTTAAGCTCGATGGCTTCCCGCTTGAAGGGCTTGGTCGGCAACTTCAAAGCTTGAATACCCGACTTGCGCTTCGGGAATAATGGAAATGCCAATAGTTCGATGCGGATTCGCGGCGATTGCGGATCCGCATTTTTTTTGTGCAGGTTTAACTCAAAAGGACTTGAAAACCGGCTTCAAATTCCGTATCATAGAAAATGGTTATTAGCACTTAAGACAATTGAGTGCTAACAAAATGGCTTCAAATCAAAAAAAGCAAAATTTAGAAGGAGGCTATTTACATGATTAAACCTCTCGGGGACCGCGTTCTCGTGGAACCGAACGCCAAGGAAGAAAAGACGGTTAGCGGTATCGTATTGCCGGATACGGCTAAAGAGAAGCCGCAAGAAGGAACCATCGTTGCCGTAGGCATCGGATCGTTGACTAAAGATGGCGAACGGGTCGCGCTGGAAGTGAAAGCGGGCGATCGTGTATTGTTCTCTAAATATGCGGGTACAGAAATCAAATACGAAGGCAAAGAGTATTTGATCATGAAAGAAAGCGACATCCACGCGATCGTCGGCTAATACTTAGAATATTTAAGGAGGCTCATTAAAGATGGCTAAAGAAATCCGTTTCAGTGAAGACGCTCGCCGCGCCATGCTGCGCGGCGTGGATACATTGGCGAACGTAGTTAAAGTCACGCTCGGACCGAAAGGCCGCAACGTCGTTCTGGAGAAGAAATTCGGATCTCCGCTGATCACGAACGACGGCGTTACGATCGCCAAAGAGATCGAGCTGGAAGACGCCTTCGAAAACATGGGCGCTCAGCTCGTTAAAGAAGTCGCTACGAAAACGAACGATATCGCGGGCGACGGTACGACTACGGCTACGGTTCTGGCTCAAGCGATGATTCGCGAAGGCTTGAAAAACGTAACGGCAGGCGCTAACCCGATGGTCATCCGAAAAGGAATCGACAAAGCGGTTAAAGCGGCAGTCGAAAGACTGAAAGAAATCTCCAAGCCGGTCGAAGGCCGCAGCAACATCTCCCAAGTCGCGGCAATCTCCGCGGCGGACGAAGAAGTCGGCGAACTGATCGCGGACGCGATGGAGAAAGTCGGCAAAGACGGCGTTATTACGGTCGAGGAGTCCAAAGGCTTCAACACCGATCTTGAAGTGGTTGAAGGGATGCAATTCGACCGCGGCTACATCACTCCGTACATGATCACCGATACGGACAAAATGGAAGCCGTACTCGAAAACCCGCTGATCCTGATCACCGACAAGAAAATCTCCAACATTCAAGAAATCTTGCCTGTTCTGGAGAAAGTCGTTCAATCCGGCAAGCAATTGCTGATCATCGCGGAAGATATCGAAGGCGAAGCGCTGTCCACGCTTGTCGTGAACCGTCTGCGCGGCACGTTCACTTGCGTCGGCGTTAAAGCTCCGGGCTTCGGCGATCGCCGCAAAGCGATGCTGCAAGACATCGCGGCTCTTACGGGCGGTCAAGTCATCACGGAAGAACTCGGCCTTGAGCTGAAGTCCACTTCCCTGCAGCAGCTGGGTACGGCGCGTCAAGTGCGCGTAAACAAAGAAAACACGATCGTTGTCGACGGTGCGGGAGACAAAGCCGACATCGAGGCGCGCGTGAACCAAATCAAAGCGCAAATCGAAGAAACGACTTCTGACTTCGACCGCGAGAAGCTGCAAGAGCGTCTGGCCAAACTGGCTGGCGGCGTTGCGGTTATCAAAGTCGGTGCAGCTACCGAAGTTGAAATGAAAGAGAAAAAAGCACGCGTTGAAGATGCCCTGCACGCGACCCGTGCTGCGGTAGAAGAAGGCGTGGTTGCCGGTGGCGGTGTTGCGCTGATTCGCGTTGCAAGCAAAATCGCTGGCCTGAAAGGTCAGAACGAAGACCAGAACGTGGGTATCAAAGTTGCGCTGCGCGCAATGGAAGCTCCGCTGCGTCAGATCGTGCTGAACTGCGGCGAAGAGCCGTCTGTTGTTGCTAACACCGTTAAAGGTGGTGACGGCAACTACGGTTACAACGCGGCGACCGAAGAATACGGCAACATGATCGACATGGGTATTC
>Ga0206118_100420_pt1 | contig 21752 bp, 22 predicted proteins | sample 3A20Ametagenome_FD_177999 | JGI IMG/M metagenome (GOLD analysis project Ga0206118, IMG submission 177999) | Enriched microbial communities from leaf-cutter ant dump, University of Wisconsin, Madison, United States - 3A20A | ecosystem: Environmental > Terrestrial > Nest > Insects nest > Nest dump... | reverse complement strand
CGCCTCACCTATGTGCGCGACCTCGTGTCGGCGCATTTCGGCCGGGATCCGAAGGCTCACCGGCCGCTCGAAGGCCTTCGCGTGCTGGACATCGGCTGCGGCGGCGGCCTCCTGTCCGAGCCCGTCGCCCGCATGGGCGCGGACGTGCTGGGCGCGGACGCGTCGGAGAAGAACATCGGCATCGCCAGGACGCATGCGGCGGGAAGCGGGGTCGCGGTCGATTACCGGGCGGTGACGGCCGAGGCGCTGGCGGACGCCGGCGAGACCTTCGACGTCGTGCTCAACATGGAGGTGGTGGAGCATGTCGCCGACGTCGATTTCTTTCTTGCGACCTGCGCGTCGATGGTCCGCCCCGGCGGGATGATGTTCGTGGCGACGATCAACCGCACGCCGAAGGCGGCGGCGCTCGCGATCTTCGCGGCGGAGAACGTGCTGCGCTGGCTGCCGCGCGGCACGCACCAGTACGAGAAGCTGGTGCGCCCGGAGGAGATCGAGAAGCCGCTCCAGGCCGCGGGCCTGACGGTGACGGACCGCACCGGCGTCTTCTTCAACCCGCTGTCCAACCAGTGGAACCTGTCGAAGGACATGGACGTGAACTACATGCTGGTGGCGCGCCGCGCCGCGGCCTGATCAGGCTTTCAGCGTCTTCACGACGGCCAGCAGGTCTTCCTGCCCGGCGGCATTGCGGCCGGCCATGGCCTTCACGCTCTCCCGGTCGATGACGACGGCATTGCCGTCGGGGCAGAACGGCGTCTTGAAGGTGAAGGCGCGGGGTGTCGGCCCGTTGTCGTGCAGACATTCCAGACGCTCGGCGCCGTCGGCCCAGACGGGCCGCGTGCCCTCCCTGACCCACCAGAGCACGAGCGCCGGCCAGAGCTGGCGCCGGTTCCAGTTGCGGGCATGCTTCAGCGCGTCGGCGTGCACGCCGCCATAGGTGAAGGCCATCAGGGCTTCGAGACCGGTCCAGAGCGAGAGCGATGAGGGGGCGTCGTCGAAGCCGCTGCCGTGGATGAAGCGCGGATAGACCTTCCCGCCCCAGCTTGCAGGCCCCGGCTCGCCGTCATAGCCCGACCGGCCGACATAGCCCTCCGCCCGGCGCGCCGCCTCGAAATTCAGCGGCTCGCGCAGGCGAAAACCCTCGACGCGGGGGCTTTCGTAGTCGTCGACGTGGAGGCCGAAATTGTAGACGGCGAGGTGGTGGCCGCGCATCAGTTCGCGTCGTCGGGAAGGACGGGCAGCGGCGCGATCTCGACGCCCTCCTCCAGCAGCTCGCGCACCTCGTGCGGCGTCGCCCGGCCGATCAGGCCGCGCTCCTCGGCCTCGCCGTAGTGAATCTTGCGGGCCTCCTCCGGAAAGCGCTCGCCGACGTCCTCGGAATTGGCGCGGATCGCCGAGACGGCCTCGCGCAGCCGGCTCATCATCTCGCGCTGGCCGGCCTGCATCACCAGCTCCTGCCGGCGTTCCTTCCGACGCGCGGTCGCGACGGACGGCGCCATGAGCTGCTTGGCGACATGGGTCGAGCCGCAGGCGGGGCACGAGACCAGCGCCCTCTCGCACTGGCGGTCGAAATCGCCGGCCGAGGCGAACCAGCCCTCGAAGCCGTGGCCGTTGTCGCAGGAAAGCTCGTAGCGGATCACGCGGCGACACCTCCCTCCGCCGGCGCGCCCACCGCCTCCAGGGTGAACGGGCGGCCGTTCCTGAGATTCGGGATCCTGTCGCGCGCGGCCTTGACGGCGGCGGGATCGATCCCGGCGAGCACAACCGCCTCGCCCGTGCCGCCGGCGGCGGCGAGCACCCGGCCCCAGGGATCGACGATCATCGAGTGGCCGTAGGTCTCGCGGCCGTCCTCGTGCACGCCGGCCTGCGCGGCGGCGACGATATAGACGCCGTTCTCGATGGCGCGGGCGCGCAGCAGCGTCTCCCAGTGCGCCTCGCCCGTCTGGCGGGTAAAGGCGGCGGGAACGGAGATGATCTCCGCGCCGGCCTGCGCCTCAGCCTTGAAGAGCTCGGGAAAGCGCACGTCGTAGCAGATGGCGAAGCCGAGCCTGGCGAAGGGCAGGTGCGCCATCTTCGCCACCGACCCCGGCGAATAGGCCGCGCTCTCGCGCCAGCTCTCGCCGTTGTCGAGATCGACGTCGAACATGTGGATCTTGTCGTAGGTGCAGATCAGCGCGCCGTCCGGACCGAAGAGGAGGCCGCGGTTGGCGATCCGGCCGTCGGCAAGCGCGATCGCCGTCGAGCCGACATGCAGGTGGATGCCGAGCTCGCCGGCAAGGCCGGCGGCGGTGCGGACGATCAGGTCGTCGACCTCGGATCTCAGGATGGCGCGCAGGCCCTCGCGGTTCCGCTGGATCGCGCCGGTCATTTCCGGCGTCTGCACGTAGAGCGCGCCCTTGCCGGCCGCTTCCCGCACGAGCCGGTCCATCGTCTCGGCGTTGCGGACCGGATCGGTGCCGGAGCACATCTGCAGGGCGGCGATCGTGACCGTCATGGCCGTTCCTCCTCAGGCCGCGAGCAGCGGGTCGAGCTTGCCCGCGCGGTCGAGCGCGTGCAGGTCGTCGCAGCCGCCGACATGGCGGTCGTCGATGAATATCTGCGGGAAGGTGGTGCGGCCGGAGCGCTGCATCATCTCCGCGCGCACCTCCGGGGCGTTGGTGGCGTCATGCTCCTCGTAGGTGACGCCTTTCTCCTCCAGAAGCCGCTTGGCGGCGCTGCAATAGCCGCAGAACTGACGCGTGTAGATGACGACAGAAGCCATGAATATCGCTCCGGGACAGGGTGGACCATTGTCTGTCATATAGGTCCGGGCAGGGCCCTTGCAAAGGCCCATTGGGTGGACTTTTGGGCTTACCCCAGAGTACCCAATAGTGCGATATTATCTCGTTAATTCAATATCTTAAATACGCTAGCTTCCCCGGAATTTTTAAGGCATAGGTACGTTTATTAGATGGATATTTGAGCGTAGGGAGGCTATCTAATATGTCGCGAACCATTCGGGATGCTAATCTGGGTAGTCGGGAAGCCCGCCGCCGACTCCCCTGCGGGGAGAAACCTCACTGGCGTTTGGTCGAGGCAGGCCTACACCTCGGCTATCGCCGGACGAAGAAGGAAACTCCCGGCAGCTGGGTCGCGCGACTCTATCGCCTCGGCCCCGATGGTATGATGCGTTACCGCTCCGTTCCGCTCGGTCTGGCCGACGACTATTCCGATGCGGACGGCGAACATATCCTCTCCTTTACGGATGCGCAGCGGCTAGCCCTACAGGCTCGGATCGATCACATTGCCGCCACCAAGAGCCGGATCGTCACCGTCGAGGACGCGATGCGCAACTATATCCGCTACCTGTTGGCCGAGAAGAAGTGCGGTAGGCATTCGGAGAGCGTGGCGAACAAACTGATCCTTCCGTATCTCGGCCATATCCGCATTCGGGACCTCACCCGGCGCGATATAGAGAAGTGGCGGGACGATCGCGCCGCCGAAGGAGCCTTGTTGCGCTCGCCGAAGGCGAAGCAGAACCGCCGCCCGGCTCCGTCTACCGACGAGGAAATCCGCGCCCGCCGTGCTACGATCAATCGGAACCTCACCAGCTTAAAGGCCGCGCTGAACCGCGCCTATGCCGAGGACAACACCATCGCCAACCCGGAGGTCTGGCGGTCGGTCAAGCGGTTCGGTGGCGTACAAGCCGCCCGCCCCGGCTTCCTTACGGTCGAAGAGGCGCAGCGCCTGCTGAATGCCGCCGATAAGACCTCCGGCTTCCACGACCTTGTGCATGCCGCTCTATTGACCGGATGCCGCCATAGCGAATTGTGCGCCCTAAAGGTCGGAGACTTCCAACACGGTAAGCTCCATATCCGCACCAGCAAGAGCGGGAAGCCTCGGGTGGTCCGGCTAACCTGGGAAGGTGTCGAGTTCTTCGAGCAGCTTTGCATCGGCCGTAAGATGGACGAAACGATGCTCCTTAACTTTGGCAAGCCGTGGACGCCCTCCAGCCAGGGTAAGCCGATGGCGCGGGCCTGCAAGATCGCTGGGATTGTTCACTTTTCGTTCCATGGGCTCAGACATACTTGGGCATCGCTTTCCATCATGAACGGCATGCCCCTAATCGTCGTGGCAACCAATTTGGGACATAAGTGTACCAAAATGGTCGAGGCGCACTACGGGCATCTTACGACCGGATACCTAGATGAGGCCATTGAAAAGGCGGCACCGCGCTTCGGCTTTACGGAGCCGACGAATGTTGAGCCGTTAAGAGGGAGGGGTCGGTGAACGGACCACCGCCAGACCAGACGCCGGACTATGCCACGCAGTTTGTTGCCGATGATGTGGTCGCGAGCGTCAAGGAGGATCAGGATATTGTTATCCTGCCGAGCGAAGAGGACGACACGAAAACACGCGCTTGGCATCGAAGGATCGATGGCACCCGTCTCGTGCAGTATATCAAGCTGATCGAGGAAAACTTCGGTGTCTGCCAAATGCCCGACGATGATCCGTCGATGCAGCTTTCGGACGCAGACATTGCGGCCTTCGCCGCTGTAATGGCCCCCTTCTGGGAAGGCGGTGAGCCGCCGCACCTTGATAAAACGAATCTGCATCAGGTCTATGAGGCTGCGCTGGGGGATTATCGGCGGCTCAAGGCAGTTCGGACCGCAGGCAAGCAGCTATCCCGGAAACAGCGCATCATCCTCGTCGCTACGGTCTATGGGCTCCCCAGCAACACCGTGAAGCTGCTCACATGGGGTAGCCATGGAAACCATAATCGACTCAAGAGGCTAGATTCTAAGCCATAGGCGGGGGTTTTTGCCTCCGCGCCCAAGTAAGTTTAGGCATCCCCAAGAAAGCCAAGGGAGCGCCTATGACTACTCAACTCCGCAAGAATTTGGAAGAGATTGGCCTGAAAGGCCCCCTTCTGGATAAAGTCGTTCGAGAGATCGACAAGCATAGCGATGAACCTGAGCTTCTCAAGCTCGACAGGGCAGCACATCTTGCTGGCGTTTCGCATTCTTTTCTTCAGAAGCAGATTCGCCTCGGGCTCGGCCCGCATGTAACTCGGATCGGCAATACATCGCGCATTGCCCGGCAAGACCTTCTCGACTGGATAAACAGGTGGAGACACCCCACCGGCGAGGATGCCCAACGTGTGGCCGAGGCGGCTGCGCGGCTCTCCCGCCGTGCGCAACTGGCCGGCCAATCCCAAGGTTCCGGGCGGCCCCGCGTCGCCTGATGAAATATGCCCCACGGCTTCTTAGGGAGCCATGGGGCACAACTTACGTTTGCATTCGAGGTCTCTTCACAATGCCAAACTATACTACCTTACTGCCGGAGCCACGTAAACCCCGATATACTACAGGTCCAGAAGGATTGCGAGAATTTGAGTTTGATAATTTCTCCAGTTCTTACTCCCCTCCCTTTGTAAGCCTTATCCGAGATCATGAAAACACACTTGCCTACGACAACGGAAAGATAATCCAAATCTTTGCGGTTCCGGTGGACAAGTATGGCCGGATTTCCTCTTGGAAGGATTGGGAGGATGCGAAAGATCGTGGAGCCCTGTATTTCGATCCGCTCGACCTCGATACCTACAGTGGGCCGAGAAGAATGTACTCCCTGCCCGACCTGCGAGGCCGGGGATGGTGCCCCAAGAGAGGCAAAACTGTGCGGTATGCCCCCATGCGGGAGGTATTGGAGCCGAACGAGGCCTGCATTGTCATCGACCTTTCGACACCTTGGCGGATCTACTTCATACGCCTGATCGATTTCGGCCCGGAATACAGCGACCGAGAGATAATTAAGCTCTGCCGAGGTCTTTTCACGCTATCAGACCCCCACAAGCACCGGATCACGAACGCCGAGCGGAAGGCCCAGATAACGGAGACGCTGAGGGGGCTGCGATGACCCTCTCACAATTGGACTTGAAGCGCCTCGCCGACCATGCCGGGGGCGATATCAGCGGCAATTCTGTCAACATTCCGGGGCCAGGCCATAAAGAGCATGATCGCTCCCTAACGGTCACGATCGACCCCGGCGCGCCGGACGGCTTTGTGGTGTATAGCCATGCCGGCGACGATCCCCTCACCTGCAAGGACCATGTGCGCAATCTGCTTGGCCTGCCTCAGTGGCAACCGCCCGCCAAGACCCCAGCGACCGAGTATATCTACAAGGATGAGCGTGGGCAGAACCACATTCGCGTCACCCGCTTCATGAAGAACAGGGAGAAGGGCTTCTTCCAGCATCACTGGGAAGGCGGCAAATGGGTGTCGGGTGTCAAAGGCATTCGCCGTGTACCCTACCACCTGCCCGAGGTCATCGCCGCCGACACGGTCTTTATCGTTGAAGGCGAAAAGGATGCGGATCGCCTTGCGTCTCTTGGCCTCACCGCCACGACCAACAGCGGCGGTGCGTGCAAATGGGCGAACGAACTCAGCCCGTACCTCAAGGACAAACATGTTATCATCCTGCCGGACAATGACGAGCCCGGCGAGCAGCACGCCATTGGAGTGCGGAAATCGGTGCAGCCGTTTGCACGGTCGGTTCGTATCGTCCGCCTTCCTGACCTGCCCCCTAAAGGCGATGTGTCGGACTGGCTTAATGCGGGTACGAAGGAGCGCCTACTGGAGCTTTGTGCTGCCGCGCCACCGGCTGCTGTTCAGGATGATGGGCCGATCCTCACCCGCCTTGCGGACGTGGAACCCCGGCCGATTGAATGGCTCTGGCCCGGCAGATCTGCGCTCGGTAAACTGACGATCATCGCTGGCAATCCCGGTCTCGGCAAGTCGCAGATTTCCATGTATCTGGCCGCCACCGTGTCGAAGGGCGGTTCCTGGGTAAATGGCGAGGGTTCTGCGCCGCTCGGCAATGTCATCATCCTGTCCGCCGAGGACGACACCGCCGATACGATCCGCCCCCGGCTAGATGCTGCCGGCGGAGACCCGAACCGCGTTTTCGTCTTAGAGGCCGTGCGTGAGGAGGATCGGCGGCGTGGTTTTAATCTGGCAGTGGATATCGAGCGATTGGAGCGGGTTGTCGAAGAGATGGGCAACGTCCGGCTCATTGTGATTGATCCGGTCACGGCCTACCTTGGCAAGACCGACAGCCATAAAAACGCGGAAGTGCGGGCGGTGCTCGCTCCGCTTCAAGAGATGGCCGAGCGCCACCAGATCGCCGTCGTGGCTGTCACGCATCTTGCGAAGGCCACTGGCGCGGCGTCGACGAGCGCTATCGGCTCGGTCGCATTCTCCGGCGCGGCTCGGGCTATGTTCCTCGTGGTAAAAGACCCCGACGATGAAAAGCGGCGTCTGTTCCTAGTGGCCAAGAATAACATCGGGCCGGACAATGGCCGGGGCTTGGCGTTCAAGGTCGTAAGCCGGGGCGATGTGTCGGCCGTTGAGTGGGAACCGGAGCCGGTGGAAACGACGGCGGATGAAGCCTTGAGGCCAAAGGACGGGGGCGGACGGCGAGCCGGTATCGTGCAGGCGAAGAGGCTCATCGAGGCGCTGCTGGCGACTGGGCCGATGTCGGCGAATGATGTGTCGGATGAGGCTGAACAGGCAGGGATAGCAGGCCATGCTCTTCGGAAGGCAAGCAACGAGCTCGGCGTCATTAAGAGCAAGAGGCCGGACGGGTGGCTCTGGACGTTGCCGAAGCACGCGCAGCCGGACATGCTGGTGGATGTCGATGATCCACGATTGCCATAAGGAGGAAAGGGAAGGCGTCGCAATAGTCCTATACAACGTATACGACATATACGACATCAACAACTAATACGACTTCTTGAAGTAATAATAATGACTTAGCATGAAGGCGTCGTATCGGTCGTATCGGTCGTATACGTTGTATCGTTCGCCCTTCCCTTTCTTCCTTATGGCTCTCTTGAACGCAGGTCACTGATCGTCAGAAAGCAATGTTTTTCAGCGGTCAGCGCCGGTATCCAGAGACGATAGGCCCCGATCTAGGGCCAAACGGCACCCTCCCATACGCCTGTAAAAGCCTATATATTTGAAGCGCTTAGCGATCCGCCGAGGTATTATTCGGGGCAGATATCTAGAATGGATTTAGAATGCCCCCGGAAACCCCACCCTTGTCGCCCCCGAAGCGCCTCTTCGCCAGCCGGATCACCAACGGCACGGCAGTCCTGAACGACGCCGATGGCCGGACGAAATGGGTGCGCCGCCTCCGTGACCTCATGGGCCTGCATATCGCGGACCTTGGCGGCGATGACGCCATCTCCGAGGCCGAGCGAGCCATCGTCCGCCGTGCCTGCGTGCTGATCGTGGAGCTTGAGCGGATGGAAGAGCAGTTCGCTATGGGTAACGGTGCCGAGCCCAACGCGCTCCTCCGGTACCACACATGCAGCAATACGCTCCGCCGGTTGCTTGAATCGGTCGGCCTTCAGCGCCGCGCCCGCGATATCACGCCCAGCCTCCATGAGTATATCGAGGGCGGCACATGAACCTGCTCCAAGCCATGGACGACAAGAACCTCTTCCGGCCATGGTTCCGTGATCCGGCAACATGGGCGACATGGAAGGCATTCGTCGCCGCTCTATTCGCCTTGCCGATGGACGACGATCAACTCGCCGTCTTCCGCAAGCACACGCGCCGCGAGGCTCCCCCGGAAGCCGTCGCCCGCGAGGCGTGGCTGGTCTGCGGTCGCCGTGCCGGTAAGTCCGCCATGCTGGCGCTCATCGGCGTCTATCTCGCCTGCTTCTTCAATTATCGCCGTTACCTCGCCCCCGGCGAACGCGGCACGATCCTGATTATCGCCGCCGACCGAAAGCAGGCCCGCCATATCGCCCGATACGCCCGTGCCCTCCTAACGGGCATCCCCATGCTGCGACGCATGCTCGAACGGGAAGTCGCGGACGCATTCGACCTCAATAATAGAGTGAGCATCGAGATCGCCACCGCCTCCGGCCGAAGTGTCCGGGGCTTCACGCTGGTTGCCGCGCTTCTCGATGAGGTTGCCTTCTGGCCGACCGACGACAGCGCCAACCCGGACTATGCCGTCCTCGACGCTCTCCGGCCCGCCATGGCCACCATCCCCAACGCGATGTTGCTTTGCGCTTCCTCGCCCCATGCCCGTCGCGGGGCTCTTTGGGACGCCTACAAGCGCTGGTATGGAAAAGAGGGCGGTCCTCTCGTGTGGCAGGCCGACACGCGCTCGATGAATCCGACCGTGCCGCAACGGATCATCGACGAGGCCCTTGAGCGCGACACGTCCGCAGCGCAGGCCGAATATCTGGCCCAGTTCCGGGCCGACCTTGAGCCGTTCGTCCGCCGTGAAGTCGTGGAGGCCTGCGTCTCCCCCGGTGTCCATGAGCGGCCCTATGATTCCGCCCAGACATATTTCGCCTTTGTGGACCCCTCCGGCGGTGCCGCCGACTCTATGACGCTCGCCATCGGCCACCGGGAAAAGGACATCTTCTTCCTTGATCTTGTCCGAGAGAAGAAGCCACCGTTTTCCCCGGAAGCGGTAGTGGCCGAGTTCCGGGACAGCCTACGGGCCTACGGCGTGGCAACCGTGTCGGGCGACCGCTATGCGGGCGAATGGGCGCGGGAACCGTTCCGCAAGGCCGGCATCGAGTACCGGCTGGCCGAGAAACCGCGATCCGACCTGTATCTGCACATGCTGCCGCAGCTTACATCGGGCCGTGTCGACCTGCTCGATGATCCACGCCTCGTCAACCAGATCGTCGGACTTGAGCGCCGCGTTGCCCGTGGTGGTCGGGAGAGCATCGACCACACCCCCGGCGGGCACGATGACGTCGCCAACGCGGTCGCCGGTGTCATCCACCTGCTCGCCACCCAGCAAGCCCCCATCATCGCCCTAACGGGCCGACAGACCATGCCCGGCTTCCGGGAGCCGCTGGGCTCGGCGCTGTTCTCCGGCAGGGAATATCTGGCTCAACTAAGGAATCAGTGACATGAGAACCCCCATCCGCCATCCCGCCTTGACCTCGAAGTCCGCCAAGCTCTTGCTGGAAAATTCGTCGTCCGAGGTTTTGAAGTCCGCCGCCATCGGCACCATCGATCAGCTCGTGGCGATTGCCGATGGGCTTGAGGCCGTGCGCAATGTCGGCGACCCGATGCAGACGCCGGAAGCGCGGGCGGTGAAGTACCGCGAAAGCCATGGCAAGGCGACCGACCGGGCGGACCAGCTTATCCGCACCGCCGTCGACAAGATCGTTGACTATGAGGGCAAGGTTCTGCGGGACGCATACGAACGGGCGGGCATCGCCCGTCCCCCGGCCGAAGCGGCGGAAATCCGCACCGCGCTGCGCACCATGACGCAAAAGGATCGCGACAAGGCGATCCAACAGGCCATGGTGAACAAGGATGCGGCGGTGATCGCCTCGATCCAGAACGTGTCGCCCGTGCTGACGGGCCGCTTCACCACCCCGGTCGTCAAGCTGACCGAGCTATACCTCGACAAGTACGCTCCCGACCTAAAGGCCGAGCAGGCGAACATTGAGAGCGCATTGGAGAGCCTGAATATCGCCGCCTCCGCCTTCCGGCAGACTGCCGAACGTCTCCGCGACCTTGACGCCGAAAAGCGGGCCGACGAGGGCCAGCAGGCCGCCAAGATGGCAGAGGCCAAGCTGGGGCTGGCGATCCAGAGTCAGCCGACCTAAAATGGAATATCGTCGTTAGCCAATTCGGGCTTCTTGTCGTCAGCCTTCTTCGGCCCTTCGATACGCTTACGCTCCTCCGGCGCTGGTAGTTTCTCCGGCTCCGGTTCCAAACTCTTTGCTTCACCAATCAAGCCGGTAATGGAGTTCACCAGATCCGTAATGGGTTTGAGGGTCTCGGTGCCCTTTTTGGCAACATCAATTAGATCGCTAAAGGCCAACATCGCGTTTTCAAAGCCGGTGCGTGTACGATCCACGTCAGAAGCGAACGCATTGAGTTTAGCAAAGAGTGAGTTGCGTTTTCTGTCGCTTAAATCGGCCGAATCAACGATCTCGCGTATGCGCTTAATGTAATGGTGAATTTTTGTTTTCGTCGTTGAGTCTAGCGAAACGGAATATATTTTAAATTTCTGCGTCCTTTTAATCTTAACATGAATAATAAAACTATTAACTTGAAGTTTTAAGTCACTATATGAGCTATAAATTTCCGTTGAAGCCGGAAGAGACCAGCCATAGAAATATGAAACATCCAGTGCCTTCGCTGCAGAAAGCACATTATTTATGTATTCATTCATAAGCGGAAGGACATTTTCCTGTTCATCCAGCGAGTTATATTTTTTCTCATATAGGTCATCAAATTGTCTGATTAGCTCGACGAGTGCCAGTTGCGGATCGTCGGGAAGGTTCTCGAAATCAATGTTCATCGTGGACGAATCTCCGATAGCCAGCCAATGCGGTTTCTAAAGTAGGCACGGCCAATCAGGGTTGCAATGCGGCTGGCTGGTAGTCTGCCACAGAAGGAACAAATTGTGAACAGAATTGCCATCGGAGTTTTAGACGGATTTTAGACGGCGGCTCCTCTGTCCACTATTTGTTCTTTTCAAGTCATTGTAAAATATTGATATTTTTTGCTGGATGGGCTTATGGTTTGGCCCTTGCAAAGGTCAAAACCGTGACGTCGACCGCGCCGGCGCGCTTCAGCGCGCGGGTGACGGCCGAAACGGTGGCGCCGGTCGTGTAGACGTCATCGACGAGCACGACCCGGCGGCCGAACAGCGCCTCGCGGCCCGCCTCCGTCACGGCGAAGGCGCCGCGCACGTTGTCCTCGCGGGCGCGCTGGCCAAGGCCGACCTGCCGGCGGGTGCGCCGGGTGCGGCGGACGGCGTCGAAGCGGACCGGCTTGCCCGCGATGCGGCCGATGGCGCGGGCGAGCTCGGCCGACTGGTTGAACTTGCGCGCAAGCAGGCGCAGGCGATGGAGCGGCACCGGGACGACGAGATCGGCCGCCTCGACCGCACCGTCGCCCGCGCGGACCATCCAGCGCGCCATCATCGGTGCGAGATCGGTGCGGTCGCGGTATTTCAGCGCCTGGACCAGCGCCCGGGCATGCGCATCGTAGAGTGCTGCCGAGCGCAGCCGGTCGAAGGGCGGCGGGCTGGCGATGGCGTCGGCGCTGAGGATGCCCGGGCCGAGGTCGCGCGAGAACGGCGTGCCGAGCACCTCGCAATAGGGACGCTCGATGAAGGGCACGGCCGACCAGCAGCGCGGGCACAGGCCCGGGCTTCCGGAAAGCAGCACGCCGCAGCCGGCGCAGGCCGGCGGATAGACGACGTCGAGCGCCGCTCCGGCAAGCCGCCCGAGCCTTCGCACGGCGCCCCGCCAGAGCGGGACGGACGGCGGCGGCTCGGCCTCGGCATCGCTCATATGGTTGACAATAGCCCTTCCCGGCGGCCAAAGCGATGGGCGACGACGACGCGAGGACACCGACCGATGGAAACGCTTTTCGACCATGCCCTGATCGACGCCAACCGGCGCCGGGCGCTGTCCGGGGAGCCCGCGGACTTCCTGCTCGATCTCGTGGCGCGCGAGCTCGCCGAGCGGCTGTCGGTCATCGAGCGCCGCTTTTCCCGCGCGGTCGAGCTGCACGGCCATACCGGGCTCGTCGCCCGCGCGCTGATGGAGACGGGCAGGATCGAGGCGATGGAGCGGGTCGAGAGCGATCCGCGCTTTGCAGCGCCCGGCGAGGCGCCGACCATAGCCCCGCTCGAGACCGTGCCGCTCGCGCCGCAATCGGTGAACCTCGTCGTCTCGCCGCTGATGCTGCATCTCACCAACGACACGCCGGGCGTCTTCGTGCAGATCCGCCGGGCGCTCGCGCCGGACGGGCTGTTCCTCGCCGCCATTCCCGGCAGCGGCACGCTGCAGGAACTGCGCGAGGTGCTGCTTGCCGCCGAAAGCGAGGCGACGGGCGGGGCGAGCCCGCGCGTCGTCCCCTTCCCGGACGTGCGCGACGTGGGTGCCCTGCTCCAGCGCGGCGGCTTTGCGCTGCCGGTTGCCGACACGGAGACCTATACGGTCCGCTACGATTCGATCTTCCCGCTGATGCGGGACCTGAGGGCCATGGGCATGGCCAATCCGCTTGCCGGCCGCTCGCGCCGGCCGCTTCCGCGCCGCGTCCTGATGCGCGCGGCCGAGCTCTATGCGGAGCGCTTCTCCGATCCTGACGGGCGGGTGCGGGCAACGTTCTCGATCATCTACGTCTCGGGCTGGGCGCCGCACGAGAGCCAGCAGAAGCCGCTGAAGCCGGGCTCGGCGAAGATGCGGCTCGCCGATGCGCTGAAGCCGAAGCCCTGAAGCCGGGGCCGGCCGTCACGGGTCCATCGTGCCGGTGATCACGCCGAGCATGTCCTGCAGCGAATCGCTGAAGGAGGAGAGGCCGGTGATCAGCCCGACGGAGATCAGCGCCACCAGCAGCCCGTATTCCACGGCGGTCCCGCCGGTGCGGCCGGTGAGGAACGATTTCAGCAGTTTCGGCGTCATTCCCCGTCTCCCGCATGGCCGGCGCGCGGCCTCGATTCCTGTGGTCAGCAGCCGTTGTCCTCGCCGTTGCCGCGCACGATGCAGACGGCGCCGGGCATCTCCTGGAGGATGCTGCGGCGCACGGTGTAGCGCTTGCCGTTGTCCTGCGGGATCGAGCCCGTGGAGATCATGTCGAAGTCGTCCGGCACGTTCGCCATGATGCGCTTGTCCGTCCGCGATGAGAGCACGGGGGTAAGCACCAGGGCGAGCGCGATGACCGCGGTTCCGAAGAGAAGGGCGAGATTGAGCGCGCCGGTCCTGGCCGTGCCGGCCGGCGTTAGATCCTTCTCCTGAACGGCTTCCCAGAAGTCTTCGTCACGCATCACAGGGTCTCGCAGGCATTGCAACGTTCAACGCCCATATTTGACCGAGGATGATAAACGTTCGCTTAACGGACCGGCCGAAATCGGGGGGAAACCGCCTTCAGAGAAGATCCATCAGGAAGGGGATCAGCGGCTCGTCGGCCGGCGGCATGGGATAGTCGCGCAGCGCCTTCGGCCGTACCCATTTGATCGCCTGGCCCTCGCGCCCCCGTGCCGTGCCCTCGTAGCGGCGGCAGACGTAGAGCGGCATCAGCAGGTGGAAGTCGTCATAGGTGTGGCTGGCGAAGGTGAGCGGCGCCAGGCACGCGACCTTGGTGCGGATGCCGAGCTCCTCGTCGAGCTCGCGGATCAGCGTCTCCTCCGGCGTCTCGCCGGGCTCGACCTTGCCGCCGGGGAATTCCCAGAGCCCCGCGAGCGTCTTGCCCTGCGGGCGCTGGGCGATGAGGACGCGGCCGTCGGCGTCGACGAGGGCGCAGGCGGCGACGAGCAGGATTGGGCGGGAGCCTTCGACTTTCTCGGTCATGTGGCGTCGGGTCCCCGGTAGCTGTAGCGGTAGATCTCGCGGAAGCCGGCGCGGCGGTAGAGCGCGAGCGCCGGTGCGTTGTCGGCCTCGACCTGCAGCCAGGCCCGGCGCGCGCCCTTGAGCTTCGCCCAGCGCAATGCGGCGTGGAGAAGCGCGGTGCCGATGCCGCGGCCGCGCCGCTCCGGCGCCACGGCCATCTGCAGCAGGCCGGCGAGATCGTTGTCCTGCACGGCGAGCACCACGGCGGTCGGGCCGAAGCCCGCCTCCTCGAAGATGAACAGGCCGGTCTCCGGCTTGATGGCGTTGACGATCTCGGTCAGGCCCGGCTTCAGCGCCGGATCGTCGCCGGCCACCCGGATGCGGGCATCGACATAGCGGCCGACGTCGCGGCTCGGCAGGCGGTCGACGGCGTCCTCCTCGCGCGGTAGCGTCGCGAGGTCGGCCGTCATCACCTCGGTGTGGCCGACATCGGCCCAGCCGGCCGCGTCCATGAAATCGACCAGCTTCGGCGGGATGAGCGGCGTCTGGCGCACGAGCAGCGGCCGGCCGTAGTCGGAAAAGCGCTTGGCGGCCCTTTCGAGGCGGATCGCGATGTCGCGGCAGTCGCCGGGATCGAGCGGATTGATCGAGTTCAGCCGGCGCGAGGGATGGCCGGCCGTCAGCCGGTAGAGCCAGCTTCCGTCATAGCGGGTGACGGCGGCCGGCCAGGCGCGGAAACCGACCGCCTCCAGCCGGCGGACCATGGGAAGATTGCTCATCGGCGGGTGCTCAACTGCGGTAGTCGCCATTGATCTCGACATATTCCTTGGTGAGATCGCAGGTCCAGACGGTCGCCCGGCCGCTGCCGAGCCCGATCTCGACGCGGACCGGAATGTCCTGGCGCTTCATCACCGCGCTCGCCGCCTCTTCCGAATAGGCGGGGTCGCGCTCGCCGTCGACGGCGACGCGCACGTCGCCGAACCAGATGGCGAGGCGGTCGCGGTCGGCCTTCTCGCCGGACTTGCCGACGGCCATGACGATGCGGCCCCAGTTGGCGTCCTCGCCGGCGACGGCCGTTTTGACGAGTGGCGAATTGGCGATGGAGAGCGCGATGCGCTTGGCGGCCGCGTCGTCCTCCGCGCCCTCGACGGTGATCTCCACCATCTTGCGCGCGCCCTCGCCGTCGCGCACGACCTGCAGCGCGAGGTCGCGCAGGAGGTCGTTCAGCGCGGCGCGGAAGTCTTGGAGCGCCGGATCGTCCGCGTCCGAGACCCGCGGCTGGCCTTCCACGGCGCCGGTGGCGAAGAGCATCAGCGTGTCGGAGGTGGAGGTGTCGCTGTCGACGGTCACCGAATTGAAGGTCGGGCCGACGCCCGCCGAAAGCAGCGCCTGCAAGACGGGGGCGGGGATGTCGGCGTCGGTGACGACGAAGGAGAGCATCGTCGCCATGTCGGGAGCGATCATGCCCGCACCCTTGGCGATGCCATTGATGGTGACGGAGACGCCGCCGATCCCGGCGCTGCGGGTCGCGACCTTCGGATAGGTGTCGGTCGTCATGATCGCCTTGGCGGCCTCGAACCAGAAGTCTTCCGTGCCCTCGGCGGCGAGGCGGTCGAGCACGCCGGAGAATTTCGTCGCGTCGAGCGGCTCGCCGATCACCCCGGTCGAGGCGAGGAAGACCTCGCCCTCGCCGCAGCCGGCGGCCTTCGCGGCGGCCTGGGCCGTCATGGCGGTCGCCTCGCGGCCCTTGCGGCCGGTGAAGGCATTGGCGTTCCCGGAATTGACGACGACGGCGCGCGCCGTTCCGCCCGGCAGGTTGGCGCGGCAGAAGTCGACGGGTGCGGAGGGGCATTTCGAGCGGGTGAAGACGCCGGCGACGGCGGCCGGACGGCCGAAGACCATCATCAGCACGTCCGTGCGGTTCCTGTACTTGATGCCGGCGGCGGCGGTCGCCATGCGCACGCCGCGCACAGGCGGCATCTCGGCGAAGGTTTTCGGGGCGAGCGGGGATACGGAGCCGGACATCGTCGTTTCCTGGAGGGTGGGAAAGGCCCGGCGATGCCGGGCCGGTTGCCTTACTGCTGCTCTTCGCTCGCGGCGTCTTCGCCTTCCGGCTTGTTGATCGCCTCGTAGGCGGTCTTCAGCGCCGGGTCGGCGATCTCGACCGGGGAGGCGGCCTTCGCCTTCTCGATCAGGTCGATATACTTGTCGCGCATGACGAGCTGGCGCACCTGGCCTTCCACCTGCTCCAGCGCCGGGGGCTGCTGCTTGCGCTTGTCCTCGACCTTGATGACGTGGAAGCCGAACTGGGTCTGCACCGGTTCCTTCGAATATGCACCCGTCTCCAGCGCGAAGGCGGCCGCCTCGAATTCCGGCACCATGCGGCCCTTGGTGAAATAGCCGAGGTCGCCGCCCTCGGATTTGTTCGGGTCGGTCGACTTCTCCTTGGCGATCTCGACGAAGTCCTTGCCGGCGTCGAGATCGGCGATGACGGCCTTGGCCTCGTCCTCGGTCTTGACGAGGATGTGGCGGGCGCGCACCTCTTCCTCGGGGGTGATCGCGGCGATCTCCTTGTCGTAGCGGGCCTTGATCTCGTCGGCCGTGACGGAATCGACCACGTGCTTCTTGAAGAAGCTGTTGTGCAGCTCGCGCTCGGTCAGGTAGGCGATGCGCTGCCTGAAGTCGGCGTCGTCCTGCAGGCCTTCCTTCTCGGCGTCGGCGGCGAGCAGCTTGACGTCGATCAGCGAGGAAAGGGCGGCGACGCGCTTCTGCTCGTCCGGCAGGTTGGAAAGCTGCGGATCGAGGCCGGCGATGGCGTATTTCATTTCCGATTCGCGCACTTCGATCGCGCCGACCCTGGCCACGACCGGGTCGGCGGCGTCTTCGGCGCGGACGGTGCCTGCGGCCGAGAGCGCGACCAAGGCAACGGCGGCGAGCTTCACGTAGTTGAACATGGTGTAGGGACCTTTCAAAATCCTTGCCGGAATCCGGACCCGGAATCGGGCCGATTTCCGGTGCCGTCCGGCTCAACACCACGGGAATGTGGCCGTTTCGGAGCCGCGTCAGCCGTTGACATCATTCGACCCCCCTCTTATCTGTCACGCAATCCCGCGTCCAGAACAGTTTCCGGGCGGTTCACGGCTTTGCGCGCAAATCCCGCACGCTCCGTCGCGCCCCGGGAGCCCATAAAGAAAGGACCATCGCGATGGTCAGCCTCGGCGGCCTTGCCCGCAAGTTGTTCGGTTCCTCGAACGAGCGCCGCGTCCGCTCCTACAAGTCGCGCGTCGATGCCATCAACGCGCTCGAACCGCAGATGAAGGCGCTCTCCGACGAGGCGCTCGCCGCCAAGACCGTGGAGTTCCGGGCTGAGCTCGCGAGCGGCAAGACGCTGGACGACCTGCTCGTGCCCGCCTTCGCCGTGGTGCGCGAGGCGGCGCTTCGCGTGCTGGGGCTCCGGCCCTTCGACGTGCAGCTCATCGGCGGCATGATCCTGCACGAGAAATCCATCGCCGAGATGAAGACCGGCGAAGGCAAGACGCTGGTGGCGACGCTTCCCGTCTATCTCAACGCGCTCGCCGGCAAGGGCGCCCATGTGGTGACGGTCAACGACTATCTCGCCACCCGCGACAGCACGATGATGGGCAGGGTCTACGGCTTCCTCGGCATGAAGACCGGCGTCATCGTCCACGGCCTCGACGACGAGGAGCGCCGCGCGGCCTATGCCTGCGACATCACCTACGCCACCAACAACGAGCTCGGCTTCGACTACCTGCGCGACAACATGAAGTACGAGCGCGGCCAGATGGTCCAGCGCGGCCACTTCTTCGCCATCGTCGACGAGGTCGACTCGATCCTGGTCGACGAGGCGCGCACGCCGCTGATCATCTCCGGCCCGCTCGACGACCGCTCCGACCTCTACACGAAGGTCGACGCCTTCATCCCGATGCTGGACGAGGCCGACTACGAGATCGACGAGAAGCAGCGCTCCGCCAACTTCTCCGAGGTCGGCACCGAGAAGCTGGAGAACCTCCTGCGCGAGGCCGGCCTGCTCAAGGGCGAATCGCTCTACGACGTCGAGAACGTCGCCATCGTCCACCACATCAACAACGCGCTGAAGGCCCACAAGCTCTTCACCCGCGACAAGGACTATATCGTCCGCAACGACGAGATCGTCATCATCGACGAGTTCACCGGCCGCATGATGCCGGGCCGGCGCTATTCGGAAGGCCAGCACCAGGCGCTGGAGGCCAAGGAGCGGGTGACGATCCAGCCCGAGAACCAGACGCTCGCCTCGATCACCTTCCAGAACTACTTCCGCATGTACGAGAAGCTCGGCGGCATGACCGGCACGGCGGCGACCGAGGCCGAGGAATTCGCCAATATCTACGGCCTCGACGTGGTCGAGGTGCCGACCAACCTGCCAATCCAGCGCCTCGACGAGGACGACGAGGTCTACCGGACGGTCGAGGAGAAGTACAAGGCAATCATCGCCGAGATCAAGGATGCCCAGAAGAAGGGCCAGCCGGTGCTGGTCGGCACCACGTCGATTGAAAAGTCGGAATATCTCGCCGAGCGGCTGAAGATGTCCGGCCTCAAGGACTTCCAGGTGCTGAACGCCCGCTACCACGAGCAGGAGGCCTATATCGTCTCCCAGGCCGGCGTGCCGGGCGCCGTCACCATCGCCACCAACATGGCCGGCCGCGGCACCGACATCCAGCTCGGCGGCAATCTCGACATGCGTCTGGAACGTGAGCTCGACGGCATGGAGCCGGGTGCGGAGCGCGACGCCAGGCGCGATGCGGTCGTCGCCGAGGTGAAGAAGCTCAAGGAGCAGGCGCTCGCCGCCGGCGGCCTCTACGTGCTCGCCACCGAGCGCCACGAGAGCCGGCGCATCGACAACCAGCTGCGCGGCCGTTCCGGCCGCCAGGGGGACCCCGGCCGCTCGAAATTCTTCCTGTCCTTGCAGGACGACCTGATGCGCATCTTCGGCTCCGAGCGCATGGATTCGATGCTGCAGAAGCTCGGCCTCAAGGAGGGCGAGGCGATTGTCCATCCCTGGATCAACAAGGCGCTGGAGCGGGCGCAGAAGAAGGTCGAGGCGCGCAACTTCGACATCCGCAAGAACCTCCTGAAATATGACGACGTGCTGAACGACCAGCGCAAGGTGATCTTCGAGCAGCGCATCGAGCTGATGGACGGCGAGAACCTTTCCGACGTCGTCGGCGACATGCGCCATGAGGTCGTCGAGAACCTGGTGCGCCTGCATATCCCGGAAAATGCCTATGCCGAGCAATGGGACGTGGCGGGCCTCAAGAAGGGCGTCGTCGAGCAGCTCAACCTCGACCTGCCGGTGGAAGCCTGGGCGGCCGAAGAAGGCATCGACGAGAAGGACATCCTCGCCCGCCTGACCGAGGCTGCCGACGAGGCCGCCGCGGCGCGCGCCGAACGCTTCGGCCCCGAGATCATGACCTATGTCGAGCGCTCGGTCCTCCTGCAGACCCTCGACCATCTGTGGCGCGAGCACATCGTCAACCTCGACCACCTGCGCTCGGTGATCGGCTTCCGCGGCTATGCCCAGCGCGATCCGCTGCAGGAATACAAGTCCGAGGCCTTCGAGCTGTTCCAGGCGCTGCTCGCCAACCTGCGCCAGACGGTGACGGCGCAGCTGATGCGCGTCGAGCTGGTGCGCCAGGCGGCGGACGCGCCGGAACCGGACCTGCCGGCGATGGAAGGCCATCACATCGACGGCACCACCGGCGAGGACGATTTCGGCGAGGGCGGCTTCGCGGCGGTCGGCGTCGATCCCGAGGACCGCGATCCCAACGACCCGTCCTCCTGGGGCCGCGTCGCCCGCAACGAGCCCTGCCCCTGCGGCTCGGGCAAGAAATACAAGCATTGCCACGGCGCCTTCGAGCAGGCGTAGGGATAAAAGCGCCTTCGAGCAGGCGTAGGGAAGTAGCGCCTGCTGGAAACCCTCTCTATTCGTCATGGTCGGGCCTGACCCGACCATCCACGCCGCGTTTGCAGCGGAATCCTCGGCTCAAGGCCGAGGATGACGGAGGAGGGTGAGGCGGGGCCTTGCCAGCAAACCAAGAGATGCCGCCTCCGGGCGGCATTTCTCTTTGCGCGGCGAGCTGCCGGAAGCCCGACCCAACCCTTTGTTAACCCTGATCTGACAAGACTGTCCCGTTCAGTCTCGCGTTGCGTACGGGTTCCTGTGTTGATGGCGGTCATTCAGTCGGCGGAGAAGTTCCTGCCCTCCGGCCTGCGCGGCAAGGCGGACCCGTTTTTGCGCGCACTCGCGGCCGTGCTCGCCGGCGACGACCCGCGCAACCTCGCCCAGCGCATGGCGCTCATCGCCTTTTCCATCCGCGTCGTCAGCGCGGCCATCGCCTTCGTCTCGCAGATCGTGCTGGCCCGGGTGATGGGCGAGTTCGAATACGGCATCTTCGTCTTCGTCTGGGCGCTCGTCGTCATCTTCGGCGATCTCTCCTGCCTCGGCTTCCACACGACGGTGATCCGCTTCCTGCCGGAATACGAGGGCCGCAGCGCCTATCCGGAGATCCGCGGCCTCACCTCGACGGCGCGCATCTTCGCCATGCTCTCCTCCACGGCGCTCGCGGCTCTGGGTCTTGCCGGCCTCTGGCTCTTCTCGGACGCCGTGCACGGCTACTATGTCGTGCCGCTCTATCTCGGCCTGTTCTGCATGCCGATGATCGCGCTCGGCGACGTGCTGGAGGGCACCGCGCGCGCCCATAGCTGGGCGCTGGTGGCGCTGAGCCCGACCTATATCGTCCGCCCGCTGCTGATCCTCGCCTTCATGCTCGGGGCCATCGCGCTCGACGCGCCGCACACGGCGCTGACGGCGATGGTGGCGGCACTCGCGGCGACCTACCTCACCACGGTCGTGCAGTTCTTCAACATCGTCCGCCGCCTCGGCCGGCGCTATGTCGCGGGGCCGCGCAAGGTGGAGTTCTCGCTCTGGCTGAAGGCGGCGCTGCCGATCTTCCTCGTCGAGGGCTTCAGCTTCCTGCTCACCAATTCCGACGTCATCGTCGTCGGCCTCTATCTCGATCCGCAGAGCGTGGCGATCTATTTCGCCGCGGCCAAGACCATGGCGCTCGTGCATTTCGTCTTCTTCTCGGTGAAGGCTGCCGCCGCCCCGCGTTTCTCCGCGCTGTTTTCCTCCGGCGACCGGGCGGCACTCGCGCGCTTTGCCGGCGAGACGGTGCGCTGGAGCTTCTGGCCGTCGCTTGCCGTCGGGCTCGGCGTGCTGGCGCTCGGCCATTTCCTGCTGTCGCTCTTCGGCCCGGCCTTCACGGCGGGCTACGGGCTGATGGCGATCCTTTTTGCCGGCATCCTCGCCAAGGCGCTCGTCGGCCCCGGCGAGGTGCTGCTCACCATGTCGGGCGAGCAGACGCTCTGCGTCTTCGTCTATGCCGCG